>Ga0065721_10007935_pt1 | contig 12277 bp, 8 predicted proteins | sample Mesricmetagenome_FD_59108 | JGI IMG/M metagenome (GOLD analysis project Ga0065721, IMG submission 59108) | Mesophilic microbial community from rice straw/compost enrichment Sample: eDNA_1 v2 (version 2) | ecosystem: Engineered > Solid waste > Grass > Composting > Bioreactor | place: USA: Davis... | reverse complement strand
TCGCCGACGATCCAAACGCTTCCGGTGCCGCCGCGCGGACAATCGATCGCATCGAGATTCCGGCCGATATCCGGGACCGGATCGAAACGCTGATGACCGACGGCACGTCGATCACGATCAATGACGAGGGCCTCGGACCGGAAACCGGGAAAGGCACGGACTTCGTGACGATCACGCGGTCCCAGCCCAAGGTTGCCGCAGCCGAGACATCCATCGCCAAGCCCCGTCCGGTGCGCCAGCCTCAAGCTGCGCCGAGGTACCGCACGATCGGCCTTTATTGAGAAACGTCAGCGATCAAACCAGCTCGACATCGAGGACGCCGGGTGCCGCGCGAAGCGCTGCGGCGATCTCCGGCGAAATGCGGTATTTCTCCGTCAGTTCCACCTCGATCTCTCTCTTGCCGTCGTCCTTGATGACCACGAAGGAGACGAGCCCGTCGCCCTTGGCGTTCAGATGCCGTGCAACCGTCTTCAGCGGGCCGGAATCGCGGACATAGACACGCAGCGCCTTCTGCATCTGCACCGATTTCTCTTCCAGCGACTGCGCCGTCTGGATACGCAATCCGATGCCTTCCGGCCGCTCCTCCGCCTGCACGGTGATGAGCAGCGATTTGCCGGGTTCCAGCAGATCGCGATACTGCGCCAGGCCTTCGGAGAACAAGACCGCCTCGAACTGGCCGGAGGAGTCGGAGAAGGCGACGATGCCCATCTTGTTGCCGGTGCGGGTCTTGCGCTCCTGACGGCTCGTCACCGTGCCCGCCAGCTTTCCGAAGCTTGCCCCTCCCTTCACCGAGACGGAGAATTCCGCAAAGGTCTGCACCCGCATCTTGGCAAGGATGTTCGCATAAGAGTCGAGCGGATGGGCCGAGAGGTAGAAGCCGAGCACCTGGTATTCGCGCATCAGCTTCTCTGAGGGCGTCCAGGGATTGAAAGGCGGCAGGATCAGCTTTTCGGGTCCCGCGCTGGCGGACGAGCCGAAGAAATCCGACTGGCCGCTGACCTTCTCCTCCTGGGCGCGCTGCGCATAACCGATGATCCGGTCGAGACCGCCGACGAGCTCCGCACGATCGATGCCGAAGCAATCGAAGGCGCCGGCCGAGATCAGGCTTTCCATGACGCGGCGGTTGATCTGCTTCGGATCGATCCTGAGGCAGAAATCCTCGATGCTCTTGAACGGCCGGTCGCCGCGCACCTCGGTGATATGATCGACGGCCGATTCACCGACACCCTTGATGGCCGCGAGCGCATAATAGATCCTGTTCTCGCCTGTTTCGAAATGCCGGTAGGACGTCTGAACCGAAGGCGGTATGACGGCGATGCCGAGGCGCCCCGCATCCTGCCGGAAGTCGTTCAGCTTCTCGCTGTTCGACATATCGTAGGTCATCGACGCGGCCAGGAATTCGACGGGGTAATGCGCCTTCATGTAGGCGGTCTGGTAGGAAACGATCGCATAGGCCGCGGCGTGCGACTTGTTGAAGCCGTAGTTCGCGAATTTGGCAAGCAGGTCGAAGATTAGGTCGGCCTGGGGCTTCGAGACGCCGTTCTTCACCGCGCCATCGACGAAGCGGGCGCGCTGCTTGTCCATCTCCTCCTTGATCTTCTTGCCCATGGCGCGGCGGAGCAGGTCGGCCTCTCCGAGCGAATAGCCCGAGAGCACCTGGGCGATCTGCATGACCTGTTCCTGATAGACGATAACCCCTTGGGTCTCCTTCAGGAGATGGTCGATCATCGGATGGATCGACTCGATCTCCTCCTCGCCGTGCTTGCGGGCGTTGTAGACCGGAATGTTCTCCATCGGGCCCGGACGGTAGAGCGCAACGAGCGCGATGATGTCCTCGATGCAGTCCGGCCGCATGCCGATCAGCGCCTTGCGCATGCCGGCACTTTCCACCTGGAACACGCCGACCGTCTCGCCGCGCGAGAGCATTTCGTAGGTCTTCTGATCATCCAGCGGGATCTTTGCGAGATCGACCTCGATGCCGCGCTTCCTGCAGAAATCGACGGCGGTCTTCAGCACCGTCAGCGTCTTCAGCCCCAGGAAGTCGAACTTCACAAGGCCGGCCTGCTCCACCCATTTCATGTTGAACTGGGTGACCGGCATGTCCGAACGCGGGTCCCGGTACATCGGCACGAGCTTCGACAGCGGCCGGTCGCCGATGACGATGCCGGCGGCGTGGGTCGAGGCGTGGCGGTAGAGGCCTTCGATCTTCTGGGCGATGTCGAGGAGGCGCGCGACGACCGGCTCCTTCTCGGCCTCTTCCTGCAGTTTCGGCTCCTCTTCGATCGCCTTCGAAAGCGGCGTCGGATTGGCCGGGTTGTTCGGCACCAGCTTGCAGATCTTGTCGACCTGGCCATAAGGCATCTCTAGCACGCGGCCGACGTCGCGCAATGCGGCGCGCGCCTGCAGCGAACCGAAGGTGATGATCTGCGCCACCTGTTCGCGGCCGTATTTCTGCTGCACGTAGCGGATCACCTCTTCGCGGCGGTCCTGGCAGAAGTCGATGTCGAAGTCCGGCATCGAGACGCGTTCCGGATTGAGGAAGCGTTCGAAGAGCAGCGAGAAGCGCAGCGGATCGACGTCGGTAATGGTCAGCGCGTAAGCGACCAGCGAGCCGGCACCCGACCCGCGGCCCGGGCCGACCGGGATGTTATGGACCTTCGCCCATTTGATGAAGTCCGAGACGATCAGGAAGTAGCCGGGGAACTTCATGCGCTCGATAATGCCGAGCTCGTAATCCAGGCGCTCCCGATAATCCTGTTCCGTATAACCGGGCGTCATGCCGAGGGTTGCGATGCGATCCTCCAGCCCCTCGACCGCCTGGCGGCGCAGCTCGTCCGCCTCGGCCCGTTCAGCCTCCTCCTGATCACAGGTCGCGCCGGTGAAGCGCGGCAGGATCGGATTGCGCGTATTCAATATGAAGGAGCAGCGCCGGGCGATCTCGACCGTGTTCTCCAGCGCCTCCGGCAGGTCGGAAAACAGCGCCGCCATTTCCTTCCGGCTTTTCAGATAATGATCCGGCGTCAGGCGAAAGCGGTTGTCGTCCGAGACGATCGCGTTATGGGCGACCGCCATCAGCGCGTCATGGGCGTCGTAATCCGCCTTCGATGGAAAAAAGGCCTCGTTCGTCGCGACCAGCGGCAGGTCATGGTCATAGGCCAGCGCCACCATCTTCTGTTCGTGCCGCCGGTCATAGGACCCGTGGCGCTGCAGCTCCACATACAGCCTGTCGCCAAAGGCCTCTCTCAGCTTCAACAGACGCGCTTCGGCGAGCGCTGCATTGCCGTCCTTCAGAGCCATGTCGACCGGCCCGCTCGATGCGCCTGTCAGCGCAATCAGCCCTTCCGTACCGCCCTCTTCCAGCCAGGAGCGGCGGATATGCACGGCGCCATGTCCCTCGCCGCCGAGATAAGCGCGGCTGATGAGGTCGACGAGCCTCTCGTAGCCCGCGGCGGTCGCCGCGAGCACGACGATCGCCGGCAGCTTCGCAAGCTGCTGCTGGCCGTTTCGCCGCTCGTCCGCCTGGTCCTCCATGTCGATCGAGAGCTGGCAACCGATGATCGGCTGCAGCCCGTCACCGATCGCTTTCTGGGCGAATTCCAGCGCGACGAAAAGATTGTTGGTATCGGTAATCGCGATCGCAGGCTGATGGTCCGCGACCGCCTTCGACAGGATCTTCTTCAGCGGCAGAGCGCCCTCAAGAAGCGAATAGGCGGAGTGAACGCGCAGATGGACGAATTGCGGGGTTGCCCCGAGTTCTTCCGATCCCGATTTTACGTCCGCCGCGTCCGCCATATCCGCACCCTACCATTCTCATGAATCAGGCTATTTTCCGGTGTGGCCGACGGAGAGTCCAGTTCGGATTTCCTCGCTCAACCTCTTTCGAACGACGGAGCGAGCGAAGAACCGGATCACATCGCCATGACGATCATGGACAGGCTGGCCACGAAGGTGGCGATGGAAGCGAATGCGGCAATGTCACGAAGAATGTCAGTCATCGTCGTCTCCCGTGTTCCTTTATGTTTTTACTTTGTTCTCATTTTGTTTGAGAGTCAACAGGAGAACAAAACAAGAAACACGGAATCGCGATTATGGTTAAGATCGAGCCGGCGCGCCGGCCCGGGCCCTCTCATTCACCGGCAGGTTTTGCGGAGATGAAGCGCCTTGCGATCATCCAACAGCCCAGCGCCCAGGTCGCCCCGGCGCACCAGCCTCCGAGCACGTCGGTCGGATAGTGGACGCCGAGATAGACGCGGCTGAGCCCGATGAGCGATGTCAGGAAGATGGCCGCGAAGATCAGAAAAATCCGTGTCGACCGATAGGGCTGCGCCCGCGACAGCAGCGCCCCGAGAGTGAGGTAGGTGACGGCGGAAAGCATCGCATGCCCGCTCGGAAAGCTGAGGTCATAGACTTCCACCAGATGCGGGACGATGTCCGGCCGCGGGCGCGCCACCCCGAGCTTCAACGCGTTGCTCACAAGCCAGCCGCCCAGGATCGACAGGAACATGAAGGCGGCAATGGCCTTCTGCCGCGCCAGCAGAAGATAGGTGGTCCCCAATACCGTCATCAACGACAGCACCGTCGTACCGCCGAGCGCGGTGATATCGCCCATGGCATGGTTCAGCCAATAGGGGCCGGTCGGTGCGGACAGGTCGTCGGCGCTGCGCAAGGCAAGCAGGATGCGCTCATCGAACGCACGCGTCTCCCCTTCCAGAACCTCGCCGGTCAGGCTGAAGAACAGCAGCAGGCCGCCGGCCAGCAATGCGAACATCGTCAGGCCGATCGGCTCGAACGTCATGAACCTTTCGACGATCCTTTGTCTGACGCGGGAATGGAAGGCCATGGTGTCCTTTCGTTTCTGCCGAATACGCCGTCGGTCGGACCCGCGCCGAGCACGACAAAGGCCGACCATTTCCAACAGATAGGGACCGAAGGGCCACCGCATCAACCGCGACGCCTGACTTTTTGGCCGTCAGACCATGCCGGCGCGGGCCAGCCTCTACATTTCTGCGACCTTGCCGCCTTCGATCGTGACGCGGCGGTCCATACGCCCGGCGAGCTCGTGATTGTGGGTGGCGATCAGCGCCGCAAGGCCGGACTGGCGCACCAGCGCCTCCAGTGCATCGAAGACATAGGAGGCCGTCTTCGGGTCGAGATTGCCGGTCGGCTCGTCGGCCAGGAGCACGCGCGGCGCATTGGCGACTGCGCGGGCGATCGCCACGCGCTGCTGCTCGCCACCGGAAAGCTCGGCCGGGCGGTGGTCGGCGCGGTGGCCGATGCGCATGTAATCGAGAAGCTGGGCCGCCCGCTCCTTCGCCTCGGCCTTCGAAAGCCCGGAGATCAGCTGCGGCATCATTATGTTCTCGAGCGCCGAGAATTCCGGCAGGAGATGGTGGAACTGGTAGACGAAGCCGATCTCGGAACGGCGGATCGCGGTGCGCTCGTTGTCCGGGAGACCGTTGCAGGGCTGACCGCCAACGAAGACCTCGCCCCCGTCCGGATGCTCAAGCAGGCCGGCAAGATGCAGCAGCGTCGATTTGCCCGTGCCGGAGGGAGCCACCAGCGCGACGATCTCGCCGCTGTTGAGCTCGAAATCGGCGCCCTTCAGGATCGAAAGCATGGTCTCGCCCTGGCCGTAGTGACGTTCGACGCCCGAGAGCTGCAAGACGGGTTTGCGTGCCATGAAGGATGCGGATCCTATTCTCTATTCGTAGCGGAGGGCCTGGACAGGGTCCAGCTTGGAGGCCCGCCATGCGGGGAAGATGGTGGCCATGAAGGAGAGCGCCAGCGCCATGATGACCACCGACAGCGTCTCGCGGAAGCTCATCTCGGCCGGCAGCTGGCTCAGGAAATAGAGCTCCGGGTCGAAGAGAACCGTGCCCGAAAGCCAGGAGAAGAACTGGCGGATCGATTCGATGTTGAGGCAGACGACGACGCCCAGAAGCACGCCGGCGACGGTCCCGACGATGCCGATCGCAGCCCCGGTCATGAAGAAGATGCGCATGATCGCGCCGGAACCGGCGCCCATGGTGCGCAGGATCGCGATATCGCTGCCCTTGTCCTTCACCAGCATGATGAGGCCGGAGATGATGTTGAGCGCGGCGACCAGCACGATCAGCGTCAGGATCATGAACATCACGTTGCGCTCCACCTGCAGGGCGGAGAAGAAGGTCTGGTTGCGCTGGCGCCAGTCGGTGATGAAGATCTGCCGGCCGGCGGCGGCTTCGACCAGCGGCCGGATGCCGTCGACATTGTCGGGATTGTCGATGAAGAGCTCGATCGACTGCACGATACCGTCGGCATTGAAATAGAGCTGCGATTCCTCCAGCGGCATGTAGATGATCGTCGCGTCATATTCCGACATGCCGATCTCGAATATGCCCGAGATCGTATAGGACTTGACGCGAGGATTGACGCCCATGGGCGTCACGTCGCCTTCCGGCGAGATCAGCGTGATCTGGTCTCCGGCGCCCAATCCGAGCTGCGCCGCGAGCCGCGAGCCGACCAGCACGCCCTCTCCCGAGGCGAAGCCGACCAGATCGCCCGACTTGACGTTGCCGGCCACCTCGGTAAGCTTTTCGATATCCTCCGGGCGCACACCGCGCACCAGCGCGCCGGAGCCCGCACCGCCGCGGCCCGAGGCGAGCGTCTGGCCTTCCACCAGCGGCAGCGCCATCTTGACGCCCGGCACGGCGGCGAATTTCTGCGTGAGATCGGCGTAATCGGTCAGCGGCCCGTCGATCGGCTGGACGATCATATGGCCGTTGATGCCCAAAATGCGGGAGATCAGCTCGGTGCGGAACCCGTTCATCACCGCCATGACGATGATGAGGGTGGCAACCCCGAGCATGATGCCGATAAAGGAAAAACCGGCAATGACGGAGATAAAGGCTTCGCGACGGCGCGAACGCAGGTAACGCCAGGCGACCATCCGCTCGAAGGCCGAGAAGGGGCCGGCCGAAGGCGATTGCTGCCCTGCCTTTTCCGCTTCACCATTCGTTGCGACGCTCGCCATGCCGTTTCCTCAACCTGCCGGCGGGGAATTCCGCCTTGTCGCTTTGCCTTGTCTCAATTCCGGACGGAAAACCGCTGCACACTTTTCCTGGAATTGCTCCCACCGGCCTCGCCGGTTATCGGCCGGCGAGCCTGTTCATGGCCGCTTCGAGGGTCAGCGTCTCGCGCTCGCCCGTCTTGCGGTCCTTGACCTCCACCTCGCCCGAAGCGGCGGAACGGGGTCCGACGATCACCTGGACCGGCACGCCGATCAGATCGGCGGTCGCGAACTTGGTGCCGGCGCGCTCGTCCGTGTCGTCGTAGAGCACGTCCTTGCCGACCGTCGAAAGGCCACCGTAGAGGGTCTCGCAGAGACGGTCGCAGGCATCGTCGCCGGGCTTCATGTTGATCACCACGACGTCGAAGGGCGCCACGGAAGCCGGCCAGATGATTCCGTTCTCGTCATGCGATGCTTCGATGATGGCGGGAACAAGGCGGGTCGGGCCGATGCCGTAGGAACCCATGTGGACAAGGTGCTCCTTGCCGTCCGGCCCCTGGACCTTCGCACCCATCGGCTCGGAGTATTTGGTGCCGAAATAGAAGATGTGGCCGACCTCGATGCCGCGGGCGGAAAGCCTGTCCGCCTCTGGAATGGCGTTGAAGGCCGCCTCGTCATGCATTTCCGACGTCGCGGCGTAGACCGAGGTCCACTTGTCGAAGATCGCCTTCATCGCATCGACATCATCGAAATTGGTGCCGATGCCGGGAATGTCGAAATTGACGAAATCCTTGTGAGAGAAGACTTCCGATTCACCCGTATCGGCGAGGATGATGAACTCGTGCGAGAGGTTGCCGCCGATCGGGCCGGTATCGGCGCGCATCGGGATCGCCCTGAGCCCGAGCCGCGAGAAGGTACGCAGATAGGCCGCGAACATCTTGCGGTAGGAATGTTCGGCCCCCTCCTTCGTGAGATCGAAGGAATAGGCGTCCTTCATCAGGAACTCGCGCGAGCGCATGGTGCCGAAACGGGGGCGGATCTCGTCGCGGAACTTCAGCTGGATATGATAGAGGTTGAGCGGCAGGTTCTTGTAGGATTTGACGTAGGAGCGGAAAATGTCCGTGATCATCTCCTCGTTGGTGGGGCCGTAGAGCATCGGCCGGTCCTGCCGGTCCTTGATGCGCAGCATTTCCTTGCCATAGGCGTCATAGCGGCCGCTCTCCTGCCAGAGTTCGGCGGATTGCAGCGTCGGCATGAGGAGTTCGATGGCGCCGGAGCGGTTCTGCTCCTCGCGGATGATGGCATTGACCTTGTCGAGCACCCGTTTGCCGAGCGGCAGCCAGGAGTAAATGCCCTGGCTCTGCTGGCGAATCATGCCGGCACGCAGCATCAGCCGGTGGGACACGATTTCCGCTTCCTTGGGGTTTTCCTTCAGGATGGGCATGAAATAGCGGGAGAGGCGCATCGAGATTTCCGAGAGTTGCCAGGCCTACCCTCGCAACGTCGGGAATCGGCCACTTCTTGAGTAATATTGCGTGCGGTACATAGCCGTTCCGGGCTCTCAAGGGAACCCGCCCCCGCAGGAATCACGCGATGTTCACGATCTTGGCGGCACGTGGGCGCAAGTCTGGACGAATACTGGCAGACCCGCAAAAAGTGGAAATTTCGTGGCAAGCATGCGACATTTTTGTCAACTGAAAAATTTTGTCCGAGTGTAGCAAAAATACAAAAAAATCGAGTGACAAAGCCCAACCTTTAAGCTAGGTTCAGCTCACAAAAGAGGCAAGGAGTTCAAATTCTTGCCATTTCGCGGTCAAGTCTTGGGAGGATCAGATCTTAGGCGCGTTTATTCGCTGCCCCGGCAACGGTGAAGGATCACGCGAAACTAGAAAACAAGGCTTCACCGCCTTGTTTTTTTTTGCTTTCTTCAGGGCGCGCCAGAACATGGCGTTCTCTCTATCGGCGTCTCCTATGCCTGCGATTGATGACAGGCAGATGACAGCTTTCTCCGCCAGACTGATCTATTTGAAATCCGGCACGATGACCGGGATGTCGGCAACGCCGAAACCGAAATAGGTCGAGGCGACATGATAGGCCGCATAAAGCACTGCCGAAATCACGGTCGTCAGAAGCACGACGCGGCCGCCGCGAAATTTCGCGGGCGCACTCTCGACCGTGCCGGCGGTCACCTCGCCATCCTCCCGCTGGCTGCGATAGCCGAGCGGCAGGACGATGAAGAGCACCGTCCACCAGAGGATGAAATAGATTGCGGCGACCGTCAGCAACGACATGAATGGGTTCCGGTTTCTGTTCAGAGCGGCGTTATAGGCCGAAAGGCCGGCAAGCTCAAACGAAGCCGAGGGACGCGATGCCGCAGGCCGGCTCGGCTGATGGGCCCGCCCCCTCATCCGGCTGTCGCCACCTTCTCTCCGCAAACAGGGAGAAGGAAATATGCCGCACCGGCATCCCCAATCTCGAAGGCACGGCCTGGCACGTCCCTCTCCCCGCATAGGAGGAGAGGTTAGAGTGCCGGCGAATTGAAAATACCCAGGCTCACACCTGCTCCAGCTCGACCAGCGTGCCGCAAAAATCCTTGGGATGCAGGAAGAGCACCGGCTTGCCATGGGCGCCGGTCTTCGGCTCCCCGTCGCCGAGCACGCGAGCGCCGGAGGCCTGCAGCCTATCGCGGGCGGCAATGATGTCGTCCACTTCGTAGCAGATATGGTGCATGCCGCCCAACGGGTTCTTCTCCAGAAAGGCTGCGATCGGGGAATCGGCACCAAGCGGCTCCAGAAGTTCCACCTTGGTGTTGGAAAGCTCCACGAAAACCACCGTCACGCCATGTTCCGGCAGCGCCTGAGCCTGGGAAACGCGCGCGCCGAGCGTGTCGCGATAGGTCGCGGTGGCGGCGGCGAGATCCGGCACGGCGATGGCGATGTGGTTGACGCGTCCGAGCATTGTGCTTTCCTCCGGGTACTAAGCCTGCAGCCAATCCCCTCACTTGCGATTTCTAACACTTAGCTAAAGCTAAGATGTTGAAATCGCTTTCTCTCCCACAAGGGGAGAGATAACTATGCCGCAAACTCGGCGACCTACCTCTCCCCCTGTGGGAGAGGTTACAAAATCAAGATCTTAGCGTCAGCTAAGTCTTAGATTTTGTTGGTGAGGGGTAAGCTCGTCTCTTCGTCACAGCCTCGTCACAAACACCGTCACAACCGGCTTCTTGCCCCAGGCCTCGTTGGCGGCGGCGCGCACTGCCCGGCGGACGGCTTCGCGCAGCATGTCGAGATCCTTGCGGCGGGCGCGCGGAATGCTTTCGACCGCGCCGAGCACCGCATCATAGAGCGTGTCCTCCATGTCCTCGCCTTCGTCGTCGAACTCCGGAAGCCCGAAGGCAACGACGTCGGGATCGGTCAGGAAGTCGTAGCGATTGTCGAGCAGGATGTTCACCGAGACATGTCCGACGAAGGAGAGCTTGCGGCGGTCGCCGATGCCCATCTCGTCGAAATCGCCGATCAGCTTGCCGTCCTTGAAGATGCGGCCGTGCGGCGCCTCGTCGATCACCTCGGCCGGCCCGGGCGCAAGCCGCAGGATATCGCCATTGCGGACGCGCGGAATGGTCTTGATGCCGGCGGACGCGCCGAGCTCCGCCTGGGCCGTCAGATGCGCCGCCTCGCCATGCACCGGCACGAGGATCTGCGGCCGGGTCCATTCGTACATCTTCAGGAGTTCGTTGCGGCGCGGATGGCCGGAGACGTGCACCAGGGCATCCGAATCCGTCACCACCTTGATGCCCTGCTCGATCAAGCCGTTCTTGATCTCGATGATCGCCTTCTCGTTGCCGGGAATGGTACGCGAGGAGAACACCACCGTATCGCCGGATGCCAGCGCCACGTTGCGCATCTCGTCACGGGCAATCTTGGCAAGGGCCGCGCGCGGTTCGCCCTGGCTGCCGGTCAGGATGACGACGACCTTGTCGCGCGGGATATAACCGTATTCGTCCTCGGCGATGAAGGGCTTCAGCCCCTCCATGATGCCGATGTCGCGGGCGACATCGACAACGCGTTTCAGGGAACTGCCAAGCAGCAGCACTTCGCGGCCGGCGGCTTCGGCGGCCTGGGCGACCGAGCGGATGCGGCCGACATTGGAGGAAAAAGTGGTGATCGCCACCCTGCCCTCGGCTTCCTCGATGATCTTGCGCAGGCCTTCCGACACCTCCTCCTCCGAGGGCGATATGCCTTCGCGCAACGCATTGGTGCTGTCGCACATGAGTGCCAGAACGCCCTCGTCGCCCAGCGCCCGGAAGCGAGCCTCGTCGGTGACCGGGCCGAGCGAAGGGGCGTGATCGATCTTCCAGTCGCCGGTATGGACGACATTGCCGAGCGGCGTGCGGATAACCAGCGACATGGGCTCGGGGATGGAGTGGTTGACGCCGACCGCTTCGATCTCGAACGGACCGACCGTGATGCGGTCGCCAGCCTTGAAGATCGTCACCGGGATATCGGCGCGCGAGCCTTCGTAGTCGCGCTTCGCCTCCAGCATGCCGGCGGTAAACGGTGAGGCATAGACCGGCACGTTGAGGCCCGGCCAGAGGTCGTTCATCGCGCCGTAGTGATCCTCGTGCGCATGGGTGATGATCATCGCCTTGAGGTTCTGGCGCTGGCTTGCGAGGTAACGGATATCCGGCAGCACCAGATCGACGCCCGGCAGTTCCGGTCCGGGAAAGGTGACGCCGCAATCGACCATGATCCACTGGCGTTTCTCCGGCGTACCATAGCCGTAAAGGGCGAGGTTCATGCCGATCTCGCCGACGCCGCCAAGCGGCAGAAACACCAGTTCTTCTTGGTTTGCCATTTCTTCTCTTAATCCGTTCTTTCAAAAAATACATCACCGGCGGCGATCGGCATCGGAGCGCCCTCGCCGGTGTCGAGCATCAGAAATCCCCTATCATCGATACCCGTGAATGTTCCAACAAGCGAGCGGTCCGTCAGGTTCACGGTGATTTTTTCACCGATGCCGCAGGCGACCTTGCGCCAGCGTCGGCTGATTTCCGCCGTCCCCCGTCCTTTATCCCATGCGTCCAGAACATCGGCCATCTCTCTGAAAAGATGCGCGAAAACCTCATCCGGCGACGAACCCGCGCCATGATCGGCAAGCCGTGTGACGCCATAGGGGGCGTCATCAGGCATGTGGCGGATGTTGATACCGATCCCGATCACCAGCGCGCGACGGCCGTCCGGCAGGGCCTCGCCTTCCAGAAGAATGCCGCAGGTCTTCTTGCGGCCGATC
>Ga0065721_10052275_pt1 | contig 12279 bp, 9 predicted proteins | sample Mesricmetagenome_FD_59108 | JGI IMG/M metagenome (GOLD analysis project Ga0065721, IMG submission 59108) | Mesophilic microbial community from rice straw/compost enrichment Sample: eDNA_1 v2 (version 2) | ecosystem: Engineered > Solid waste > Grass > Composting > Bioreactor | place: USA: Davis... | reverse complement strand
CCGCGCCAATCCTGCCGGCATTCCCTATCTCTATCTCGGATCGAAGGCCGAGACGGCGGCGGCCGAAATTCGGCCGCACACGGGTGAAGTTGCCTGCGTCGCCGATTTCGTCATTCCGGAGATCCGCGCGGTTGACCTGCGCAACCCGCGCAAGCTGGTGTCGCCCTTCATCCTGACCGATGCCAGCGAGATCGGCCAGCTTCGTGCGGACCTGCCGTTACTCGAACGCCTCGGCGAAGAGCTGACCCGGCCCGTGCTGCCTTCCGGTGCCGCGATCGACTATATCCCGAGCCAGTATCTGTGCGAGTTCATCAAGAAGAGCGGTTTCGATGGTGTCGTCTATCGCAGCTCGGTGAGCGACGGGATCAATCTCGCCCTCTTCGATCCGGCCAAGGCCGTGGGCGGCACGGTGTCGCTCTACAATGTGGCCAAGGTGTCGGTCGAAGTCGCCGCGGCATAGCGATCGCATGAGCGCGATATATTCTCGCGGCGTAGCGCGCATCCGGCATGCGACCACGGGCGAGATATTCGAGATCCCCGCCGAAGATCTCGACTGGGCCGAGTTTGCGTCCGACGAGCGGCAGATGGGGCTGGAGATCGGCTATTCGGCCACCATCGAGCATCCCGCCCTGGGCCTTCTGACATGGGAGCTCTGGGAGTATCCGATCGGAGCCGAGAATATGAAGGAGACGGATGTCAACGGCCACGAGCTCCTCGAGAATATTTTCTTCGGGTTGCAGAACCTGCCGGACGACGAAGAGCCCGAAGCCGAACCGCCCCTGGCTCTTCGCTTGGCGGCCCTCCCACGACAGCTCGATGAGCTAGATCGACTCCTCGTCGCGTTGCGCGATCGCGCTCCGATGATCGGGCACAATCGGCCGCCCGATGAATTCCGGTTGGCCGTGGACGCCGCGCAAATCGATGCCGCGCGCGAAAGCATCGCGGACATTCGCTCCGAACTTGCCAAGCCGGACCCCGCCGGAACCGCGGACCCGGAGACACTGGACCGGGCCGAAAGCCGATTTCGGCAGCTCGCCGAAAAGATCGCCTCTTGGATAAAATCAGGCGCCATCCTGGTCGGCAAAGGCGCTGTGACCGGGGTCGGGGCGGCCATAGCCAAGGAGATGTTCACCAGCAATGCGGCGCTGCACGACTTGCTTGTGACGGTCGCGGATACCTTGAGCAGCTGGATTCAGGTCATCGGCATTTCATAGCTCGGCCGTCAATAGCCGACCTCGCTCCAGAACGCGGCCTCTCGCTGGGCCTTCAGGTCTTCCAGAGGAACTTCGGTCTCTCTGAAATCCAGCGCATACATCGGCATCTGCCAATTGTTGTACAGGGCGTGCCAATGCGCATCGGTGATGGCGTCGGAGATGAGCTGGGCGTGGGACAGACGCTGAAGCATGTCGCGGGTCAGTCGGCGCTGCTCTTCGAATCCCTGCGTATCGACAAAATCGACCTCGCCCCAAGTCTGGTGGACGATTCTCACTCCCTTGCGCTCGAACATCCCCGCCAAAGCCATCGCTTCGACCAGCAACAGCGCATGCGGCAGACCGCCGAAGATACTCTTTGACAGGGTGCCCTGGGGCGCGCTCCAACGGGGAATGCCGTCTTCATAGACCTCAATGTCTGCATAGAGGGCGGCCTCCCGGCTGTAGCGCGTCCAGTTCGGGACAATATACTCCCCGGCATAGCCTTCCAGCGCGTGTCCCTCCCTTGCCTGGTCCACATATTCGCGGAGCTGGTCGATATTGACGGCACTCCAGTGCTGGGCGTCGGCATAGATCAAACGGCCGAGATGATCGTAGAACGTCTTGATGATGCCGGCTGAGCGGCGGGCGACCTGCTTTGCCGGGCAACGGACAAGATCGACGAGGATCAGCGCCTTGGCGGCTTCTTCTTCGGCAAATCCCTCCAGGACAGTCGCTTCTCGTGCGTCTTTCTCCAGTTGCCGTGACGATTCCCAAAAGCCGCGCGCACTGGCCGCGATGATGGGCAATCCTTCCGCGATCAAATCGAGCCGCTGGCGCTGCTTGAGGTGCGCGAGAATGCCTGCGCGGCGATTGCCGAAAGAGACCCTTGCCATGTCTGCCCCTCATCATGTGCCAAGGTGTGCTGCCGCGCGAGAGATTCGCGCTTCGGGTCAGAGTTTCGGCACGGAAATCACATAGTCCATATCTTTGACTTCGCCGGCCTCCAGCTGCGCGTGAAGGCGCTGCGCCGCCTCCGGGCTGCCGCAGAAGGAGTCCACGTCGAACTGGAATTGGGGCAAGGATGGCCCGAGAACCGGGTCGGCTTTCACCGCTTCGGAAAGCAAGCGGTCGACACTGTCGAACAACGCGTTCTGACGCTCGGCAACTTCGCGAAGCCGGACTTCGATCAAGTGGATCAGGCGAGTCGCCAGCCTGGCCTTATGCTGTGCGCGGACGGTGTAGACGCCGAGCTGTCGCTGCCGACGCGTGAAACTCAGGATCACGGCCTCGCGAACGAGCGGACCGTCTTGCAGCCCCTCGCCGCGCCCGAAATGTCCAATCGCACTATTTCGCAGGAGCTTGACCTCCTCATGCGTAGCGCGCTCCTCATCGGTCAATCCGGCTTCGCCAAGCAGCGGCGGCCGCTTGCCGGTGGTGAAGGTCGCGCGCGCGTAGAGAATGACGGCCTGGGTGAACAAGGCGCCGGCGATGGTCGTTTCATCGTTGATCGTCCCGATGTCTTCGCGCGGGCTTTCCTTCTGCCTCGTCTCAATCAACCGCAATGACGCCAACGCCGTGCGCAAATCCTCGCGGATCGATCCTGCCGCGGCCGCGCGCGCGATCGCCTTCACGAGCTCTGGATGACGCCGCTCGGCGGACAGGTGCTCCGACAACCTGACCAGGTCGACCCGTCTGGCATCCTTCATTTGGATTTCCGGACCGGCTTGCGCGCCTTGGCGGCCGTCTTCGGCCGTGCGCGGCGCTTCCGCTTTGGCCGTCGGGCGGGCGCTGCATCCGCCGACCCGTTCTTTGCGCGCAGCTGCTTCATGAGCCCGATCCAGAGGTCGGGCGGCAACGGCAGGCGATAGTGGCGACATGCGAGGGCGAGGATCGGCCAATGACCCAGTCTAACGGCAGAAAGCTGGAGGAAGGCCGCGGAAGGCGAACACTCGGTTTCGAGGATGCGCATCAGCTCGGCGCCGCCCTCGGTGATCGGCAGACCGCCGAGCGAGGCGCCGTGCTGCCTGTCGCCGACATAAATGCGCGCTTCGGTATCTGCATCCGCGATCCAGAATTGAGCGTTGCAATGGCCCAGGAATTTCGCGGCAAATTGCGCCAGGTGCGCCGCCCCTTTCTCGCCGCCGAGCGACGCGGCCCAAAGGGCGAGGAGCGCGAACAGAGTGCTCCCCTTGGTCTGCGCTTGCCGAAATTCATCTGTGCGCTCGCGCGGATGATCGATCAGGGTGCGATAGTCGCTGTGGATCGTGGGATATCGATTGTGCGTCCGGTAAGCCAAGGTGACGCGCTCGATCAGAGCCTCGGCGTAGTTGCATGCCGCCGGATTCCATTGTTCCAGCATCGACAGAAAGAGCAGGGCCACGCCGACGTCGACGACCTGCTCGTCGGTGATCGGGGTCAAGAGGATCGGATTGTTGCGGATCAGCAGGACAATCTGCTGGGCCAGCTCGCTGGCTTCCGACGACTCCCAGTCCGAGCGAAGCTCGGGCAGAAGCGCCGCCCCTCCCTTGAACCAGAGATGCCAGAGGCCCCGCATCGCCAACCGTCCCAGTGTCTCGAACAGCTTGAGATTGACGTCGGCGGATGCCGCCGAGTTGACGGCGACCGATATGGCATGCTGCTTGTCGACGAAGGGCAAGATCTTCTCGCCGAGCAGGGCATCCCAGATCGTGAAATGGAGATCGACCAGATCGGCATAGGCGAGCCCGATCTCCCCGCTTGCCTTGCTCGTGCGGGCGATGTCGTCGTGGACGAGTTGCCAGGCGTGCAGCAATGCACGCTCGCTAGCCCGATAGGGTGCTTCGATGTTCCCCGTGTCGCGCGCCCAGACTAAAAAGACCCATAGGCAGATCGACAGCTGGCGCAGAATCGTGGCGCGCTGCCGGGGCGTGGTGCCGGTGGTCGCGCAGATGCCGCGGATGAGCGCGGCGAAATGGGTGAAGGCCACCTCCGGCTCGTCAACCATGGCGACGGCTTTCTGGAAATGCGTGCGCAGCTCCGGGCGGACAAGCTGCTCGCGCAGCACGCCATCGACGAGGAGGCCGGCCAGATAATCGCCATTCCATTCCTCGAAGGACAGACCCTCGCGCGTCATCCCATTGGTGAACATCGTTACATTGTCGCGGACGGCTTCCTGGACATCGCCACCAAAGCAGAGGCAGATCACGATGTCGTATTTGCGGTACGCCTGGGCGACACGCGTCGGAATATAAACGTCGATAATCTCGTTGATCGAGCTGCGCAGCGCCTGCGGCGTCCCGTCCCAGTCGGGGCGGGTGAGATCGCCCTGCTTCAGCGAGAACAGATAGAGCCTGCGCTTGCCCTCGCTATCCGGCGGGCTGAGGGCTGCGACATCGACACCATATTGCCGCGTACCGATGGATGGTCGCGAAATCACTGTGTAGCCGAGCTCGCTCAGCAGGTCGGGGACGACCGCGTCCAGTTCGCGCCGTTCGCGCAGCGATGCGAGATACTGGCGGAAGATCAGCTTCATTCGGGGCGATCTTCCCCCCTGAAGTGGAGCAGCATCATCTGCAGTCCCGCTGGATCGACGATTTCGACCCGCGGCATCTCGAAGGAATGGCTGATGCTCGCCATGGGCGTTTCGATCCGCCGCGGCTCGTCTGTATGGTCCTTGAACCAGGAGACGGCGCGGGTTCCGTACAGGATTAACGATTCCGTCGCGATCTGGGCGAAGATCGATTTCTTCCGGGCTGCGCGCCAGGCTTCGGCCATGCTATCGGAATGCCGCTGCCATTCGAGCTGTCGCTCGCGCTCCGATGGATGGAGTTCGGGCACCATGCCGATCGAGCTGAGCCCTTCGAGATAAGCTTCGCGCCCCGCGAGCGCCCGCTTCACGCCGGCCTGCGCCGGATCGGCGCCATCTTCCGAAATCGGCTTGAGATACTCGTCCGCAATCCCACCGTAGTTGATCAGGATCGGATCGACCAGCAGATCGACGATCGCGTCTGCGGCTTCGGTCGGCGCGGTACGCAGCAGCGACACCAGCAGCGAGCCCATGACGCTCTGTTTCAGGAAGAAGGTGGCGATCGCCTTGCGCGCCAAATAGGGATAATCGGCGTCCGCGAGCGAAAACCGCGCAAAGTCGATCCGGAAGACAAATTCGTCGGACCCGGCCCCGAACAGCGCGTCGTTCATCGCGCGGCAGAGGTCATAGTCTCCATCCAGCAGCCAGGCGACGACCCAGTCGTCCAGAACCTGCCCGCCGGTGTCGCGCAGCGCGTAGCTGAGTGAATCCAGTTCCTCTAGTTCGATCCGGTCTTCCTCGCGGCGGAGGACTTGCTCGAGATAGCGGCGCGCACGCTCGGCATGACCGTTCTGCACCAGCTTCATCAAGGCAAGGTCGAGCATCTCGACGGTGCCCTTGTTCTCGCCCTTGATCGCCCGCAATGCTTCCAGCAGGGCGTCGACCAGCTCATCCGGCAAATGTTCGGGATCGAAGGCGAGCGTGCGCGCCGCGGTATCGAGCGTATAGTCGCCATGCTGCTTCAGCGCTGCGATCGCTACTCCGGTCAGTTCGTCCCGTCGACCAGGCGGGGCGCCCTTCAATTGCCGCGCGAGGGCCGTGATCAACGGCGCGCGAATGGCGTCGTCAGCCGTCACCAGGTCGGAAAAGGCCGCGACAAGGCGATCCCATTCCGCATCGTTCTGACACGGAATCTGGCCGAGCGCGTTGATCGCAGCCTGCGTCTCGGTTTCGCTGCCGCCGGTCAGAAATCCATAGGCTCGGTCGAGGAAATAGGGCCCGTCGACGCCCACGCCCTGCTTGATCGCTATGGTCAGAAAACGATCCGCGTGCGGAACCTTGCGATCGACAAGGTCCAGCAATTCCTTCGGACGCGACGGCTCCGATCCGCACCATTTCGAGAATTCCTCGACCGGTATGCCGGCGGCCATGTCCTGCCCGGCCGCTTCGATTAGAATCTGGACCACATTCAGAAGCACCTCGGCCGGCACCTGAAGACGGCTGATCAGTGCGCGGTAGACCTGCTGGCCGCCCCAGAAGACGTGCCCCTGAAACGCCTGGATGGAGTCGCGCGTCACGATGCCGAGCAAATCGATCTCGCCGCCATTGTGAAGCTCGCCGAGTATCGCGATGGTTGGATCTCTGTCGTCGAGCCAACGCCCTCCATATTCGTGAAAGATGGCATGCAGCAGCGAGCCATTGGCTGCCTGAGCGAGAATTTCGGCTCGGATGGTATCGCTCATAGCTCAGCGAGCACTCCGGTTCTGATCGCTCGTGCAAAGGTGCGCGTCTTCTTCTCAGATCACGTCCCAGAATCCGCCCCAGACACTTCTCTAGAATGAATTTAGAACACGCTGCGTGTCGAATAAAGTCTGGCACCGTATAATCAGCTGTTTGTATTGTCCAAAAAGGTTGACAAAACAAAGATCTTGATCGCCTGCCGGCCTGAGCTGAATGACCAGCCTCAGGGCTCGTAGCCTTCTTCGGCGCTAATCACCGGCCGCTTTAGGGAAGAGATGGCGACCACTGGAAAGACCGAGATGGGCGCGAAGCCGACCGGCAGCTTACCGCTCCCCCTCCTTCAGAGTCCCAGCCCCCGCTCCCTCCCAAGCATGGCGCGAAGCGCCTGCGCCATTCCCCGCGAGCGCTGAAGCTCGCTCCCAATACCACCGTCACGGCTGCCGGGCGACCATTCGAGCGACCATTCACGGCTCAGCCCGAGCTGGCTGGCGCGTTTGACGAGGGCAGCCCCCATCTCCGGGTCTTTGTCGACCGACCGTGCCATCGCGCTAAGCTTGCGGTCGGCCGCGTGGCGCTCTTCGGCGTGCTGCCAGCCTTCGAGCTTTGCTCGGCGCTGGCGCAGCTGACGCCATTCAGCAACGAACCGCTCGGCGCGAACCTCTGGATCGGCGAGATAGCGCTCCTGGTTCATCGCGGTGATCGCCGCGCGCGGATTGCCCGAGGCGACCTCGTCGATCAACTCGACGTTGCGCACAAACGCGGCACGCAAGTCGCGAGCGCCATCAGGGCGAACGGCATCGATCTCGTGTCGTGCGTCGTGATAGTCTTGCAGCTGCTGTGGGTTCTCCCGCAGACCCTGCTTGCGTTCCTGGACGATCTCGGCCGCCGCCCGGGCGAAGCGGACCACTGCCTGGTCGAGCCTCCGCCGCCGCTGCGTTTCCGATGAGGGTCCGGGCCGATCGAGCACGCCGACTCGATCATGAGGCTTAGGCCGCAGCTTGAGCCCGGCGAACGGATCGCGCTTCTTCGCAGATTCTGGCGTTTGGTTCCGATCGCGCGTGTAGTCCGAAGCCATGTCCTTGACCCGTTCGCGGCTCAGCGTGCGCGCCAGCTTCGATCGATCGGCGAAGTCGTCCTCGCCATAGTGTAGATCGACCTGCTTCCTGTGGCGGGACAGCGCGACGTACGCCGCATGCCTATCGAGCCCCGGCGTCGCCAGCACGTGTACCCGATCGACGGTCATGCCCTGCGCCTTGTGGATGGTCGCGGCGTAGCCGTGGTCGATGTCGGCATAGTCCTTGTGATCGAACGCTACGCTGCGCCCGTCGTCGAGCATGACCTGCATGCGCAGGGCATCGACGTTGCGCACGGTGCCGAGCGAGCCGTTCTTCACGCCAAGGCTACGCTCGTTGCGCAGGAACATGATCCGGTCGCCAGCAGCGAACACACGGTTGCCGCGCGTCACCTGCACTTTCACATCATCGCCAAGTTCTCCGGCCTCGCGCATCTTCGCGCGCGCCGCCTCGTTGAGCGCGCGAACGTCGTCGTTGGTGTGGGTCAGGATGATGCGGCTCTCGTCCAGCTGCATCGGCCGATCCCGATGCCAGCGCTCGATCAGCTGCCTGCTTGCCTGCGCGCGCGTGGGGGCCGTGTGCACATGGCCAGCTTGGTCATAGGCAGCGAGCGCTTCGCCCGTCCTGCCGGTCGCCAGCTGGCGCGTCGCGTCGCGCTGCCAGCCCGCCTGCTGCCGGCGCACAGTGGTGATCTCCGCACTGCCATGGCGCTCGCAGATCGAGCGGAACGCCGCGCCGGCCTCGATTGCCTGGAGCTGTTCGATGTCACCGACCAGCACGAGCTTGGCGCCGCGCTTGTCGACCTCGGAGATCACCCGCTCCATCTGCCGCGTGCCGATCATGCCTGCTTCGTCGATCACCAGCACATCGCGGCTCGTGAGTTGCTCCCTCCCCTTCGACCATTGATGCTCAAGGCTGGCTATCGTGCGTGAGGCTATCCCCGAGCCGTGCTCCAGATTCTCGGCGGCGATGCCCGACAGGGCTGCGCCGCGCACGTTGTACCCGGCACGCTCCCACCCATCGCGCGCAAGGCCCAACACAGCCGATTTGCCGGTGCCCGCATAGCCGGTGACGTTGGCAAGATCGGGTCCGCTGAGTAGGCGGTCGAGCACGGCCTTTTGCTCCGCCCCAAGGACGAGGCCGCCACTCCCGGCGGAAGCAATATCAAGTCCCTTTGCTTCCGCCGGGAGACCATGATGACGGCGCATCGCGAGCCGGTCGCTCGCCCGTTCGAGCCGCTTCTCGGTCTCGATCATCGCACGGCTCGTGAACCGCTCCTGCCCCCGTCCGTCCTTCCCGACATAGACCACTTCGCGCGAGGCCCTGATCGCCGCGAAGATCCGGTCGAACTGCTCCTTGCCCTCGCTGTGCCGGTGGACGAACCTCGCTACGTCGCGGCGAGTAAAGGTGGATTGCTGATACGTGATCGAGTCGAGCGCGAGCGTTGGGTCGGCGAGCAGCTTCTCGCCATTCCTGTGCGCGATCTCCAGGTGCTCGCCGGCACGCTCGCTCTCCAGCCCCTCGGCCGCCATGCGCGAGGCCGCCGGACCGATCTTGTTCTGCGGCTCGAGGTCGATCCCCTGTGCTTCCAATGAGCGGTGATCGATCCGCCCATCGATATCGAGTTCTGCGAGCCGCGTATTGACGTGTTCAGCCCAGGCTTCGCGCCAATGGGTCAGGAGGTCAGTGCGGTTCCACTCACGCACTTTGGCGCCGAACCCTTCCCCGCCCACTTCACGCATTGACAGCATGACATGCGCGTGAGGCCTGGGTTCGCCGTCGGCGCCGATGTCCCAGTGCACGTTGAGATCGGCGACCATCCCACGGCTGACGAACTCGCGCTCAACGAAGTCGCGCGCGAGGCGCACGCCTTCAGCCTCATCCAGCTCGCGCGGAATGGCGAATTCGACCTCGCGGGCAAGCTGCGCGTCCTTGCGCACTTCGGCCGCTTCAACATCGTTCCACAGCCGCTCGCGGTCGGCCAGGTGCTCGGGCGCGCCGTCGGGCAACAGCACTTCGGAATGGACGACGCCCGCCTTGTTGGAGAAGTCGTGATGCCGGTCGAGCCGCTCGTCGAACAGCCGCGAGGCCGAGCGATAGGCGGCGGCCGCCAATGCGGACGAGCCGGCGGCGCGGGAGATGACCTTCGCGGAGAAGTGGTAGATCGCCATGGCGATCCGACCAACTACACTCAAAAGCGCACGTCGGCACGACGTATAAGCGCGCCCTCGAAAGAATTCATCTTTCTCGGGACGCCCGAATGTCAGGAGATTTCAGGTCGTTGCGACTGATCGAGAGGCTCGATAACTGGTCTGTCCTCACCGCACAACGGAAGGACACACTCATGCGCAAACCACGCGATTACGATGCCGAGCTGAAGGCGCTCGACGACAAGACCAGGGAGCTCAAGGAGCGCAAGGTGCGCCAGCTCGGCGAGCTGGTAATCGCGACCGGAGCCGATGGACTGCCGGTCGAGGAACTGGCCGGGGCACTGTTGCTGGCGGCGGAAGGCAAAGGTCCGGCACGGGAGGATTGCCGCGAGCGTGGGGAGCGGTTCTTTCGGGGGCCGGCGCGAAGGACTGCGCGCGGCGCTGATCGCCGTGCGAGCGGTGGCAAGGCGAACGCTGGCAGCACGGAACCGGCTGCTGGCGAAGCGGGCGCGGCATGACACGCGGGCGTGGCAGGTGAAGCGGCGCGAGCGCACGCGCCAGCTGATCGAGCTCGGCGGTCTGGTCGCAAAGGCCGGACTCGTCGAGCTGACCGACGATGATCGGGCGGTGATCTTCGGGCTGATGGTTGAAGGGGCCGCGACCTTGCGGAGCGAGCGGCGCGGAGAGATGCTCATATTGTGGCGGCGGCGGGGAAAGCGTGCCTTCGCCGACACGAACAGCTGCCATCCGCCAGCCGAAAAAGACCAACCTGCCGGCTAGCCTGCCGCGACCTCGGCCTGCTCTCTGTCAGCGATAAATTTGTCCCAGGCCGCGAGTTCAGCGAGGTGGCCATCCAAATTCGCCATCATATTCACGGGAATGAATGCATCGACCCGGGAGATGAGCCTGCCTGTTTCGGCATCCCAGACCTGAATTTCGCCGTTGCCGAAGTAATCCCAGATGAATCGGCATCGTTCTTTTCCATTCCGCGCGGCTGCGGCGCTGCCGTCGCCGTACAAATTAAAGCTGCGATCCAGGTCGAATTCGAGTCGTTCTTCTGCAAAGTTCAGCCAGAAAATCAGCTCGGCTAGGCCGTCAGCGCTTCGGTAAACGAGCTCGACTCGCTGATTGTTCAGCCCCACGTGGACCGGCGTCATCCCTTCAAGAAGTGGGAACGGCTCACTGCGCCGGAGCCGGAAATTGATCAGCGGCAGGTCGACGTTCGCTTGGACGTCCGCAGGCTCAGCGGCAAGGCTGGCTTCAATGACCGCGGCCGGAAATATGCCTTTCCAGCCCTTGAGCTCGTACAAATGTTCTTGCCACGTTTTGTGCCGTGTCTGAATGCCAAGCTGTTCTTCGATCGCTAACACAGCCAGTGCCTCGATTATCGGCAGCTCCGCCTCCAATCGGCGGGCGTCGCAGGGATCGTCAGGATTGATGATCGGGTCAGCCTGGGCATGCGCAATTGCATGACGCCCCGATTCCCTGAGATGCTTTCCGATGTCGCCCTGAACTGTCGCTTTCAACTTATCGAGGGCGTCCTTAGCGCGGTGGTCGTCGAGCCTGTCAATGTTTTCGGTGAGAGTTTTCAGCTGGCCTTTGAGAGTGCCGTTCTCGCTTGCGGTGACATATCCGATGGCAGGCATTGTGCTTCTCCTTGTCTGTCGACCGGGACCCGTTCCCTTGTCGATGGGCCGACAGGAATGGCCGGGACGAGAAGGGCCCGAACCGACAGGCCGGAGCGTCAGCGGAGGACCGGAGAAGGCGAGATTGTTGATCCGCGAGGAGCCGCATTCATGCGGCGGGGAAGAATCTCGGCGGCGATGGTTTCGGGGCATTCGACCGGCCATAGGTCATGGCCTCAAGAGACGGGAACACGGGGCCAAGTGACAGCCAGGAGCGCGTTGCCTCGCCACCAATGTCACTGCGATGGACGGACACTTCAGCGCCAAGTGGCGCATCCTGCTAGCTAGGCCGCCGCTTCCGCCTCAAGCTCCGCCAGGCGTTCGCGGCAGACCTCTTCGACGATGTCGCGCAGACGCGCGACGGACGCGGCCAGCGCGTCGAGATCTTCGGTGGTGATCGAGTAGCTCGCCGAGTAGCGTGCCTCGACGTAGGCCCGCTTCAACCGCTCGAACCGCGCGCGGTCCTTCTTCGTCTCGCGCGGCCAGGCTTCGATAAGGCGCGGCTCGCGGTCCTCGGAAAGCGAGCGGAGAAATTTGATGTTATGCGAGCGTGGAAAGTAGAGAGCGTTGACGAGCAGGAAGCACGCATAGATTGCCTCCACCGCCTGATGCAGCATGAAGGCCGCTTCATTCGGCCAGGTTGTCGAGTCCGCGGTCCGCGAACGTTGGAATTCGAATGTCTCTATCCTGTGAGACGCGATTGCCAAATTGCGCTCGAAATACTCCTTCGCCATCCGGTGGGCATCGGCCGGCGTCAGCGGCTTCGGTGTCGCGAGCGGATGGCATGGCAGTTCGTAAAGCGCGATGCCGTCGCGCGCGATATCGACCCAGAAGTATTCGCCGCGCGTGAGGCTCTGGTTCACCTCGTCGAGCGAGTGGACGATCAGATTGACCGGCCGCTCGATCGCACGATCGCGCGCGATCCGGTCCTCG
>Ga0065721_10052274_pt1 | contig 12280 bp, 11 predicted proteins | sample Mesricmetagenome_FD_59108 | JGI IMG/M metagenome (GOLD analysis project Ga0065721, IMG submission 59108) | Mesophilic microbial community from rice straw/compost enrichment Sample: eDNA_1 v2 (version 2) | ecosystem: Engineered > Solid waste > Grass > Composting > Bioreactor | place: USA: Davis... | reverse complement strand
GGGCATGCGCCCGAAGGCCCGGTCGAGCGCCGCGAGCGCACCGTCGGGGTCGGCGGTACCGCCCAGGGCGGAAAGCAGCGCCGGAACGAGCTCGGTCAGCACCTCGCGGGCGCGGTTGCTCGTGATCGCGGACCGGCGGCCGAAATGCCAGCCGCGGATCGTCTCGGCGACACGGGCGGGATCGTGGAAGCCGAGACGTTCCAGCGTCGCCAAGGTCTCCGGATCGTCGGTCGTACCGGTGAAGACGAGGTTGCCCACGTCGGAGGCGAGCTCCGGCCCCTCTTCGAACAGAAGCGCGTAATGCCCCTGCACGATCCGCGCCTGCTCGGTCAGCGCCTTGGAGAAGGCGTCGAGCGTGGGATAGCCGCAGAACTTCGCGAAGCGCGTCAGCTCCTCCTCGTCGGCGGGCAGGCGCTGGGTCTGCTCGTCCGCCACCATCTGAAGACGATGCTCGATGCCGCGCAGGAACCGGTAGGCGCAGGAGAGTTCGTCCCGCGCCGTTTCGGTGATCCAGCCCTCCTCGTGGAGCGCAGCCAACATGTCGAGAGTGCGCCGCCCCCGCAGGGCGGGACGACGTCCGCCGAAGACGAGCTGCTGCGTCTGCACGAAGAACTCGATCTCGCGGATACCGCCGCGTCCGAGCTTGATGTCGTGGCCGGCGACCGCGATCTCGTCGTGTCCGCGCACCGCATGGATCTGTCGCTTCATGGCATGCACGTCCGCAATGGACGCGAAGTCGAAATATTTGCGCCAGATGAAGGGGCGCAGATCCTCCAGAAAGCGCCGGCCCAGTTCCAGGTCACCCGCCACCGGCCGGGCCTTGATGAGCGCCGCGCGCTCCCAGTTCTGGCCGACCGTTTCGTAATAGGTATAGGCCGAGGGCAGCGAGACGGCGGTCGGCGTGGAGCCGGGGTCGGGACGCAGGCGATAATCGACCCGATGCACGTAGCCGTCCGGCGTGCGCTCCTGCAAAAGCCGGGCGAGCTGCTGGGCGACGCGGGTGTAGAAGGTCGCGGCCTCCGTAGTGTCGGACAGAGCCTGGGTGGCGGAATCGAAGAACACCACGAGGTCGATGTCGCTCGAATAATTGAGCTCTCCGGCCCCGTGCTTGCCGAGCGCCAGCACCGTGAAGCCAGATCCCTCGCCCGGCGCCTCGGGATCCTTCAGGGCGATGCGGCCGAGATCCGCCATCTCGGTCAGCACGAGGTTGACGCCGCCGCTCACGGAAGCGTCGGCGAATTCGGACAAGGCGCCGGTCACCTCCTCGACGCTCCAGACGCCCCCGATATCGGCAAGCGCCACGAGCAGCGCGTGAGTGTTGCGGTTGCGGCGGAAGAGACGCACCACCTCGTCGCGGGGGATCTCGCCGGCCTTGAAGCGGCGGAAAAGGTTGGCCTGGTCGTGAACGACGGCGCGGTGGGAATCTTCGGGAGCCGCCGCCATCAGGGCAGCAAGGCGGGCCGGATCGTTCCGGATCAGCTGCCAGAGGAAGGCGGAATGGTCGGCGAGCGACAGGAGCAGGTCACGCGGAAGGCCCTCCCCCAGTGCCGGCAGAAGGGCTGCGGCCTCGGGTGCGTCGGCGGCCCGCTCGTTGAAATCCGCCAGCTGCGCCTTGGCCTTTCGGCGATCGGAGACCGGCGGCGCCTGCCTCAGGCGGCCGAGAAGGGAAAGGCTGGGGTCAGACACGGCGGCTCCGGTGAATCCTCATGCCGGGCCAGTCTCCACGGCGAGCGATGCGAGGCAACCGAAATATGCGCGCCTGCCCTGCCCCGGTTTTAGGCAGCTGCCCCCGAACCGAGCAGGGGCACGCCGGATGTCCGCAAGGGAAGGACCAGCACGGCTCGCAGGCCCGGCACATTGTCTTCCAGCCGCAGCACGCCCCCGTGAAGCCTTGCGACCGCGGTCGCGAGACTCAGGCCCAGGCCGAAGCCGGGGCGCGAGCGGGCCGTCTCCAGCCGCACGAACCGTTCGAGCACGTGGCCGCGCTCGGCCTCAGGGATGCCGGGCCCGCGATCGGCCACCACCACTTCCAGGAAGGAGCCGACCCGCTGCGCCGCGACCGCGATGGGTTGCGCCGGAACGCCGTCATCGGGCGGCGCGCCGTACTTCAGGGCATTGTCCAGGAGGTTGGCGACGGCCTGCCCCAGGAGCTCGCGGCTGCCGTGGATCGGCAGGTCATCCTCCACCTGGACCTCGAGGGGAATGCCCGCCTCCTCGGCGAGAGCTTCATAAAGCTCGGCGACGTCGCGCACCGCCTCGGCCGCGTCGAAATCCGACAGGCCCTCCCGGGCATTGCCAGCCTCCAGCCGCGCGATCATCAGGAGCGCGTTGAAGATGCGGATGAGGTTGTCGCTCTCCTCGATATTGGTTTCGAGCGCCGCCTTCAGCTCGCTCGGCGTCTTGGCGAGGCGCAGGGCCTCGTCGGCCTTGTTGCGCATGCGCGTGAGCGGCGTCTTGAGATCATGGGCGATGTTGTCCGACACCTCGCGCATGCCATGCATCAATTCACCGATGCGGTCCAGCATATCGTTGAGGTTGTTGGCCAGGCGATCGAGCTCGTCACCGGTCCCCGCTACCTTCAGTCGGCCGTTCAGGTCGCCCGCCATAATGATGCGGGTTGTCTCCGTCATGTCGTCGATGCGCTTGAGGACCCGGCGCGTGATGAACCACGCTCCGCCGCAGCCGAGCACGCCGATGAACAGGAGCGAATAGCCGAAAGCGCGGCGGATCACGTTCCGCAGGCGCGCGCTCTCCTCCATGTCGCGCCCCACGAGCAGGCGAAACCCGCCGGGCAGGATATAAACCCGTACGAGCGCATGGCTCGCCGGCGCATCCGCATCCTCGGTGCGGGCATAATCGGTCTCGAACTGACCTGGCCTGTCGATCACGCCGGGCGGCAGGGCCCCCACATTGCCGGCGATCCTCTCGCCCGTATTCGTCGTGACGAGGTAGAGGGATGCGCCCGGCGCGCGGGAGCGGCGCTCGACGATGTTGACGAGGCGGCGCAGACCGCCGAGGCGATATTGCTCGGACAGGCCGTTGATCTCGGCATCGATGGTGGAGGCGAACTGGTCGGAAAGCAGGCGCTGCGCGTTCCAGGCCACGTAGCCGAGCGCCGCGAACGCGAAGAGCGCGAAGACCAGGAGATACGCGAAGGACAGCTTGAAGGCGGTGGTGCGGAAGAGCGCTCCGAGGGCCGACATCGCGGATGCGGCCCTGCTCATTCCTCGCCCTCTGCGGGCCCGACCCGCACCGTGTATCCGGCACCCCTGATAGTGTGGATGAGCGGCTTGTCGAACCCTTTGTCGATCTTGGCGCGAAGCCGCGACACATGAACGTCGATGACGTTGGTCTGCGGATCGAAATGGTAGTCCCACACGTGCTCCAGGAGCATGGTGCGCGTCACCACCTGATTGGCGTTCTTCATGAGGTATTCGAGCAGGCGGAACTCCCGCGGCTGCAGCGCGATCTCCTGCCCGGAGCGCGTCACCCGGTGCGACAGGCGGTCGAGTTCGAGATCCGCGACGCGGTAGGTCGTGGGCTCGGCATTCGGCGCAGCCGCCCGGCGGCGCGAGAGCACCTCGACGCGGGCGAGAAGCTCCGAGAACGCATAGGGCTTGGGCAGGTAATCGTCCCCGCCGGCGCGCAGGCCCTTCACCCGGTCATCGACCTGGCCGAGGGCGGAGAGGATCAGGACGGGGGTCTCGACCTTCTGCTCGCGCAAGGAGCGGATGAGCGACAGGCCGTCGAGCTTGGGCAGCATGCGATCGACCACGAGCACGTCGAAATCGCCGGCCTCGGCCATGGCGTAGCCGTCGAGCCCGTCGGCCGCATGATCCGCGACGTGGCCCGCTTCCCGGAACGCCTTGACGAGGTAGGAGGCCGCCTCACGGTCGTCCTCGATGATCAGAATCCGCATGGCGATGCTTATAGCAAAAGATGCCGCCGGCAAAAATGAGCCCGGCGGCAGACCGGCCCCGGAGGGAGGGACCGGCCTGCCGCGGGCGAAGATACCGGGCTCGACGCGAGGGACATGCGACAGGGGGAGAGCCCGGCATCCATCTTTTCGCCTCGGGGCGCGTTAGGCGCCCTTCGGCTGACTTGCGACCTCCAGGGTGACGGTCCGTTCCTTGCCGTCCCGGTAGAGCGTGAGGGTCAGGCTCTTGCCTGGGGCGACCTGGGCCACCTTGCGGGAGAGGTCCTTGGCCTCCTTGATGGTCTCGCCGTCGACCGCCACGATGGTGTCGCCGGTCTTGACGCCCGCCTTCTCGGCCGGGCTGCCCTTCACGGTGTCGGCCACGAGGGCGCCCTTGGGCTCCTTCAGGCCGATCGCCTCGGCGATTTCCTTGGTCACCGGCTGCATCTGCACGCCGATGAAGCCGCGGGTGACGGAGCCCTTGTCCTTCAGGGACGCGACCACCTGCTCGACCGTGCTGGCCGGGATCGCGAACGCGATGCCGACGCTACCGCCGGACGGCGAGAAGATCGCGGTGTTCACGCCCACCACCTCGCCCGCGAGGTTGAAGGTCGGTCCACCCGAGTTGCCCTTGTTCACGGGCGCATCGATCTGGATGAAGTCGTCATAGGGACCGGCGCCGATGTCGCGGTGCTGGGCCGATACGATACCGGCCGTGACCGTGCCGCCGAGGCCGAACGGATTGCCGACCGCCAGCACCCAGTCGCCGATCCGCGCCTTCTGCGAGGCGAGACGGACATAGGGGAAGTCGCTGCCGCCATCGACCTTGATCAGGGCGAGGTCGGTCTTCGGGTCGGTGCCGATCACCTTGGCGCCGTATTCCTTGCCGTCGTCCATCGTGACGGTGACCGAGGAGGCATTCTCGACCACGTGGTTGTTGGTCACCGCATAGCCGTCGGCCGAGATGAAGAAGCCGGAGCCGAGGGCCTGGCCGAACTGGCGCGGCTGCTGGCGATGGCCACGGGGGCCGCCCTCGTTCGGGAACTGGTCACGGAACTGGCGGAAGAACTTCTCGATGCCAGGAGGCAGGTCCTGCATCCCGAACTGGTCCTCGTCGTCGCCCTGGTCACGGCTCGCGACGTTCTGAACCTTGACCTTGACGGAGATTACGGCGGGCTTCACTCGGTCGATCACGTCCGCGAAGGACGGCATGCCCTGGACAGGCTGCGCCATGGACCGCAGTTCCGCATGGGCAGGATTGGGGGCAACGAGGCCGGTTTCGACGGCTCCGCCGGCGATCAGAGCCGCGACCGCGGCGGCACCGAGCCATTTCGTCATGCGCTTGCGGGCAGGCGTGGAAGCTTTGTCCAACATGGTCTGTCTCTCCTCGAAGAACCTTTCGGGTTCGTGATGAGAGCAAACATGGCCCCTCCCCCCTTACGGTACACTCACCTGGGCATGAAATGTTCGTAAGGTTAGGGCGGGCCCCTTCAATCCCGCTTCAGCAGAGCTTCGAGGGCCTTGCGCTCGTCCTCGTCGAGGGCGGCGCTCGCCCTGGGGCGGCGCCTCAGGTGCATGAAGGCGCCCACGGCCCCGCAGACCAGGACCAGGAGCGGCGCCAGCCAGAGCAGGAGGTTGTGAGCGCTGAAGGTCGGTTTCAGGAGCACGAATTCGCCGTAGCGCTGGACGAGGAAATCCCTGACCTGCCGGTCCGTGTCGCCGGCCGCGAGGCGCTCGCGCACGAGGAGCCGCAGGTCGCGGGCGAGCTGGGCGTCGGAATCGTCGATGGACTGGTTCTGGCAGACCATGCAGCGCAGCTCCGCGGAAATCTCGCGGGCGCGGCGTTCCAGCACCGGATCCTTCATCACCTCGTCGGGCTGCACCGCAAAGGCCTGTCCGCAGAGGACCAGGACTGCGAGGAATGCGAGACCGAACCGCATCGCCTACTCCGCCGGAACCGGGGCCGCGGGCCCTGCCTTCGCGCGTGCCGGAGCGGCGATCCGCAGGCGGCGGTCCGTGAGCGACAGGGCGCCGCCGAGGGCCATCACGACCGCGCCGAGCCAGATCAGGAGCACGAGCGGCTTGTAGTAGAGCCTCACGCCCAGGGACCCGTCGGGCTGCATCTCGCCGAGGCTCACATAGACCTGGCTCAGACCTGAGGTCAGGATGCCGGCCTCCGTGGTCGGCATGCCGCGGGTCACGTAGAGGCGCTTCATGCTCTCCACGGTCCCGACCTCGCGGCCGTTCCGGAACACCCGGAAGAGCGCCGCGTCCTCGCGATAATTGTCCGCCTGGCGCGGCACGATGTGCTCCAGGCGCAGCTCGTAGGGACCGGCGCCGAGACGCTCCCCCGTCTTCAGGGTGCCGAGGGTCTCCACGTCCCAAGCGGTGGCCGAGATGCCGAGCACCACGAGGCCGACGCCCGCATGGGCGATCACCGTGCCCCAGGTGGAGCGCGGCAGGCCGCGGGCCTTCGCCCAGGCGATGCTCAAGGGCTTTCCGCGGGTCCACGAGCGGGTGACGATCTCGTTGAGGGAGCCGAGGATCAGGAAGACGCCGAGCCCGATGCCGAACGGCGCCCCGACGGGACCGCCATGGGTATAGGCCAGGATCACCAAAGCGACGAGCAGCGACAGGCCGAAGGCCGCATAGAGCCGCTGAGCCGTGCCGAGGAAGTTGCCGCGCTTCCAGGCCAGCGTCTGCCCGAACGGCAGGAGCAGGAGCAGTGGCAGGATAAGGGGCAGGAAGGTGGCGTTGAAGAATGGTGCGCCCACCGAGATCTTGTCGCCGGTCAGCACCTCGAGCGCGAGGGGATAGAGCGTGCCGACGAAGACCGTCGCGCAGGCGGTCGCAAGAAAGAGGTTGTTCACCACCAGCGCGCTTTCGCGCGAGATGGGAGCGAACAGGCCGCCCTGCTGCAGCATCGGCGCCCGCCAGGCGAAGAGCGCGAGCGACCCGCCGATGAAGATGACGAGGATGCCCAGGATGAAGGTGCCGCGGGCCGGATCCACCGCGAAGGAATGGACCGAGGTCAGGACGCCCGAGCGCACCAGGAAGGTACCGAGGAGCGAAAGCGAGAAAGTCAGGATAGCGAGCAGGATCGTCCAGACCTTCAGGGCATCGCGCTTCTCCATGACCACGGTGGAATGGAGAAGGGCCGTGCCGGCGAGCCAGGGCATGAGGGAGGCGTTCTCGACCGGGTCCCAGAACCACCAGCCGCCCCAGCCGAGTTCGTAATAGGCCCAGTAGGACCCCATAGCGATGCCAAGCGTCAGGAAGCACCAGGCGGCAAGCGTCCAGGGGCGGACGATCCTGGCCCAGACCGCATCGATGCGCCCGTCGATCAGGGCCGCGCAGGCGAACGCGAACGAAATCGAGAAGCCCACATAGCCGATGTAGAGAAGCGGCGGGTGGATCGCGAGGCCTGGATCCTGCAGGAGCGGGTTGAGGTCCTGTCCCTCGGGCGCTCCCGGCACCAGACGCCGGAAGGGGTTTGAGGTCATGAGGATGAACAGCAGGAACGCCACCGTGATGGCGGCCTGCACCGCCAGGGTGTTGGCCTGGAGCCGCGCCGGGATGCTGTTGCGCGCCAGCGCCACCACGCCGCCGAAGAGGCAGAGGATCAGGACCCAGAGCAGCATCGAGCCCTCATGATTCCCCCACACGCCAGAGATCTTGTAGATGAGCGGCTTGGTCGAGTGGGAATTCTCGACCACATTGAGCACCGAGAAGTCGGACGTCACATACGCGACGGTCAGGGCCAGGAACGCGAAGGCCACGCAGCCCAGCACGGCGAGCGCCGAGGACGGCGCCACCGCCATCAGAACGGGATCATTCGCCCGCGCGCCCCAGAGCGGCACCACGAACTGGATCAGGGACAGGCCCAGCGCGAGCGCAAGCGCGAAATGTCCGGCCTCGACCAACACGAAGGCAACTCCCTAGTTCTGCTGCGTCGGCTGGGACGCGTTCGCCTCGCCCTGCCAATGGCCCTGACGCTTGAGGGCGTCGGCGACCTCGCGGGGCATGTAATTCTCGTCGTGCTTGGCGAGCACCGTATCGGCCCGGAACACGCCGGACGAGTCCAGGCGCCCCTCGGTGACGACCCCCTGCCCTTCCCGGAACAGGTCCGGAAGGAGGCCCTGGTAATGCACCCGGATCGAGCTCTGGGCATCCATGACCTCGAAATCCACCTGCTGATTGTCGCCGCGCCGCACCGAGCCCTCCTTCACGAGGCCGCCGAGGCGGAAGCGGGTGCCGGGGGCCACGTTCTTGGCCTGGACGTCGGCAGGCGAATTGAAGAACACGATGGTGTCGTTCATCGCGTAGAGCACGAGGCCGAGCGCGACCGCCAGGACGCAGCCGGCGACGGCGATGATGGTGAGGCGGCGGGTTTTTCGGGTCCGGATCTTGCGGGTCATGGTGCGGAATCGGTCAGTTTCAGGTCCTGCGCCAGCGCGTCGATGGTCTGCAGGGCGGACTTGTCCGGCGCCAGCGCCTCCCGGGCGCGGCGCGCCGTGGCGACGGCCTTGTCGCGCTGTCCGAGAACCGCGTAGGAGCGCATGAGGCGGGCCCATTCGTCCGGGCTGCCGCCCTGCTTCTCCAGGCGGTCCGCGAGGCCCTGGACCATGCCCGCGATGGCATCGGCATCGGGCCCTTCTCGCATGGCCTGACGCGGCGTTCCTTGATCTGCATCAAGCCGGGCGATCTGCTCCTGCACGAAACCGCGCCATGGCGCGTCGGGCGGTGCAGCCGAGAGAATGTCCCGGTAGGCAGCCTTGGCCTTGTCGATCTTCCCGTCCTGCTCATCCGCCCGGGCGAGATAGAGCCGCGCCTTGGCGGAGGACGGATCGAGGGTCAGGGCCTCCTGGAAGGCGGCCTGTGCCTCCGCCGTGACCGTGCCGTCCCGGGCGATCACCAGGGCCTCGCCGTAATTGGCGAGGCGGCCCGCATCGCGGCCCAGATAGCGCAGAGCCGATTCGTAGGCCCGCACCGCGTCGTCCGTGCGGCCCATCCGCAGATAGACCGGCGCCACCACGTCCCAGCCGCGGCCGTCCTGCGGCTGCTTGGCCAGATGCGCCTCGATCTGCGCGACGGCGGTGCCGATGTCGAGCTTGTCCGCCTCGCGGTGCAGCTGAGCGCCGGGCGGCGCGCTCAGGAGATGGGGAGAGCCGTAGGCTCCGTAGACCGCGAGCGCCACGATGGGCAGAGCCGACAGGGCGAGCGTCGAGGCCGCGCGCCGGCGGCGCAGGGCCGGCTCGCCGACCGCAACGGTCGCCGCATCCTTGAGCCCGCTGGCGCGGAGCAGGCGCCGCGCGGCTTCCGCCCTGGCGGCCTCGGCCTCCTCCGGCAGGAGAACGCCCCGGTCCCGGTCGCGCTCGATCTCGGCAATCTGGTCGCGGTAGAATTGGGTATTGGGGTCGGCCTGCCCCGCCAGGGCGCCGGACCGCGACAGCGGCCACAGGACCGCCATCACGGCCGCCGCCGTCATCGCCATGAGAATGACCCAGATCATCATGAGTGCCTACTTAACGCGGGCTTCGCTCAAGCACGACGGTGGCACGGTGTCACGCGCTAATCCTTCCACGGTCAATTTCCGCCCCCAGGCAATTCGAGGACGGCCCGCAGCCCTCCAAGGGGCGAAGCGTCGAGCCGCAGGGACCCACGATAGAGCGCCGCGAGGTCGCTGACGATGGACAGGCCAAGGCCGGAACCCGGCTTCGTCTCGTCCAGCCGCCGGCCGCGCTTGATCATCTCGGTCCGGGCCGCTTCCGGCAGGCCCGGGCCGTCGTCGTCGATCATGAGACGGAAACGGGGACGCTCGTCGTCCACGCGCAGGATCTCGGCCGTCACGCTGATCCGGCTCGCGGCCCATTTGGCGGCATTGTCGATGAGGTTGCCGGCCATCTCCTCGAGGTCCTGGCGCTCGCCCCTGAAGCGCAGGCCGGCGGGAATCGCCACTTCGATATCCAAATCCTTGTCGCGGTAGATCTTGGTGAAGGTCCGGGTCAGGCCCTCGATCACCGGCTCGACCTCCGTCAGGGTGCCGAGGGTGCCGGCGAGCGCCGCCGCCCGGGCACGGTCGAGGTAATAGTTCACTTGGTCGCGCATGAGGGCAGCCTGCTCGCGGATCCGGGCCGCCACGTCGTCGGGGGCATTCTCGGCCTCGTTCACGACGATGCTGAGCGGCGTCTTGAGCGCATGGGCGAGGTTGCCGACCTGGGTGCGTGCCCGTTCCAGAATTTCCCGGTTCGTCTCGAGGAGGAGGTTCAGGTCCTTGGCGAGGGGCGCGATGTCGCGGGGATATTCGCCCATCACCCGCTCGGCCTCACCCCGGCGGATGGCGCCGAGCGCATTGCGCAGATTGGCAAGCGGCCGCAGGCCGAACCGGATCTGCAGGAGGGTCGTGAAGCCGAGCGCCAGGCCCAGCAGCGTGAACGTGACCGTGAGCGCGAACAGGAAACGGCGTACGTCGTCGACGATCTCGTCCGCCGGGCCGGCGACGCGGATGACGAAGCGTCCGTCCTCGCCGAGATCGATGTCCCGCTCGACGATGCGCAGCTCCCGCTCGTCGGGCGCCTTGCCGTAGCCGCGCCGGATCTGGCCGAACACGTCTCCGCCCGGCGGGGCGAGCGCCGGGAGCTGCCCGCCGAAGAGGGATTTCGAGGAGCGCACGTCCCGTGGGGCCGCGTCCGGCCGGCCCACCTGCCAGTACCATCCGGACAGGGGCAGCTCGAAGCGCGGATCGCCCACGGGGCCGAGGTCCCGGTCCGGATCGCCGGGCGCCACGAGATTGGACGCGAGCGTATTGGCATAAACCAGCAGGCGCTGGTCGAAGGCCCGCTCCGTGTTGTCCCGGTAGAGGGTCGACAGGATGAGCCCGGAGATCAGGAGAATCGCGAAGCTCCAGAACACCGCCGACATCGCGAGGCGGACGGCGATCGAGCGGCTCGCCAGCCGCTCCAGGAGCGACGATTTCGCGGTCACGTCCCGGTCTGGCCGGTGTCGAGAAGGTAGCCGAGCCCGCGCACCGTCTGGATGATGTCGACCCCGAGCTTCTTGCGCAGCCGGCCGATGAAGACCTCGATGGTGTTGGAATCGCGGTCGAAATCCTGGTCGTAGAGATGCTCGGTGAGCTCCCCGCGCGACACGATGCGGCCCGTATGGTGCATCAGGTAGGACAGGAGCCGGTACTCGTGCGAGGTGAGCCGGATTGGGTTCCCGTCCACAGCCACGCGGCCGGAGCGCGTGTCGAGCTTGACCGGCCCGCAGGTGATCTCACTCGTGGCATGGCCGGTGGCGCGGCGCAGGAGCGCGCGCACCCGCGCCAGCAATTCCTCGATGTGGAAGGGCTTGGTCACGTAATCGTCGGCCCCGGCATCGAAACCCTGGACCTTGTCGCTCCACCGGTCGCGGGCCGTGAGGATGATGACCGGCATCTTGCGGCCCTCGCGCCGCCAGGCGTTCAGCACCGAGACGCCGTCTACCTTGGGCAGGCCGAGATCGAGGATCGCGGCGTCGTAGGGCTCCGTCTCGCCCAGGAACTGCCCTTCCTCCCCGTCGAAGGCGGAGTCGACGGCATAGCCCGCATGTTCCAGGGCCGTCACGATCTGCTGGTGGAGAGTCCTGTCGTCTTCGACAACGAGAAGGCGCACGCTTCCAACTTCCTCTAGTGAACCGATTTGACGCGGCCGGATGGGCCGTCGATCGTCACTTGCACGATACGACCGTTCTTTTGCAAGGCCATGATAACATAAACGAGGGCATCGTTGCTGCGGCAAAGGCTGGCGCGCACCACGTCGGCGTTGGGCACCTGGCGGCGCGCGGTGATCACGGCCGAGGCCGGCGCCACGATGCCCTTGGAGGCGACGGCCTCCTGCATCTCGCGCGGCAGCAGGCAACCGTCGAGGGGCACCGTCGCACTCTGCGCGTGCGACGCCCCCACTAAGGCCCACAGGGCTATGATCGATAAAACCAGACGCATGAAGGAACTCTGCCGCAGCCGCACTGAACGGTTCCTGAATGTAATACTGAAGCGGTCAGCCCGCTACGCGCTTGGTCGCCAGGATACGGAACACCGTCGAGGCGATAAAGCTCGCGGCCGCGACCAGTTGCACCACGGCCTCGACGAAGGGGTCCGCATCGAGCGCGGAGGCATCGAAGCCGAGGATGCCGAGGAGGAGCGCCACGAGCCCGACGAGATTGGCCCAGACGGTGCGGCTGGCGAGAATTGCTTTGGTATCGGTCATGAGAAATCTCCGTTTCATGAGGACGTGAGGCAGGATCGAAGCAGGAGGGCCTCCCGCTCGATGGTGAGGACCCGCCTGCGCCAGCCGCGCCCGAAGACGGGCCAGCCCGGCAGGCGGG
>Ga0065721_10006815_pt1 | contig 12281 bp, 9 predicted proteins | sample Mesricmetagenome_FD_59108 | JGI IMG/M metagenome (GOLD analysis project Ga0065721, IMG submission 59108) | Mesophilic microbial community from rice straw/compost enrichment Sample: eDNA_1 v2 (version 2) | ecosystem: Engineered > Solid waste > Grass > Composting > Bioreactor | place: USA: Davis... | reverse complement strand
GTTCTGGCTGCGGCGCAGTGCGAAGTGCAGCATGCCGGCCCCGACCGTTCGGTTGGAGATCCGGTCGATCAGGATGAAGCCGCCCAGGTCGCGGTTCTCCGCATAGGCGTCGAAGGCGATCGCCGCGTCGAGCGAGAGATTGCAGACCCCGATCTCGTTGAGCTCCAGGCGCTTGGCGGCCAGGTGCTCGAGAGTGTTCACATTGACCTTGTACTTCGGCTCGGTGATCTGGGCCGAGACGGTCCGGGTTCCGAGCTTCAGGAGGTAGGGGCGGCCGGGCAGCATCGCCTCGTCGTCCATCCAGACGATGGTCGCCTCGAACTGGTCGGCGACCGCGGGCGGTGACCCGGCCTCCGCGATCACGTCGCCCCGCGAGATGTCGATCTCGTCCTTCAGGGTGAGGGTGACCGACTGGCCGGCGACGGCTTCGTCAAGATCGCCACGGAACGTGACGATACGGTCGATAGAGCTCTCGCGGCCCGAGGGCAGGGCCTTGATCTTGTCGCCCGGTCGGACGGTTCCGGACGAGATGAGGCCTGAAAAACCACGGAAATCCAGGTTCGGCCGGTTCACCCACTGCACGGCCATGCGGAACGGCTTCTCGCGCAGGTCGTCCTCCACCGGGAGGCTTTCCAGCAGCGGCATGAGGGCCGGGCCCTCATACCAGGGCGCCGCCTCGCTGGAGGTCGTGATGTTGTCGCCTTTCAGGGCGGACATGGGGATTGCGGTGAAATCGTGGATGCCGATCTGCGCGGCGAAATCGGCGTATTCCTGCAGGATCGCGTCGTAAACCTGACGATCCCAGCCCACCAGGTCCATCTTGTTGACGGCCAGGACCACGTGCCGGATGCCGAGCAGCGAGACCAGGTAGGAGTGCCGGCGGGTCTGGGTCAGCACCCCCTTGCGGGCGTCGATCAGGATGACCGCGGCGTCCGCGGTCGAGGCGCCCGTGACCATGTTGCGCGTGTACTGCTCGTGCCCGGGCGTGTCGGCGACGATGAACTTGCGTTTGTCGGTCGAGAAGAAGCGATAGGCGACGTCAATGGTGATGCCTTGCTCGCGTTCCGCGGCGAGGCCGTCCACCAGCAGGGCGAAGTCGATGTCGCCGCCTTGGGTGCCGACCTTCTTGGAGTCTGCTTCCAGGGCGGCCAGCTGATCTTCGAAGATCATCTTGGAATCATAGAGCAGGCGGCCGATCAGGGTCGATTTGCCATCGTCCACCGATCCGCAGGTCAGGAACCGCAGCAGGCTCTTACGCTCGTGCGCGGAGAGATAGGCCTCGATGTCCTCGGCGATGAGGGCGGATTGGTGGGCCATCAGAAGTAGCCCTCCTGCTTCTTCTTCTCCATCGACGCGGCCTGGTCGTGGTCGATCATCCGGCCTTGCCGCTCCGAAGTCGTGGTGAGGAGCATTTCCTGAATGATTTCAGGCAGCGTCGCCGCCGTGCTCTCGACCGCGCCGGTCAACGGATAGCAGCCCAGGGTCCTGAACCGGACCGACTTCATCATCGGCGTCTCGCCCGGCCGAAGTGGCATGCGGTCGTCGTCGACCATGATCAGCGTGCCGTCGCGCTCCACCACCGGCCGTACTTCGGAGAAATAGAGCGGCACGATGGGGATGTTCTCAAGGTGGATGTATTGCCAGATGTCCAGCTCGGTCCAGTTGGAGATCGGGAATACCCGGATGCTCTCGCCTGGGTTCTTGCGGGTATTGTAAAGCCGCCAGAGCTCCGGCCGCTGGTTCTTCGGATCCCAGCGATGTTGCGCCGACCGGAACGAGAATATCCGCTCCTTCGCCCGCGATTTCTCTTCGTCGCGCCGCGCGCCGCCGAAGGCGGCGTCGAAGCCGTACTTGTCCAGCGCCTGCTTTAGCCCTTCGGTCTTCCAGAGATCGGTGTGGAGCGCGCTGCCGTGGTCGAACGGGTTGATGTTGCGCGCCAACGCCTCGGGGTTCTTGTGAACCAGCAGCTCGAAGCCGAGCTCCTTGGCCATGCGCTCGCGCATCTCGTACATGGCCTTGAATTTCCACGTCGTATCGACGTGCAGCAGCGGGAAGGGCGGCTTCGACGGATAGAAGGCCTTGGCCGCCAGATGCAGCATCACGGCCGAGTCCTTGCCGATCGAATAGAGCATCACCGGCCGCTCGGCCTCGGCGGCCACCTCGCGCATGATGTGGATGCTCTCGGCTTCCAGGCGCTGGAGGTGAGTAAGCGTTTCGGGAGCGATGGCGGGCGGTCTCGCCTGCATCAGGGCTGTACCTTGCACGTGATCCTCGGGGCCGAACCCTGCTTGTAACCAAATCTAACGATGAAAAAATCCGCTCGTCGCATCGCAGCGCCGCGCGGATTTGGCCCTGGACGATGGCTTAAGGGAGGCTAGCCCTGCTGACGAGAGAGATTTCCTGACAGGCGTCCGAGGAAAATGGCGGCGTCCGAAAACCGCCGGTCCGCCGCCGGTCGTGTCCGAAAACCGCGAGACAGGCGGCGCGCAAGGTCCGATCATGGCGACATGGATATGGATGACGACGCCTGCTACCGCGCCTTCGTGATGCGCGACGCCCGCTTCGACGGTCGGATCTTCTCGGGCGTGACCACGACCGGGATCTATTGCCGGCCGATCTGCCCGGCCCGGACGCCCAAGCGTGAGAACATGCGCTTCTACCGCTCGGCTGCGGCGGCCCAGGAGGCGGGCTTCCGGCCCTGCCTGCGTTGCCGGCCGGAAACCTCGCCGGACCTCGGCTCCTGGCGCGGGACCTCCAACACTGTTTCGCGCGCCATGGCGCTGATCGAGGCCGGCGCGCTGGACGCCGGCGACGTGGAGGCGCTGGCCAGCCGGCTCGGCGTCGGCGAACGGCAACTGCGGCGGCTCTTCCAGCAGCATCTCGGGGCCTCGCCCATCGCCGTCGCCCAGACGCGGCGCGTCCTGCTGGCCAAGCAGCTGATCCACGAAACCCGCATGCCGATGGCCGAGGTCGCCCTGGCCGCGGGTTTTGGCAGCGTGCGCCGGTTCAACGAGACCTTCCAGCAGCTCTTCGATCGCCCGCCCGCCAAGCTGCGCCGGCTCGGCGGGGCCGAGGTGGCGGCGGGCGACGGCGGAGCGGCGACGATCCGGCTGCCCTACCGGGCCCCTTATGACTGGGAGGCGATGCTCGGCTTCCTCACTGCCCGGGCGATCCCTGGGGTCGAGAGCGTACGCGACGGCCGCTACGCCCGGACCCTGGCCGTCGCCGGAACCACCGGCGTGGTGATGGTCGAGCCGGGTGGCGGCGACACGCTCAAGGTCACCCTGCGGTTCGACAAGGTCCAGGCCTGGCCCGCCGTCATCGCCCGCGTGCGCCGGGTCTTCGACCTGGCGGCCGATCCGGCGGTCATCGCCGCGCACCTTTCCGAGGATCCCGACCTGGCGCCGCTGGTGGCGGCGCGGCCGGGCCTGCGGGCGCCAGGCGCCTGGGACGGCTTTGAGCTCGCGGTGCGGGCGGTGCTCGGCCAGCAGATCACCGTCCACGCCGCGCGCATGCTCGCCGGCAAGATCACCGCCGCATATGGCGCGCCGCTGCAGGACGAAACCGCCAACCGGCTCGGCCTCACCCACGTCTTTCCCACGCCCTCGCAACTGGCCGCCGCCGATGTGGAAAGCCTCGCCATGCCGAGGTCGCGGGGCAGGGCGCTGGTCGGCCTGGCCGCGGCCGCCGCGGCCGATCCGGAGCTCTTCGGTCCGCGCCGCAGTCTCGACGAAGCGGTGGCCGCCCTGCGCGCCCTGCCCGGCGTGGGGGAGTGGACCGCCCAGTACATCGCCATGCGCGCCCTGCGCGAGCCCGACGCCTTCCCCAGCGCCGACATCGGCCTGATGCGCGCCTTGGAAGGCCCTGACGGCGTTCGTCCCAACCCGGCCCAGTTGCTTGAACGGGCCGAGCGCTGGCGCCCCTGGCGCGCCTACGCCGCCTCGCACCTCTGGGCCGCCGATCCCAAGAACCCCTCGGAGAGCAAGCATGCCAAGGCCGCCTGAGATCCTGAGGCTCGACCGTCTGCCCACCCCCATGGGCGAGGGCCTGCTCGTCACCGACGACGAGGGCCTGTTGCGGGCTTTCGACTGGACGAGCCACGAGGCGCGGCTTCGCCTGCTGCTGCGCCGGCAGAACCCGCCCACCGAGCTCGTCGAAGGCCGCGCGCCCGACCAGATCCGGGCAAGGCTGGAGGCCTATTTCGCCGGCGAGCTCGGCGCCCTCGCCAAGATTCCGTGGCGCACGGGCGGCACGGCCTTCCAGCAGTCCGTCTGGCGGGCGCTCTGCACGATCGCGCCTGGGCAGACTCTGACCTACAAGGGCTTGGCGGCGCGCATCGGCAAGCCCGCCGCTATCCGGGCGGTCGGCCTCGCCAATGGCGCCAACCCGGTCGGGATCGTCGTGCCCTGCCACCGGGTGATCGGCTCGAACGGCGCTCTTACGGGCTATGGCGGCGGGATCGAGCGCAAGCGCTGGCTGCTCGCGCACGAAGGCGCGGCCTTCAAGGCCGCCGCATGACGCTTCATTGCTGAAATTTCATGATGCGACAGATCGCCCAACGGCCGCGCCTGTCGTATAACGATGCTCGCTGGAATCGTATCGGACGCACGGGAGAGTTCCGATGCAAACCTTGACCGAGATCGTGGCCGCCGTGGTGGTGTCATCGTCCGCCGTGGCCTATTCGCATTTCGGCGTCACCCTCGACGCTCAGCAGGTGGAAAAGCCTGCGCCCGCGCAGCGCACCGTCGCGCGTACGACGGTCCGCAAGATCTCGGCCGCTCCGGCCTCGAAAGTGATGGTGAAGGCGGTCAAACCGCCCGGCATGGACCGTCCGCTCTGCCCCGATGAGAAGGCGCGGCCGCTCAAGGCCTGACCTCCGCCTCCCGTCTTACGCGAATTGGCGCTCAACAGCGCTTTGCCTCGTCAGTGTTCGCCGGTAATCCTTGTCCCCTGAGCGCAACGGCGGGGATCGCGCCCGCCACCTGGGGTGGAAAGCCGCGTACGACGGGCCATGAAGATCAAGAAGCGGCAGCAGCCTGTAGATTTCCAGACGCTCGATGAGGCGGACAAGCCGGCGCCGCAGGCCGAGCCCTTCGCCTTCGCGTCCCCGACGCCGAAGGGAGACCTCGCCGTGGAATCCAATCCTCCGGCGCCGCCCGAAGCCGAGCGCGAAAGAACGCCGGCGGCGCACCCTCCCGCCGTCGCCAAGTTGAACGAGGCCCGGCTGGGCTCGGGATGGAGCATCTATCTCGTCGCCCTCGTGGTCTCGGTGCTGTGGGCCTGCGCGCCGCTCGCCTTTGCGCTGGGTTACAGGCGGGCGGTCGCCCCGCTCGATTTCGAACCCTTCGCCATGCTGGTCTTCGCCGCCCTGGCGATCGGGCCCGCCCTGCTGGTCTGGATCGCCGCCTATGTCCTGCGCCAGGGGCAGAAGCTCAGTCTGGAAGCCCAGCGCGCCAAGGCGCTGGCCGACGAGATGGTGGGACCGGCCGTAGCCGCCGGCGTGCAGACGATCGATCTCGTCAACGCCGTGCGCGAGGAGATCGCGCGGGCCGGTCAGGCCGCCGAGGAGGCGCGCGAGACGATGGTGCTCCTGCGCCAGGCCCTGGCCGGCGACAGCGAGGAACTGTCCCGGGCGGCCGCCGACGCCGCCCGCACGGCCCAAGGTCTCTCGGAGACCCTGGGTCGGGAGCGCAGCGAACTCGGCGCCCTGGCCGACAAGCTCGACGCCCAGGCCACGGCGGTGGCCGACGTCATCACCCGCCAGGCGAAGATGGTCGGCGAGGCCTCCGACCTCGCCGAGGCTCAGCTGCGCGAGGCCGAAGCCTCCCTGGCCGCGCGCGCCGCCGACCTTGCCGCCGCTGCGGGCGAGACCAGCGACGCCGCCCGCACGGCGGCCGACGACCTGACCCGCCATATCGCCCGCCTGGAAACTGCCGGTCAGGGCGTCACCGAGCAGATCGGGGCGGTGGAAAGGGGGCTTTCGGAGCAACGCGCCAGCCTCGTCACGGCCGCCCACGCCCTGCGCGCCGATCAGGAGGCGTTCAATCTCAAGATCGACGAGCACGCCGGCAAGATCGCCGACTTCATCGCCCAGGCCCGGCTTTCCGCCATGGAGATGGGCGATCGGGCGGCCAAGGGCGGGGACGCGCTTCGTCAGTTGCTGACCGAGGCCACCGAACAGTTCCGCGAGCTCGCCGAGAGCGCCAGGGCCGAGCGGGACGAGTTTGGTCAATCCACCCTGCACTCGGTCGAGGCGGTCGCTCAGGCCGCGGCCGCCGAACGGGCCCGCCTGGAAGAACAGACGAGGGCCGCCATCGCAGCCATGAGCCAGGCGGCGCAGGAGACCAGCCAGGTCGCCGCCCGGCACGCCGAGGCTGCGCGCAACCAGGTGGACCAGCTCTCGGAAGCGGCGTTCACCGCCGGCCAACAGGCCAACAAGCTTTTCGAGGCCCGACTCAACGAGGCGCGGGCGCTGATCGAACAGTCCGCGCTCATGGTGGATCAGGCGGGCGCCGCCACCGTCCGCAAGCTGGAGGAGGGGGCCCGCGCCGCCCGCACGACCCTCGACGAGCTCACGGCGATGCTGGGCGAGATCGAAGAGCGGGCCACCCGCCTGCCGTCGGCCGCCCGCGACAAGGCCGAGGAGGTAAGGCTCGCGGTCGCCGAAAGCATCGACGAGCTGATGGATCATGCGCGCAAGACGGCCGACGAGACCCAGGCGATCGACGAGGCGTTCCAGGAGCGGGTGCGGCGGAACTACGAGATGCTGAGCGAGGCGGTGCGCATGATGGGCTCTGCGGCCAATGTCGCCGCCGTAAGTCCGCCGACGACCTCGCGCGAGCGTCCGGCCCGCAGCTCCCTGCGTGCCAAGCTGGCGCCGAGGTCTGAGCCGCCGGCGCCCGTCGATGACGAGGCCGAGTTGGAGCTCGACCAGCCGATCGCACCGCCGCCCGCCGCGGGCTCGCATGCCGCGGAGGATACGCGCCCACGGCTGAGGCTGACCCCGACCGCCACGGACGCCGAGTTCCGGACCGTCTTCGGTCAGGCCACCGGCCGCGCGCCGGAGGACCCCGCCGCCGACGAATGGACCTGGAAGGATCTGATCTCCTCGCTGGAGGAGAACGAGGACGCCGTCGCCGCCCAAACCGAACGCCAGCAGGCGCCGCTGGAGGAGCTACTGGCCGCCGAGATCACCGGCATGGGGATCGATCCCGCCGCGCTCTTGCCCCGGACCCGCATTCAGGAGCTCGCCGCGGCCCTGCAGGCGCGGGACGGCGAGGGCGCGCGCGAGGTGGTCCGAAAGCTCGCGCCCGCCGCAACCCGGCGGCTCACGCGCAAGCTCCTGACCGACGAGCCGCTCAAGCGCCAGGTGGTGGCCTATCTCGGCCGCTATCACGAATTGCTGGACGACGCGGTCACCCGCGATCCGGCGGGGTTCCTCGTCGAGGCGCTGCTGAATTCCGAGGCCGGACGGACCTATCTGCTGTTCGACGCCGCCGCAGGGGACCTGGTCTAACCTCTCGCATAGACACGAGATTTTGGGTTAACCTGCAGCCATCGCTGATCTGAGAGCGTTGGTTGGGCATGGATGAAGCCGCCACTAGCGATCGGGAACGGGCCCACACGGCCTGGCGCGCGGCCGAGCGCATCAAACGGCTTTCCGACCGCCTGATCGGCGTGGGGCCCGTGGGGCTCGGGCTCGACGGCGTGCTGTCTTGGGTGCCGGTCGCGGGCACCGCCTACGGGGTCGGCGCCGGCGCTCTGCTCCTCTATCACGGGCTGGCCGCGCGGGCCTCGCTCCCGACCCTGGCGCGGATGGCCGCCTATATCGCCCTCGACACGGCCGCCTCGGTGCCACCGGTGGTCGGATGGGCGGTCGATACGCTCTTCCCCGGCCACCTGATGGCCGCCGGCGCGCTGCAGAAGGACATCGAAGCCCGGCATGGGCCCTCGGAGCTGCCGCCCAGCTGGTATGGGCGGCCCAAGCGCCGCAAACCGGGAAGGGTCACGCCCAGCCGGATCTGACGAGGGATCACATGTTCAGGCACGTGAAATTCTCGAGCTTGCCCGTGGTCGATCAGGACCGCGCCATCACCTTCTACCGCGAACGCCTCGGCCTGACCGTCGCGGCCGACCAGCAGTACGGCAGCGGGTGGCGGTGGATCGAACTGGAGGTGACGGGCTCGCCGACCCGCATCCTCTTCGAGCGGCGCTCCGGCGAGCCGGCCGAGCAGCCCGTCCTCATCCTGGTCGTCGAGGACGTCGATGCGGCCTATGAGGCCCTCGCGGCCAAGGGCGTTGAGTTCGATCAGGCGCCGATCGACGCGCCATGGGCGCCGCGCGAACGTTACGCCCTCCTGCGCGACAGCGAGGGCAACCTCGTCATGATCGGCTCGGGGTGAAGGCGGCCCCTCAGGCGGTCTCGAGCTGGGCGTAGCCCATCTGCTCGTTCAGGCGCTCCATGACCTCGATCGCCGCCTCGGGCACTACCGTGCCGGGCGTGAAGATCGCCGCCACGCCTGCGTCGCGCAGCGCCTGGAAATCTTCCGGCGGAATGACGCCGCCCACCACCACCAGGATGTCCGGCCGCCCGAGCTTCGCGAGCTCGTCCTTCAACTCCGGCACCAGGGTGAGGTGGCCCGCCGCCAGCGAACTTGCGCCGACCACATGGACATTGTCCGCCACCGCCTGGGCCGCGGCTTCCGCCGGGGTCTGAAAGAGATTGCCGATGTCCACGTCGAAGCCGAGGTCGGCGAAGCCGGAGGCGATGACTTTCTGGCCGCGGTCGTGGCCATCCTGGCCCATCTTGGCGACCAGCACGCGCGGCTTGCGCCCGTCAGCCTGGCGGAAGGCCTCGGTCATCGCCTTGGCGCGGTCCGATTGAGGCGTGGAGCCCGCCTCGCGCAGGTAGACCCCGGTCACCGCGAAGGCCTCGGCCGCATGCCGGCCGAACACCTTCTCGAGCGCCAAGCTGATCTCGCCCACCGTCGCCTTGGCGCGCGCCGCGTTCACAGAAAGCTCGAGCAGATTGCCGTCGCCGGCCGCGCCGTTGGTCAAGGCGGTGAGAGCCGCCTCCACAGCGGCCGGATCGCGTTCGGCCCGCAGGCGCTTCAGCTTTTCGAGCTGGCGCTCTCGAACGGCCGTGTTGTCGACCTTCAGCACCGGAATCTCATCGGCCACGTCGGGCTTGTAGCGATTGACCCCGACCACGCTCTGGCGTCCCGCGTCGATGCGGGCCTGGGTCTTGGCCGAGGCCTCCTCGATGCGTCGCTTGGGCAGTCCGTCCTCGATCGCCTTGGCCATGCCGCCCAGGGCCTCCACCTCGGCGATGTGCTCCAGGGCTCGCGCGGCGAGGTCGGCGGTCAGCCGTTCCACGTAGTAGGAGCCGCCCCAGGGGTCGATCACCCGCGTCTGACCGCTTTCGAGCTGCAGGAAGAGCTGGGTGTTGCGGGCGATCCGGGCGGAGAAATCGGTGGGCAGGGCCAGCGCCTCGTCCAGCGAGTTGGTGTGCAGGCTTTGGGTCTGGCCGCCGGCCGCGGCTATGGCCTCGACCAGGGTGCGCGGAACGTTGTTGAAGACGTCGTGGGCCGCAAGGCTCCAGCCGCTGGTCTGGGTGTGGGCCCGCAGGGAGAGCGACCGCGCGTCCTTGGGGTCGAACTCCTCCTTCATCAGCTTGGCCCACAGCAGGCGCCCGGCCCGTTGCTTGGCGATCTCCATGAAGGCGTTCATGCCGGCGTTCCAGAAGAACGACAGGCGCGGCGCGAACTGGTCGACCGTCATCCCGGCGGCGACCCCGGCGCGCACGTACTCGATTCCGTCGGCGAGCGTGTAGGCGAGCTCCAGGTCCAGCGTCGCGCCCGCCTCCTGGATGTGATAGCCGCTAATGGAGATCGAATTGAACTTCGGCATTTCGCGCGAAGTATATGAAAAGATATCCGAAATGATCCGCATCGAAGGCGCTGGCGGATAGATGTAGGTGTTCCGGACCAGGAACTCCTTGAGGATGTCGTTCTGGATGGTGCCCGACAGCTTCTCGTGCGGCACGCCCTGTTCCTCGGCCGCCACGATGTAGAGCGCCAGCACCGGCAGCACCGCGCCGTTCATGGTCATCGAGACGCTCATCTTGTCGAGCGGGATGCCGTCGAACAGGGTGCGCATGTCGAGGATGGAGTCGATCGCCACGCCCGCCATGCCGACATCGCCCTTCACCCGCGGGTGGTCGCTGTCGTAGCCGCGGTGGGTGGCCAGATCGAAAGCCACCGAGAGGCCCATTTGGCCGGCCGCCAGGTTGCGCCGGTAGAAGGCGTTGGAATCCTCGGCCGTGGAGAAGCCGGCATACTGCCGGACGGTCCACGGATTGGTCAGGTACATGGTCGGGTAGGGACCGCGCACGAAGGGCGCCAGGCCCGGATAGCCGGTGACGAGGCCGGCGATGTCATCCGGACCGTAGGAAGCCTTCACCCCGACGCCTTCGGGGGTTTCCCATTCGGCTTCGCTGAGGCGGCTACGCTCGGGGCCGTCGACTTGAAGCGGAAGGTTGGCGAAGTCGGGAAACTGGCTCACTTGGCGGCCTCATGGGCTTGGGCGAGGCGAACGGGAGAAAGCGCCGGACAGCGGCCGTCCGGGCCAGGCAGGCGGGCGGATGGCGCCTCGACCGCGCGGGGCGAGGGACGTTCCACCTCGACGGGCGCGTCCTGGCTGGGCGGGAAGGCGGTGACGCCGACGATCCTTGGCGGGCCGGCGGCTTCACGGGCGTCGCGGACCTTCTGGACCTCCTGGGCGACGAGGCCCGCTCCCAGCGCCGCAATCAGTCCGCCCTGCGCCTCGATGGCCTGGAACTGCGCCCAGGCGGCGCGGGCGATCTCGTCGGTCAAGGCCTCGACATAACCCGATCCTGCGGCGGGATCGGCGACACGGCCCAGATGCGCCTCCTCCATCAGGACCAGCTGGGTGTTGCGACTCTGACGCCGAGCGAAGGCGGTGGGCAGGCCGATGGCGTCGGTGAACGCTCCCAGCACCAGGGCGTCCGCGCCGCCCACGGCGGCGCCGAAGGCGGCGGAGGTCAGGCGCAGCATGTTGGTCCAGGCGTCCTGCGCGGCCAGCATTCGGCCGGAGGAGCGGGCTTCGATCCGCGCCGGCGTCGCAGCGCCGCAGGCGCCGGTCACCCGCGCCCAAAGCACCCGCGCCGCTCGCAGCTTGGCGATGGTGGCGAAATAGTCGGCGTCCGCGGCGAGGCCGAGCTCGATCCGGCCGAACGCCTCGTTCATGGGCAACCCGGCCCGAACCAGCGCCTTGGCGTAGGCGACCGCGGCGGCGATGGCGAAGGCCAGTTCTCCTGCGTCGCCGCCGCCGGCCTCATGCACGACCCGACCGGAAGCGAGGACGAGGCTGGCCTTCGGGTAGGTTTCCGCCAGCCGGGCGCCGACGGTCGCCACCGAAACCAGGTGGCTTTCGATCGGGCCCGGGCTCTCGCCTGACCGCGCGAAGGCGCTCAGCGGGTCCATGTGGAAGGCGAGCAGCGCCGTGGGCGAGCTCTTGGCCGCCGCGCCCAGCCAGTCCGCCGCCTTCGGTCCGAGATAGCCGGCGTCCAGCGCGATGGGCGCCAGTTCCAGCATGACGCCTTCTAGCACCCGCGCCAGGTCGCCCGCCGAGCCGACCGCCACGCCGCGCTCCCCGGTCGGGTCGATGACGACCAGCCCCGACGCAGCGCCGCCCTCCAGGTCGGTGAGCAGGTCGCGGTTGGCGCGAGCCGGGTCGGGATGGGCGGTGGCCGCGCGCACGTCCCACGGCCGCTCCACGTCCCGCGCCTGCAGCGGGAAGGCCGCCGGAGCGGCGGCCGGCTCGTAGAGCGGCTCGATCGGCAGGCCTTCCGCGGTCGGTCGTCTCAGACTTTCGAAAGGCGCGTCCTTCAGCGTCTTTTCGACCAGGGCGCGCCAGGCGTCGGCCGTGACGGGCGGGAAATCGGCGAGGGCGGCGGCAATGTCGGTCATCGGCCCGTCATTGGGGCCTCTCCGCGCGAGGCGTCAAGTTCACGCGGGGGCAGTCGGACAGGCGTATTGCACCGCCCGCGACTTTATGCGTACGCTGTAAAAATTAGCTCGACGCACATACCCAGGGACGAATTTTCATGGCCTTGCCCCCCGTTCTCGCCGAACGCCTGCGCATTCCCGTCATCGGCTCGCCGCTCTTCATCATTTCCGGTCCGGAACTGGTGATCGCTCAATGCAAGGCGGGGATCGTCGGCTCCTTCCCCGCGCTGAACGCGCGGCCCGCCAGCCAGC
>Ga0065721_10052273_pt1 | contig 12283 bp, 3 predicted proteins | sample Mesricmetagenome_FD_59108 | JGI IMG/M metagenome (GOLD analysis project Ga0065721, IMG submission 59108) | Mesophilic microbial community from rice straw/compost enrichment Sample: eDNA_1 v2 (version 2) | ecosystem: Engineered > Solid waste > Grass > Composting > Bioreactor | place: USA: Davis... | reverse complement strand
CCGTCCGTCACGCCCCAGTACTTGTCGTCCGCCGCGCGCCCCCGGTTCAGCGGGCTCACGTGCGTCTTTGGCGCCGGGCTCTTCTGAGAGGGCTTCTCCGTGGGCGGTGCCGGGTTCGGCGCCGGCTGCGGCGTCTGCGCCCGCACGGAGGCGGCGGGCAACAGGGCCGTCAGCCCGGACCCGAACACGAGCACGGCGGCTGCGGCGGTCGTGGCCAGCCAGCCTGCCCGACGGGCGGGGCGACATGTCGTCGGTTGGTCCATGGTGGGTTTCATACGTTGAAAACGAATAGCACAGCGGCGGCGGCGGCGGCCTCCGCGTGGTCAAAACGCGGGCGCCGCTCGCTCCATTCGATGCGTGTTATGAATGCTTCCGTGCCCGGGACGGCGGGGCCTTGCGAGCCCCGCCGCAGCGGACGCTCAGGTTACAGACGGTCCGAAGACAAGGGTTGTTCCGTCAGGCTGGTGTTATTCGCGGTCCCCATGCGCTGCTCATTGGACATCCCGCTCGGGCCGGGGGGCCGCAGGATCACCTGATCCAAGCGTGGCGCACTGAACCCACCATACCGCTCCAGTGTCACGGTCTGGTTGGGAATGAGCGCCTGGGGCACCACTTCGAACACCTCGCCCACAAACTTGCCGCTGCGGAACCAGCGTGACTCGCCGGTGGCCGAGTTGGTAATCAGGTAGTTCCCGCTCGGCAGCAGTTTCACCGACGTCGGCACAAACCGCGGCAGCGTCTCGGCAGGCGGCACCACGGCGTTTCCTGCGCCATCCGTGAACGCCATCCGGGACACCCCCGGCACCACATTGCGCGTCGGGTCCACGTTCATGGCGTTGTAGTCCTCCTGCTCCATCTTGAACTGCGCCACGAACACCGCGCGCGGCCCGCCCGGCGGGATGGCCGCCTGCGGTTCGAGCGTACAGGCATACACCCCCTCGGCGTCGCAGATCAGATACAGTTCGCTCGGCGTCCCGCCCACGTTGCGGTACACACGCTCGAAGTAGGTCGGGCGCGAGATGCGCTTGATGCGGTCGGTCCCGGCGCCGCCGCCCGTCCGGATCACGATCTCGCCGATGCTCAGCTTCGGCAGACCGTTGTTCGCGGGCTCCGGTCCGCCGAGCGGCCAGTAGATCTCCTGCGTCGGGTTCGCCCCGTTGAAGTCCGTGGTCACGAACGGCGTATTGATGGGATTGTAGTCCAGCACCACCACCGAGCCGCCCGTGAAGTCGGTGCCGACCACCGAGTTCGGCCCGGCGGCTGTGGTGTTCGCCACCACTGCCACCAGCGTCGGCCGGCCGAACCGCCCGTTGGTCTCGTCCCGCCCCGGGAAGGCGCGCACGCTCTGGTAGCGCAGTTGCCGCCCCTGCTTGGAGCCGGTGCGCGAGGTCCACACCACCACGTTCAGGCCCGGGACGGCGGGGCCGCCGCGCACGTCCGCAATCGGGATCGGGTTACCCTGCGCGTCGCGGATGTCCGCCACCTCGATGATGCGGTAGTTGCCCGCATCCGCGATGATGTAGTGATCCTCGATGATATTCGGAGTTGGGTCCGTCGGGTTCTCGAAGCGCCGCACCTGATAGTACTGCACGTCGGTCGGCTGATTCAGCGTGGTCGAGTCGCCCGCCGCCAGCACACCGTACGGGTCGTTCACCCGCTCCACGCTCCACAGGATCTTGCCGGACCGGTCGATGCGCACGGCACGGTTATTACCGGTGTCGGCCACCAGGTAGTCCGAGCTGGTCAGCTTGCGCGCCATCTGTGGCCGGGAGAAGGTCTTGCGCTCCTGCTCCAGGCGCCCGGTGTCCCCGGGGTTCTCGATCGGGTTGGCCGGGTTCCCTGTATAGACCGGGTTCGCGCCGCCGATGGTCCGGTCGCGCAGCGTGGCGTTCACTGCCCACACGGCCGAGCCGTCCGCCGCGACCTCCAGGATGCGCCGGCTGTCGGCGATCAGGGTCACAGACTCCTGGAAAGCGAAGGTGCCGCTGTCGCTATTCACCGCGAGCGTTCCCTCCGCCCCGACCAGGGGAGCCGCCGCGGCCACAGCCGCGCCGCCCGTCCCGGTGACCGCCCGCACCCAGCGGACGTGGTTGTTCGTCACCGGGTTCCCCTGCAGGCTGCTCACCACGTTATAGACCTGCTCGCCCGAGCCGACGCGCACGGTGGGGTCGTTGGCCTCGGGGTTCGCGTCCACCGCGACGACCTCGGAGCCGCCCCCGGCGATGATGCGCGTGAAGTAGATCTGGCTGCCAATCAGCGTGGGGCCGCTGAGCGGTTGGCCCGGCAGGACGTAGTGCCACAGGAGCGGGCTGAAGCCGCCCGCGCCCTGCCGTCCGCTGGCGTCGTCGCCAAGCACCACCTGGCCGCTGCCCGTGTCAAAGTTCGGGATGGTGGGCGACGGCGGCAGCACCACGGACTTGGAGGTGGTGCTGCCCACGGGGGTGTAGCGCACCACGAACGACTGCGACGCCGAGAACGCCGCCCCGCCCGCGGGCGGCTGGAAGCCGGTGATGGTGATGCGGCCCCGGCTAGCGTCCTCGATGAACTGCCCCTGGTTGTTGTTGTTTCCGCTGCTAACGGACGCCGTGATCGTCTGCCCCGTGGCGGCCCCGGTATCGAAGCTCATCATGTTGAGCTGCGAGAGCTGCGCGGTGCCCGGCTCAAACGCCTCGGGCAGCGTCAGCGTGATTGTCGGGTCCGTCTTGAACGCCATCAGCACGGTCACTGCCGCCCCGCCGTTGATGCGGGGCGAGACCGCCTGCGCCAGGACATATGACACGCCGTCGTTGGTAACCACGGGCGAACCCACGATCTGCGCGTTCGTCAGCGGTTCGTAGTCCGTGTCAAAGACCGCCGAATCCGCCGTCAGGAACTGGAGGCGGTTGCGCAGCGCGGGTGCCTCTACCACATCGATGCCGCCCACGGACACCGGATTGCCCAGCGTGCCGGGGTGCAGCGGGAAGCGCCAGCGCAGCCGGCTCGCGTTCGCCGAGAACTCCTGCTCACTCAGCGCGAAGACCGTAGCGAACGGCACCGCACCCGTGATGTTGGTATCAAGCTGGGTCGCGCCATAGATAAGGAGGTCATTCGGCGCGATGGCTACCGTATCCAGTCCTCCGGCGTACCCGGGCACCACGAGCGCCGGGTTGTTCAGGCCGCCGCGGATCGCGACCGCGTTCTGGAGGAACGGCGGCACCTCGCCGGTGGGCGGCGCGTACACCAGGTCGTAGTCCACCGAAACCAAGACCTTGTCCACGTTCGGGTCGATCAGCGCGCCACCCGAGGCACGGCGGATCTCGATCTCGCCGCTATAGTAGTCATCGTTCACCGTCGACGGACGGAACGTGTACGTGAAATTGGCCGACGGGTTGCCCGCGGCGTAGTTCTCCTCGCGGGTGCGGGTGGGCGGAAGCGGGCCAACCGCGCCGTCCGGGTCCTCGGTCTCGAAGATGCGGACACGGGGCACGATGAAGCCGGTACCCGGTCCACCGGGTGCGATGAAGTACTTGCTCTGCTCATCGGCGCGGGCCACACGGGTCCGCACGATGCCGCCGGCCGGGTCCTTATGGACCTCATTGCGGGTGCCGAGCCAGAACGGCGCGATCTTCCCGACCGTAGTGCCGCTGGTAGCGTCCTCGACCGGAGCGTACAGGACGATGTCGTTGGTGGTGCCGTTGGAGGCATCCGCGATCGGGTTGCGCGCCGTCAGGCGGATCGTCCCCAGCGACGGGGAGCCCGTGGGGTTCAGTGCGGGCGGCGCGGCTGCGGCCGTGCTCAGCCACAGCGGGTCGCCCCCGATGTTGGCGCCATTGATGCAGCGCACCACCCCGTTCGGCTGGATAACGTAAATCTTGTTCTCAAACACCACCGGCGACGGCGCAACGCCGTTCGGCGCGGCAGCGTACGTGCCCGCGCCGGTCGTCGCGTTGATCGCGACGGGGGCGTTCGTGGCCGCCAGGGTGCGGGTGCCGCCGATGAACGGCAGCGGCGGCAGCGCCACCAGGGTGCCGTCCGGCAGGTTGACCAGGATCACCTCGACCTGGTTACCCACGGCATCCAGCAGGGTCACCAGGGTCGGCGACGACGGCTGCCCGCCGCCCGCCCCCGGGCCGTCCCAGCGCCAGATCTCGTCGAACGGGTAGCCGGCGTTCAGGTCGCCCCAGCCGTCATCCGGGTTGCCGTCCGCGTCGTAGTCGCGGCCCGGCTGCGTGTCGTAGGCGCGCACCGTGATATTTCCGGCCGAGTTCAGCCCGGCAACATACAGGATGCCCTTGCTGATAAGCGGTGCGGAGCGGGAGACCACGCGCGAGGCGAGCGGCGCGTTATTGAAGTCGAAGCCCGTCACGAGCGGCGCGTTCACGCCCTCGAAGTTCGCCCCCGTGCGGCGCATGTTACGCCGGTACGTGTTGTTGGAGCTGCCCCAGGCGATCAGGTTGTAAAGGAACTTCAGGTCCTCGGTGTGCGCGGTACGGATATTCGGTCCGCAGTAGGCACCGGAGTTGCCTCCCACGCCGATGTTCACGCCGCCCGCGTAGTCGTTGATGTCGCAGCCCGAGTCGCCCGCGGTCACTACCACAGCACCGGAGCCGTAGTTACCCGCCGCGATATAAGGCAGCGCCCGTCCGGTCACCGCGTCGGTCGCCGCGCTGTTGCCAACTATCGTGGTCAGCACCTCGGGGTTCGGCGCCCGATTGACCGGTCCGGCGGGCGGCGGCGGTTGCGTCACCAGATAGAAGTTCCCGTAGTTCTTATCGCCCAGGTTTGCGATCTCGGAGAACGACAGGCGGTAGGGCGTGTTCAGGATCGGGTGGTTCGGCGTGTAGACAACCGGTCCGCCGCCGCCCCCTCCCCCGCCATTGAACTGGAGGTCCTCCAGGAAGAACGGCCCGCGGGGGTCCATCCGCATGTTCCCGCAGTCTTCGAGCCAGATTACCGCTCCTGCATCCACCGCCTTGCGCAGCTTCTCCCGCTCGCTCAGCGAGAGGCGCGTCAGGCGGTGATTGGTGATGAAGAGCAGGTCAAACTTCAGCAGGTCCGCTTCGCTGGTGCGCGACAGGGGCACCTCCCAGTAGGCCGCCATGTTCTTGGTGACCTTCTGGCCCAGGACATAGGGGTTACCCGGGTCGCGCCCGCCCGGCGCACTCCACCGATTGAAGATCTCGGTGGTCACGGTGGGCGGCGCCAGGGGGTTAATCAGCTCCCAGTTCTGCGGCTTCATGTCCTGCAGGGCGTCCGCGATGTAGAAGAGATGCGGATCGGTGTTCTCCGGTCCCAGCGCCGCCTCGGCAGGCGTGATGATACCGTCCCCGTTGGCGTCGATGGTCGAGTCCAGCAGGAGGATGCCGACCTTGTACTGCCGCTTGCTTGTGGCGTAGGTCGTGGCGTCGGCGTGCGCCGCAGGCGCCGGCAGCAGGACTGCCGCCGCTCCGAGCGCCGCCGTCGCGGCGAACGTCGCCGCCGCGCCCGCGGCGGCGGCGGCCGTAGCCGTCCGCAGCCCCCTGTATATCCGGCGAAGGTTGGTTTCCATATCCATGCTTCGAATCGTCATCGCGGTCACCGAACCGCGCCCGCTCCGGGCGCGGTCTGTCGTGCTGCTGCTGCGACCATCTTTAAAACAACCGAATCCTACCGCGTCGGCCGCTCCCCGAAGTAGAGCAGACCAGGCGCAACCGGCAGGCGCGGCGTCACCGGCAGCGGTTCCCACACGGTGGGGTTGCCGGGGAACTGCTGGACGAACGCCGGGTTAGGTCGGATCGGCACGGAGTAGCCCGCGCCGGGCGCCGCCTCGACGTACGGCGCCGAGGCGCGCGGGTCGTAGACGTACTGGATGCCGTTCCCGGTCGGCCCGAACGCCTGGGGAGCTGGTGTCTGCGGCCCGTGCAGCGACGGGATGATCGTCCCCTGGTCCGGCGCCCCCGCGGCCGCCGGCAGACCAGAAGACCCCTGGTAGCGCGGCACCCATCCCCACTTCTCCAGCCAGGCGCCCTGGTCGCCTATCTCCGCTGGGAGGTTCTGCGCAATCGCCCCCAGGAACGTGATGCGAATGTCCAGCGGCTCCCCGTGGAACGGCCACAGCGGGTCAATGCGCCTATCAGTCCCGTTGATATCCTCCCCGTCGCGCAGTCCTGCCTGGGGTCCAGGAGTGATATAGCGCGCATACGTGTCGTTCGGGTTCGGGTTGAACCACGGCCCCGGGATGATGAAGAACGAGCCGTTCTGCGCATACATCACCGCTTCGATCCTGATGTCGCGCGGCACCACGCCCACGCGCGACATCAGGTAGTCGTCGTCCCCATAGGCTTCGTCCAGGTGGACCGTCAGCCGGTTCTTCGTTCCGAATAGCGGCGTGGTCGGGCCAAACGGGTACGCGTTCTGCGGGAACAGGAACGGCGCCGGCAGAGCGAACACGTCGTTGCGGAACTTGTTACCCGGGTTCGTCGTGGAATCGCCCACCAGGTAAGTTTCCGGCTGAGGACCACCCGGGAACGTGTACTCGTTCGGCGTCGCGAGCGCGGACTCGTTCACGAACAGGTTGATGGCCGTACCGGCCGTGTTCTCGGAAGCGTGCCGGAACAGGATGTTCTGGAGGAACGTCGCGGGCGACAGATACGGCGGCACCACGTTTACCCCGAGCGTGCCGGGCTGCGGGAGCCCGTTCGCGTCGTAGAACATGGTGGGGCCGTGCGTCAGGCCCAGGCGGTAGTCCGGCCCCGCCGCCGACGTTGCCGACAGCTGGAAGGCGTACGGCGGCTGCTCGTTGTTCTGCTCCGAGACCGGGTCCACCACCGACGGCGGCGACAGGAACTGCGTGGTGTTGACTGCCACGTAGTCCTTTGCCAGGAGCGCGATGGAAGATCGCCCACGGGCCGCCACCAGCGCCGGGTCGTTCGCGTCCGCCGGGATGTTGTCCTTCAGCAGGTTCCCATCCACGTAAATCGTGGCGTTCGACACCACCGTCAGGTTCCGCACAAAGACCTGCCCGGTCTCCGGGTCCAGGCCACCCGCCACGCCCTTGATGCGGATGTTGCCTTCGGCGAAGATGACCAGATCGCCCTTATAGTAGTTCTCGTCGCCGGTCCCCGCCACGCCGTCTGCGTTCGCCACCGCCGGATAACCGGCGTACTTCAGGACGTTCGGGTCCGTCCCGCCCCCTGTGTCGATACCCACCTGCGGTGGGGCATTCAGCGCACCGGGACCGTAGGTGTAGCGGATGATGGTGCTCTGGCTCCCGTTTACCGGGCGGCCGTCGCCAGGAAGGCGCAGGTACTGGCGTGCGCGGTCCTGCTGCGACCGCGTAATGACCATGTAGCGCGGGTGCAGTTCGATGGTGACCGCCGGCGGGTTGTAGATCTGCCCGCCAACCCAGGACGAGCCCGTGTTGTTCGGCGCGTCCGGCGACAGCCACTCGGCGCGCAGCGACGAGGCGTTCACCAGATTCCCCGAGACGAACTGCTGGTCCACCGTGTTCGGGATATAGAGCCCCTGCCCCCAGCCGTACGCACCGGCGGCTCCCGGAGCGATGCCGACCGGGTTCGGACCGGTGTGGGCATCCGCCAGCCGCGGCGAGTCGCGAGTGAGCAGTCGGTAGCGAGTCAGCCCCCGGTCACCGATCGGCGCGTCGATCACCGGCGGCTCCAGCCGCGGCGCGGCGCGCACATTCGGCGCGTTGGACAGGTCCGTCAGCCCCGCGATCTCGTTGCCGCGCGGGTTATCGCGGACCAGGCCACCGAACGTATTGAAGTCCACCGACCCACTCGGCACCACGTTGCCCGTGGTCGCGGTGAGGAACGTGTTCACCGGCACGATCGGCGCCGCGGCGCCGCGGATGTCCGCTACATAGACCTTGGTCGGGTCCCCGGGCGTCAGCGAGGCGACCGTCGCGTTCGGCTGGAGGCCGTTCAGGCTGATGCTGCCGGAAACCTCGATGGCATCGTTGCGCAGCGAGTCCAGTGCGAAGTAGTTCGCCCCGTAGAAGACCACGCTCGAGTTGATGCGGACCGGTCCCTGGTAGATGGAGGGAATCGGGCGGTGCACAATATCAAGGTCGCCGTCCGTATCCACATCCACGCCCGTCACGCCGGGCGCGGGAGCGTCACCGCTCACATTGATGGGGCGGTCCTGTACCAGGCTCGGGGCGCCCAGGGCGACGGGCGCGGTCCGGTTGTCCTTGTTGGTAATCCAGTTGACATAGTCCGTGATGCCGATGGCCTTGTAGGCGATCAGTTCGCGGCGCAGGCCCAGCCCTTCGGAGTTCTGGTAGGTGGTCGGGTCGTCGGGATCGATCACGCCGGAGCGGCCCACCGACTCCAGCTTGATATACCGGCGCGTGTACTCAGGCCGGATGCCCGCCGGGTTGCTGCCGTCCACATCCACCAGTTCGCCCGGCTCGTCCACGACCCCGTTGCCGTTCCGGTCTTCCCAGGGCCGTCCGTCGCTCGTCAGGCGGTAAGGACGGTAGGTGACACGCACCAGAGCCCGTCCGCCCGCATTGCCCTGCGAGGGGGTCGGCCCACCGAAGGCGACACGGGTGAAGCCGCCTTCGCCGGTAGTGGGGTCGTACGGCTTGAGCCAGAAGTAGTCGGGGTCGCGCTGGTTGGTAATGTTATCCGGCACGGGACGCCAGTCCGCGCCCTCCGCCGACGTGGTCAACTGCTGATCCAGGTAGCGGATGCCCGCCTCCGCGAACTTGTCCGCCGCCGAGACCTGCGTGCCGCGCCGCGTATTGCGCAGGTTGTTGGCGATCAGGGCGATAAACAGGCCGCCCAGGAACAGCAGCAGGAACAGGACGATGATCGCCACGATCAGCGATTGCCCTGCCGCCGCGCGCCGCCGCAGCGTCCGCCCCGAATGCATAGCCTTGAGTGTTTCGCGCATCATTTCTTCCGGCTTAGCGGCCCACATTGTTGACCTGGACCTTGTCACTGATAGTGATGGAGTACGGCTGCGGCTGCGACGTATCGTAGATACGCGCCCCGAAGCCGATGTTCAGCAGCGAACGTGTGGCGTAGTCCACCTTCACCGCGTCCGGCTCCGGCCGCGCCGCCGAACCGATCAGGATCTCGTTGCCGTCCTTGTCGAGCGGCATCCCGTTCGCCGGGTTGCGGGCGTAGTTGTTCTGCCACAGGTAGGTGGCCTCCAGGAACTTCTCCGCGATGCCCGGCCGCCCCTCGTCTGTGCGCCGCGCCAGCAGACCGATAGCGTTCTCGCCCGGCGCGTCGAACTTCAGGAACGCCTGGTACGGGTCACCCGGCGCATCCGGGTCCGGATGCAGGTCGTAGTCGAACTGGTAGCGTGGCGCCCGCGCCGGGATGGGCTGCACGTAGTGCTTGTTCTGGAGCGGCGTGGTCGTGTCGCTCGGCTCCAGCGTGCCCGCCGGCTGCTGGATCGAACTCAGCACCGAAACCCGGTAGTACGGGACCAGCATGCTGGAGCCCTCGTTATTGTCCGGCCCGAACACGGTGTCGGTTCCAGAGGCGACCAGAATGCCACGCCGGGAGCCCACCGCCCCGACCCCGAACGCCTGCAGCGGCGAGAGCAGCGTCCCATTGCCCAGGCCGTCGATGTCCGCAGCCGGAGCGCCCACGCGAACGTACCCGTTCTGGAACAGGTCCACAGCGATGCGCCCCTGGTTCGTCGGCAGCGTCACGCCCGCCTGCGGATCACGGGTGTTCACCCGGAACTTCGTCTCCACCAACTCGCCGATGTTCGCCAGCGGGTTGTTCCCGGCCACCATCAGCGCCGGGTTGCCCGGCGTGACAATTCCGTTTTCATAGATCGCGGGCACCCCACCGGTGTCTCCCAGGATGGGGGGCAGGCCCGTCTCGATCCGTCCGCGCGCCGGGTCCAGGATGAACACCAGTGCCGGGGTCTTGACAAAGATCTTGCCGGAGTTCTGGAGGTACGCTGTGTACAGCGCGCCGTTCGGCCCGAGCGCCAGGGAGCCCTCCGACGACAGCACGTTGACCTCGACGCTGCCCGAAGCCGTCGCATTGGTCACCTCGAAGGTGATGCTGCCGAACTGCGGTGCGGCCGCCCGGGTCGCTCCGCGCAGGAACGTAATGCGGTACGGGTAGGTCCACGCGCCGTACTTCGTGCTGTAGAGCGTCGGCACCGCGAACGGCTGCTCCGCCGCCTCATTATTCAGGAAGCCCGGGGTCGCCGTATCGCCCGACACCGCCGACGGCGTAAAGGAGATGGCCACCTTGAACGGGTCGCCGGCGCGCACCTGCCGCTGCGGATCACGGTTCCAGATCGTCAGGTCCAGGTTCAGCGAGTTGACCACCGGCGTCGAGATCTGCCGCCAGTTCTCCGCGTACGTGCGCCCGTTCGACGCCGTATTCCGGTTGTAGAAGAACGCCGGGTCGTTGAACCCGCCGGACTCCACGACCGCGCTGGAGTAGTTCGCCATGTTGAACAGGCGCGGGTCTTCCGGATCGAACTCCGCCCGGTACAGGATCAGCGGGTTGAAGTTGTTGTCGTCGCGGCGGAACTCGTAGACGTTCTCGTAGAAGCCCTGGGTGCCGTCCGCGGCCACCGGGTTGCGCAGGCCGACGAAGTAGCGCACCACCCGCCGCCCGCGCGTCTGCGGCCGGACCTCGACGCCCTGTACCGAGCGCCCGGTGGTCGGGTCGATGACGCCGTTCGGGTCGCGCGTGCCGGTCGGCACCAGGTCAATGCGGGCGTAGGAGATCTGCGGCCAGGTGGCAGGGTTCGCGAGGTTGTAGCCGGCGAAGGCGAACTCGCCCCGGGGAGCAGCTCCCTGCATGGGCACGGCGACCTTGACGCCACCGTTGTCATAGACGTAGGTGGCGGTGGAAAGCTCCTGCACGACCCGGTTGATGCCGAACCGCGCCGCATCCTGCGCCTGCGAGATCGCCCGCGCCCGCCGCGTCAGGTTGAACGACTGGATGATGGGGCCGAACAGCAGGAAGAGGATGATGCTGGAGATGGCGATAACCACCAGCAGCTCGATCAGGCTGAAGCCCTGCCGCCCGTTCCGCCCGCCGCCGCGGCGCATCATCGCCGCCCGTATGTCGTTCGAGTTCGTCATGTTTTCGGTTCGCTCGTGCCAGTCATGAACGGCCCCAGGGCCGCCGCCAACATCGGATTCCCTACAGGGTCGGCGGAGCCTGCGGGATGATCGACTCCAAGTCCTGCACCCGCCACGGGTTGCGGAAGGTCTGATTGTCCTTCCAGATCACGCGCGTCTTCACTGACACACCATGAATATTCCCGTGGACATTCCACCCCGTCACGCCCGCGGCGGTGATCTGCGGGGCGATTCGCGTCACATCCACCCAGGCGTACGCCCCATCCGCATTATCAATCGTGAACTGGCGGGAAGGCAGACGCACCACCTCGCCCCCCTGCACATACTCGATGGTCACCACCGCCGCCTTGTTCAGCTCCGTGCGGTGGAAGTACAGGCGGTTACCGTCGGCGCCGAACGACGCGGCCTGGTTGACCGCCGGCCGGACGCCACCGGAGTAGCGGTAGTCGGACACGGCCTTCTGCAGCGCCACCGCCCAGTCGCCCTGCGCCTTGTACAGGATGCGCAGCGGCGTACCCGCCCGCACCCGATCCGTGTTGATATAGATGATGCCGCTCTGGTAGGAGCCGCCCCGGTCGCGCCGCACCCAGTAATCAAAACTGGCGTCCAGCGGCTCGGTGTAGTCGCCGCCGTTCAGCGGAACGCCGTTCGGGTTCTCCAGGTTGAACACCTGGATGTCCGGCCCGGTCGTCGGGTCCGTATCGTAGAGCCCCCGGTAGGGGTTCCCGTCCGCGTCCTCATCGCCGGTCGGGCGGATGTTCGGCAGCGTCGTCCGCACCGTCGCCACGCCCACATCGCCGCTGCCCGCCGGCACCCGGCTCTCCGGCGACGGCACCTCGCGGTCATCCCGCAGGATGTGCCAGTCCAGCACCGCGTACGAAAGAAGCGCCGAGAACGCGCGCTGGCCGTAGGGCGTCTGCTCGGAGTAGTTCGCACCCGACGGGTTGAACGCGATCACCCCGAAGTTCGCCAGCGTGCCCGCCACGTTCGGCGAGATCAGCTTGTACTGGTACGGGTCGTCCGGGTTCCAGTTCGCGCCGACCGCCAGCCGCTCAAACTGGCGAGTCACCCGATCGCTGCCCGGCAGAACCGTGTCGCCTGCCTGCGCATTCGGCGGATAGAGCCCCGCAGGCGTAATACTTGCCAGAGTCATCCACTGCCCAGTCTGCCCGGGAGCGATCGTCACGGTGAAGGGACCAACCTGCCCCGTCCCCGCGGATCCCCCCCCCCCCC
>Ga0065721_10052272_pt1 | contig 12284 bp, 13 predicted proteins | sample Mesricmetagenome_FD_59108 | JGI IMG/M metagenome (GOLD analysis project Ga0065721, IMG submission 59108) | Mesophilic microbial community from rice straw/compost enrichment Sample: eDNA_1 v2 (version 2) | ecosystem: Engineered > Solid waste > Grass > Composting > Bioreactor | place: USA: Davis... | reverse complement strand
CTACGCCGACATCGCCGGCGCCGACGTCTGCATCGTCACCGCCGGCGTGCCGCGCAAGCCGGGCATGAGCCGCGACGACCTGATCGGCATCAACCTGAAGGTCATGAAGGCCGTGGGTGAAGGCATCAAGGCCCACGCCCCGAACGCCTTCGTCATCTGCATCACCAACCCGCTCGACGCCATGGTCTGGGCCCTGCAGAAGTTCTCCGGCCTGCCGAAGGAGAAGGTCGTCGGCATGGCCGGCGTGCTGGATTCGGCGCGCTTCGCCTACTTCCTGGCCGAGAAGACCGGCGTGTCGGTTCAGGATATCCACGCCTGGACGCTCGGCGGTCACGGCGACGACATGGTGCCGATGGTGCGCCACTCGACCGTCGGCGGCCTGCCCCTGCCGGACGCCGTCGCCGCCGGCTTCCTGTCGCAAGCCGACCTGGACGCCATCGTCGACCGCACCAGGAAGGGCGGCGGCGAGATCGTGGCCCTGCTGAAAACCGGTTCGGCCTTCTACGCCCCGGCGGAAAGCGCCATCGCCATGGCCAAGTCCTACCTGCTGGACCAGAAGCGCGTCCTGCCCTGCGCCGTCTGGCTGTCGGGCGAATACGGTCTGTCGGACCTCTACGTCGGCGTCCCGGCCCTGATCGGCGCCGGCGGCGTCGAGAAGATCGTCGAGTTCACCACCAATGACGACGAGAAGGCGATGTTCGCCAAGTCGGTCGCCTCGGTCCAGGGCCTGATCCAGGCCTGCAAGGACATCGAGCCGTCGCTGGCCTGATCGGTCTGATCCTGAATGGAGGGGCCGCGTTCGCGCGGCCCCTTCTTCATGTCCGGCGTCAGCCGCCGAAGCGGCGCGCGACGAAGACGCCGGCGCGGATGGCGTCGTCGTTCTCGGACAGCGGGCTGTCGGCGATGTCGCCCAGGCGCCGCTCGTAGTTCACCAGGGCGCCGGCCCCCCACCTGTCGCCGATCGGCGCGAGCAGGACCAGGCTGACGCCCGCGCCCTGCAGCCTGCCGCCCGGCGAATAGGCCTCGATTCCGTTCTCCACGGCTTCCGCCGCGCTGACGCCGTAGTAGGCGTCGGCCAGCTTGGAATCGCCCCCCCGCACATAGGCCGAGGCGTTCAGCAGACCGACCCGCGTGACCCGCTGGTGGCCGACCGAGGCGTAGTATTCGGTCCCCTCGCTGACGTCGGTCACGTCGCGCGCCACGCGGCCGCCGACGACGATATTCCCCGGCAGGCGCTTGAAGGCGTAGGCGGCGACATCGGCGCCGAAGTCCGGCCGGTCCAGGTCCAGGCCCTCGATGTCGTCGGCCGAGAAGCGTGGGCGCAGCTGGACGCCGGCGCGGAAGTCGTCCTGGTTGATGAGGTTCACGCCCAGACCCTCGATCGGGCTCAGATAGGCGGTGTCGCGCCAGTTGGCCGAGATCCACGGGACCACGGTGGTCTTCGAACCCGTGTCGCCGTTGCTGTCGTTGCGATAAAGGGCGCCGACGCCAAGATCGACCGTCCAGCCGTCCGGACGCGGTCCGACCCTCTCGTAAGGCTGGGTCTGGGCCTGGACGGAACCCGCGAAGGCGACGGCCGCCAGGGCGGTGGCGGCGAGAAGACGGAACGACATTCGAAAGATCCTGCGTCGAAGAAGGTCACCCGATACGCACGAAACCCCGGTTCGGCTCCAGCATGGATTGCGAAGCCTCCTCTATGCGGCTTTCCAGCAACGCCATCATGGGGCCGCGCTTCAGGCCGGCGGGAATGGGCTCCAGGAACTCGAACGTGACGACGCCCGGATACTTGCGGAAACCATGCGCGGGCCAGCAGACGCCGGAGTTGGTGGCGACGGGCCAGCAGGGGCCCTCCAGATCGCGATAGATGGCCGCCACGCCCGGCTTGTACTCGCCCGGCGCCCCCGGCTCGGTGCGCGTGCCTTCCGGGAAGATCACGATCTGGCGGCCCTCGGCCAGACGGTCGCGAGCCTGGCGCGCCATGTCCTTCAGCGCCTTGGCGTGGCCCTGGCGATCGACGGCGATCATCTTCGTCTTCCAGGCGAACCAGCCGAAGAAGGGCAGGGGCATCAGCTCCTTCTTCAGCACGAAACAGGCGTCGGGCAGGATCGCCAGCAGGGCCACCACGTCCAGCATCCCCTGGTGCTTGGCGGCGACCAGGGCCGCGCCGGACGGCCGGTGCTCCAGGCCCTTCACCTCGACCTTGACCCCGGCGATCCAGCGCAGGCCGAACAGCACCGTCCGGGCCCAAAGCTTGACCACGCCCCTCGCCTGGCGATGCGGCATCAACAGCGCGGGCGACAGGCCGACCGCGAAGATCGGCATCGACAGATAGAGCCAGGCGGTGAACAGCAGGGAACGCAGGACGATCACTTGGACGGCGCCTTTTCGAGGGAAGTGTCCGGGGCCGGGGCGGTCGCCTCGCCTTTCAGGCGATGCACGCCCTCCCGCCCCAGGGCGTAGAGATACTTCATGTATTCCAGCGTCATCCGCCGCGCGGTGACGGTGGCGCGCCACCAGCGGTCATTGTCCAGCGAGGGCGTGGAAACGGCGTAGGGCGTCAGCCTGACGCCCGGCAGGGCGCCGCGGATCTCCACCAGCGAACGCGGCATGTGATAGTCGGAGGTCACGACGATCAGGCTGTCATAGCCCTTGGCGCGGACCCAGGCGGCGATCTCCTGCGCGTTGCCGACCGTGTCCTCGGCCTCGAAGCCCAGGTCGACGCAGCAGTTGAACAGGCGGCTGGAGCCCGGCGTCAGCTCGCGCAGTTCGCGCCGGCGCACCTCGCGGTTGACGCCCGAGATCAGCACCCGTTGGCCCTTGCCCTGTTCCAGCAGCCGGACGGCGGCGTTGACGCGCTCGGCCGACGGCCCGGTCAGGGCCACGATGGCGTCGGCCGCTGCGGGGTCCTCGGCGGGGGTCAGGCCGCGCACCCGGTCGGCGAAGGCGAACAGGCCGACGCCCCAGATCAGGACGATGATACCGATGACGACCAGCAGCCTCATCCATCCTCCCCGTTGGAAGCCAGCATCCGCATCGCGGCGAATCTCGCCGCGAAAACCGCGACAGTAGCGGCGACCAGGGGGCAAGGCGAGAGCAGCAGCAGGTCGCTCCACGCCAGCGGCAGGGCCTGGGTCAGACCCTCCGACCCCCCGAGAAGCCGCAGGAAGGCGGTCAGCAGGCCGGCCGCCGCCGCGCCGATGGCCCCGGCGCCGGCGGCCAGCAGGCCGAAGCGGCGCATGAACAGGCCGGCGATGCGGTCGTCCGTCGCGCCGTTCAGGCTCAGGGTGGCGATCACCGAGCGCGCCGCCGCCAGCCCCGCGCGGGTGGCGTAGGCGATGGCCGCCCCCGCGGCGAAGGCGACGGCCAGGAAGGCTGCGGCGGCCAGGGCTGTCACCATTGCGGCGGATCGTTCGACCTCGCCGCGCCACAGGCCGTGATCGTCGACCGTGGCGTCCAGCCCGGCTTCGGCCAGGGCCCGGCTCAGGGTCGGGGCGCTGGCCGGCGCCGCCGGGTCCAGCCGCACCGCGACCAGATGCGGCAGCGGCAGGTCCGGCAGGACGGCGTCGCCCAGCCAGGGGCGCAGCAAATCCTCGGCCGCCTTGCGATCCAGGGCCTCGGCCTCCTCCACCCCCGAGACCCCGGCCAGGGTCTCGGCCGCGCGCGCGGCGGCGGTCGCGCCGGACTCGCCGACGCGGGGGCGCACCTGGACCGTGGCCTCGCGCCCCAGTTCGCGCGCCCAGCCGTGGGCGGCGCGGTCGGCGGCCGAGGCGGCGACCGCGGCCAGGCAGGCGAGGAAGCACAGCACGGCGATGACGGTCATCAGCCAGGGCTCGCCCGCGGCCGCGGGCGGCAGCAGGCCCGGCCGGTTTCGGAAGGGAAGGGCGATCATGCGGCGGCGCGCTCCTCGTCCCGCAGCCGGCCGTCCTCCAGACGCAGCACGCGCGCGCCCGAGTGTTCGGCCAGGCCCTGGTCGTGGCTGGCGATCAGCACGGTGGCGCCCAGCCGGTTCAGGGACTGGAACAGGCGCAGCAGCCTGTCGGCCATGGCGGAATCCACGCTGCCGGTCGGCTCGTCCGCGACGATCAGGCCCGGGCGGGCGATGACGGCGCGGGCGATGGCCAGGCGCTGCTTCTCGCCGCCCGACAGCGCCGGCGGCCGGGCGTCGAGCCGCGCGCCCAGGCCGACCCACTTCAGCATCTCCTCCACGTCGGGCGCGTAGTCGGCCTCGCGTCCGCCGGCCAGGCGAAGGGGCAGGGCGACGTTCTCGAACGCCGACAGGTGATCCAGCAGGCGGAAATCCTGGAACACCACGCCCATCCGCCGGCGCAGCGCCGGGACCTGGCGGCGCGGCAGGCCGGTCACGTCCGCGCCGAACAGACGGATGCGCCCGCTGCGCGGCCGGGCGGTCAGGGTCAGCAGGCGCAGCAGGGACGACTTTCCCGCCCCGGACGGTCCGGTAAGGAAGTGGAAAGAGCCGCGCGGCAAAGTGAGGTTAACGTCCCGCAGCACGTCGGGCGCGTCCGCATAGCCGAAGCCCACGCCCGACAGGCGGACGGTTTCGGGCGCGGAAGCGGTTTCGGCGGCGCTGGCGGGCGAGGACGGCATTCGATAATTTCAGGACGGGCGCGGGGTTCGCGCTCCTCTGGGGAGGGGGCGGCAGCCTCGCAGTCAGACGACATGATACTGACCTGCCCCGCCTGCGCCACCAGCTATTTCGTTCCCGACCAGGCGGTCGGGCCGAACGGCCGCAAGGTCCGCTGTCAGTCGTGCGGCGAGGTCTGGCGCGCGGGCGTCGACGAGCCGCTGGAACTGACGCAAAGCCCGCCTCCGCCGCCGACCCAGACCGTCCAGGAGCCCGAGCCCGCGGGCCTGGCCGAAACGCCGGCGCCCGAACTGCCCCGCGCCTTCCGCGCCCGGGCCGAACAACAGCGCCGGCTGCGCCGCGCCGCGACCCAGGGCGCGATCTGGGCCGCCCTGGCCAGCGTCTTCGTCGGCCTCCTGGCGGGCGCCTGGCTGTTCCGGGTCGAGGTGGTGCGCCTCTTCCCGGCGGCGGCCGCAGCCTACGCCGGTGTCGGCGCGCCGGTGAACGTGGTCGGCCTGGACTTCGAGGCGATCAGCGCGCGCGAGGCGCCCGGCCGTCCGGGGATGGTCCTGGTCTCCGGCGCCCTGCGCAACGTCCGCGAGGAGGAGATCGTCTCCCCGCCCATCCGCATCGCCCTGATGGACGATCACGGGGCCGAGGTCGGCTTCAAGGTCGTCGCCATCGACGCGGCCCCCGTCCTGCCCGGCAAGGTCCAGGGTTTCGCCGCCCTGGTGCCCGATCCGGGGGGGCACACCGCCGAGATCAATGTGGATTTCGCCGCCCGTTCGTCCGCAAGGCCGGCTCCGGCGAAGGCGCCGGCCGCCAGTTCGCACGAAAAGGCCGCGCCCCACGCCGAGGCCCCTCACGCGCCGCACCAGATACAGACCGCTGAGGCCACCGAGCCGACGATCCCGATCTCGGCCAAGGCCGGCGGGCTGCGGCCGGCGAGCCTGCCGGGCGCCGGAACGGGGTCGGCCGTCGAGGCCCGTCCGCTCGCGGCGCCGGTGGACACGGCCGGGGGCGAGGCGGTATCGCCCTCGCATCATGGCTGACATCTCCCCGAAGCCGACCGTCCTCCTGTCCGAGGCCGACATCGCCCGCGTCGTCGCGGACCTGGCGAGCCGGATCGCCCCCGTCATCGACGACGACACCGTCGCCGCCGTGCTGCTGACCGGCGGGCTGTGGTTCGCCGCCGACCTGACCCGCGCCCTGGCGCGCCTGGGACGTCACGTCCGCTTCGACGCCCTGTGGCTGACCTCCTACGGCGACGAGAAGACCAGCCGGGGCCGGATCGACGTCTATGCGCCGTTCCAGCGGCCCATCGCCGGGCGTCGGGTGCTGATCCTGGACGATGTGTTCGACACCGGCCTGTCGCTGGCCGAGGCGGTGCGGATCGCCCGCGAGGGCGGGGCGTCGGAGGTCCTGACCTGCGTCTTCGCCAGGAAGCCCTGGCCCAAGCCCCGCGCGCCCGAGCCGGACTTCGTCGGCTGGGAGGCCCCGAACCGCTTTCTGGTCGGCTACGGCCTGGACCACGCCGGCAGCCTGCGCGGCCTGCCGGACATCTGCGCGCTGGATTAGAGCCAGTCGGCGAAGGGTTCGCGGTCCAGCATCTCCTCATAGGTCGGGCGGGCGCGGATCACGGCCCAGTCGCCGCCGTCCACCAGCACCTCGGGGACCATCGGACGGCTGTTGTACTCGCTGGCCATCACCGCCCCATAGGCGCCCGCGCCGGTGAAGGCGACCAGGTCCTCGGCCTCCAGCGGGGGCAGGGCGCGGTCGCGGGCGAAGGTGTCGCCGGTTTCGCACACCGGCCCGACCACGTCGTGGGGGACGGGGTCGCCGGGGCGCGGCCGGACCGGCACGATGTCATGGAAGGCGTCGTACAGCGCTGGCCGCATCAGGTCGTTCATCGCCGCATCCAGCACCAGGAACCGCCGACCGTCCGAGCGGGCGTTGACCTGGATCGTGCGGGCCAGCAGCACCCCGGCGTTGGCGGCCAGCAACCGTCCGGGCTCGAACGCCGCCTCCACCTCCAGCCCCTGAAGCGCGCGGGCGGCCATGGCCACGTAGTCGGCCGGCGACGGCGGCGCGATGCCGCCCGAATAGGGCACCCCCAGGCCGCCGCCCAGGTCCAGCCGCGTCACGGCGCAGCCCTGGCTTCGCAGCGTGCGGGTCATGTCGGCCAGGACCCCGAAGGCGGCCTCCAGCGGCGCCAGGTCGGTGATCTGGCTGCCGATGTGGCAGGCCAGGCCCACCGGCGTGACGTGCGGGGAGGTCGAGGCGCGCGCGTAGAGGTCCAGCGCCTCCTCCACCGGCACGCCGAACTTGTCGCCCTTGCCGCCCGTGGTGATCTTGGCGTGGCCGCCCGCGCCGACGTTCGGATTGACCCGCACGGCGACGGCCGGATTGGCGTCAAGGGCGGCCGCGACCACCATCAGCCGGTCCAGCTCCGCGCCGGATTCGACGTTGATCTGGCGCACCCCCACCTGGATGGCGAACGCCAGTTCGGCGTCGGTCTTGCCCACGCCCGAGAAGATGATCCGGGCGGCCGGAATCCCCGCCGCCAGCGCCCGGCGGATCTCGCCTTCCGAGACGGTGTCGGCGCCCGACCCCAGCCGGGCCAGGGTCGCCAGCACCGATAGGTTGGAGTTGGCCTTGACCGCGAAGGCGATCAGGGCGTCGCCCAGCGCCTCGCGGTGCGCGTCGGCGGCGGCCCGCATCAGGCTGTAGTGCCGCTTCAGCGTGGCTGTTGAATAGACATAGACGGGCGTGCCGACATGATCGGCGATGGTCTCCAGCGGCACGTCCTCGGCGTGGAGGACCCCGTCCCTGAGCTCGAAGTGGTGCAAGGTCTAGCGCGGGTCGTTCTGGGCGGCGGGGGCGCCCAGCGGATTGGCGGGGCCGCCGTCGATGGGCACGCTGCTGGACGGGCGGTTGAGGGTCGCCGGGTCCGGCAGGCTGGGGGCGTTGCGGTCGCGAACGGCCCGTTCGGTCTCGCGGCGCGGAGCCTCCAGATCGGCCATGCGGCCGCAGGCGGCGGTCAGCAGCGCCAGGGCGCCCACGATGATGATGCTCTTCCTCACAGGCGCTTCCTCCAGTCGGCGACGCGCGCGCGGACCTGCTCCGGCGCGGTTCCCCCATAGCTCTGGCGACTGGCGCAGGAAGCCTCGGGCGACAGCACCTTGTAAACCGCTTCGGTGATCCCCGCGTCCAGTTTCTGAAGCTCTTCCAGCGGCAGTTGCGCCAGGTCCACGCCCATCGCTTCGGCGCGCTTCACCGCCGCGCCGGTCACGTGGTGCGCCTTGCGGAAGGGCAGGTTCAGATCCCGCACCAGCCAATCGGCCAGGTCGGTGGCTGTGGAGAAGCCCCAGCCCGCCGCCTCGGCCATCCGGGCCGTGTTCGGCCGCAGGGCCGCAACCATCGCCGTCATGGCGGTGATCGTCAGGTCCAGAGCGTCGAACGCCTCGAACACCGGCGGCTTGTCCTCCTGCATGTCCTTGGAATAGGCCAGCGGCAGGCCCTTCATCACGGTGGACAGGGCGACGAAGGCCCCCAGAATCCGCCCGGTCTTGGCCCGAACCAGTTCGGCCGCGTCCGGATTGCGCTTCTGCGGCATGATCGAGCTGCCGGTGGTCAGGTCGTCGGGCAGGGTCGCAAAGCCGAACATCGGCGTCATCCACACCACGATCTCCTCGGCGAAGCGCGACAGGTGGCCCGCGCAGATGGAGGCGGCGGCCAGGCTCTCCAGGGCGAAGTCGCGATCCGACACCGCGTCCAGCGAATTGCCCATCGGCCGGTCGAAGCCCAGCTCGGCCGCCGTCATGTGGCGGTCGATCGGGAAGGGCGAACCGGCCAGGGCGGCGGCGCCCAGCGGGCTTTCGTTCATCCGGGTCCGCGCGTCGGCGAAGCGGCCGGCGTCGCGTCCGAACATCTCGACATAGGCCATCAGGTGGTGGCCCAGGGTCACCGGCTGGGCGGTCTGCAGGTGGGTGAAGCCCGGCATCAGGTCGCCGGCGTGCTGCTCGGCGCGGTCCAGCAGGGCCGATTGCAGGGCCTTCAGCTGGGCGACGGTGCGGTCGCAGGCGTCGCGCACCCACAGGCGGAAGTCGACCGCGACCTGGTCGTTGCGGCTGCGCGCGGTATGCAGCCGGCCCGACGGTTCGCCGATCAGTTCGCTCAGGCGCGCCTCCACATTCATGTGGATGTCCTCGAACTGGTCGCGGAAGGGGAAGGTCCCGCCGGTGATCTCGGCCTCGACCGCATCCAGCCCCTTCAGGATCGCCTCGGCGTCGGCCGGGGCGACGATCCCGGTCCTGGCCAGCATGCGGCAATGCGCGCGCGATCCCGCCAGGTCCTGGGCCCACAGACGCTGATCCACGCCGATGGAGACGTTGATCGCCTGCATGATCTCGGCCGGGCGCGACGAAAAGCGTCCGCCCCACATGTCTTGACCGGCGGGCTTCACGGGCGCAGTCGGGCCCCCGTCGAGCGGGACATCGGAAGAGGCATGGTCGGTCATGAGCGGCTCTAGGAAGGCGGTCTGGGCGGTGATCGGGGGGCTGGCGCTGGTCAGCGCCGTCGCCGGGGCCGGCGGCGTCGCGATGTCGCTATACGCCAATCACCGCGCCAAGGAAGACCCGGCGGCCGCCGCGACGGGCCGGAGCGTGGCCCCGCGCGGCGACCTGGCGCGGTTTGCGACCGGGTCCCTTACCGCGCTGGAAATCCCGGCGGACACCTCCGCCCCGGACTACGTCTTCCGCGACCGGAACGGCACCGCCGTCCGCTTCTCGGCCTTTCAGGGCCGGGTGACGGTGGTGAACCTGTGGGCCATGTGGTGCGCGCCGTGCCGACAGGAGATGCCGACCCTGGCGGCCCTGGCCCGCCGCTATTCCGACCGGGAAGACCTGCTGGTCCTGCCGATCAACGTCGATGCGACCGATGCGGGCGTGGCCGAGGCCAAGGCCTTCATCGACGACCACGCGCCGCTGCCCTTCTACAGCGACATGCGGTTCCAGCTGCCGTTCGAATTCCCCGGCAAGGGCAAGATGCCGCAGACGCTTCTACTGGACCGCGAGGGGCGCGTGCGCGCGGCGATGACGGGCGAGGCCGACTGGGATTCGCCCGAGGCCCACGCCCTGATCGACGCCCTGCTGGCGGAAGGCGTGACGCCCGCCGCCGGCTAAGGCTGTCAGTTCCCGCGGTGGTCGGCGGCGGTCTCGGCCTTCTGCTCGTCGGCTTCCGCGGCCATGCGGTCGGTGGTCTCGTCCACCTCCTGGGCGGCCTCGCGCGCGCCGGCGGCGATGGCCGATCCGACCTGCTGCGCCTCCTCCTTCAGGGCCGAGCCGGTCTCGGCGGCGACGGCCTCCGTGCGGTCGCCCGCGGCGTCGGCCCGCTCTCCCGCCCGATCCTGTTCAGCTTCGGTGCAGGCGGCGGCGCCCAGCGACAGGGCGGCGATGGCGGCAAGGACGGGCAGGGCGCGCGAGGGCATGACGGGTTCTCCGGTTAAGGTTGTCAGACCGGCAAACGCGAAGGGAGGGCGACGGTTGCGCCGCGCTCTCCGGAACCCGAGGGTCAGAAAGTTCGTCTCCAGGACGTCAGGATGGCGAAGGCGGGGCCGGCGTCCGCGATATGCCGGGGCTGGCGAGATGCGATCGCCTCCATCGTCAGGGTCGAGCCGTCGCCCAGACGGCGGCCTCCGCCCAGGATGAAGTCGATCTGCCGTCCGCTGGGCGCCGCCGAGAAGCTGCGTCGCGAGAAGGTGAGGGGGTCGGAGTATTCCGCCGGCACGTCGGCGAGATAGGTGGTGAAGACGCCGCTCTCGATCCGCATCGGCTGGGCCATGGTGAGGCTGAGCTGGCTGCAGAACCGGGCACAGTCCTGGACAAGCTGCAGGCGCCAGTCCGAACTGAGAGCCGCCCGCTCCATCGACAGGAACCGACCCTCGATGTCGGTCCACCCGGCGCCGAATTCGCCGGTCAGTCTCAGGTCCGGGCGAAGCGACCAGTCGCCGCCCAGGGCGTAGAAGCGGGTGTTCGACGGCAGGGAGAATTCCGAGCTCGACGGCAGATAGGCGCCGAGCGGTCCAAGGCGCTCGTTCAGCGCGCCCGCGCTGAACGACAGTCCGCCGCGCGCTCCGCGCCAGGCCAGGCTGGCGCGGCTGTAGGTCGCCGCCTCGTCTTCGACGCGGCTCAGGGGCATTCGGCGTGCGCCGTCCCCTGTTTCCACGGCGACCACGACCGGCCCCAGGCGCATGGCGCCTCGAACAGCGCGATCGACCTGGGCGAGGGCCGCATACCCGTCGCCAGGCGCCCCCTGGAAGGGCGAATTCGCTCCGCCGCGACCTTGCCAGACAGAAAACGCCATCCGGCCGGTCTGGACATCCAGCATCGCTTCCTGGCGAGGTTCGTCTCCCATCCAGGGCTGGGTCGTCAGGTCGTAACGCGGCGCGACGAAATCCGGCGTCGGGAGAGGCTGGGATGCGCTCAGATTGAGGGTCGCGCCTCCCGGCAGTGCGAAACGCCCGGTGGTCGTGCGGCTCGGTTCAAAGGCGGCGGGTTGGTACGAGCGACGGGGCGCCGCAGGGTAGCCGGCGCCAAGATCGACGGCGAACATCCGTTCATAGCTGTCGAAGAGCACCGTACGCAGCGCTTCCTGACGCAGGAAGGCGTCGCCGAACGCTCCGCTGATGAAGCTGCCGGGCGCCGTCTGGCCGATCAGGACAGCGCCGTCCGCCATGGGAACCGACGTGGACCCCACCGGCTGGAAGGCTCGCGCGAGATCCAGCAGACCGCGCCCGTAAACGATGTCCACCCCGGGATCTCCCGCATCCCGCGCGGTGTCGAGCAATATGGCGAGGGCGTCTCTGGCGGAAATATTGGGAAAGGCGTCAAGCAGAAGGGCGAGGGCGCCCGAGACGTGGGGCGCGGAAAAGGAGGTGCCGTTCACGCGGTAGCAGCTGGCGCCGTCGCATCCGGTGATGACGTTCTCGCCCGGAGCCGAGATGTAGGCGGCCGAAGCGACGCCGGCGCGATTTGAGAAGTCCGACATCTGGTCGGTCGCGCCGTGTGAGCCCACGGCTATCACCGCACCGGCGAAACGGGGATCGATGGCGTAGCGCGCCGGCCACCCCGGATTGGCCTCTCCGTCGTTGCCGGAGGAGGCGACGATGACCGCGCCCGCGTTCACTGCTCGCAGCAAGGCCGCCTCGAAGGCCGGGCCCAGGGTCCCGTCTCCGCCCAGGGACAGATTGATGATCCTGACGCCCCGCGCGGTCGCATAGTCGAGGGCGCGAACCAGATCGGCCGAACTGAAGCAGACGTCGGTGTTCTCGTCATCACACTCGGAAATGTCGGCCCGGATCGACAATATCGTCGACTGATAGGCCACGCCGATCGTTCCGAAGTCATTGAAGTTGGAGGCGATGACCCCAGAAACGAGCGTGCCGTGGCTGTCGTTCGCGACGTAGGGCGAGGCGCGTCCCGGCACGACATCGGTAGAGGCGGACGATATCCGCCCCACGAGATCGCCCTGGGTGTTGCTCACCCCCGAATCGACGACCGCGACCGTGACGCCTTCTCCGGTGGCGCCGGTTCGCCACGCCGCCTCGGCTTTCATGTTCGCCAGGCCGTAGTTTCGCAGATACTCGGTAGAGCTGACGGAGGGCGGCGGCGGAGGGGGCGGAGGAGGAGGAGGAGGAGGAGGA
>Ga0065721_10052270_pt1 | contig 12286 bp, 15 predicted proteins | sample Mesricmetagenome_FD_59108 | JGI IMG/M metagenome (GOLD analysis project Ga0065721, IMG submission 59108) | Mesophilic microbial community from rice straw/compost enrichment Sample: eDNA_1 v2 (version 2) | ecosystem: Engineered > Solid waste > Grass > Composting > Bioreactor | place: USA: Davis... | reverse complement strand
CTCATCGTTGCCGAGGCGGGAGCCTATGTGGCGCGCCTCGATGGCTCGTCTTATGGTCCGCAGCACCGTGACGGCGGCCTGATCGTCGCCCCCGACAAGGCCGGGTGGCAGGCACTGCGGCGCGAAGTCTTCACCATCTAGCGGCCCCAATCTCGCTTGCATGACTCATAAGCCTGTGCTTATGTGTCGACATGAACGAAGCGGATATCTTCAAAGTCCTGGCCGATCCCACCCGCCGCGCCGTTTTCGAGCGGCTGGCGCAAGGGGAGATGACGGGTACGGCGCTGCGTGAGGGCTTCGCCATCTCGCAGCCGGCCCTTTCCCAGCATATCGCGGCGCTGCGCGGAGCGGGGTTGATCCGCGAGCGGCGGGAGGGGCGCTACGTCAACTACAGCGTCGACCCGGAAGGGCTCACACCGCTGCACGAGTGGCTGGCACGCCATCGTGCCTTCTGGCCCTCGCGCATCGAGCGGCTGCGCAATCTCATCAAGGAGATGGATCAATGACCGACGTCACCGGGGACCCGATGGTGTTCGAAACGGTGCTCGATGCGCCGCCCGAGAAGATCTGGCGGGCGCTGACCATCCCCGAGTACCTGGAACGCTGGCTGCTGCCGCTCGAGGGAGAGGCCATGACCTTCTCGGGCGCGGAGGCGGGGCTCGCCGAGCGCATCGACTGCACGCTGGTGGCCGAGGAGCCCAACCGGCGGCTGACCTATCGCTGGCGGGAGTCCGGCCGGAGCGCCGCCGAAGGCGACAGTCTCGTTACCTTCGAGCTCGATCCGCTCGCCGGCGAGCAGACGCTTTTTCGGCTGACCCACAGCGTGCCGATGCCGGCTGCAAACGACAATGGGCAGGTGCCCATGATGATGGCCGCGTAAAGCCCTTCTGCCCGCCGCCGGCGGCGGGTCGTTTCGCCAACAGACCCTGATCGGAGGTTCGCCCATGCGCGACGCGATGCAACTCGTCCCTGTCGTTATCGAACAATCGACGCGCGGAGAGCGCTCGTTCGACATCTATTCACGGCTCCTGCGGGAGCGGATCATCTTCCTCAACGGGCAAGTGGAGGACAACATGGCCGCGCTCATCTGCGCGCAGCTCCTGTTCCTCGAAGCAGAGAATCCCAAGAAGGAGATCTCGCTCTACATCAACTCGCCGGGCGGGGCGGTGACGGCGGGACTCGCCATCTACGACACCATGCAGTTCATCCAGGCGCCGGTCGCGACGCTCTGCATGGGCACGGCCATGTCGATGGGCTCGTTCCTGCTGATGGCCGGTGCGCCAGGGCGGCGGGCGTCGCTGCCCAACACCACGATCCTCGTCCATCAGCCGTCCGGCGGCTACGAGGGAAAGGTGACCGATATCCTCATCCATGCCGAGAATTCGCGCCAGCTCAAGCACCGGGTGATCGAGACGTATGTGAAGCACTGCGGACGCACCTACGAGGAGGTAGAGCGCACGCTCGACCGCGACCATTATATGACGCCGGAACAGGCGAAGGCCTGGGGTCTTATCGACCAGGTCTATAGCGACCGGTCGCAGGTCGGGGACACGGCGGCCCCCGACGGCAAGTAGCGGCTAGAGCCGTTCACCGTTTCATTGCAGCCGCTGAGCGGCGCCGGTTCTTGTCGCGTTCCGAACCGGAAAGCGGCGCCCATTTCTCGCGGAAACGCTCTAATCGGTCTCGGCGACCATGTCGCCGGGATGGGCATATTGCGGCGCGACGCCGAAGAGCTTCCCTTTCTCGGCGATGAGGATGCAGATGATCGCGAGCGTGCCCATGGACGCATAGCCCATGGCCGTCGGCACCACGGTGCCGTCGAAGTGCTGGCCGATATAGCTGCCGATGAGGGCGCCGCCCACGGTCTGGACGAAGCCGAAGACCGAAGAAGCGGTGCCCGCCACCGCGCCTAGCGGCTCCATGGAGAGCGAGTTCATGTTGGAGGCGGCCCATCCGAACATGAACATCGCCGTTGCCAAGAGGATCAGGAAAAGCCAGAGCGGCATGAAACCGGCGAGCGCCAGCACCAGCCAGACGACGCTGACGCCGGTGTAGACCAGCACGGCAAAGTGCGACAGGCGCCGCATGCCGAAGCGTGCGACGATGCGCGAGTTGAGGAACGACGAGATCGCCATCAGCACGGCGACGGCCGCGAAGGCCACAGGGAAATAGACGCCGAGGCCGTAGATGTCGACGTAGATCTGCTGGCTGGTGCTGATGAAGCCGAAGAGCGCGGCAAAGAGGAACATGCCGGCAAGGCCATAGGAGAAAGCGACCCGGTTGGTGAAGACCAGCCGGAAGCCTTCGGCGACGACGCTGAGGCGCAGGGCCCGGCGGTGCTCGGGCGCCAGCGTCTCGGGCAGGCGGAAGAGCGCCCAGAGCCCAAAGGCGGCAGCAAGCACGCCCATGAAGAGAAAGATCGTCTGCCAGGGCCCGGTGAGCAGCAGGACCTGCCCGATACCCGGTGCGATGACGGGAATGGCCATGAACACCATGAAGGTCAGCGACATCACCTCGGCCATGGCGCGGCCTGAATACCGGTCGCGAACGATCGAGGTGGCGATGACGCGGGTGGAGGCAGCGCCGAGGCCCTGGATGAAGCGGAAGGCGAGGAGCACGGCAAAGTTCGGCGCGAAGACCGCTGCGACGGTCGCTGCGATATAGATGACGATGCCGATGAGCAGCGGCGCGCGCCGCCCGAAGCGGTCGGAAAGCGGGCCGAAGGCGAGCTGGGCGATGCCGAAGCCGAACATATAGGCGGAAATGACGAACTGGCGCTCGTTCTCGGAAGTAATCCCGAGGGCTTCGCCCATATAGGGAAGGGCGGGCAGCATGACGTCGATGGCGAGCGCGTTGAGCGCCATCAGGGCTGCCATCAGAGCAATGAATTCCGGGCGGGAAATCACCCGCTTGGTCATATCGAACATTATTATCTCGAAGGTGAAGGCCGGCGGGAGGTGCGGCAGTATCAGCGCCGCGACCATGAACCCATGAGCCGAATTTGGCAAGTCTCGGATCGGCCCGATTTTGCCGGACCGATTCCGCTTCTGCTTGTAGTGCCTTGAAAACTCAGGCGGTCTTCAGGGTAAAGTTCGGCGCGCTGCGCTCGTTGATCGGCAGGTGGACGGCAGCCGAGGCAAGACCGAGCAGGATGCCCAGGTACCAGACGAGGCTGTAGGATCCGGTCTGGTCATAGACGACGCCGCCCAGCCAGACGCCGACGAACGAGCCAACCTGGTGCGACAAGAACGCAAGCCCATAGAGCATGCCGAGGTAGCGCGGGCCGAAGAAGAGGCCGACGAGGCCGGCGGTCAGCGGCACCGTCGAGAGCCACAGGAGGCCCATGGCGGCGGCGAAGGCATAAGCGGTGATCTCACTGACGGGTATCAGCAGGAAGAGCCCGAGTGCGACCGCGCGCGAGAAGTAGATGGTCGCCAGCAGGATCTGCTTGGGGAAACGCCCACCCAGATACCCCGAGAGCAGGGAGCCGGCGATGTTGAAAAGGCCGATGACGGCGATGGTCCAGCTGCCGACCTCGGGCGTCAGTCCGCACTGCACGAGATAGGCGGGCATGTGGACGTTGATGAACGCCAGATGGAAGCCACAGACGAAGAAGCCGATGACGAGGAGCCGATAGGAGCCGTAGCCCCAGGCCTTGGACAGGGCCTCCATGAACGGCAGGTCCGCCTGCCCGGCAACGCTCTCTGCACGGCCGCGCAGGGCAAACGAAAGCGGGATGATGAGCAGCAGCAGGCAGGCGATGTAGACGAGCGCCGTCTGCCAGCCGAAGGCGGAGATGAAACCCTGGCCGAGCGGCGCGAAGATGAACTGGCCGGCCGAGGACGCGGCGGTTGCGATGCCAAAGACGAAGCTGCGCCTTTCCGCCGGGACGACGCGGCCGAAGGCGGCCATGACGACGCCGAAGGAGGCGATGGCGATGCCGACGCCCGTGACGATGCCGGCGGACAGATACATGATCTCGGCGTTGGGTGTGTAGGCCATCCACAGCACGCCCGCTGCGTAGACGAGCCCGCCGACCGCCAGCGTGCGGCCGGTGCCATATCGATCGGCAAAGCCGCCGGCGAATGGCTGGGCAATGCCCCAGGCAAGGTTCTGGATAGCCATGGCCATGCCCCACTGCTCGCGGGTGAGGCCGAGGTCCTCGGTCACGGGGAGGGTGAAGAGCCCGAAGGCGCCGCGGGTGCCGAAACCGATGGCGGCGATGATGCAGCCGGCAATGATGATCAGCGCAAGCGGGACGGCCGGCTGGCGGGTGGCAGTGATCGAGGTCATGGGCGTTGTCCGAAGCTGGACGCCTTATCTACGCCCGCGTACCCATCAGCGATAGTGAATTTATCTGATAGGGCCATCAGCCGCGCGAATGGGTGGTGCGGCATATTGCGGCTGCGGCGCGCCTGTCGATTGACGCCGGCGAGACAGGGCGCAACAAGGTGCCGACGCAATTGACTTCGGCAAACGCCCTTGATCCGCCATATCGTTTTCTTCACCGCCAAGGACCCGGCGACGATCGACACCATCATCGGCGAGCTCAGTGCGCTCGGCACGATACCCGGCGTCGAGCACTTCGAGGCAGTTCGGAATGCAAAGATCGACCAGATCTCCAACGAGGTCGATCTCGTCGTTTATGCCGAGTTCGCCGACGAGGCCGCGCTCAGGGCTTACAAGGCGCATCCCACCTATGCGGAAACGACCCGCCGGGTGCGTCCGATGCGGGAACTGCGGTTCTCGGCGGATTTCGCTGCACGCAAATAACGACGCCGCGCCCGGTGGGGACGCGGCGATGAGAAATCGGCGTGACCGCCCGATCAGGCGGTCTGGCGAACGGCGATGCCCTTGCCTTCGAAGAAGCTCTGCAGCTCGCCGCTCTGGAACATCTCACGGGTGATATCGGCGCCGCCGACGAACTCGCCCTTGACGTAGAGCTGCGGAATGGTCGGCCAGTTGGAATAGGTCTTGATGCCTTCGCGCAGTTCGGGGTCTTCCAGCACGTTGGCGCTGTCGTAGTCGACGCCGAGATAATTGAGGATCTGCACGACCTGGCCGGAGAAGCCGCATTGCGGGAAATCCGGCGTGCCTTTCATGAAGAGGAACACGTCGTTGTTCTTCACCTTCTCGTCGATGAAGGCATTGATGTCGGTCATTGGAATCTCGCCTTTCATTGTCCGGATCAAGGGCCAGACACTGCAAACCCCTAAATAGTGCAGCGATGCCAGCCTGTCGAGTGCACCATCGGCATCAGGCGATGATCTTTTCGAGATTGACCGCCGATATGACGAGGCCACCCCGGCTGGTGAACCCGGTGCGACCGATCTCCGAGTAGCCCCGGGAACGATAGAACGGCACGGCCGAGAGGCTGGCCCGGATCGCGATGCGCCGGTGCCCCGCGTCCGCTATTGCGGCTTCCGCCAGCGTCAGCAGTGTACGGCCGAGGCCATCGCCCTGATGGTCGGGGTCGACATAAAGGCCGCAGACCTCCGCGTCTTTCCTTCCGCAGAAGGCGATGGCGACATCGTTGCCGTTCACCGCGACCTCGATCATCTCGCCGCCGGCCACCGCTTTGGCATAGCCTCCACTGGTCAGTCCGTATGCCCAGCTCTGCCGCTCGGCGGCGCTGTAAAACTGCTCCGGTATCGAGAGGATCGCCCGCCGGTGCAGTCCGGCGAGCGCGGCGCCGTCAGCCGGCCGGAACGGCCGGATCGCGATTTCGGGCACTTTCGGCCACTCCAAATTGCGCGGCTATCCAGGGGTGAGTGGTGAAATCCTCGATCTCGTTGAAGAGCGCCGCGTCCCAGCCGAACTCGCGGGCGGCTTCCACGACTTTCGTGGAGTCGTCGAAGAGCAACGGCTGGTCGTTGCACTCAGTGAGATAGCCGTCGGCCTTCTCGAAAAACACTGGATCGGGTTTGGCGGCGCCGAGGCGGGCGGCATAGAGCATGTCGTCGAAGACATGCCCGAGACGGAGCTCGCGCCACAGGTAGGCGGCGCGCAGGTGCTCCTGGTTGGTGGCAAGGAATACGCGCACATCCGCGGAGCGGCGGAGGCGCGTGATCTGATCGACCAGCGCGTAGTTCACATGCGTGTCGCGCTCGAGCCAATATTCGACGAACCGCATCGTCGAGCCGGCATAGCCGATCGTCGGCAGGAAGGCATCGAGCGCATCGACCAGCGAACGGCGGCCCGTGACCACTTCCATGAAGTCGGACTTGAACAGACCCTGGAACCGTTCGCGGTCGACGCCCAGATCGGCGAGCAGGTGCTCGTCCCAGAAGCGGCGGCGCTCGACATCGGGGTGGAAGCGGCTGTGGACGAGAACGCCGTCTACATCGAAGAGGATCGCTCGGGTCATGGATGCCTGTGCTTGATCGTGTGGGAAGCGCCAAGTCCGTTCAGCACTTCAGGCGGAATGTTCAGGTCCCGAATCACCTCGGCGTGACGCTTGAAGCCGCAGAGCTCGCGCTGGACGAAGTATTGCCAGACGGCTTTCTGCGCTTCGGCGAGCTTGGCTGCGCGATCGCCTGGGGCGGAGGCGAGAGCGGCGATGGTCTCGACGACCCGCCGCTCGGCTTCGCCCAGCGACGAGGCGCGCTCGGCCATGATCTCGTGCTCGAGCATGGCCGTCCCGGCTTCGGGGCGAACCGTCCCGATGAGGTCGAGGGAGTCCTTTAAAGACACCGGATCAATCGGGCGCGCTGGTCTGGAGGGCGAGAGCGTGGAGCGCGCCGCCCATGTCACCCTGGAGCGCGGCATAGACGAGCTGGTGCTGCTGCACGCGCGACTTGCCGCGGAACTGCTCGGACTTCACCGAGGCGGCATAGTGATCGCCGTCACCCGCGAGGTCCCGGATTTCGATCTCGGCATCGGGCAGGGCGGCCTTGATCCGGCGTTCGATTTCGCTCGCATCCATCGGCATGGCTCACCTCCTGCAAACCGCTTTCACCCGATTGATATGGCATGCGGGCAGGCAGCCTTCAATACAAACGCCTGCTACTGCGGCGTGGGAACGAGCGGTTCCTCGGTCGGCTGGGCACCGATGCAGCAGTCGGCGTCCGAGCGGGTGGAGAAGTTGGCGATGATGAAATCGACGAGCGGCCGGGCATTCCCTGCAACCTCGGTCGCATAGAAGCAGTCCAGCAGGTAGCCGCGATTGGCCTCCACCGTTTCGGCATGGACGAGGGTGATCGGGACGTCCATGGGCGAATCCTCGCTCTCGCCCTCGTAGACCAGCGCTTCGCCGTTCTGGTAGGGGCGCACGGAGGAGCCGGTGATGGAAAAGCCCGCGAAGACTTTGGCCCAGTCGTTGCTGGCGGCCTCTTCGTCGAACGCCTCGAGGGCCTCCTGCGCCGTCCAGCCGGCGGTTTGGGTGGGCATGATGGTCAGTTCGCACTGCAGGGGCGCGTCCGGGTGGTTGATCGTCAGCGGGTCGGCGCCGCCGCCGGTCGCGACCATCGCGCCGGGATAGATCAGGGTATAGGGCTGGTCCTCGAAGATGCCGCGGGTGACGTTGACGCTCTGGGCGGTGGCAGCGGCCGGCAGCGCGAGAGCCGCAGCCAGCACGACGCCGCCGATGCGACGGCGAAACTTCATTCTCGTCTCCACAATGATCCCCGCCGCCTCTTTTCGTCACCAAAGGTGGGCGATGATAAGGCATTGGCGGGGAATGGGGACAACGCTCTTCGTCCTGCGGACGTTTGAGCTGGGAATAGTCGCCCCTAGCTGATGGTACCGGCCATATAAGAGGGGAACCAGCTCTCGTGCGCAGCGCGCAACTCCGTGACCGGCACCGGACGTGCACTGCCGAGGACAAGGTCGGTGCCGCCGGTGGTGCCGATCCACGGCACGAAGATGCCGTGGGCGGCACCCTCATTGAGAAGGTCGTGGAAAGCTTCGCTCTGCGGATCGAGGGCGACCGTGACGAGATAGCGGCCCTGGTCCTCGCCGAAGAACACCGGGATCGGATCGTAACCTTCGAGCTGGCTGACCTTTGCCCCGATGCCGGAAGCGATGGCCATTTCGGCGAGACCTGCGGCGAGGCCTCCGTCGGAAAGGTCGTGGACGGCCGTTGCGGTGCCGTTGCGAATGAGGCCGCGCACGAAATCGCCGACTTTCCGTTCGTGAACCAGATCGACGAGAGGAGCCGGCCCGTCCTTGCGTCCGAAAAGGTCGCGCAGGTAGATGGACTGACCGAGATGCGTGCCCCAGGCGGGTGGCGCGCCGACGAGGAGGATGGGCTGGTTCTCGCCTGTGAAGCCGATGCGGGCCATACGCGACCAATCCGGAATGAGACCGACGCCGCCGATGGTCGGCGTCGGCATAATGCCGCGCCCGTTGGTCTCGTTGTAGAGCGAGACGTTACCCGAAACGATGGGGAACTCCAGCACGCGGCAGGCTTCGCCGATGCCCTCTATGGCACGCACGAGCTGGCCCATGATCTCGGGACGCTCGGGGTTGCCGAAATTGAGGTTGTCGGTCGCGGCGAGAGGATCTGCGCCGGTGGCGGTAAGATTGCGCCAGCATTCGGCGACGGCCTGCTTGCCGCCTTCGTAAGGGTCGGCTTCGCAATAGCGCGGGGTCACGTCCGAGGAGAAGGCGAGGGCCTTGGTCGGGTGACCCTCGACGCGGACGACGCCCGAGTCTCCGCCCGGCGGCTGCAGCGAATTACCCTGGATGAGCGTGTCGTACTGCTCGTAGACCCAGCGGCGGGACGAGAGGTGGTGGTTGCCGATGAGCTCAAGGAGCGCGTCGGCCACGTCCATCTGCGGAATGTCGTCGGCCGCGAGCGGAATGGGCGGCTGGGGAGCGATCCAGGGGCGGTCGTATTCGGGAGCTTCGTCGCCGAGCTCCTTGATCGGCAGGTTGGCGACCTCGTCGCCGTGCCAGCGCACGCGGAAGCGCAGGTCGTCGGTGGTGCGTCCGACGGTGGCGAAATCGAGCTCCCATTTCTCGAAGATGGCGCGGGCGATGTCCTCCTTGTCGGGGGAGAGGACCATCAGCATGCGCTCCTGGCTCTCCGAAAGCATCATCTCGTAGGGGGTCATCGCCTCTTCACGCACCGGCACCTTGTCGAGGTCGAGCTCGATGCCGAGATCGCCCTTGGCTCCCATCTCGACGGCTGAGCAGGTGAGGCCCGCCGCGCCCATGTCCTGGATGGCGATGACGGCGCCGGTCGCCATCAGCTCGAGGCAGGCTTCGAGCAGGCGCTTTTCGGTAAAGGGGTCGCCGACCTGCACGGTCGGGCGCTTTTCCTCGATGTCGTCGCCGAACTCGGCCGAGGCCATGGTGGCGCCGCCGACGCCGTCTCGGCCGGTCTTGGCGCCGAGATAGACGACAGGCAGGCCGACGCCTTCGGCCTTGGAGTAGAAGATCTTGTCGGCATCGGCGAGACCGGCGGCGAAGGCGTTGACGAGGATGTTGCCGTTGTAGCGCGGATCGAACTCGACCTCGCCGCCGACCGTCGGCACGCCGAAGGAATTGCCGTAGCCGCCGACTCCGGCGACCACGCCGGAGACGAGGTGGCGGGTCTTTTCATGCTCGGGCGCACCGAAGCGCAGGGCGTTCATGGCGGCGATGGGGCGCGCGCCCATGGTGAAGACGTCGCGGAGGATTCCGCCGACGCCCGTCGCCGCGCCCTGGTAGGGTTCGATGTAGGATGGGTGGTTGTGGGACTCCATCTTGAACACCACCGCCTGCCCGTCGCCGATGTCGACGACCCCGGCGTTTTCGCCCGGACCCTGGATGACGCGGGGCCCTTGCGTCGGGAGCGTGCGCAGCCAGCGCTTCGAAGACTTGTAGGAGCAGTGCTCGTTCCACATCGCCGAGAAGATGCCGAGCTCGGTGAAGGTCGGTTCACGCCCGATGAGATCGAGGATCTTCTGGTACTCGTCGGGCTTGAGGCCGTGTTCGGCCACGAGCTGCGGGGTCATGGCGACGTCATTGGGGATGGTCATCGGGCAGCGGGTCCGTGGGGCGGTTCCGGATTGTACTTCAACTGGAGGCGGTCGGTCATTCGGCTATCGCCTGCCGTCCGGCGAGCAGGCGGTCAATGGCGATGACCAGCATGGCCGCGACCGCGAGGAAGGCTGCGATGAAGAGAGCGTTTACGACTACGGCGCCGTATCCGAGCTCATTTGCCGCCAGGACCGGGTAGGGGTATTCGCCGACGACCGCGCCGCGCGTCAGCACCCAAAGGAAGTAGACGAGGGTGGGCAGCAGCATCGCGGGGATGTCGGTATAGCCGAGCTCGCCATGACGATGCGCGAAGAACCACCACACGATGTAGAGCGCGGGCGTCATGTAGTGGAGCGTGACGTCGGCGATGCGAAAGAGGCCCTGCGGCTCCCAGAGGTCGGCGAGCAGAAAATGGTAGAAGCCGGCGACGAGCACCATCACCGCGACCATCATGGCGCGGATGACCGGGCTGCGGAACGGGCGCAGCCACCCGATCGTCGTCACCTGGGACAGATAGATCAGTGCCAGGGCGATGTTGGTAAGGATGGTATAGTACGAGAAGAACGTGACGAGCGCGTCCGGCAGCCAGCGGCCGGCGGCGAGATACGCGGGGATGCTGATGGCGAACTGCAGCACGAGGCCGAAGGCGCCGACGAGCAGCCCGATATAGGTCAGGAGCTTCGGCACGCCTATCGTCATGCGGCCGCTTCGAGGAGCCCGGCAAAGAGCGGACGGCCGTCGCTGCCGCCATGGGCGCTTTCGATGAGGTTCTCCGGGTGCGGCATGAGGCCCAGCACGTTCTTGGCATCGTTGAAGACGCCGGCGATGTCGTTGATGGAACCGTTGGGGTTGGTGCCGTCGGCGTAGCGGAAGGCGACCTGGCCGTTCCCTTCGATCCGCGCAAGGGTTTCCGGATCGGCGAAATAGTTGCCGTCGTGGTGCGCGACGGGGCAGCGGATCACCTGGCCGGAGATGTAGCCGCGGGTGAAGGGCGTATCGGCGTTGGCGACCTCGAGCTTGACCTGCCGGCAGACGAACCGGAGCGAGGCGTTACGCATGAGGACGCCGGGAAGCAGCCCCGCTTCGGTAAGGATCTGGAAGCCGTTGCAGACGCCGAGGACCCTGATGCCCCGTCCGGCACGGTCGCGGATCACGTCCATGATGGGCGAGCGGGCGGCGATGGCGCCGGCGCGCAGGTAATCGCCATAGGAAAAGCCGCCGGGAATGACGATGAGGTCGACGTCGGGAATCGTCTCGTCCTGATGCCAGACGACGGCGGGCTTCACGCCACCGATCTTGGTCAGGGCGGCGATCATGTCGGAATCGCGATTGAGGCCGGGGAACACGACGACGGCGGACTTCATCGCACTGGTCCTTGGAATTCAGGGCTCAAGGACCGTCTTCTTGGCGATGTTGTCACAAAAGGCAAGGGGCGAGATGCAATATCTCGCCCACTGTTGCCGGTTCTATTCGGCCGGAGTCTTGACGGCGGTTGCGGGATAGCTGCGGGAACCCGGCGTACCGGGAATATGCGCCCAGGCCGGCCGCTCGAAGAGGAAGCGGCCCCAGCCGGTGCGCTCGATGAGCCAGTAGAGGATCAGTGGGCTGACGACCGCGCTCGCCATGACGAGAATGCTGAGAAGGCTCGTGTCGTAGATGATCCCGAGGCGCACCAGCACCTCGCGGGTGACCGCCATGGGCAGGGCGAAGGCGAGATAGACGACGATGGACTTGGAGCCCAGCCAGCGCAGCCAATCCATGAAAGGCAGGCGCGAGAGGAGAACGGCCAAGGTGCAGAGGGCGACAGACCCGGCGAGCGCCAGCACGAGGCGCATGCCTGGCAGGCCGGCAATGCCGAGGGTCGCGCCTACCGGCTCCAGGGCAAAGCCCGGCGAGAAGACGAGGCCGGTGTTTATCGCCGCCCAGGCGGCAAGGCCGATGCAGGCAAGGCCGGTATTCTCCGCGGCCCAGCCGGCGAGGCGGAAGATCATCGGCGCGAGAGCATAGCCGGCATAGAAATAGACGAAATACTCGGCGAACTGGTCGAACGCATAGAGGCCGGTTTCGATGGGTGCGATCTGCAGCACGGCGCCGGCGGCGAGCGCAACCCAGTGCGGCACGCGCCAGTCGTGGACGAGCTTGGTGGCGGCGCCGAAAACGGCGAGCATGTAGATGAACCACAGCACGCCATAGGGCTGGACCACCGCCCAGGCGAGATAGCTCGCGGCGGTCGCCGGATCGCCGGCGCCGAGGCCGACCTTGAAGACGATGTGGATGATCGCCCAGAGGGCATAGAAATAGAGGTAGTGCACGACGCGCC
>Ga0065721_10009766_pt1 | contig 12294 bp, 17 predicted proteins | sample Mesricmetagenome_FD_59108 | JGI IMG/M metagenome (GOLD analysis project Ga0065721, IMG submission 59108) | Mesophilic microbial community from rice straw/compost enrichment Sample: eDNA_1 v2 (version 2) | ecosystem: Engineered > Solid waste > Grass > Composting > Bioreactor | place: USA: Davis... | reverse complement strand
GGCGCGCGGTGACCGCGACCATTTCAGCAGGCGTGGCGCTGTCAAGGTCCGGGCCGCGAAAGCGCGCGGATCGCTGGAACGACCCGTCCTTGTTCAGCACCACGCCCTCCGCCACCAGGCAGGCCCAAGGNAGAAAGTCTGCAAGGCAGGCGGATTTCGATCGATATTCGGACAAATTCATCATGGCCGCATCCATCCAGGATATTTGAGGTGACGCTGTGTGACCTCGACGAACGCGGGATCGCGCCGGGCTGCGCAAACGGCGAGCGCGTGGCCGATGGCCCAGAGCGCGATCCCGGCGATCCAGAGGCGAAGACCCAGTCCGATCGCGCCGCCGAGCGTAGCGTTGACGATCGCGAGGCTGCGCGGCGCGCCGCCGAGCAGGATGGGCTCGGCGAGCGAGCGGTGCACCGGGGCGAAAAAGCCCGCGACATTCTCGTTGCGGTCCATCAAACGAGCGCCCCGCCGCCAAAGGAGAAGAAGGAGAGGAAGAAGCTCGAGGCAGCGAAGGCGATCGACAGGCCGAACACGATCTGGATCAGGCGCCTGAAGCCGCCCGAGGTGTCGCCGAAAGCGAGACTGAGCCCGGTGACGATGATGATGATGACCGCGATGATTTTTGCGACAGGCCCCTCGATGCTTTCGAGGATCGACTGGAGCGGCGCCTCCCAGGGCATCGACGAACCGCCGGCATAGGCAGGTGCCGCGTAGAAGAGCCACGCAGCGAGGATCGAGGTGCGATAAAGCGGGCCGCACGCCCAGCGCCCGGCCCGGCGGCGCGTCACTGTCTTTGTCATTGGTGAATTCCTTCGCAAGGGGTGGAGAGAGGGGTAAGGCGATATTCGCCCGTCAAAGGGTCGAGCCCGTCGACGCGCGCAAGCTCGGACAGGCGGCGTGAGCTGCCGACGCGGACGAGCACGGCGACAAGATCGATGGTGTCGGCAAGCAGTGCGCGCGGAACGGCCACCACCGCCTCCTGGATGAGTTGTTCCATCCGGCGCAGCGCGCCCAGCGCGCTTCCGGCGTGGATTGTGCCGACGCCGCCCGGATGTCCGGTGCCCCAGGCCTTCAAAAGATCGAGCGCCTCGGCGCCGCGCACCTCGCCGATCGGGATGCGATCCGGGCGCAGGCGCAGCGACGCGCGCACAAGATCTCTGAGCGAGGCAACGCCGTCCTTCGTGCGCATGGCGACCAGATTGGGCGCCGCGCATTGCAGCTCGCGCATATCCTCGATCAGCACGATGCGGTCGGCACTTCTCGCCATTTCGGCGAGCAACGCGTTTGCGAGCGTTGTCTTGCCGGTCCCGGTGCCGCCGGCGACGAGGATGTTTGCGCGCGCGGCGACCGCGCACCGGAGGAGCTCGGCGTCGCCCTCGGAAAGAATCCCCGCGCCGACATAGTCATCAAGGGAAAAGACCGCGACCGCGGGCTTGCGGATCGCGAAGGCCGGCGCCGTCACAACCGGAGGGAGCAGCCCCTCGAACCGCTCGCCGCCTTCGGGCAGCTCCGCGGACACACGGGGCCGATCGCCATGAACTTCCTCGCCGACATGATGTGCAACGAGGCGGACGATGCGCTCGCCGTCCGCGGCGCTCATCAAAGAGCCGCTATCGCGGATCCCTTCACCGACCCGGTCGACCCAAAGCCGCCCGTCGGGATTGAGCATGATCTCGATCACCGCAGGGTCGGCAAGCCACTCGGTGATCGCCGCTCCGAGCGCGGTCCTGAGCATGCGCGCGCTGCGACGTTGCGCTTCCGATCTGCCCAGCTCGATGGCCATGGATCACCCCGTTCGCTTGCGCCGGCGGAAGCGCCGGCTCAACGGGGCGAATCAAGAGACGCAGAAATGCTCGCGCTTCAACAGGAAAAAGCGCGCATCGTAGAATCGGCTAAAAAAAGAAAGTTTAGCGTAGGCAGCAACCGGCAAGGGCCATCGCGAATCGCGCGGGGGCAGCATCCCGATTCGGAAAAATGCCGTGAATGGACAGAAGCGCTCCTGGTTGGCATGTGCCTGGCAGTTGTCGCCGCGTCGATGCTGCGCGGGGATGTCGAAGGATCAAGGCCGCAAGCGGCTTCTCGACCGAGAGATGGGAGAAAGGTAAAAAGACGCCAATCCAGCACCCAAGTCTAAGATTGCCCATCAGAACCAGGCAGCGACCGGCCTAACTCCGCAACGCCCAGGGACAAAATGACATCCCCGACCGACCCGATTGACGACAGCGCCGAGCTCTGGACCAGGCTCACCGAAAAGCAGCGCGACTGCCTCGACCTCCTCCTCGAGCATAAGACCTCAAAGGAAATTGCGCGGATACTCGATATTTCGAAGGATACCGTCGATCAAAGACTGAAATCTGCACGCAGCGCGCTGGGAACACGCAACCGCGCCGAAACCGCGGTTCTCTATGGCCAGCTTAAGGGAATATACGATCAAATCGTATACGACGCAGCGGCGCTTCCCCTCCAGCCGCAATGGGTGCGATCCCGCTTTTCGGACGGGGACCCGCCCAACCTTGCCGATCTCCAGGATAGCAGCGCGCTTCCGGACATCGGGTCAAGGCCGGGTTCCTTGTTCAAGGATCTAGGGAGGCACGATCATGGCATCGCGGCGCGGATCGGGATTTATTTCGGACTTCTTGCTGTGACGATCCTGATCCTGCTCGGCGGTCTCGGGATCGCCCAAGGCCTCGAGCAATTGCTCTCCCCGTAGATCCCGTCGTCAACTTGCCCCAATTGGCCGGAGCGCTGTGCTTCCGGTGAAGGAGAAGTCATGTCCGATACATTTGCTGCCATGGCCGCGCGGCTTCAGCGCGACATCCCGAACGCGGAAAACCGCGTCGACGACAGCCTGATCGCGCTATCATCGCTTATGACCAGCGTCGTGACCGCGCGCCGGGCGACAGGCGTTCCTGCAAGGACCGGCCAGCGCACCATCCTGCGCCTTGCCAAGGCCCAGCTCTCGCTGGTCGAGGTTGGCGGTGAACTCCTGCGCGCGCATGGCGAGCTTGCCGAGATTGGCAAGGAAACAGCCGGTTATGATCTACGCGAGTGCCCGCCGTCCGCGCTTGCCGAGATATCCTCCATCGCCAAGGTCAGTTGACCGGGGCGCGGCCGGCCCGGATAGTGGCGGACATGCGAATAGCCGTTTTCGCCACCCTGTTGCTAGCCGCCCTCATCTATGCTGCGAGGAAAGGCGGCGGCCCCGAGCGGGTCATGGTCGGTATCGCGCTCATCATCCTTCTCTGGGACCGGCTGCTCGTCCTCTTGGGCGCGGTGACCTACCAGAGCGTCGATCTCGGCTATCTTGCTCAAGACCTGTTCGGCGCCGCGGCGACTCTCGTCCTGGCGCTCTTTGCAAAGCGCTTCTGGCCGCTTCTCGCGGCGGTTCTCCACACGCTGCCGCTCCTCGCCCATTTCGCGCGCGCAGTCGATATCGCGGTGAACCCCGTCGTCTATCTTACAATGCAGGTCGCTGCTTCATGGTTGATCCCGCCTCTGCTCATCGCCGCAACATGGCGCCACCAGCAAAGACTGCGCCGGACCGGCAGCTATCCATCCTGGCGGAGATGGTCGCGCTCGTCGCCCCAGCCGACGCCGAACGGATCGCAGCAAGCCTATTAGCCGAATTCCAGACCATCGGCCGGATCTGGTCACGCACACCCCAGGACATTGACCGGGTGACAGGTGCGGGATCTGAGGTGACGAGGCTCCTTCTTCGTTCGCGAGTGTTCGCGCTCGAGGCCCTCTCGTCGGGCTTGCACGGGATAAGGATCGACCCCTGTTGCACGGCCCTGCGCGACTATCTGGTCCTCCAGATGGGATCGCTCCCCGACGAGCAGCTGCGCGTTCTCTTTCTGGATGCGGGGGGACATCTCATCGCCGATGAGCAATTGCAGCATGGAACCCTCACCCGTCTCGCGCTTTATCCGCGCACGATCTTTCGCCGCGCGCTTGAGCTCAATGCCGGCGGCATCATCCTCGTTCACAATCATCCAAGCCGCGACCCGACACCGAGCGACCACGACATCGCGGTCACGCGGCAACTTGACCGGATCGGCCGCGAACTCGACATCAAGCTGGTCGACCACATCATCGTTACCGAATGCGGCACGCGTCACATTCGCACCAGCGGAGCCGCGACAAAGTTGGAGCGCGGCACCTTGCAGCAGCTTCGCAGTCCGGGGCCCGCCGAGAGGGGCAAAATCGCTTTGGAAAATGCCAAGGCCACGCTGCGACGGCGCCTTCTGCGTGATCAGCTTTTCGGCGCGCCCGAATTGTTCGGCGATCCCGCGTGGGAGATGCTCATCGATATATTCATCCATGAGTGCGAGGGTGAGCCCCTGCCTCTCAGTTCGCTCTGCGTCACGCCAAGCATCCCGATGAGCAGCGCGCTCAGGCTCTGCCGGAAATTATGCGCTGCCGGGATCGTCGATCGCATACCCGACCCGGGCGATGGTCGCCGAAGCTTCGTCAGGCTCACACCCGAAACCGCGCACCGGATGCGGGCCTATTTCGAAGAGGGGCGCGGCTGACCGGCCCGTCAGAGCGGACCTTCATCGAGCACGGAGGAGATCGCGGTGCGCCTGGCGTCGCTCGGTCCTCTCCCGCCGACCGCGCGCTGCCAAAGGCTCGCCGCCGGGTCGGCTGCAATAAAAGCGCGCTGCCCCGGCGGACCGCGGCGCGCGATGTGATCGCTGCTGAGCGAAATCCGCGCGACCGGCAGACCATCGGGAAAGAGCAAATAGCCTTCATAGCGCGCAAGGCGAAGCTCGCTTTCGGGCACCGCGGGGCGCGTTCGGCGCTGCCGGCCCAGCGTGAAATGGGGTGCATGATCGCGATCGCCGAGGCCGCCGGTCATGGTATGAACCTCGACCTCGCAATGGCCGACCGCGTCGCTCGCCCATTTCCGGCTCTCGCCGTCGATCATCTGGAGGAAGAGCTTGGTGTTGCAGCAGCCGAGCATCGATTCGGCGAGATCCTTGCCGTAGCGGTGCCGCATCTGCCCGATCGCCTGGAAGGTCAGCACGACCGCGGCGCCGAACTTTCGCCCCTCGGGAAGCAGCCGGGCAAGATTGTCGACGCGCGGGAGATCCGCAAGTTCGTCGAGGAGGAGCCAGACGCGCCGCTCGGGCGAGGGCGGCAGGGCAAGCAGCGCGCTTGCTGCGCATTCAAGCCAGCAGGCGAGCAGCGGCTTCGAAGCCTCGAAATAATCTTCCTTGCGCGGCACGAAGATCCAGGGCCTCTTTCCTTCGCAAGCGTCGAGACCGGCGATGAAATCGCGAAAGGAAAAGGGCGTCTCTTCTCCGTTTGGCAACCGCAGAAACTGGATGAGATTGGCGGCTTTCGCGAGCATGAAGAGGACGCTGCCGGTCGCGCGGTCTGCGTCGTCGGCAAAGATCCGCGCCGACGAGCTGTCGCCGAGCCACGCCTTGAGATCATCCCGGGTCCGATCCTGGAGCGCGTGAAGGAGGTCGGGCAAGCTCCCCTTCCCTTCGCGCCAGAGCGCGCGCAGCATATTGGCGACGAGGATGCGGCTCGTCTCGACCCAGACGTCGCGCCCGTTGTGGCCGGTTTCGGTGATCAACTGCTGCGCGATGCGATCGGCATCCGCGGGGTGCGCGATCTCGGCAAAGGGCGACCAGTAGGCGCAGCGGGCATCGAAAGGATTGAGGATGACATCGCCGCGCGCGGGATTGAAATAGTGGGCAATGAATTCGCCGCTCGTGTCATAGACAAGCGCCGCCTCGCCGCGCGCCTCGATCCCGTCGAGCATTTGGCGCAGCACCGTGGTCTTGCCGCTACCGGTCGTGCCGATCATCGCCATGTGCCGGGTTTCGAGCCGCGGCGGGAGCGCAACGGACCCGATTGCAAGCGAGCGGGGGTTCGCCTCCTCGCGCGTCAGCTTTGCGAGCGCCGCCTCGCTCGCCACACGCGTACCGCTGATGAACCGGTCGCGCAGCGCGCGCTCGCGCCGCCGCGCCGCCGCTCCGCGCAAAAGGATCAGGCAGGAAAGCCAGGCCCCGAAGCCAGCCGCGCCGCCGCGCATGACCAAGGCGCCGGAGACTTGCGCAGCGCGGCGATAATAGGGATGAGCCGCGACCGCGCGCGCCGACACGCGGTAATCCGCGTCGTCATGACGGATCGTCATGCCGGGATCGTGGCTCTTTGCAAACCAGGTCAAAATCTTCGCCCGGCACCAGACACCGCTTGATTGGAGAGCAGGCGAGCTGAGCATCAGCCAAGGGGTGCCGAGGCCCGCGAGCGCGATCGAGGAGAGCATGATCGCAAGGTGGCGCTTCAGGCGTCGGGTCTGGCTGTAGCGACGCTGCCGTCGCAGCATCTCCGCATGTAGGCGGCGATCATGCGGCTCTGTCATGATCTGGCGGCGAGGATCGCCTCACGATTTTCGCCTTCCCCGCCACGAGGTTGACGCTGATGGCTCATGGCTCGCGGCTTGAAAGCTGAATAAAGAGCGACGGCAGCGAAACGAGCGTGACAGGTCTTTCCTCCTCGTCCGCCGCCTGGGGCGGCAGACCGGGCCGGACTGCAAACAGCGGCCCATCGCGCCAAGACGGCGGCTCTTTGCGCGGGGCGGGCGCGGATTTGTCTGTCGCGCCTCGCATAAGGGGAGCGAGGCGGGCGACATAGGCGCGCGTTTCTGCCGGCAGCCCGCGGCGACCCCTTGCATAGGCGTCAGCGCGGCCTGGGCCTGCATTATAGGCAATGAGCATCAAGGAGATATTGCGATATCGGTCCCACATCGCACGGAGATAGGCAGTGCCTGCAAGAATGTTGGCGCGGTTATCAAAGGGATCAGACCCGAGCCTGTGGCGCGCGCTCAGCATAGCCCAGGTCGCGGGCATGATCTGCATCAGCCCTATTGCGCCAGCGCGCGACACCGCGCGGGGATTGCCGCCGCTTTCGGCATGCATGACGCGCCAGATCCAGTCTTCGGGGACAGCGAAACGGCGCGCAGCTTCCGCCACATGCGCGGCTTGTGCAGCGTGCCGCGGTGCGGCGGGGGCGCGACGTTCCTGGCCTTCTGCCCGCGCCGCAGCGAGCATGGGATGCACCGCGATCGCCAGCGCGCAGGCCGCCGCGATCCGCCGCTTGTGCGCCGCGGCGCTGCGGCTGCGCCCCATGCCCGGCACCGCTCAGCTCCGGTCTTGCGGTTGCGACCGCGACCAGAGGAGATGATGTTCGCTGTCGTCGCGCGCCGAGCGAATGAGATTGGCGCGGAGCGACACCGGCAATGCGGGGTCGTCGATCTGCAGCGCGATATAGGGTCCGGCGCGCTCGCCGGTGCGATCCCAGCCTGCGCCCACCTCGATCCTGCTGTCGGCCTCGCCGAGCAGCACGCGCCAATTGGGGGCATTCTCGGTATCGCTGGGCGCTGCTGGAACAATGGCAAGCGCCGCATCGAGCGTCAGCGTCGTAATCCGGCCCGAGTATCCGGGGTCGGCTTCGTGAAAGGTTCCGATCAGCATGAGATATAATCCTTCTTAGGGTGGAACGAGCGGGAGAGTCCGTGCGAGCGCCAGCGAAGCGACGAGCCGGGCGCCGATCGCGTGAGGATCGGCCGCGCAGGACCGAGAAGCCCGGAAATCGGCAGGGGCCCAAAGTAGCGGCTGTCGAGACTGTCGGATGGGGCGTTGAGAAGAAAGAGTTCGCCATGGCGAAGCGTGCGACAGCCCCTCCAGCGTGGGAGCGCGCGTCCCCTCCGGTCGGCCGCGCGCGCGAATGCTGCGTGGCGGCCGTCGATCGATATTTTGGCACCCCAGCGGCAGACGCGGGCCCCGGGCGTTGCCGCGACATGCTTGAGAAGGGGCGTACCGAGAGGCAGGTAATCCCGGCGATCGAGCCAGGCAGCAACCGTAGGCGGGGGTATGATGGCAATGAGGTCACCAAGCGCAGGGGTGCGCGCATCAATCCGGTAAAGGCCGACGGGGACGCTCGCGCTCGCGTTCCAGATCAGGCGCGGACGCGGCGACTGCCAGATAACCACGGCGAAGAGGGACGCGAATAGCGCCGCCGCTGCGAGCGTCGCGGCGAGATAGCCGCGGTGCAGGGCGGCACCGCCCGGGGACGAAGCTCGCCCCGGTCCCTGGCGGGTCCGCTCGCCCGCTTCGCGGCGAAGGAGCATCAGCGACGCACCACACGGCGCGCGGGATGGATCAACCGCTTGGGCGGATTTGTGGTCGAATAGCGAAGCCCAGTTCCAGCCCAGGCATCGAGATCGGAAATCTCGTAAACGATGCGCCCGCCAAGCTTCAGATATTTGGGGCCGGTGCCGAAGCAGCGGTGCTTTTCGAGCGTTCGCGCCGAGAGCCCGAGATGCAAGGCCGCATCGGGGGTTCTGAGATAGCGGGGGCCATCGGGCTCAAGCGGCTCGGTCATGGGCGGTCTCCGGCGTTAGCAAGTGACGTGCCCGCCAGGCTGGCGGGCCCAAGGCACGTCTCGCCGATCCTGATCATGACCGAGAACGGACAAAGCGCGGAAAGGTCGGAATGTCCCGATCAGCCAGCCGCGAGGAGCGCGCGGTAACCGCCGTCGCGCATCGCGAGCGCGCCGCGCTGCCATCGCGCGATGCGGCGCCTTTCGCTCGAGGCGTCCCACTCGGCGGCCGAATAGTGACGCGCATCAGGCGTAAGGAGCGCGGCGGCAAGCTCACGGGCCGACGCACCCACCGCAATGCCATCGAGAAGACGAAGCCACTGGACAAGGCGCCAGCGCTCGGTTGGGCCGGGATCGATGCCGGCGGGAGGCGTCACCAGCCCCTCCCCGCTCAGACCGCGATGCAGCGCTGCGGCGAGCGCGAGCCGGATGCCACCCTGCGCGTCGGCGGGGCAGACATAGGCAATTTCCTCATTGCCCTCGCAGTAGCGGACAGCGACGCGGTAATGGCGGCCCGCGAGCCGGAGCACGAGATGCCATTCGCGATAGCCGATCACTTCGCTCGCGACCCGGTCGCCGCGCACAAGGTCGGCGAGCCGCGCCGCCGCGAGTCCCTCAGGCGCCGGCTGGGCCACCGCGACGAGCGCGCAGGCATGCGGATGCCAGATAGCGGGTGCTTCAGCGGCGCTAAGATCGGGGTCGAAGGCGAAAGACCAACCCCCAGTGGCGCGCGACCGCGCCGAGCGCCGCGGGCTTGCCGAGCGCGGCGTCATACTGACGCCGATAGGAGGGATTGCGGCGCAGAAACTCCTGCGCGAAATCCGCCCGATCATATCGCTCGAACATCTTCGCATAATATTCGGACCGCCAGTCGATCTTATGGTGCATTATATTATCCCCATGGCAGAATCAGGGCCAAGGCCTAGAAATCCGGGCGCTTTTGCCGGAACAATCGACGGATGGGCTCCAGCGCACAGGCGATGAGCATAAGCGAGCTTTGTCAGATTGTGTCGCAGAGACGGCCTCAATCTGGTTCTAAATTCGCTGGGGACGAGTGATGCCGGAGGCAAAGCCCCGCCTTCGCATATGTTTGGACTGGCACTGGATCCGTGCATTCCATAAAGGCGGCTCATGACCGCGATCGGGACCAGGATTGACGAAACAGGAACGTTGGTCCGCGAGGCGGGCGGTTTCATCCTGCGCCGGGATCTCGGCGGCCGCTGGAAGCTCGATCTTCACCGTGTCCCTGTCGACCATATCGAAAAGCGCGTCCGGATCACCGGGGTCGTGGTCGGCGAGGATCTGGTGGATGTCGTCGGAGTGTCGCCGGAGATGCCGGGCCGCCCCTGATTGGGAAAGGCGGGGAACGGCTTGCAGGCGAGCCCTATTCGCGGGCGCCGATATGCTCATCCCGATACAGCGTGTTCCGATTCGGATCGAATGTTGATATTTGGCCAGATACGGACCATATAGGCTCTGAAAGGAGTCGATGATGGCAACCGCAGCCCGCAACGCGATCGACCGCAAAAGCCTGACTGGCCCGGCGCTGCGAACCTTCTTCAGTATCGCCGAGGCCTGGGATCTCAATGAGGCGGAGCAGATGGCACTGCTCGGGCTCGACAGCCGGTCGACCCTTCAGAACTGGAAGCGCGGCGAGGTAGCGGCGCTATCGAAGGATGCGCTCGAGCGGATTTCCTACGTGATGGGCATCTACAAGGGGCTCCAGATTCTTGTGCCCACGACCGCGGATAGCTGGGTGCGCAAGCCGAACAAGGCGAAGCTTTTCGGGGGCAAGTCGGCGCTCGACCGGATGACCTCGGGCAATGTCGCTGATCTTTATGTCGTGCGGCAGTATATCGACGGTCAGCGCGGCTAAGGCGTGCCACAAGATATTCCCGTCACCGCGACCCGCTGGTCGCCCTGCTATCGCATCATTCCCAGCCGCTTCCCACCGGTCGGGCTGTTCGACAAGGTCGCGCGCGCAGAGGATCTCGATGCAGTCTTCCAGATCGAGGCGATGACCAACGATCGCCTAAGGGACGAGGTGGGTGACCTTGCGCTCGTGCCCCCCGAGGACCGAGTTTCGGGCCCGGGAGCGACGCCCATCATGGCGGCCTTCACCCACCTCAACCCGGCGGGCAGCCGGTTCTCCGACGGCAGCTTCGGCGTCTTTTATGCCGCCCTCACGCTCGAGACGGCCATCGCAGAGACGAAGCACCACCGCGCCAAATTCCTCGCTGCGACTAACGAGCCCGCGCAGGAAATCGACATGCGCGTCTACGCGGTCGACCTCGCCGCCGATCTCCACGACATCCGGGTCCTCGCAGCGAGCCATCCGCATCTTTACGATCCCGACAATTATGCGACCGCCCAGGGCCTCGCGTCCGAGCTGCGCGATGCGGGCGGCGACGGCATCCGCTACTGGAGCGTTCGCCACCAGGGGGGCGAATGCGCTGCCGCCTTTCGCCCCCGCATTCTTTCAAACTGCCGGCAGGAGCGGCATCTTTGCTATGTTTGGGACGGGACCTCGATCAAGACGGTCTATGAAAAGCGAAGCCTTGGCGCGTGATGCTCGCCCTGCGCTTCCCCCTCCCTTTTTCCGGACGTCGCCGCGTTCGATAGCGCCAGATTGAGGGCAGAAGAACTTGCCAGCCCTTGGCTCACCCGTCAGAATCGAAACGGAAATGAGAAGCGACATCGACCATCTGCCGCCAAGACAGCAAGGCGAGCTTGAGCGCATTACGCGCGTGCTGATGGAGGAGTTTGCACGCTCGATCGAACGCGCAACGATGGAATGGAAGCGCAACGGCAAGATCCTCCGCATAGTCCTCTTCGGCAGCTATGCGCGGGGCGACTGGGTCGATGAGCCCGAGAACGGCTATCAGTCGGATTTTGATCTCTTGATCATCGTGAGCCACCCGGACCTCACCGACATTGCCGATCATTGGTATGTCGCCGAGGACAGGATCCTGCGCGATCCCGCGATAGGTCGAACCGTCAACATCATCGTCCACACGATGCAGGACGTGAACCAGGCGCTGCGCCGCGGCGAATATTTCTGGGTCGACATCATCCGCGACGGCATCGCCCTTTACGAGCTACCCAATCACCCGCTCGCTGCGCCGCAGCCCATGACAGCAAATGACGCGCTCGAGATGGCAGAGAGCTATTTTCAACGGCAGTCTGCTTCCGTTGCCAACTGGTTGAAACTCGCCGCCCTCGCCAACCAAGAGCCGATGGGCCAAGATTGGCGCAACAAAATCGCCTTCAACCTGCATCAAGCAGTCGAGACGATGTATGCGTGCTTCCTACTGACAACGACCTTCTATTTTCCTCGGTCGCACAACATCAAATTCCTCCGCTCGCTCGCCGAGGACAAGGAGGAGCGACTGATCGCGGCCTGGCCGCGCGACAGCAAAATCGATCGCCGGCGATTCGAGCTCTTGAAGCGCGCGTATGTCGAGGCCCGCTATGCGCCAAGCTACGAGATCAGCGCGGAAGACCTTGCCGCATTGGCCGAGGCGGCGAACAGGCTGCGCGAAATCGTGGAGACGCTGTGCACCGAACGGATAGAAGGCTTGCGGAGTAAGGCGGAGGGATAATTTTGCCGCGACGCGGCATCAAGAGCCCGCCGGGTCGCCGCCGAATATGCAGCCCCCGCAAAAGGCGTTGGCCCGAGCGCTTCGTCGCAGGAACACTCTTCAAGCTGCCAATGGCAACCTCTTGGCATCGGTGCGCGCCGCCTCCTTCCTGCAACCCGGATTGCTTTGTGAAGCTAGAGCGTGTCATTTTAAAACGGAAGCGTATCCGCTATTGCGCAGATAATTTGCGCATTCGGCAGGAGAGAATTGGTCGAGTAGGTCGCCGATGCACTTCCATGTTGCCTCAACGGTGCGCTTTTTT
>Ga0065721_10052269_pt1 | contig 12295 bp, 9 predicted proteins | sample Mesricmetagenome_FD_59108 | JGI IMG/M metagenome (GOLD analysis project Ga0065721, IMG submission 59108) | Mesophilic microbial community from rice straw/compost enrichment Sample: eDNA_1 v2 (version 2) | ecosystem: Engineered > Solid waste > Grass > Composting > Bioreactor | place: USA: Davis... | reverse complement strand
CAGGTCGAGAGCGGTCTTCACCGGAAAGCCGCAATGCGTATGGACCACGCCTTTGGGCTTGCCTGTCGTACCCGAGGTGTACATGAGCAGGAAAGGGGCATCGGCCTCGACGGGCAAGGTCGGCACTTCGCCAAGTTCTTCCGGTGCGCCGTCACACAGCTCGTTCCACCAATGATCCCGCCCTTTCCGCCAGTCGTGCTCGGTCGCCAAGTGGCCCAGCACCACGACATGTTCTACTTGAGGGCAAAGCTTCAGGGCTTCGTCCACGACCGATTTCGCGCCCACCGGCCGGCCCCGACGCAGTGACCCGTCTACCGTAATCAGCGCTTTGGCCCGGCCATCGTTCAGGCGCTGTGCAATCGCGTCCGCTCCAAAGCCCGAGAACATAGGAAGCACAATGCCGCCGATCTTGGCCACAGCCAACATGGCAGTAGCGGCTTGTGGCAGGTTCGGCAAGTACATGCCTATGACATCGCCCTCTGCGAGCCCCAATTGGCGCAAGCCCCAGGCGAGTCGACAGGTTTCGCGGTCGAGATCAGCGAAGGACCATGTAGAGTGCGCCCCCTCTTCGCCTTCCCAGACAAGAACCGGCTGGTTGTATTCCGGTGAGCCCCGACGCCGATCGAGGCAGTTCATGACCACATTGGTCGTTCCCCCCACGCACCAGTGCGCAAAGGCCGGCCCGTCAGAGACGTCGAGTACGCGCGTGTAGGGCTGGTAGTAGCGGTAATCCAGAAACTGGATCAATGCATCGTGAAAGTGCGCTGGATCCCGGTTCACGAACTGATTCAGGGCATCAAAATCCGCTATGCCCAGCGCTGCCATGAACCGGGTGAGATTGGCGTCTCTTACCATCCCAGGCTCGGGCCGCCATACGACGCCATGATCGGATTGGATTTCAGCCTGCATCGAATCTCCCCCTTAACGCTTATGCACCGAGGTGTAGAAAACATCGGCCTTGTCTCGGCCTTCCTGGCAATTATCTGTCAACAATATGACTCATATTGACTTGACGCAAGACAGAACGCAGGGCGAAGGCCCGCGCAATGGCTCAGGGTTTTCCCGCCTCGTCATTGCTCTGGGCACAACATTCAACCTGAGAAGCATCCTAGCCCGCCCAGAGCCGGTCTCATTTATATCAATATATTTACTTATCGACCGGACTACGGGCCGGCAGGCCGCGGTCCGTGACCGGCGCTCCAAGCCGCAAGAAGCGGGCGACGTACCCCGCATGTATCCACCGGGCGATGCAAATGCGTCACCCCCCTCAATTCTGGATCGCATCGGAGTATGCTGATGCGCGACAGAATGCCGCTCTGCAGATCCTCATAGACCGACCTGGAAGAGGCCTCCCATGACCCTCAATGAACGACTTTTCATCACGCTGGACGTGTTCACCGATCAGCGTTTTGGCGGGAATCCGCTGGCGATTTTCCCGGATGCCGACGGACTGGACGACGCCACCATGCAGCGCATCGCGGCAGAGATGAATTTGAGCGAAACCGTATTCCTCCAGTCCGGACGCGAACATGCCACGCGCAACTTACGCATCTTCACACCGAAATCCGAACTACCCTTCGCGGGCCATCCGACCGTCGGCGCGGCTATTTATCTTGCAGCAACCGGCGGCTTGGAAGACGGCGACACGCTGACCATGCACACGCGTGCCGGCGATGTGGTGGCCAATATCCGGCGTACAGGCACGGGTCAGACCCTGGCCGAGATCACAGCGCCCCAAACGCCGCAGAGCCGACCCGCCGCGAGCCTGGAGCAATGCGCCGCGGCCCTGTCGTTGACGCCCGAGCAGATTGCACAGGCACCACGTATCTGTGATGCAGGCAACCCCTTTACCGTCATACCAGTGGAAAATCGAGAGGCACTCTCACGGGCAAGGCTGGACCCAGCGGCTTGGGCAGCGGGGCCGGGCTCCACCTCAGCCGCGAAGATGTTCATCGTTACGATGGACGACTGGGAAAAAGGCGACACGATCCACGCCCGCATGTTTGCCCCCTCGATCGGCATTGCAGAAGACCCAGCCACGGGAAGCGCAGCCGTTGCCTTGACCGCCTTCTTGGCCGAGGTGCAGTCGCTTGCTGATGGCGATCACCACTGGCGCATCCATCAAGGCGACGACATGGGGCGACCCAGTGTGATGGCCCTGCGTGCAGTCGTGGAGAACGGCCGGGTCGCCTCCGCCCATGTCGGAGGCACCGCTGTGCGCGTCCTTCAGGGCACGATGCGACTGGGAGACTGACCCAGACGCAGGAACCTGGAGATTCCAGATTCGCGGGTGCTATCGAGCCAAGGAATACAGCGTTGCCGCCAACACGCGCACGCCCGCGACAAGATGCTCTTCCTTCGTGTCCTCGGCCACGTTATGACTGACGCCCTTGATACTTGGAACGAACAGCATTCCCGTAGGGCAACGGTCGGCCAGGTACATCGCGTCATGGAATGCCCCGGATCCAATACGTTGATAGAGTTCGCCACTACGGTTCGACGCCTGCTCCACCAGCGCGACGACGTGGGGATGGAAAGGCGTGGGCGGCTTGCGCATGATGCACGAGACTTCACCCGCACACGGCGCCGCCCCCGACCCGACAATGCTTCGAATCTGAGCTTCGAATGCGTCGAGCACGGCCTCTTCGGGGTGCCGCAGATCGATCGTGAACAGCACCCGATCGGCGACGGTATTGATCGAGGGAGACTTCACTTCGAACCGCCCCGAGGTCACTCTCAAACGATCGTCGCCCAACGCCAGCGCCGCATCGGCGATCCGCCGCAACAGCGTTGCCGCAGCAAGCACAGCATCCTGTCGAACATCGAGAGGTGTCGTACCTGCGTGCGCAGACGAGCCGGTCACCAGGACTTCGAACCATCGAACGCCCTGAATGCCTGTCACCACGCCCAGCGTACTGCCGGCCGCCTCCAGAACAGGGCCTTGCTCGATATGGGCCTCGATATAAGCTGACACCGGCCGGCCCAGCGGCACATGTCCTGCCGTCTGCACGGCGTCGAACATACGCTGCAGTGCATCGGAGAACAGGACGCCATCGGCATCGACGCTCGACATGAATGCCGGCAGCCGGGAAGGATCCGCGAACGCGCTCGACCCCATGGCGCCCGGCCCGAACCGGGACCCCTCCTCGTTGTTCCAGATGGCCAGTTCCAAGGGGAATCGTGTATCGAGGCCGGCGTCGTCGAGCGCCAGCATGACCTCCAGCCCTGCAATGACCCCATACGCGCCGTCCAGCCAGCCACCCACGGGCTGGGTGTCCATGTGACTGCCCGTCATCACCGGCGCAAGCTGACCTTCCCGACCGTCGCGTCGCAAGAACAGATTGCCCGCATCGTCGTACAACCACCGATACCGGTGTCCCTTGACCTGGGCCATCAGCCATTGGCGAGCTCGGGTTTCCACCTCGGTCAGCGCCTGTCGCTCCACGCCTCCGTCTTCGCGACCACCGAAGGTGGCCAGCGCTCGCTGCAGCCGCAGATAGCGTTGCGGATTGACCGACGCAGCGACACGGTCGGCCAAATCTGCTAGATCAAAAGAAATTCCGGTATCGGTCATGCCTGCCCCGAGGTCAGATCGCCGCTGCGACGGCTTCACCCATCTGGGTGGTGTTGGCGGTGCCGCCCAGGTCAGGCGTGTGCGGCCCGTCCTTCAAAATGGTCTCGATGGCGGTCATCAGCTCAGCGGCCGCCTTGCCAAACACCGGATCCTTTTCGGCCTGGAATTCCAGCATCAAGGCCGCGGACCAGATCATGCCCACAGGGTTGGCGATGTTCTTCCCGTAGATGTCAGGAGCGGATCCATGCACCGGCTCGAACAGCGAGGGGAAGGTGCGCTCAGGATTCAAGTTAGCCGAAGGAGCAATGCCGATGGTGCCCGTGCATGCAGGGCCGAGGTCGGAGAGAATGTCGCCAAACAGGTTCGACGCGACGACCACATCGAAACGCTCTGGCGACAACACAAAGCGGGCTGTCAGGATGTCGATGTGGTACTGGTCCCAAGTGATGTCCGGGTATTTCTGCGACACCGCCGCCACCCGCTCATCCCAGTAAGGCATGCTGATGGCGATCCCGTTGGACTTGGTCGCCGAGGTTACGTGCTTGCGTTCGCGGCGCTGTGCCAGCTTGAAGGCGAAGTCGAGTACGCGGTCCACGCCGTGTCGGGTAAACACGTTTTCCTGGATCACCACTTCGCGGTCCGTTCCACCAAAAAGGCGGCCGCCCACATTGGTGTACTCCCCTTCAGTGTTTTCACGCACCACGAAGAAGTCGATATCGCCTGGCTTCTTGTTGGCAAGCGGGCACGGAACCCCCGGCATCAACTTGACCGGACGCAGGTTGATGTACTGGTCGAACTCGCGACGGAATTTCAGCAAAGAGCCCCACAGGGACACGTGGTCGGGCACCACGGCCGGCCAACCCACTGCACCGAACAGAATGGCGTCAAATCCCTTCAGGGTGTCAAACCAGTCGGGGGGCAGCATTTCGCCATGCTTCTGGTAGTAATCCGCGCAAGCCCAGTCGAAATGTTCGAGCTGAAGCGGCAGATTGTGCCGCTTCTGCAAAACCTCAAGACTGCGCAGGGCTTCGGGCATGACTTCCTTGCCAATCCCATCCCCGGGAATAACGGCAACTTTGAACGATGTCATTGATGTTCTCCTTCGTTAATTGGTCGGGCGCCCGCGGTGCCACTGGAACGCCTGGCGTATGGCATCCGGATCTTTGATGCCGGCGGCAATGAGTAACGCAAGACGGATCCGAGCCTTGCGCGCACTGAGATGACTCACGCCGATCGCGCCGGCTTCCTCCATCTCATGAAGCGAACCTTTGAATTGGTAGGTCTGGTGGGTCGCGCCGTGCAAGGTTGCACTGCAGACCACCATGGGAAGCCCAGACCGCAGGGCGGGTACAAGTACATCCATCCAGTCGGGGGGCACGTGGCCTCTGCCCACGCCATCGATCACGAGCGCTTGAGGACGGCTCTCGACCACGGCCCTGGCAAACTGCACGTCGGCACCACCATATACGGGCAGAATGTCGGTACGCGGAAATACGTCGGCAATGGGAAGCGCGGATTGCCGCATGGGAAGCTGCAAGGCATGGAAGCGGCCTTCATCCATGAAACCGAGGGCGCCCAGGCCCGGTGCTTCAAAGCCATTGAGCTGGAAACTGCTTACCTTGCGCACGAAATTGGCCGTGAATACAGACTGGTTGAAAGACACCAGCACACCCAAGCCACGTGCCTCATCAGACGCGGCAAGCTCGATGGCATAGCGCAAATTGGCATAGGCGTCGCTGCCCAACGCATGGGGAACGCGCTGCGAGCCCGTGACCACGACCGGGACCGCCGGCGCATCCAGTACGCACTCGAGATAATAGGCCGTGTCTTCAAGCGTATCGGTGCCATGGGTGATGACGATGCCATCCGTCTCGCCCGCTTCAATCAGCCGTTGGCATTCTTTGGCCAATGCCAACCATTGTTCCGGCCCGATAGCATTACTGGGTTTCTGGAAGATGGAACGCACATTGACTTCCATCTGGCCCTGCAGCCCGGTACGGGCCAACAATTCCTCGCCGGGCAGCGCACCGGAAATGGAGCGGCCATCGTCGCCGGGCGCACTGGCAATCGTGCCACCCGTGGACAAAAGAGCGATGCGTTTCAAAGCTTTCATGAGAGGCTCTGGGGACACAAGTAACCGGACGTTACCGGATATCGGAACGCCTGTCTTCTGTTTTATGTGGGGCGCCGCGTGCAAGGAGCATGGGTCGCACGCGGCGAATGAGAATTTAGAACAGCAGGCTGGGAAGCGCCATGCTAAAGAACGGAATGTACGTTACCAGCAGCAGCGCGATGATCATGAGTACGATCGGAACAATCGACGCCCGGAACACTTCGTACAGGCTCATCTTGGCGATGCCCATCGCCACGAATAGGTTCAGGCCCACAGGCGGCGTCAGCATGCCGACCGACAGGTTCACCAGCGTGATGACACCAAAATGGATGGAGTCGACGCCCACTTTGGCGGCAATGGGCTGCATCAGCGGCGCCAGGATGATGATGGCCGAGGCGCTGTCCAGGAAGCAGCCCGCCACCAGCATGATCAGGTTGAACAGCAACATGATCAACACCGGGGATTCCGTGATCGACAGGACCTGAGAGGCGAGCTGGGTGGGCGCTCCGGTGCTCGCCATGATCCACGAAAACGCCGACGCGCCGGCCGTGATCAGCAAAAGCGTTCCAGACAACAGACCGGTATCGCGCAGGACAGTGAAGAATTCACGGGTATTGATGCTGCGATAAACGATGGCGCCGACAAACCAGCCGTACAAGCACGCGACCGCGGCCGATTCCGTGGGCGTGAAAATACCGCTGTAAATACCCCCGAGCAGGATCACCGGCAGGCCCAGGCCCCATGCCGACCGCTTGAAGGCGTGGAAGATCGAACCAAAGGTCGGGAATGGGTCGCGGGGGTACTTGCGATAAGCCGAATAGACACAGCTATAAGCGATGAGGATGGAGCCGATCAACAGCGCCGGCAGCAGGCCTGCGGCGAACAGCTTCCCGACGGACGTGCCGGTCACCGAGCCGTAAATGATCAAAGCGATACTGGGAGGCACAATGGGGCCCAGCGTACCGGCTGTTGCGATCAGGCCAATGGCGAAATACTTGTTGTAACCAGCCGCCACCATGGCGGGGTACATGATGGTACCAATGGCCACCACCGTGGCAGGGCTGGAACCGGAAATGGAACCGAAGAACAAACAGGCCAGCACCGCCGCTGCAGCCAACCCGCCGGGCACCCAGCCGATAAGGGCCTTGGCCAAGTCAATCAGGCGATCCGACAAGCCGCCGATACGCATCAGTTCGGCGGCCATGATAAAGAACGGAATGGACATCAGGGAGAAGTTGTTCATCCCTGAGAACATGCGCATGGGAACCACCAAGGGGTCGATGGTGCCCATGGAATAAAGTGTCAGCGTGACCGCAAGCGCCAGCGCTGCAAAGATCGGCAGCCCAAAGAGCAGAAGGCCGAAGAAAATAGGGACAAGCGAGGAAACCATTTTTACTTACCCCTTCAACCTGCGCTCGCTTCAGTGGTCAGCGGCTGGTACTTGCCGAAGAGTGCCATTTGCTTGAAAACAAGCATGTAGCGAATCAGCATGAAGACCCCTGACAACGGAATGATGAAATACACATACGCGACCGGAATTTGCATGGCGGTCGAGAGCTGGCCCATATTGAGTGTGTTCAGGAACAGGCGGCCGCCGTAATAAATGATGGAACCGGCGAACACCAAGCCCAGGATTGCTGAAAAAACCTTGAGCAAACGAGCGACACGGGGACCGACGAAGGCATAGATCGCCTCGACTGAAATATGCGCGCTGTAGCGAACGCCCATGCTCGCAGCCAAGAAGCTCATCGTGATCAATGCATACAGGATGAACTCCTCCGACCAGTACAACGAATTGTTGAATACATATCGCGCCGCCACCTGGACGATCGTCACGATGGTGGCCGCGAACATGAGCAACATCATCAAGTACTTCTCGATTGAATCAAGGATTCGGTTGAGTAGTTCAATCATCGTCGTTCCCCGAAGCCTGTATTAGTTGCCGTTTGCAGCCGCTTGTGCCTTGGCAATCAGATCAGCGCCAACGCGCTTCTCGAACTCCTTGTACACGGGCTTGGACGCTTCAACGAACGCCTCGCGGCCTTCCGGTGTGAGATCAATGATCTCAATCTGGTCCTTGATCTCGGCGACGATGCGGGACTCATCTTCATCGGTCAGCTGGCGGGCGTAGTCACGTGCCAGGTCGAAGGCATCCTTCACGACCTTCTGCAGATCGGCGGGCAGGGAGTCCCATGCGGCCTTGTTCATGACGGCGGCATAGGTGTGATACACGTGCGAAGTACGGGTCATGTACTTTTGCACTTCATAGAACTTCATGGAGTAGATGTTGGCCAAGGGGTTTTCCTGGCCTTCCACAACGCCTTGCTGCAGGCCGTTATAAACCTCGGTGAAGGCCATGGCGGTGGGGTTGGCACCATAGGCGCGGTAAGTGGCCAGGGTCGGCGGCGCCTGCAACACGCGCATCTTGATGTTCTTCAGATCTTCTGGCTTGGCGATTGGACGAATGTTGTTCGTCATGTTGCGGAAGCCGGCACCCCAGTAGTTGATGCCCTTCAGGTTGCTCTTTTCGAGCAACTTCAGCAGCTGTTCGCCCACGTCGCCGTCGAGCACTGCCTTCATCGACTTGTTGTCCGTCATGAGGAAGGGCAGGTCCAGCAAGTACATCTTGGGCTCGAAGTTAGCCAGGTTACCTGTAGGAGGAATCGCGATGTGGACCAGACCCATCTGGGTCTGCTCGATGATCTCGACGTCGCCGCCCAACTGCGCTGCAGGACGCACGTTGATCTGAATACGTCCGTTGGAATTGCGCTCGACCTCTTCCTTGAATTTCACCGCTGCTTTGGCGTTGGGGGTGGATTCAACGAGCACGTGGGCAAACGTGAAATTGAAGTCGGCAGCCTGTGCGGATGCCCCAAACGCCATGGCAGCGAACGTGGTCATCGCTACTGTCTTCCAGTTAAAGCGCATCATCTTCCTTGTCCTCCAGACAATTGCAAATTAATAAACACTACCGGCCTTCAGGCCAGACCCGGGGCACGGCCCAAGAGATCGGGGCCTTGGCCGAGACACTGCTCAAACGCCATACCCATGGCGAGCAATTTTTCTTCTGCGTGGGGCGGCGCAATCAGTTGCAGCCCCACCGGAAGCCCGCGGGCATCCAGGCCAACGGGCAGTGTGAGTGCGCACCATCCGAACAGGTTGGCGATGACCGTATTGCGCAGCGCCAGCATGTTCAGGCGGCCATACGCCTCGACACTTTCGAGTTCGCTCATCAAGGGCGGCGGGATCGCGACCGTCGGCGTCGCGAGAACGTCGACATCACGGAAAACCATCAGCGCGTCGGTACCGCAACGCTGCAGTACGGCCTTACGGCGCAGATATTCCACGGACGACACTTGCTGGGCGCCCTCTACTCGCAGTTGGACGACCGGATCAAGGCGTGCAATCTTCTCGGGGAAATTCAATTGCATGTACTGGCTCAGCTCCGGCGCTGACAGACCTCCGGCTCGGAAGACTTCGAATGCCGTATCGCATCCGGGGAGCTCCATGCGCTGCACCGACTTCGCCGTGGCGCCCAGCTTGGTCAGTGTCGATTCCACGACCTGCGCGACCGAAGTGTCGATATCACCCCAGAAGAAGTTGCTCGGCACGCCGATCCGGATATCCGACAGGTCCGCTGTGGGTACGGCGGTGCCGACCGAACGTCCCATGCCTGCCTCGATGGCCGAAAAGGCCAGAGCCAGGTCCTGAACATGTCGTGCGAGCAGGCCCGGTGTGTCCAGGGAAGATGACAAGGGAATAATGTTCTCGCAGGACCAACGACCGACGGTGGTCTTCAGACCGGCCTGTCCAGTGAAGGATGCCGGTACCCGTACCGATCCCGCTGTATCGGTGCCCAATGCCAGCACGGCGGTGCCTTGCAAAAGCGAAAGCCCCGCACCGGAGCTCGACCCGCCCGGAACACGATGGCCGTCGGTGGACCAAGGATTGACCGGCGTGCCCCAGTGCGCGTTGACACCCAGGCCGCCAAAGGCGAATTCAACCGTATGGGTTTTGCCGGTGATGACCCCGACCTGCTGGAGAACGCTCCGGACCACCGGGCCTGCCGCCGAATACGACCGGGGCAGCGCCGTATCGCTTCCCGCGAAGACGGGCATACCTGGCACTCCGAACAGGTCCTTCACGGAGATGGGCAGGCCCATGAGGGGGCCCAGATCTACATGACTCTGGAGCAGCAAGTCCGCAGCCTGTGCCTGCTTGCGGGCAGCGTCCCCATTCCAGGTCTTGTAGACGTTCAGACGGGATTCCAGGCGATCGTAGCAGGCGTGGGCCCGATCCAGCACCTCGACGGAGGTGAGCTTGCCGCTGCGTAGCGCGCGCCCAAGTTCCTGAATGGACATCTGTTCGAGTTCCAACGTCGGTTCTCCGCATGGCGTTAACAATGCGGAGGATGTTAGGTTTAGGTACGATTCGGTATCAACGCCGTAATGCTCACAACAGTGTTTCCATTCCGTGAATACTCGACTTTCCCTTGAAGACTTCCAGGTGTTCTGCACCGCGGCGAGATTTCTGAACTTCAGCCACGCCGCTCAGTACATGGGGGTAACGCCGGGCTACGTCAGCAAACGCATCCACTCGCTCGAGCAGGACCTGGGCTGCCGCCTGTTCCACCGTTCAACGCGGCAAGTGACGCTGACCGAACAAGGCGAGCGGGTATACGAACTCGGAATGCGCATCCTGGATAGTGCGGAGGAACTGCATGAAGAAATCGTCGCGACCCAGAACGACCCACGTGGCATCCTGCGGGTCTCGACCAGCATTGGTTTCGGTCGAAGAATCGTGGCGCACGCCCTGGCGGAGTTCTCCGCCCAGTACCCCGGTATCGAGATTCGCCTGAACGTGGTGGATCAAGTCCTGGATCTTGCCAAGCACAAGATCGACCTCGACGTACGAATCGGAGACGAGATCTCACCCCATTACATTGCCCGGCGGCTGGCCAACAACCACCGTGTGTTGTGCGCCTCCCCCGCGTATCTGAGCCGGATGCCGCGCATCAATGAACCGCAGGACTTGATCTCGCACCATTGCCTCGTCATCAAGGAGCGCGACCATCCCGTCGGGCTATGGAAGCTTGTGAACAGCGATTCCGGCCAAGCCTACAACGTCAAGGTCCGTGGGCCGCTGGTCACGAACAACGGAGAGATTGCCGTGGCGTGGGCGCTGGCCGGCCGGGGAATTGTGCTGAGGTCGATCTGGGATGTCATGCCGCACCTTCGCAAAGGCGACCTGAAGATCGTCTTGCCCAACCTTCGCCAGGAAGCAAACATTTGGGCTGTCTACCCCGAGCGCCTCAGTTCATCGGCGAAGATCAAGCTGTGTGTCCAACACCTCGAACGCTTCTTCATGCAATGGGAACCGGGGGATGATTTCAGTGAAATGCCGCGGGGGGCTCTGCGTACGCCGTTCCCTATGGACTGAGCACGCGCAATCGTCTGAATTCCCTTCCCAATTGATTGAAAATCAACGAACTAGTTCCGATGTGCTCTAGTACAATCTCGCCCTACTCAACGATGACGAGCCCTGGCAGGTAAACGTACTTGAGCGCCTCGCAGTTCTTGCGGTCTCGGCTCACCAAATGGCGGGCCCATATACTTGGTCCAGGAGTGTTCGTTCTGACACTGCTGGCGGGCCTGGCCGTCTATTGGATTCAGCTGGACGCCACGCATAAGCGCATGCGAGCCCAGGTGACCGCGGACACGCAGCGCATGGCGTCCCAATCGGCCATCGCGCTCGCGCAACATGTCGATTCGGTCGTCCGGAAAATCGATTATTTCTCGCAGCATCTGGGTTGGACATGGCTGCACGGCAATTTCACCGCTTTCGACGATGCCGCCACCACAGCGATGCGCACGCTGCCGCCCGGCGCCCTGTTGCAAGTGGCCGTGGCAGACGTCGAAGGCCGGATTCGGTACTCGCGTCTGGCAGATGACCCGAAAATGCTGCCGGCTCGCCCGCGTGTCTCGATTGCGGACCGAGAGCACTTCTACGTGCACAAGGAAGCGGACTCGCCCTTCTTGTTCGTCAGCTCGCCGTTGAAGAGCCGTGCCTCGGATCAATGGGCCATACAATTCTCCCGGCCAATCGTGGAAAACGGCGAATTCCGTGGCGTCATGGTGCTATCCATCTCTGCCGAATACCTCGCCACGGCATTCAAGGCCATCTTTCCGGACAGCACCGATGCTGCATCACTCTTCAAGAATAACGGTCTCTACCTCACCCGTTCGCATTACTTGGATGAGGTCGTAGGCAAGACCCTGCCCGACTCGCATCCCTTCGTCCGAAACGAGGAGGAGGACCAAGGCTCATACGAAGCCGTGGCCGGCGTGGACGGCATTCGTCGAATCTATAGCTGGCAGCGCGTGGGGGACTTCCCCCTCGTCGTCGCCGTCGGTTTGGGCACTGACAAGGCGTTATCCACCACCGAGAACGCCATCAGTCATAGCCGCTTGCAGAGTGGCCTGGGTTCGACCCTGCTCTTGCTGGCTACGCTGACGATGACGGGCCTGTGGGTGCAGGGTAGCCTCCGATCCGCAGCGCTTCGCCGGGTGGCCGATCAGCTGCGCACCAGCCGCGCACAATTGCGCCTG
>Ga0065721_10052267_pt1 | contig 12295 bp, 11 predicted proteins | sample Mesricmetagenome_FD_59108 | JGI IMG/M metagenome (GOLD analysis project Ga0065721, IMG submission 59108) | Mesophilic microbial community from rice straw/compost enrichment Sample: eDNA_1 v2 (version 2) | ecosystem: Engineered > Solid waste > Grass > Composting > Bioreactor | place: USA: Davis... | reverse complement strand
AATACCTTTGACAGTTCTTTTTTGTTCAGCGAACACGGCCACAACTCTCCGGCCATTCATGAAGCTTTCTTCAATTTCGGCAAGATATCCCTGTTTGTTGAGGCGGCTGATGATGCGATCGAATACTCTTCGCAGTTCGTTACGCTTGCGATAGAGGTTCATTCTGATGGAAGCCAGTTGATCAGAAGCGTTGTCTTTCACGCTTCCATTTTCATCGATCACTTCGTTAATCATTTGTAATATCAGTTTTTCATAATACGTACCTGATATTACTTCAGCCATTGCCGGATAAGCAATTCTTCTTTCGCTATCAAACCAGCGAAAAATACTTTCAATGGTAGATGCGAGTTTGCGGATGGAAACGAGTTCTTCCCCTGAAAGCAGGGCGCCTGGTATAGCGAGCAGTTTGAGTTCCCTGGACAGGTTATGTACCTGATCGTTAGGGAAATACGTTGCGTTCTGTAACAGTTGTTTGTATTCGAAGGACTGTTTGAGTTCCCTGTCAATGAACTCTTTCTTCGTGTGAATGCGCAGTAATGAAGCCTTGTTTTTGGCGTATTCTGTACGGCATTTTTCAGCCAGTAGTGTTTTCACTTTTTCAAATTCCAACTGTATCCCGGCCGACTCTGGATATAATTTCATCAACTCCCTGAAAATTTGGTCAAAGTTAGGCGCGCTGAATATCTAAATTTATGCAAAAGCTGATCCAAAGGGGCTGTTAAAACTTTTTTCTTGGCTTTTCCTTTTCTAATTTGAGACTGAATTTTGTCTTCCAAGTATTACCAATGGTATTTAAAGCCTTCATATCCATTCTTGGTTTGTGCAGCCTGATAGCCTGCAACTCGGAGAAAAATTACAAAACCATGAATTCATCTTTGATCAATGCGGCCGTGGGAGACAAAACCGATACGGCTACTTTTGCGACCGGTTGTTTTTGGTGCACTGAAGCCATCTTCGAAAGTCTGAAGGGAGTGTTGAAGGTAACGTCAGGTTATACGGGTGGTCATGTAAAAAATCCTACTTACAAAGCTGTTTGCAGCGGTGAGACTGGCCATGCGGAATGTGTTCAAATTGTATTTGAACCCAACAAGATTACATATGATGAATTGCTGGAAGTATTTTTCCAGGTACATGATCCAACAAGTCTGAACCGCCAGGGCGCTGATGTTGGTACTCAATATCGCAGTGCCATCTTCTATCATTCCGCTGAACAAAAAGAAAAGGCAGAATACTACAAAAATGAGCTGGATAAAAATGGAGCTTTCGACAAGCCTATTGTAACCGAAATCAGTCCGGCAACTGAATTCTATGCTGCCGAAGCATACCACCAGGAATACTACGAAAACAACAAAAATTCCAACCCTTATTGCTCCGTGGTGATTCGTCCCAAACTGGAAAAATTCAAAAAAGCTTTTAGCAATAAGCTGAAAGACTAGCAATCAGGATTTCGTGTATCTTGGTATCAAATGATACCTATGAGAAAACTTATTTTTCTCTCTCTTTTTTTTCTGACCAACTATTGTTTCGCCCAGAGGGAATTCCCTACTGTGCAGGTACTTACTTCCGGTACAAAAACTTCAATACGCGGACTAAGCGTTGTCAATGACCAGGTCATTTGGGTAAGTGGCAGCAATGGAACCGTTGGCCGCAGCAGCAACGGTGGTAAAGACTGGAAATGGCTGGTGGTGAAAGGTTTTGACTCGGTTGACTTTCGGGATATTGAAGCATTTGATGCAGCGACTGCTATCATCATGGGCACGGGTTCACCTGCTTATATCCTGAAAACCGTGAATGGCGGTGAGAGCTGGAAAGTAGTGTATGAAAATAAAACCAGGGGGATGTTTCTTGATGCCATGGAATTCTGGAACGATGATGCCGGCATCGTTGTTGGCGACCCCATTGATGGAAAATTTTTTATCGCCCGGACATTTGATGGTGGTGATACATGGCAGGAAATCCCATTGGAGAGAAGACCGGTTGCGGATAGCAGCGAAGCCTGTTTTGCAGCGAGCGGCACCAATATCAGAGCGCTTGATAATGATGAAGCAATTTTTGTTTCCGGAGGAAATAGCTCGCATGTTTTTATTCGTGATAAAAAAATTCAATTACCACTCATCCAGGGAAAAGAATCAACGGGCGCCAACTCCATTGCAGTCTGGAATCGTTATTCACGCAAAGGAGGGAATCGGTTGGTTGTGGTAGGTGGTGATTTTATGCAGCGCGAATCCGACAGTCTCAATTGTGCATACAGTACCGATCGCGGGCGCACATGGAAACTTTCAAAAGTGCCGCCTCACGGATACAGAAGTTGCGTGGAATACCTTGATAAAAAAGTTCTTGTGGCCTGTGGTTTAACCGGAGTAGACTATACAATTGACAATGGACATACATGGAAGCTGATCTCGAACGAAGGCTTTCATGTATGTCGCATTGCGAAGTTTGGAACTTCAGTATTTCTCGCTGGAAGCAATGGAAAAATAGCGAAACTGGTGTATCACAACAGCCAGTAAAATTTATTTCTTATCACCTTTTAGGGCTTTCAGAATATCGGCTACCGCAACCCGCTTTTTGTAATCTTCTTCAAAAAAGCGGAATGTTACGGTACCTTCTGTATTCACAATATAAACAGCAGGTACTGGCAGCCAGGCTTCTTTGGTCTGACCATTGATCTCCAAAAGATCAATACTGGGATTGGAATTTTTGTAACGCACTCTGGTTTTCTCTTCTACCCGGTAAGCCACTTTATAGTTTTTGGAGATCTTCATGTCTTTGTCATAAATGATCGGGAAGCTGACTTCTGTTTTGTTCATAGTAGAATCGATTCCGGCAGCGCCTTGTGGCGTAACCACTACTACCTGTGCACCTCCGGCCTGGATCAGTTCCAGAGAGTCCTGCAGTCTTTTGATGTATTTGCTGCAGTAGGGACACCAATAGCCTCTGTAAAACACCACAACGATCTCTCCTTTCTTGCGCAGGTCTTTCGTGTTGACTTCATTGCCATTCTGGTCAATGCCTTTGAAATCGGGAGCTTTGGAGTTGATGAACAAACCTTCGGGTTTATCCTGCGCTGCTGCGATCAATGCGAGGGTACAGGACAGGAAAAGGGTGAGTATTCTTTTCATAATCGAAAATTAATCGTTCAAATTTAGGAGAAATCCTTCCTACCCCAGACGAACGAAGTCCGGGTTCTGTTGCATGAAGAAAGCATTTGAGGTTATTTCCTGAACATAAAATACACGGCTCCCAGCAGGAACAGGAAGCTGATAAGGTATTTTGAATGAAAAGGCTCCTTGAGCACCCACACCGCAAAAAGACTGAATACGATGAGGGTAATAACTTCCTGGAGCATTTTGAGCTGGAACACATTGACATTGTTCATGTAACCAACGCGGTTGGCCGGCACCATGAGACAATATTCAAAAAATGCGATGATCCAGCTAAAGAGGATTGCTTTCCACAAAGGCCAGCCCGTGTGCCGAAGGTGGTAGTACCAGGCGGTCGTCATAAAAATATTAGACGCCGTCAGCAGAATGATGGTGCGTAACATACAAGTAAGGTGGTGCGAAGTTAAGGTGGAGACCGCGGAATTTGCAAGTGGAAATTTTGAGATAAACCGCGAAGGATGCAGGCGCTTCAAAAAAAGCTCCCCCAGTCGGGAGAGCTCTATAGAACTTACAATCTTCTTTTTAATTCAGGCTTCTGAAATCCACCGGCACCAGTTTACTTACGCCTGGCTCCTGCATCGTCACACCGTAAATCACATCCACCGCGCTCATGGTAGTCTTGTTGTGCGTTACAATGATGAACTGAGAGTTATTACTAAACTCACGAATCATCTTTGTAAACTTGCCCACGTTGGCGTCATCCAGCGGCGCGTCCACCTCATCGAGGATACAGAACGGCGCAGGTTTAATCAAATAAATCGCAAAGAGCAGTGCCGTTGCCGTAAGCGTTCTCTCTCCCCCACTCAGCTGCCCAATGCTGCTCGGACGTTTTCCTTTCGGCTTCGCCATGATATCAATTCCGGTCTCGGCAAGATTATCAGGATTTTCCAGAATCAAATCACACTGATCATCTTCCGTAAACAAAGTCTTAAACACTTTCTGGAAATTCTCTCTCACCTGATTGAATGTTTCCAAAAACTTCTGGTTTGCTGTAGTTTCCACTTCAGCGATTGTCTGCAACAAGCTTTCTTTCGCATTCACCAGATCCTCTTTCTGTTCCACGATAAACTCATAGCGTTTCTTCATTTCTTCAAATGCTTCAATCGCTGTCGGGTTCACCTCACCCAGATTTTCCAGGCGCTTCTTCATGCGATCTGCTTTCTCCTGCAATTCTTCAACAGGAGTTTCGCCGGTGCGTGGTTCATCGAGAATATCTTCCAGCACAATTCTGAATTCCACATTCAAACGTTCCTTCATTCCGGCAAGCTGAAGTTTTACATCATTCAACTTGTCCTTGATTGAAGAAAGCAGATGCTCAATTTGTTCCTTCTCCTTTACCTTATGTCTCAACTCACTTTCTTTGGCATTGAGCTGATTTCTAATGTTGTAATATGCCTGATCCGCTTCGTTGAGTGTATGTTCCTCTGCTTCTTTTTTGCGCATCAGATCATACAATCCTTCTTCCACATTCTTCAAATGCTCTTCAGAGCCTGCAATACTTTCAGTGGTTTCTTTCAGTTGTACTGTATTACTTTCCACCTGGTTGCGGAGATCAGCAAGCTGATTGCTTTTGAATTGCAATTCCTGCTTCAATGCATTGATCTTGCTTTGCTCACGCGTTACCTGCAAATTCAGGTTGTTGTATTGAGTATTGATCTCATTGTATCCGATCTCAATATCCGCATATGCGGCTTCTGCTTCCTGTAATTGAGAAGCGTAGCTGGAAAGGTTGTCATTCAGCGCATTCAGTTCTTCTCTGACTGCCGCAATTGACGCATGCGTCTGATCAAGTTGTCCCTGCAGATCTTCAATCCTGTTTTGCGCCTGCGCCTGAGAATGATGCAGGTTTTCCAGTTTGTTCACTGTTGCAAACAACTGGTTATTCAATTGCAGAATTTCCTGTTCTGTTTGTTTGATCGCATTTTCCTTGAGATCTGCATTGTAGCTGATCACCTCATTGTGACGTGCCTGAATTTGCGCAGAAAGTTCATCTACCACCGTTTGTTGCGCAGCGATTTCTTCCTGCAATTTTTCCAGATTCTTCGCACGACCGATTTTCTTTCCTTCGAAAAGCCCAACGCTACCACCAGTGAGTGTGTAAGCACCTTTCACGTATTTACCATGCTTCTCGAGTACAACAAAACCATTGCTGTTTTCGAGAGCCGATTCATCGTTGGCAATGAATACTTTTCCGAGAAGATGTTCTGCAAGTTTGCGATATTGTCCATCTACTTCAATCACATCAAGTGCAGGAATTGTACCATCGGGTTGATGGTCAGCTGTTTCAATTGATGCTGAATTGATGCGATCGAGCAGGAAGAAATTGGCTTTACCTTTCTTGTTCTCATCAAGCAGATGAACAGCCTGAAGTCCTTCAGCAAGATTGTTCACCACATAGTAGTTGAGATAAGGTTCCAGCACATTTTCTACTGCAGCGCGGTATTCTTCTTTTACATAAATGATATCCGAAAGAATTGGTGCGGTATGATTCCAGCCTTCGTTACGATGCAGGAATTTTACACTTTCCGGATAACCTTCCATTGAATCAATCAGACTTTTCAGAAGATCGTGCTCGTTTCTTTTTGCATCGAGTTTGCGGGTTTCTTCTGCAAGCTGCGCTCTTAATCCTTCCAGCACTTCCTGAGTTTGCAGGATCTGTTCTTTCGTGCGCTCATGATGTTGTTGCAATTGCTCGAGATCTGTTTGTCTTGCCTGCAATTGCTTTTGTTTTTCTTCCTTCTCTATTTCAAGAGCATGAATTTGTTCCTGTCTTGCTGCTTTTTCTTCTTCGAGATGGAATATAGTTCTTTGAAGGTTTTGAATGGATGTATCAGCAACCGCAACTTTTTTCTCAGCATCAAACTGATCGCGTTGTACCTGCTGATAAGAAGATCTCAGTGTATTTAATGCGTTGCGTTTTTCATCGAGGATCACTCTTTTTTCATCAACCTGACCACGAAGTTCTTCGAGTTGTCCTGTTAAACCGGAAAGCGTTCCTTCTTCTTCCTCGATCTGTTGTTTTGTGAAACTGATGCTCTCTTCGATCCCAGCGATTTGCCCTTCGGCTTTACTGAGAAATTGAGAGAGGTTGGCTTCGCGTTCTCTCAGATATTCGAGACGTTGTGAAGCAAGATTTTTTTCATTCTCCTGCGTTCTGATATTCTGAACAAGTTCGTTGAAGCTTTGCTGCATCACGTGCAGTTGTTGTTCTTTTTCAATGAACCCTACACGTTCTTGTTCCAATGCGGCTTCTTCGGTTGCGATCTGAGCTTCGAGCGCAATTCTTCTATCGGTTTCAGTTTCGTGCTGCTGATTCAGTTCTCTGAAAGTGAGATTAAATCCTTCGAGAGCTGCTTTTGCAAGTTCGATACTGATTTCGCGATATTCTTTTTTGATCTCGTAATATTTCTGCGCCTTTTTTGCCTGATTTTCCAGGGTCTTCAACTGGTTGTTGATCTCAAACAGAAGGTCTTCGATACGCGCAAGATCCTGTTCGGTAGCGTCCAGTTTTTGTTTGGCTTCTTTTTTACGGGTTTTGTAAATGGAAATACCGGCAGCCTGTTCCAGCATGCGGCGACGGCTGTTGTCCTTGTCTTTGATCAGGTCATCCACCATACCCAGCTCGATGATAGCATAGCTGTCGGTTGACACGCCGGTGTCGAGAAAGAGGTTCTGGATGTCTTTGAGGCGGCACTGAACGTCATTCAGCCGGTACTCACTTTCGCCGTTTTTGTAAAATTTACGGGTGATGGTGACGGTACTAAATTCCGTAGGCAGCAGGTTCTTGGTGTTTTCAAACGTCAGACTTACTTCGGCAAGGCCGGATGCGCTGCGTGTTTTGGAACCATTAAACACCAGGCTCTCGAGGTTCTCCGAGCGGAGATGCGAGATCTTTTGCTCCCCGATCACCCAGCGGATACTATCCACGATATTGCTCTTACCGCAACCGTTGGGGCCTACGATACCTGTGATATTCTCATCGAAACTGACAAGGGTCTTGTCTGCAAAGCTCTTAAACCCCTTGATTTCCAGTGATTTTAGTCGCACTCTTTCAGCATTTTGTGACGGGCAAATATAACGGAATGGGGGCAGAATTGGGCTCATTTTAACAGGAAGGCAGGGGTCTTTATTCCCAATTTTTACACAGTGCGTTTGCTGTGGAAAAATTCGACTTGCACCTGCGAAAATCACTGTTCCGGAAAGCCGAAAAACAGCTGGCAGTCCGGCAAAAAATTGCTTTTCATCCTGCGTGATTTTTAATCAAAACCCGCGGATTGAAAGCAAAAAACATCATTCAAACATGCAGTAAGAACTGTTGTTAAATTCATTCCGCATTGTGTTTCATTTGAATATGCAAGCTGCATGAGTTAAATTCGCCGTTAAGAGGATTTACGATTGCCTGTTTTATGAAGAATATTAAACTGATAGAAGTTCCGTCGGAAATCGGTGCCGGTACGCGGGGTGCCAGCCTGGGTATTGAAGCCATCAAGATTGCTGCACTCGATTTCATGAGTAATTTTTTCATCCACTTCCCTTCCGAAAAGGTACCGGTCGACAACAAACTGCTGTTTGAACCCATCGAATCGCCTTATGCCAAGAGGATCAAAGGCATCGCTTCGATGTACGATAAGGTAAGCAAGGCTGTGGCCGACAGCATCAAATCCAATTTTTTTCCGGTAGTCATTAGCGGCGATCATTCTATTGCCGGTGCTACCATTGCTGGTATCAAAATGGCGAAACCAAAAAGCAAACTGGGTGTGATCTGGATTGATGCCCATGCCGACCTGCACACACCTTACACCACACCTTCCGGCAACATGCATGGCATGCCGCTCGCCATTTCCATCAATGAGGACAACCTGGAGAGCGCGGTTCATGACCTGGATCCTGAGACCATTCGCCAGTGGAATTATCTGAAGAACATTGGCAAGATCGCTCCTAAAATCCTGCCTGAAGACATCGTTTATATTTCACTGAGAGATTTTGAAAAAGAAGAAAAACATCTGATCGATAAATACGGCATCAAAGTGATCACCACCAAAGAGGTAAGAAGCAAAGGCCCTGAGAACGTGGTGCGCGGATTGACGCGTTATTTCAACGACTGTTCGGATGTATACGTTTCGTTTGATGTAGACAGTCTGGATTCATCAATCAGTAAAGGCACAGGCACACCAGTAAGCAATGGTTTGAAAGAACGTGAAGCCGAAGATTTGATTTCGAAACTGATGCAAAACAGAAAAGTGTGCTGCTTCGAAATCACCGAAGTAAATCCAACGCTCGACAAAGAGAATCTGATGGCAGAAATTGCCTTCAACATTCTACAGCGTAGTGTGAACGTGTTGATGATGAGTTGAGCTTAAAGTTTTACGATTCTTTCTTCAACATTCTGTTTTTCCAGGTAAAATTTACCTCTGGACTCATTGCACCGCCACACTCCTTCTACAAAATCTTTGCGGTAACTGATCTCACCTTTCATCACGAATTCACGGCCATCGGCAGTTGTGTATTTGAAAGAGATCGAATCGCTTCCCATGAGTCGGTATGAACCATTGCATTTTTCTTCTTCCTGCATCCTGCCTGCATAAAATTCAATTTTATCTTCTTCACCAAATCTGATCATCATCCTTTCTTTCATTCTGTCGGTTTTGTAGTAACCAGTCCATATACCGTCGATCTTTTCATCCTGCTTCTTATTGAAGCTTGTCAAACAAATAACTCCCGCCAGCAAACAAACTATCGTTTTCATAAATCACAGTTTTATCCACTATATCATTGGGAATAAAACTGTGCCAATTCTGTCTTTATCTCAGGCAGGCGGGACTATGATCAGCTACGGTTGAGATTTAACCCTTTGAGATACTGGTAAATATCTTTCCAGTTTTGGGTAGTAAGTGCTATACTGCTGGCAAGAGTATCCATATCATCGCTGATCTCTGCTGCTCCCAGGTCGGGGTTATTTCGCAGCCAGATGGCTTTACAGCCCAGGTTTTTCGCCAATTGTACATCCGTAATTCGGTCACCAATTACAAATGAACCCGGAATATCGTAATCAGGGTTATTGAGATAATGCGTAAACAAACCGATGCCTGGTTTTCTGGTAGATAACCCTTCGTGCGGATAGCTTCTGTCAATCAACTGTTCGGAGAAAATAATACCCTCATTCGCAAAAGAAGACATGACCAAATTGTGCACAGGCCAAAAATCCGTTTCAGGAAACTTCTCCGTTCCCAATCCATCCTGATTTGTCACCAGCACCAATTCATAATCCAGTTCTTCTGCGATCTTTCCAAGATATCGGAATACAAAGGGATAAAATGCAAGCTTGTCAAACGAATCAATTTGATACGTAGGCGGATATTCCTGTATGATGGTTCCGTCGCGATCGATGAACAGGAATTTTTTCATCGGTGAAATTTTTTTAGTACTTCGAGCAGACGCTGATTTTGTTCAGAAGTACCGATGGTAATGCGCAAACAGTTTTCACAAAACGGAACATCACTACAATCTTTCACACTGATATTTTTTTCCAATAAAAACTGATGTACTGCTTTAGCGTCGCCTACTCGCACGAGGATAAAATTCGCTTCCGATTCAAATACATTTTCAACCACACTCAGTGCAGACAATTCATTTTTCATGCGATGACGTTCCTGAACGGTAGCGCGAGTAAGTTCGTTCAATTGTTCTAATCCTTTCAACGCTTCCGCTGCAAGTTCGGCCACAGGTGTACTCAACGCGTGTGATGGTCTTAGCACCTGGAGTGCTTCCTTAATTTCCACCGATGCGAAAGCCATACCAAGCCGCAATCCTGCCAGTCCCCACGCAGTTGAAAAAGTTTGCAATACAACCAGATTCGGATAATCTTTTAGTTCGGAAAGAAATGACCGATGTCTGCTAAAATTGATATACGCTTCATCTACCACAACAATGCCATCGAAATTGTTCAACACCATTTCGATGTCTTCTCTGTCGAGACCATTTCCTGTGGGGTTGTTGGGTGAACAAAGGAAAATCATTTTCGTGCCGGGATCTATTGCGGCTTCGAGACCTTCAAGATCAATTTGAAAAGAAGGCGTGAGTGGTACCTGCTTTACCGCAACCTTGTTGATTTGCGCGGCTCGTTCATACCATGAATATGTTGGAGGACAGACGATGATGTGATCCAATCCGGGTTCGCAAAACAATCGAATGAGAAGGTCAACACATTCAGACGATCCGTTTCCCAAAAAGATCATGGAAGGATCAACTCTTTTTATGTTTGCTATCGCTTCTTTTAGTTGTTTAAATTGAGGATCGGGATACCGGTGATACCATTTTTTCAGTGGTGATCCGAAACTGTTTTCATTCGCATCAAGGAGAATCCCTGAACGTTCGCCGGAAGCAATGTTGGGGGATTTCAGCAGTGGCTTCAAATGTTCCCTTATCAGTCGATCGAGGTCAATATCCATGTCTGATGATTTAATTGTCGGACTCAGTGCACAAAACTAGGTTGTTGCCTTTCACAAAAAAATCTTGCGGCAGACCCGGCAGAAAGGGAGGCTTTCAGGGGAATATTACCCTGGTTTTAGCAATACCGACAAACCTTTACAAGGGCGTTAACTTCATAAATCGGAGCTTTGCAAAAACCGTCGGTATGAGGAAAGTATTGGTGATATTAGGTTTTATTGCGGCCGCGCAAACTGTGTCGGCACAGCAGATCGACAGCATATTTTTTAATCTTTATACGGATAGTCTCAAAAAGGGGTTTTACAACTACATCAGTGTTGATGGCAAACTTTCGAATGGACAATGGCTGCCACTTGACACGTCGCATATTCGTCTGATTTCAAACGCTGGTTTTTTCAAGGGGAATGATTTGTATATAGACAGTTCTTATACTGATGAAACAGTAAAGGTGAAAGCCATTCTAAAAACCAATCCGCGCGTTTCGATAGAGACTGAAATCTACATAAGAAAAAGAGGCTTCGATGAGCCTCTTAAATCAGATCAGGAGATTCTGGATGAAATGCAAAAATCCTCGAAAAAGAAGCGAGGTTCGTAATTACATTTTCTTCGCGTCTTCCAGGAATTTAGCCAGACCAATATCCGTCAGAGGATGTTTTAACAAACCGAGAATTGAATCCAGCGGACAGGTACATACATCTGCACCCAGTTCAGCTGCCCTTACAATATGATTTGGATTGCGAATTGAAGCTGCAAGAATTTCTGTTTTGAATCCCTGAATGGCATAAATATTTGCGATCTGCTCAATCAGCAGCATACCATCCCAACCACTATCGTCAATTCTGCCGATGAACGGAGAAACATAAGCTGCACCAGCTTTTGCTGCAAGAATAGCTTGTCCCGCAGAAAACACGAGTGTACAGTTTGTACGGATACCATTATCGGTGAACCATTTGATGGCTTTTACGCCGTCTTTGATCATTGGAACTTTCACTACAATGTTTGGGTGGATGGCAGCGAGTTTTTTTCCTTCTTCGATAATCGAATTTACATCTGTTGAGAGTACTTCCGCGCTGATGTCACCGTCTACCATCTCACAGATGGTTTTATAATGTTTGTTGATGGCTTCCTGTCCCTTGATGCCTTCTTTGGCCATGAGGGAAGGATTGGTGGTCACACCGTCGAGGATGCCGAGTTCGTGGGCTTCCTTAATCTGATCGAGATTCGCGGTATCGATAAAGAACTTCATTGGAAGGTAATATTTAGAGTTAAGATTTGCGGACTTTGATTTGCCGGCAAAATTCGGTTTAATTCATCAGCTTCTTTCATCCCACTGATATTTTTTCTTCTCAAAAGATGGAGCCTGCCGGGATAGGATGAGGGGAAATAAAAAAGGCAGGCTACTTATATCGCACCGCTACAACCGCCTACCCTTGCTACCTTCCGGTCCTGGGGGAGTTCAGCAGGAGCTGGCCGTATAAGACCTGCCGGTGCAAATATATCGCAGTTTTATTCACGATCAGCAAATCACAAAGGATTTCACAGATCATTATTGCGGGATAAAAAAATCCCTCCGCAAGCGGAGGGATTGATATGCAGAACGAAGTTGATTATTGTTGGGCAGATTCTCCACCTTTCTTCTCTTCCTGCTGGAGTTTTTCCTTGATTTGCGCGAGTGCACCAAGATC
>Ga0065721_10006730_pt1 | contig 12295 bp, 16 predicted proteins | sample Mesricmetagenome_FD_59108 | JGI IMG/M metagenome (GOLD analysis project Ga0065721, IMG submission 59108) | Mesophilic microbial community from rice straw/compost enrichment Sample: eDNA_1 v2 (version 2) | ecosystem: Engineered > Solid waste > Grass > Composting > Bioreactor | place: USA: Davis... | reverse complement strand
TGTTGCAGAGCTTGGGAGGTTTCCGAGCGGCGGGTGTGCGTGGGCATCAAGGCGGCGACGCGCTCGATCAACGTCAGCGCGCTTGGTGCCGCGCGGCCGACAATCGCCTGGCCATACCGGCGCAGGAACAAGATTTCGGCCGCCTCGCAGGCGTCATAGGCGGTCTTCCAGTCCCAGGCGCCTTCGGAATCGCTGGCGCCGAAGGCGTCGGTCATCGCCGTGCGGAGCAGGGCTGCATCGACAGCACGGCCCGCCTCGAGCGCCGGCAAGAGGCTGCGCGCGGCTGTCAGCAGCGCTTGTGCCCGCGCCTCAAAGCCGGACGCAGCGGCAAGGGGCGCGGCGCGAAGCGCCGCGTCGGACAGGATATGGGTCATGGGTGGATGCCTCCGGGAGAGCGGGAACAGGTGAGGCCCGCCGGATGCTCTCCCTCTTGAGGCCGGCCGGGTTCCCTCTCCCGGTCAGGACTCTTCCTCTCAACTGGAGCCGAGAGCGCCCGCTTATCCGGATTACTACATGAGCGGCCGCACTGCGGCGCACTCAGGCGGGCGGGATATAGGCATCGTAGGGATTGCCGGCGGCGAGATGGCCGAACGGCGTCATCATATAGTCGCCTTTGTCTCGGCCAACAGCGCAGAGGACATAGCGGATCTCGCCGCTCGCGACTTCGACGCATTCCATTAGAGCCAGGTCGCCTGCCTTGGCGGCTTTCACGAGGGTTTCGAAATTGGCGCAGGCATAATCAGGAATCGCCATGGCCGATCTCCCCCTTGGTGCGGGCTTCCCGGTAAAAGCGGTCGAACAGCGTGTTGATCGATTCCGAGCGGATGGTCTCGGCGGTGATCAGCATGGCGAGCCCGCCAAAGCCATCAGATCGCATCTTCGAGCAGGTGAACGCCATGGTCACGGTCAGATGATCGAGGTCCGGCGAACGGCGCACAATGTCTTGCAACACGGCGGCCCAGAGATCGCCGCACAGGTCGAGTTCGATGTCATCCTCGTCAAGGATCGCATCGGGCTGCTCATCAATCAGCTTCTGCGCAAGGCGGCTGGTGCCGGGTGTGACCGCATCAAGGGCGGCCCGGACGTCCCCAGCGGGCAGAAAGATGAGGTCGTTGGCGCCCTCCTCGCTGTAGTAATAGGCGGCCTCGTCAGCGACTTCCTCGTCGAACACATGTGCGAGGAACAAGCGTTCGATCGGCAGCACGGCGCTGAGCGGAATAAACGGTTCGACCACGGTCGGGGTGTAATAGTCAGCCATCGTCTGGCTCCTTGATATGCTTTGCCCCCGGCGATCGGCGCCGAGGGCTGCGGTTTGATTGAAAATGCGTGGGTGCCTCTGTCAGGCGGCGACGGCCTCGAACGGATCGACCTCGCGGTGGATCGGCTGCGCGCGGCCCATCCAGGGCTCGGGCCGGATGCAACGCACCCAGTCGGCGAAGCTCGGGATGAACCCCAGATCTTCCCGGACATGCTGTTCCCCGATGAGGCGAACGGGAACGATGCGCCCTGTCGAGACGGTGATCGTTGCCCCGAAGAAGCGCTCAAGCATGAAGATGCCTTCGGCGTGATGGCGCAGCGCGCGGTGCCGGAAATCCGCCGTGATCGCCTTGGATTCATCGAACCACTGGTGAAGCGGCAGATAGTCGTTCGGCTCACCGCCCCATTTGCGAACCGAGGAAAGTGCATGGTGATAGCAATGCCCCATTATCGCGTCCTCACCATTCGTGCGCATAGTTTTCGGACGAAGTGAACCGCTCATTATAGTCGAGCGTGATCGTCCCGGCGGTCACGTCGAAGGTGAACTCGCCATAAGCGCCGTCATTTTTCTCCCACCCGCAATGCGTCTGGCGGAGCAGGTCATAGGCGAGGTTCTCGATCGCTTCGTTTGCCGAGTGGCAATTGGCGACCGGCTGGTCGGCGCCATGGTGCAGCATCTGCATTTCAATGGTGCAGCCGGGCAGCTCAGCCGGCTGATCGCTGATGAAAGCGGCGATATCTTCGATCTGGCCGCTATCGCCATAGCCGTCGAAGGTGACGGTTACGAGCGTGATGCCCGTCGAAGCGAGGCAGGCGAACAGCCTTGCCTTGTTTTCGGGAACGAGGTTCGCGGCATCGGCTTCCCATTGGGAAAAGCGTTGCGTGATCGCCGCCATGTCGATGGCAGGCCGGGTTGCGTCCGTCATTGGAGATCTCCTGAAAGGCAAAAGCCCGGCGTGGAGACCGGGCTTGCGGGGATTGTTGAAAACAGGGTGGATGGCGCCGCCGGGTCATTCCCGCAGGCCGCCAGAGGCGATGTCGGCGATCCATTCGGCCGCTTCGTCGAAATCAGCATCATCGTCCTCGACTTGCCGTGCCAGTGCGATGGCGCCTGAGCGGCCAAGCTGCCCGAGCCGCTGGAGGGCGAGCAGCAACACGGGCGCCAGTTCATCCGGTGTCGCGGTATCGATCTGGGAAGTTCGCATCATATGGCTCCTGAAAATGCGAAAGCCCGACGCGGGTGCGCCGGGCCCGAATGATGGAAGAGGAGATGGGCGGGACGGCCTAAACCGCCCCGCCCGAAGGTCAGGCCGCTGCCGCGATGCCGTCACCATCGTTATCGTCCGGCTGCGCCTCGTCGTCGAGGAAGGCCGGCAGATCGGCGACTTCGGCATCCGCCGCCGGATCGCGGGCAGGCGTATCGAGCAGTTCGGGCGTCCGCATCGGTTCGGGTAGCCAACCGGCGTCCTCCAGTAGTCGCTCGGCCTCGTTCGCCATGTCGCCCTTCTTCAGATGGTCGATCATTTCGGCGAACTTCGGTCCCTTGGCCTCAGCGACGTCAGCAAGGATGCGCGGCTTCGTCACGCTGCGGAAATAGCCCTCGACGGTCGGGCGCCAGCCCGCGCCGACCAGATCGAGGCCGACAGATCGCGCCAGGACGTGACTATGCGCGATGCGCCGCTCGACGCTGTGCTTCGAGATGCGGCCATTGTCATACTTCGGCACCACCTCCTGTTGTGCATTCAGAGTCTGCGAGGCGCAGTGCGCGAACAGGGCGGCCTGTTCGGCCCCGTCGAACTGGAGCAGCGCGTCCCACAGCTCCCCGTCGCTGTCCGGCAGCCGATCGGCCCAGCGCTTGTGGCGCTCGTCGATCGCCTTTGCGGGCGCGCTGCTGCGCAAGCCCGACGGCGCGAAGCCGAACGAGACCTTGCTGAGCGACAGTTCGAGGCAGGATTCGCGGCCGTAACTGTAGAAGGTGCTGAGCACGAAAGCGTGCAGCACCGCCGCGAACGCCGTGGACGGGTTCTGTGCGAAGGCGTCCTGCAGAGCGAGCGCGCGCCATGCCGTGAGTTCGGCGACCAGGCGGTCGGGAAGCGGTTTGAGGATTTCGCTGTCCTCCTCCTCATCCCGGCCCGCGGTGTCGATCGGCACGACATTGGTCACGGCCGCTCCGTTCGGCATATCGCCGTCCTCATCGGCAGATTGGCCTTGCGCGGCGGAACCGGCCTCGGCTTCGCCGTCTTCGCTCGCGACCACCGGTTCATCTTCGGGACGAACATAGCCGCGTTCGATGCTGAGCGATCCGTCGACCTCGATCGACAGGAACACGCCGGCCCGCGCCACGTCTTCGGGATCGAAGCTCAGCGGACGCGCGACCAGGGCGCCGATCTCGGCATCGATGGCGGCAATGCGCTCATGCACCTCGTCCGGGACGTTGGGGTCGTCGGACCACTCCGCCTCGATCTTCTCCGCCTCGGCCTCCAGTTCCGCAAGCCGCGCATCCTCTTGCGCAGTCCGCGGGACCGGCACGCCGTCGATCTCGCGCAGGCCATTGGTGACGCCCCAGGGCAAGTCCACGGCGGTCGCGACCCACTTCCAGCCTTCGGCGCCGATCTTTTCGCCTTCGGCCTGGAGCTTCTCCGTAACGAGCCGGTCGAGCAGCGCGGGATCGGTCAGCCAACCGCCGTCGTCATCCTCGAACAGGTCGCGCATCACGCCGCCGCCCGCTTCGACATAGGCTTCAACCCCAACGAACCGAACCCGCTTGTCCGAAACGCGCACACTGTTCTCGGTCAGCTTCTGCCGGATATAGGTGCCCGACCGGTTGTAGCTGTGAGCAAGCAGTTCCCAGACCTGCTCCTGGCGCTCATGGTCGTCGGAAACCGAAAAGGCCATAAGCTGCTCCAGCGTCATGCCGTCCTCGGCATAGATCTCGTACAGCTTGGGCGAAACCTTCGCGAGCCTGAGCCGCTGGCTCACAACCGCCGGCGTGACGAGGAAATGTGCGGCGATCGATTCGATATCCTGGCCCTTGTCGACCATTGCCTGCATGGCCCGGAACTGGTCGAGCGGGTGGAGTTGCTCGCGGAAGGTGTTTTCCGCATAGCTGTCTTCTTCGGCCGAGACGACATCGTTGGCCGCCTTGACGACACAGGGGATGGCTGCGTCCTTCGCGAGCCGCTTCTGCTTCACCAGCAGCTCGAGCGCCCGGAACCGCCGGCCACCGGCCGGCACCTCGAACTGGCCGGTCTCCAGGCCTTCCTCATCCAGGATAGGCCGCACGTTGAGGCTCTGCAGCAGCGTGCGGCGGACGATATCCTCCGCCAGTTCGCCGATCGACACGCCGGCCTTCACCCGGCGGACATTGGACTGGGACAGATGCAAGCGGTCGAACGGAATGTCGCGCGAGCCGCTGAGGGTGATTTTCTGGGGCGCTTTGGCCATGGGACTTCTCCATGACGGGCCGCCGCGAGACTCTCTCCCGGCTGCAAGCCCGTCATGAAGCCGCGCAGCTTCCCTCTTCCTCTCAAGGTCTGCCGCAGGCAGGCCGTCAGGCAGGCTGACGCTGTCGGCCGCTCCGATACCGCCGTTCGGCATCGGGGCTCTTGCCAAGAAGTTCTCTTTTTGTTCTTTTATCGGTATGAAACGAACCGAACGACAGGCATTGTCCGCCATCCTGTTGGCAGCGCCTGGATGGGCGCGCGTCGGTCTGACGATGCCGGACGAACGAATGCGCGAGCGAGCCGCCGATATGCTGGCGGCAACGATCATCGAGAAGCTGGAAGGACCATCCCCTCCCGACGTGAACCAGCTCAGCCTTCCGCTTTGAGCGGTTGAATTGGCCGTGCCGCGACATCGAAGCCGTCACGGCGAACATCGAAACGGTCAGAGAAGGTGACGACGTTGATACGCCCCTCGCGATCGACTTGAGTGAAGCGCAACACATCGCCCTTCAGGATCTCGATCGTCACCGGCGGCAGTTCGTTACGGGGATCGTGAAAGGTCATGCGGATTTTGGGCATGGGGCGACTCCAAAACAGCGGCCCATAGCATAGCAGATGATTGGCACCGAAGCTTCCCTAACGGGATGCACATTGTCCTGTCCACAATATTGAACTATATAAGGACGGAAGGAGGCCACCCATGAACAAGCCGATGACCCTCAATGTCCGGATCGGCGGCGCGCTGAGCGAGTTCGTCGCGGCCAATGTCGGCGATCAGGGTGTCTATGAGAATGTCAGCGAATATGTGCGCGACCTGATCCGGCGCGACAAGGTGAGGAGCGAGGCGGAGCAGTTCCAGCGCCTGAAGGCGGAACTGTCCCGCGCCTTCGCGGCACCTGAAGACAGCTATGGCGCATTGGACGCCGAGGCCGTGATCGCCCGCAATCGCCGGGCCTGACATGACGGCATTTCGTGTTTCAGCAATCGCGGGCCAGCGGCTCGACGAGATTTTTGCCTATACTCTCGACACATGGGGCCAGGAACAGGCCGAGATCTATATCCGCGGTCTGTTCACCTGTTTCGACCGGATCGCGCGCCGCGAATTGCTCTGGCGCGCGATCCCGGCCGAATTTGGCGTCGATGGCTATTACTGCCGCTTCGAGCATCATTATGTTTACTGGCGCTTGCTCACCAACGGCGATGTCGGGATCGTCACCATCCTGCATGAACGCATGCACCAGATGGATCGCTTCCGCGAAGATGATGGCGCCTGAGGTCGATCATCGGCGATAGACGTTACGGAAACAGCGGACTTACGCCCGGCACTGATCCCCGGCGAAGGATGCGTTCGCCTTCGACTAGCGATCCAGCGCGGGATGCCGCCTCGGCGTACACCGAGAGTGGAAACTCACCTTCGAAGAGGATGTCGCGTTCGATGCCGAGACCGAAGGGCAGTCGGATCGATTCCAGTTCCTCCAGCACAAAGCTGCCCAGTTCCGGACAGCCAAAGCCGAGATCTGCGAGGCCGAAGAGGATTCCGTCTTCATCCAACTCCGTGGCGAGCCAGGTGGCCGCGCCAACGGGATTGAAGAAACGGACTACCGGCACCGGGTCGGGGGAGGTTCGCCACGACGGATCGCCTCGCGGCGGGCAAGGTCATTGGCGCGCAGTTGGTCGCGCAATTCTTGTGTGACGAGGATCATGCCGCAACCTTCCCTTCCAGAGCCATTGATCCGTCCGGGTCGGGATCGGGATCATCGTCGTTGGCGGCGATGGCCGATTCGGGACGAAAGGCGAGCAGATAGTCGGCGGCCTTCGAGGCAGCGCTGGCGGCGCGCAGGATCGCACGATCGTCCCCGCGAATGATCTCCAACCAGGAACCGATGTAATCGGCGTGCCGGACGGTGGGCGTGATACCGAGCGCGGCGCAGACGAAGGATGCTGTTAGCTCCGCGACCAACTCTTTCTTTCCATATGCCACCGAACCGAAGACGCCGCTCTGATCCCGATTGAGTCGGGCGGCACCGCCGACCCAATGACCAAGTTCGTGAAATGCCGTCCGGTGCCAGTTCACCGGGTCGTGGAAGACATCGGGTCTTGGAACCTGCACATAATCGTGGACCGGCGAATAGAATGCCGAGGGACCGCCGATGCGGAAGTCGGCGCCGGTCGCCGCGATCAGTGCTTCGGCCTGAGGCAGGATGAGACCTTCGGGGATCGGCGGTGGCGGTTCGCAGATATGCTCGGGCAATCCTTCGCATTGCTCGACCGAGAAAACGGTGAACCATTTGAGGAACGGAATGCCGCCCGAGGGCTCGCGGCCTTCCATGTCGGCGCGACGCTGCTCTTCACGCAGAATGAAGCGACGCGTGTAGATGACGCCGATGCCCTGTTCGCCGCGCCGGACATTGCCGCCGAGCGCTATGGCCTGCCGGAAGGTCAGAAAGGCATGGGACGCAAAACCGCGCAATACGATAGCGTCCCAGAGCGTGAGAACATTGATGCCGCTGTAACGCCGATCACTGACGGCATTATAGGGCATGCCGATACCGGCCTTTGCCGATTCCCAGGGCTGCACCCAGGGGACGCGCCCGGCCTCCAGTTCGGCAATGATCCGATTGGTGATCCGTTCGTAGAGGTTCGTCCGTGGGCGGGCGGAACAGTGGGTGCGTGCATGGGCCATCGCATAGTCTCCGCGACGGGCCGGCGGCGAGCCTCTCTCGCCGCACTCAACCCGTCACGGCCAATCGGCCGCACTCTTCCTCTGGCGGGGCGCTACGGGGCGGCAGCCCCGTTCGAAGGGGGCCGGCGAGACGCGGAACGCGGCTCACCGGCAGGGGAAGACCTTCCCCTAAGATTCAAATTACACGCCAAAAGGCGAAATCGAACGCCATTCCTGCCGGAAAGATGTGGACGATGGGTGGACGACGACGCGGAAAACGACCGTCCACGGGCCGGAGCCCTTCCGTCAAGTATCTGATTTGTCTCGGAAAACTGGAGCGGGCGAAGGGATTCGAACCCTCGACCCCAACCTTGGCAAGGTTGTGCTCTACCCCTGAGCTACGCCCGCTCTGGCGGACCGGGGCAATGCCTACCGGTCGGGTGAGGCGCGCACCTAGCATCGCCTTTGGGGGGCGGCAAGCCCCTTTTGCCATTGGTTCAAAGATTCCCGGCCACCCTTGCGGAACGCCCGCGTTCCACCCCATATGGTCGGATCGAACCGACAGGCAGCAGGAGACGAGACGTGGCCACCCTCGGGTTGAGCGAGAAGGACAAGCAGGCAGTCGAGGATTTCCGCCGTGACGTGGTCGATCCTTCGCAAACCAAGCTCGTTCTAGTCGATTTCTGGGCGGAATGGTGCGGGCCTTGCAAGCAGCTCTCCCCCATCATCGAGAAGATCGCGGCGGAATATGCTGATCGCGGTGTGCTGCTCGTCAAGATCAATGTGGACGAGAACCGGTTCATAGCGAGCCAGTTCCGCGTGCAATCCATTCCCACGGTCTACGCCGTGTTCCAGGGCCAGCCGGTGGCTGATCTCACCCAGGCGCGCACGGAGAGCCAGTATCGGCAGATGCTGGACCAGATCCTTGCCCAGCTTCCCATCGAGAGCGAGGCGGGGCAGCGCGAGCAGGATATCGCGCCCTTGCTCGCCATGGCCGAGGATGTGCTGGCGAGTGGCGACGCCGCCCGCGCCCTCTCCATTTTCGCGCAGATCAGCGAGATCGCGCCGGACAATGCCGAGGCCGTTGGCGGACAGATCCGCGCGCTGGTCGCTGCCGGAGAACTGGACGAAGGCGAGGCCCTGATCGCCAGCCTGCCCGAAGCGCTGGCGAAGGACGCTGCCGTAGAGCGCGGCCGCTCGGCCATTGCGCTCGCGCGGACAGCAAAGCCAGGCGTGGACGTCGCACCGCTGCAGGCACGGGTTCAGGCCAATCCAGACGATCATGAGGCGCTGTTCGAGCTCTCATCGGCCTATATGGCCAATGGCGACCGCGATGCCGCCGCAGAGGCATTGCTGACCAGCATTGCGCGGGACCGCAGCTGGGAAGACGGCAAGGCACGCGCGCAGCTTCTCCAGCTGTTCGAGGTCGTTGGGCTGGAGGACCCGTGGGTCGCCGGGCAGCGCCGTCGTCTCTCCCAGATCCTGTTTGCCTGACACAGCGATGCAGCGGCGGCTCGCCATCTTTCCTCTCGGCGGTGCGCTCCTCTTTCCGCGCATGCATTTGCCGCTGCACATTTTCGAGCCGCGCTATCGGGCCATGGTGACGGAGGCGATGGCCAAGGATCAGCGCATCGGCATGATCCAGCCCAGTGGCGCCGGCGAGCCCCCGCCTCTCTTCTCCGTTGGTTGCATGGGGCGGATCACAGAGATCGAGGCGCTTGAGGATGGGCGCTTCAACATCATTCTCGCCGGTGAATCGCGTTTCCGTGTCCAGCGCGAGCTGGATGTGGCGACCGCCTTCCGCCAGGTTGAGGCTGAACTCTACGAAGCCGATGAGGACGAACCCGGCGTGCTGGCCCCCAGCGAACGCGCGGCCCTGGAAGACGAAGCGCGCTCTTTTGCCGATTCTCTGGGCTATATAGTCGAGTGGGATGCTGTCGAGACGCTGGATGACGAGATGCTGGTCAATGCGATTGCCCAGATCGCGCCCTTCGACACGGCCGCCAAGCAGGCCTTGCTGGAAGCAAAGGCGCTGCGGGACCGGACCGAAATGATCATTCAGCTGATGCAGTTCGCGCGGCGCGGGGATGCGCAGGGCAGCCAGCGACTGCACTGAGGGCCGCGCACCGCAGCATCAGGCCGCGATGGGCAGGGCGCTGTCTTCGTTGGCGATGCGATCCTCGACCGGCTGCACCTCCTGCACCACGGCAATCTGGGTTGCCGTTTCCGCTGCCTCGGGGGCAGGGGCAGGAAACAGCCAGCGGGTGACAGCGACAATCACGCCGAGCCCCAGATAAACGCCGATCGTCGCTGCAAGGTTGAAGAACACCCCGCAAGCAAGNAGCGCACGCNCCCAGGTCGGGTTGATGCNAAGATCCTCGCCAATCGCCTGGCAAATCCCCANCAGCGTATCGGGGCGCGAGAACATTGACGGNTGTGACGCGGACATGATCGTAGCTCCTTGAACGCGAACCGATCCATTCGGCCCGCTGTCCTCTCCAAAGCATGTGTCGTGCCAATTCCTGACTTGGCGCCCTTTTACGCGGTTCTGCTTAACGAAGGCAGAACGCAGCGGGCTAGAGTCCGCGTTGATTCACGCCAACTCGTGGGAAAACGCACCAACCTTGCTTCCGTGCCATGACGGAGCGATCACGCATAAACCTTGGCGCGCCGTTTGCAGTGCGGAGCCTCATCCCGAGCCGGAGCCCGAAAGGCGGCTCCCTTCGGCGCCCGGTCAGTCGTCTATGCCGAAATGGTCCGCAAGCTGGCGCGCCGTAAACCCATAGCTGGGCGCGTTGGGGTCGTTGAGCATATCGGCGTTCCAGACATCGTACGCCTGCTTGAGCGCCGCGAAGACCTCCGGCTGGCGATCCTTGAGATTGCCGCGCTCCAGCGGATCGGCAACGACATCAAAGAGATATTCATTGCCGCCGATCGAGAGATATTTCATCCGGCCACGCCGTACAGCCTTCTGATCCATATTCTTGAACCGCCAGAACAGGGTCCGTTCCGGCAATGTCCCGCCCGTCAGCACGGGCGTCAGGTTTAGTCCGTCCGTCGGCGCAGCCGCATCCACCGAGCCGCCGGCGGCTTCCACGAAGGTCGGCAACCAGTCCATGTGCATCACTGGCACATCGCTGGTGCTCCCCGGCTTCGTCAGGCCCGGCCAGCGGACGATGGAAGGAATGCGCAGGCCACCTTCGAGCAATTCGCTCTTCTTGCCAGTGAAGGGCCAGGTATTGGAGAAGCGCTCGCCGCCATTGTCACTGGTAAAGACAACCACCGTGTTGCGGTCCATTCCCAGCGCGACGAGCTTTTTCAGCACGCGGCCGATATTCTCGTCCATCGAGCGCACCATGGCGGCGTAGGTATCCATGGCGCCGCCATCATAATGGAAAATGCCGGCGGGATTTCCCGAGGCTGCAATGCGATCCGATTCCGCGCGGCCCTCTTCATCCGGCCCCTGCCACGGCCAGTGCGGCGCCGTGAAATGCAGGCTGATGAAGAACGGTCGCCCGTCGGCCTTGCGCCGGTCCAGCGTTTGCATCGTGCGGTCGGCGAGCATGTCGGTGAGATAGCCCGCCTCCTTCACGTTCGNGTCGCCGTCCCACAGATCGTGCCGTCCACCGAAATCGTGGCGGAAATANTCCACCCCGCCACCGCGCAANCCCCAGAACTCCTCATAGCCGCTCTTGAGCGGATCATATTTCGGTGGNGCGCCCAGATGCCATTTGCCGATCAGNGATGTCGCATAGCCTTGCGCACGCAGATAGGAGGCGACCGTCGGCGCCTCCGGAGGCAGACCCACATCCTGCGTACTGAGCGGTTCCTGCAGACCGATCGGCAACCGATACTGATAGCGCCCGGTAATGATGGCCACGCGTGAGGCAGTGCAGACCGCGCTGTTGGCATAGGCATGCGTGAACCGCATGCCTTCGCGGGCCAGACCATCGAGCACGGGCGTTTCATATTCCTGCCGGCCGTAGCAGGAGAGATCGGCAAACCCCATGTCATCTGCCAGGATGAACAGGAAGTTTGGGCGATCGCCACTGCCCTGCGCAAAAACCGGTCCGGTGGCCGCCAGCGCCGCCACTCCGAGAGCGCCGGTCACGGCTTCACGACGCGAGAAATCGGGGAACAGGTCTTTGCCAGGCATGAAATCGGCCCTCTCCAGTCAGCATCCACGGTGCGCTCCTTCGCGCGTGCTTTTTACCGCCTTATCCGGGGTAACATCCCGCAGTCCAGTCTCACGCGGGTTGAAGGGTCTGGGCCTTTCCAGCGGAGAGGTCGGCACGCGTGTCATCGGGGCATCCGAATCCGTACCAAAGAAAGCAGCTTGTCCACATCAAACGATATCGCGAGATCGTCGTTCTCGCCGGCGGCGAGTCATACCTGCTGGTCCGCTCCGTGGCTTTGGCTGCAACAGCTGGTTTCGTGCCTCGAGCACTCCAGGCCATTGCGAGCAGGAAACGAGCGCTCTAGTGCCACGAATGTGTATTATTTGTGCACAGCCCATGTGCGACCGTGGTTTGCTGCGACACCCTTGTGACAAGCGCAGGACGCACATTAAGGCGGAACGCCACTGCGAGGACACATTCAGATCTGGATATGGGCACCATGAAGAAGAACAGCGCCGCTGCCGGGGCGGACATCGTCTCGGTGACCGACATAGCGGACTGGCTGCGGGACCGCATCCGGCGGGGGCGCTTCGTCGCCGGGCAGAGGCTCATTGAGGCGGACATCGTGCGAGACACCGGCGCCTCGCGCAGTCGGGTGCGGGAGGCGATCCAGCGGCTCGAAATGGAGGGCCTGTTGGTCCTTGAGGAATTTCGGGGCGCGTCGGTCAAAGGCTTCTCCGCCGACGAATTGCGCCAGATCTACCGGACGCGCATGGCGCTGGAGGGCATGGCGGCCCACGACTGCGCCCTCCACG
>Ga0065721_10052271_pt1 | contig 12297 bp, 11 predicted proteins | sample Mesricmetagenome_FD_59108 | JGI IMG/M metagenome (GOLD analysis project Ga0065721, IMG submission 59108) | Mesophilic microbial community from rice straw/compost enrichment Sample: eDNA_1 v2 (version 2) | ecosystem: Engineered > Solid waste > Grass > Composting > Bioreactor | place: USA: Davis... | reverse complement strand
GAGCCGGTCGGCAGCGGCTTGCGCCTCCGCTTGGCTCGCGTAGGCTCCCGTTTCGACGGCCCACGGGCCGAGCACGCGCGCCTTCGACAGCGCCGGGCCCGACGCGGCTCCGGCGCTCGTCCATTTGGCCAGTGCGGCGCTCGCGCCTGCCGCGCTGGAGTACGCTCCCTCGGTCACCTGGTAGACGGTTTTCCCGGACTTGGCAAGCTGAATGATCGCTCCAGCGTTGGAGGACGCCTGGATTTTCTTCAACGAGGCGAGGGCGGCGTTGTAATCCGCCGTTTCGAGCACGAGCGCGCGATAGGCGTCCATCGCGAAAGTCGCCGACTGGCCCGCCGGAACCGTTCCGAACGCCGCGTTCGACTGTCCGTCGCGCCAGATCAGACTCATGCCTCCGGCGGACGACAGCGTCGCGTTCGGCGTAATGGCCTGATACTTGCCCGAGCCGAGATTCAGGAACAGCGCGACCCGGATCGTATCCGGAACGGCGACCGCCGCCCGCGCGGCGAGCGGCGAAGAGCTCAGCGCCAGCACGGCCGAGAGCAGAACGAACAGAAGCAAGCGGGAAGGCTTTGTCTTCCTTGTAGCGCTTGTGGTCATATCGGGTACCTCCGTTCATCGTTGTGGTGGATGGAGATGGCTTGGCGTCAGCGATCAGCAGGCAGAGGCAGACCGAGATGGCCATAGGCCGCGGGCGTGGCGATTCTTCCTCGCGGCGTCCGCTGCAGGAATCCGATCTGCATTAAATAAGGTTCATACACGTCTTCGATCGTCTGGCCTTCCTCCCCGATGGACGCCGCCAGCGTATCAAGGCCGACGGGACGACCGCCGAAGCTGACGATCATCGCGCGGAGCATCTTATGGTCGATGCTGTCGAGCCCCATCGGGTCGACCTGGATGCGCTCCAGCGCATCGTGCGCGACCTCTTCGGTAATGATGCCGTCTCCCCTGACCTGGGCATGATCGCGGACCCGCTTCAGCAGCCGGTTCGCAATTCTCGGCGTTCCTCTCGAACGTCTGGCGATCTCCCTGGAAGCTTCGCCGATAATGCCGACTCCGAAAATTTCCGCCGTTCTCGTCACAATAAAAGACAGCTCGTCCTCTCCGTAGTACTCCAGACGGCTCACCACTCCGAACCGGTCCCTGAGCGGCGCGGACAGCAGTCCGGCTCTTGTCGTCGCGCCGATCAGCGTAAACTTCGGCAGATCGAGCCTGACGGAGCGCGCGCTCGGTCCTTTGCCGATAATGAAATCGAGCGCGAAATCCTCCATCGCCGGATACAGCACTTCCTCCACCGTTCTGTGCAGCCGGTGGATTTCGTCGATGAACAGCACGTCGTTCTCCTGCAGATTCGTCAGAATCGCCGCGAGATCGCCCGGACGTTCGATCGCCGGTCCGCTCGTCGTGCGAATATGAACGCCGAGCTCGTTGGCGATAATGTTGGACAGCGTCGTCTTGCCGAGCCCCGGGGGGCCGTACAGCAGCACGTGGTCGAGCGGCTCCCGCCGCATCTTGGCCGCCTCTATGTAAATCTTCAGATTGTCCTTCACCTGCGATTGGCCGATATATTCCGCCAAGTAGCGAGGGCGCAAGCTGTATTCCACCGCCTGGTCTTCCATCATCAGATGCGCGGTGACGATACGCTCCTCTTCCATTGTTCCGGCCTCCTCTCCCGCTTGCCGATCATCCTTGGAACAATTGCTGCAGCGCAAGCTTGATCAGCGTATCCGGCGACTCGCCGCCGGTAACCCGATCCTTCATGGACAGCCATGCCTTGTCCAGCTCCGCTTCCTTGTAGCCGAGCCCCGCGAGCGCTTCTCGCGCGGCCGCCCACGAAGCGCCGCCTTCCTCCGGTTGGGCCTCGGGCTGCTGCAAGTCGATCATCGCCGCGACGGCCCAGCGGCTGTCTATCGTTCCGAGCTTGTCTTTCAAGTCGAGAATCATTCGCTGCGCCGTCTTCTTGCCGATGCCCGGGAGCTTCGTCAGGAAGGCGAGATTCTCCTGCTGGATCGCCGCGACGACGTTCTCCGGCCGGCCTCCGGCCAGGACGCCCAACGCCACCTTCGGACCGATGCCGGACACCTCCAGCAGCCGCTTGAACAACGCCTGCTCGTCCCTCGTCGTAAAGCCGAACAGCTGCATCGCGTCCTCGCGAACGTGATGATACGTAAACAGCTGCACCGGCTCGTCGTTTCTCGCCAATCCGTACGGGTTGGGCGTGTACACTTGATAGCCTACGTCGCGTACGTCCAGCACAACGTACTCGGATTCCACATGGGCAACCTTGCCCCGCAAATAATCGATCACCGGCGCGTCACTCCATTCATTCTCTCATTCAGGACGATAGAGTGGGCGTGGCAGATCGCAACGGCGAGCGCGTCGGCTACATCGTCCGGCTTGGGGATGGCGGTTAATTTGAGCAGCATTTTGACCATTTCCTGAACTTGCCTCTTCTCGGCGCCGCCGTAACCGACGACCGCCTGCTTTACCTGCATCGGCGTATACTCCGCGATCGGCAGCCCCCGCTGGGCAGCAGCCAGCATGAATACGCCGCGCGCTTGTCCGACGCTGAACGCGTTCGTTACGTTTTTGTTGAAGAACAGCTTCTCCACCGCCACCGTATCCGGTTTATACTGATCCAGCAAACCGCATACCGCTTCGTAGATTTGCTTCAGCCTCGTCTCCTGAGGCGTTCCGGCCGCCGTCTCGATGCAGCCGTATTGCACGGGGGTCAGCTTGTGTCCCGACTTGTCGATAAACCCGAATCCCATAATGGCTATCCCAGGGTCGATTCCCAATACTCTCATTTGAAACGATCCCTCGATTCTAGCAGCTCTATGTAAAAATAATACTCCTCATTATAGCAAAAGTTCCTCTCTATGAGAACAGAAGGAGAACATACGAAAAATAGATGCATACAGAAAAAAAAGAACCCCGGGTCCTGCACGAAAGTGAAGGAGCGAGGTTCTGTCTGCGGTTGTGCGGCTACGATCGAGGCTTTGCCTGCGAACGCAAGCTGCTGGCATATTCGTTAAAAGTGGATAGAACGCTGTTGTACTCATCCTTGTCCGATACTCGTATGCCTTCGGCCAATTCCCGAACGCGGTCATCGCCCAAACGGGACTCGAGCATGTCCACATCGAGCTGAAAAAAGGTCCGAATCACTTTTTCCTTCCATGGAGGTCCGTCGAACAAAGATAAGTTGCCCTCCTCGTCCATGCCGATATACGCCGTCTTGCGGCATTGCGGAGAGAGGTCGTCGATTTCTTCCTTCACGGTCAATTTGCCGGCCGCCGAATCGAGGCTTGCATTCCACTCCCGATGAGACTTGATCAGTTCCGCCGCTTCGGAGGCGGCGTGCCTGCCCAGCTGTCTGATCTCTTCCCCGCACAAATACGAGCGGTGCAGCACCAGCTCGACTTCTCCTCGGCGTTCCTGCAACGCCAGCAGCGTCCTGTCCCGGGAAGAAAGATCCGGAGCGGACATGCCGTCGTCCGACCGGAGCGGCGCCGCTTCCGCAGGCTGGACGACTCCCAGACTCATATCGGTAACGACCCGATTCGCGAGCCATGTCCCTGCCAGCGAAGCCAATACGAAGGCAAGCGCGATCATCCCGAGGGACCAGACGTGGCGGCGTTTTCTCTTCAGCGATTTTTTCAGTTCCTTGAAAATACGGAAGCGAGACACCGGAATCCCCTTCTCTTCGTTTTTCTCTAGTGTTGCCTGGGGATTCCGGCGCTATTCGCTCATATTACCATTTTATCCATGGCATGCTTTCTTTGCGTTTCGGTTTGCCGGTTCGCGACGCGGCCGTCTTCGGCTTCGGCTTCGCTTGACGCTTCTTCGCGGGAGAAGCCGATTTGACCGTCGCTTCCTCATCCTCTTCGTCAGCGACCGACCTCTGATCGCTAATGTCGTCTCTCAAAGGAGGCATGGGCGGGATCGGAGGAAATCCCGGCATCGGAGGGATGGGCGGGAAGCCCCCTACGCATGTCGGATTGAAATATCCGGGCGCGACGCCGGCTCCGGCCACCACTCCGGGCAAGCCCTCGGCCACCGGAGTAAATCCTACCGGAAGGTCTCCCATCTGCGGGCCGTAGCCGTATCCGGGCTGCATGCCGGGAAAACCGGCCGACAACGGACTCACTGCGCCCGGCCCTTGACCGTAACCCCCGGCAAACGGACTGACCGCTCCGGGGCCTTGACCGTAACCGCCTGCGAACGGACTTACCGCTCCGGGACCTGCTCCGTAGCCTCCAGCAAGCGGACTCGTTGCGCCTGCTACATTCCCATAGGCGCCAGGGAACGGGCTAACGGCGCTCGGCGCTTGAGCTTGCGCCCCGGCGACGAACGGAGTCGGACCGTACGGAATTCTTCCGTCGGAATACCCTGCAGCGTTAGCGTAAGCTTCGGCCGAGTAGAGGTTGCCCGGAAGCGAAGATTGTGCCCCGCAAGGCTTGCAATTCGACTTCGGCGCCCCCTGCAGAGAACCGTGAATCTGAGCGGCATCGGGCGGGCTGTAGGAAATGTCCTGCTGTCCGTACAAGCCGCCGAGATCGGCCGGAATGCCGCCGGTAAGCGGCGAGATGCCTGAATGCCCTCCGTAGCCCGACCCAGCCCCCGCCTGCGCCCCGTAACCGCCGTGCCATCCCGCTCCGCCAACGCCGGGTTGAGCGGCTCCATAACTCGACTCTGCCCCTGCCTGCGCGCCGTAGCCGTCATGCCATCCGCCCGCGCCCGGTTGGACGTAGCCATAGCCTTGATCCGCATAGCCTTGCTGCGCCCCCCCAACGCCGTAACCCTGATCACCGTAGCCTTGCTGCGCCCCTGCAACGCCGTAGCCCTGATTGCCGTAGCCCTGCTGCGCGCCTACGCCCGGATAAGCCGCTCCGTAGCCGGAATGCGGCGTCGGATAATGACCGGCATGTTCGCCGCCGATGTTCACCGGATAATGGATGTATTCGATTTGCTCGTGGACCTCGATGCCGTAGATCGGCTTAGTTTCGGCGATCGGAGCGACCTCCGCCGGCGCCGGAGCAGGCTCGGGCTGAACGGGAGCAGGCTGCGGCGCAGGGGTTTCCACCGGTGTGATCACTACCGGAGCGGGAGCCGTCTCCTGCGCTTTGACGCTTGTATCCGCCTTGCCGGTCCCGGTTCCAGCCCCCGTTCCCGCTCCGGATACGACGCCTGTGTTGGCCTTCCCATGCATCGTGACGGTCGTGCCCTCGCCCGGGGTGGAGGCTTGCGGAATATTGACCACTTCGCCGGTAAGCAGGGCGTTCGGATTTTTAAGCTGCGGATTCGCCTTGATCAAGTCGGTCAGTTGGATGCCCCACGCCTTGGACAGCTTCCACAGCGTATCTCCTTGCTGGACAATATGCTGGTGAATGACGCCAAGCGCCGATTTCGGGCGGGTCGGAATCTTGACCTTCATGCCGACGTCGATCGCGTCGGGATTGGTAATAGCCGGATTGGCTTTCACAATGTCTTCCAGCGACACGCCGTATTTCTGGGCGATCGAATACAGCGAATCCCCTTGTTTGACGATATGGATTTTCACGCCGTTCCCTCCTGATAGTGATGAAATCGTTCACGACCGGGCGAATGCCCTCGCGCAATCCTTACATCCTATGCAGGTTCTGGGCATTTGACATCTATTACGGCAAAAATCCGGCAGCCTGTCGGCATGCCGGATCTTTTTATCGGGATGGGGAACCGTTCCCGGTTTTCGCGGGCTCGTAGGGCACGCTCGGATAGGAGCCGAGCAATCGCACCTGGCAGCCGAGCGCTTCGATTTCGGCCAGCGCTCCGGGGAGCAGCACCGAATCCAGAGCGTAAGCGATATCGATGTAAAAATAGTACGTGCCGAGCTTCTTCTTCGTCGGCCTGGACTCGATCTTGGACAGGTTGATCCGTCTCCAGGCGAAAGCGGACAGCACTTGGTGCAGCAAGCCCGGGTAATCCTCGGGCAGCGTAATGAGCACGCTCGTCTTCTGCGCCGTCGTCTCCTTGTTCTCGTAAGGCGTATGGCCGACGAGCAAGAAGCGGGTGAAGTTGTTGTCGTGATCAGTCACGCCTTGCTCCAGCACGTCCAACCCCATATCCGCCGCGGCCAGCTTCGTGCCGAGCGCCGCCCAGCCTTTGCCTGGATTGTTCTGGACCGTCCGGACGGCCTCCGACGTGCTGCTCAGCGTCTCCAGCTCCGCATGGGGGAGGTTGGCGCGAATGAACTGCAGACATTGCGCCATCGCGACCGGGTGGCTCATCACTTTGACGATTTTGTTCGGGTCCCATCGGCCGTCGTCCCCGTTTAATTCCGAGGCGAATCCGATCAGGTTCTGGATCGACGGGTACACCCATTCCGCGCGGATGGGCAAGTCCACTTCATGAACGAGCCAGTCCGTATGCAGGTTCACGGAACCGTCGATCGTATTCTCGATCGGAATAACGCTCCAATCGGTACGGCCGCTCGCCGTCGACTGGAAGACATCCGCAATCATTTTGCAATAGACGAATTCCACGTCCTCGCCGCGGAACAAGTATCGGACGGCTTCGTCCGACACGGTGCCTTGCGGCAGCAACGCTACCGACTTCTTCCGACTCATACGCCCACCTCCGCTTGAACGCTCAGCAAGTATGCCTGCGGCTCTTGTCCGAACTCGGGATCGCTCTTCGCCACATGCCGCACCTGCGGACCGTGCAAGCAAACCTTCAGCCAGCGCGTCTCGACTCGAATGCCTTCGGCGGACATAACCCGCTCGACGAAAGCCGCGAGTTTTCCGTCGGACATTTGCGCCGTATCGGCGAGCAGCAGCAGCGTCGGTCCGGCGCCGGACAGCGCCGCTCCCAATGCGCCGTGGTCGGGCGCTTCGCGCAAGATTGTCTCCATGCCCGGAATAAGCGCCGCCCGGTAAGGCTGATGCAGGCGGTCCCTCATGGCGCGGGAGAGCAGGTCCAGTCTGCCGGAAGCCAGAGCGGCGGTCAGCAGAGAGCTGTGCGTGACGTTAAACACCGCGTCCTTCATCGAGACTTGCTCGGGGAGCGCGCTTCTCGCTTTCTTCGTCTCCAACTCGAACTCGGGAATGGCCGCCATCACTTCCAAGCCTTCCGGCGGTTCGATGCGCACGTAATCGGCCCGCTCGCCGTCCCAGGACGCCGCGATAATGCCCCCGAACAAGGAAGCTCCGACGTTGTCGGGATGCTTCTCCAGCTCCGAAGCCATCTGGAACAATTCGTCCTCCGACAACGCGTAGCCGGTCAGCGCGTTGGCCGCCACGAGCGCGCCCACGATCGCGGCTGCGCTGCTTCCGAGCCCCCGGGTCAACGGGATATCGCTGCGGATGCCGATCTCCAGCTCCGGCAAGTCGACGCCCGCCTTGCGGAACACGGCCTGCGCCACTTCGTAGATCAAATTCGTCTTGTCCTCGGGAACGCCCTCGAGATTGCCTCCGACGAGCAAGATCCGGGTTTGCTCCGCCGGAGCCATGCTGACCCATGCGAATAAGGATAAAGCCATTCCGAGCGAATCAAAGCCCGGTCCCAGATTCGCCGTGCTCGCGGGCACTTTGACGACGACGCGGCCGGACTCCGACCCTGTTGCAGATGCTGCTTGCATACTAAAGCTCCTTTTACGAGGTTGTTCCGAAAGCCCGGCGAAAACCGGCTCTCCGAACGCGCATTTGTAATCTGATAATCAGCCTTCCACGCGATAGACGCTTTTGACTCTTTTCACGGCGGGCAAGTTCTCGAACGACTGCAGCACCGCTCCCATCGACTTCTTGCTGGCTTGGTGCGTAATGATGATGATTTCCGTAGACGATTGATGAGGCGTCGACGGCTGCATGACCGATTCGATGCTGACGTCGCAATCCGAGAACACTTGCGCGATCTGGGCGAGTACCCCGGCGCGGTCTTGGACGTGCAGCAGCAGGAAAAACTTCGATGCGATCTGCTCGTCGCTCTTCAGCTTCAAGACGTTGTAAGAGAGCTGGGCCTGACGGCCGTTGACGCCGAGCTTCATGTTCTTGATCACGGCGACCAGATCCGCGACGATCGACGTCGCCGTCGGCAGCTCTCCCGCGCCGGCGCCGTAGAACATCGTCTCCCCGACCGCTTCGCCATGCACGTAGACCGCGTTAAAGACGCCGTTCACGGAAGCGATCGGATGGCTCGTCTTGATCATCGTCGGCTCCACGCTTACGCTGATCAAGTCGTCCTGGCGCTCCGCGATGCCGAGCAGCTTCACTTCATAGCCGAGACGTTTGGCGTAACGGATATCCTCCTGCGTCACCCGGCTCATTCCCGTAACGCTGACGTTCTCCAGAGCAACGTTGGAGCGGAAGCCCAGCGACGACAAAATCGTCATTTTACGAGCCGCATCCAATCCCTCGACATCGGAAGTCGGGTCGGCTTCCGCATATCCGAGCTCCTGAGCCTCCTTGAGCACTTCGGCGTACGCCGCGCCCTCTTGGCTCATCTTCGTCAAAATATAGTTGGTCGTCCCGTTGACGATGCCCATAATTTTCGTAATCCGGTCCGAGGAGAAACCTTCGATCAAAGTGCGGATAATCGGGATTCCTCCCGCTACGCTCGCTTCGTACAGCACGTCGCAGCCTTTCTCCCGAGCTTTCTCCAAAATCTCCTGCCCGTGCAGCGCCATCAAGTCCTTGTTGGCCGTGACGATATGCTTGCCGCGCTCCAATGCCTCCAAGATGTACTCCTTCGTCTGGGCGATGCCGCCCATCACCTCGACGACAACGTCGATCTCGGGGTTGCGCACGATTTCCCATGGATCTTCCGTCAGCTTCGCGGCATCGACGGATATGCTCCGCGCTTTGTTGCGGTCTTTAACGAGAATTTGCGAAATCCGGATCGGCGAACCGACCTGGTTGGACAAATCCTCCTGATGGCCTTCGACGATTCTGACGACGCCCGTTCCGACCGTCCCCAACCCAAGCAATCCTACGTTTATCGGCTTCATCCTTATTCCTCCGCTTCCGACTATCTCACCTTCGTAATCGTATCGATGTTCAACTGCGTCCGATGACGCTGGCCCGCTTGACTCCGTTTAATGAACGAAGCCGTTCCAGCAGTTCCGTCAGCGATTCGCCCATCCCCGCCGTATCGATGGAGACGACGACGTTGGCCATGCCCTGGAGCGGAATCGACTGGGAGATCGTCAGCACGTTGCCTTCGCTCGAGGCCAGCGTGCCCAGCACCTTGGACAGCACGCCGGAACGATGCTCCAAATCCATCGACAACGTCGCGATCGATTCGCGGGACGCTTGCTCGAGCAAATACACTCCGTCTTTGTATTTGTAATAGGCGCTGCGGCTCAGACCGACGCGTTCCGCGGCCTCGTGAACCGTGGCCGCCTCTCCCCGCCTTAGCAGCTCCTTCGCTTGCTCCGTCTTCAGAATGCCCTCCGGCAGCAAATCCTCGCGGACGACAAAATAACGTTCCGCCATATTGCGTCCTCCCAGGAAAGACGATTGTATATATATAGAGGACATTATAGCGAAACGATCGGTTTGCGGCAATAGGCAATTACGGACTCCGCTCGGCTTCGCCCGCCTGGCGCGGCACGGGATGTCTTCCCGTCCGAGTACACCATAACGCCTCGCGAGGGTTCGGCCGTTTCGAAAAAAAGACCGCTCCGGGTCGATAATCGAGCCCAAGCAGCCTTATTTCATCCCATAGGTTATTCCTCGTCGAACAAGTAATCGTCCTGCCCGCCTTCGAAAAATTCGAATTCGAACTTCCCGATCCGGATCGTGTCTCCGTTCTTGGCTCCCCGCTTGCGGAGCGCGTCGTCGATGCCGAGTCCGCGCAAGATGCGTCCGAACCGCATAACCGCCTCGTAAGAGTTGAACTGAGTGCGGCGCATCAGCCTCTCGATCCCTTCGCTCTCGATGACGTACACTTCGTTGTCGCGAGAAATCTCGAACGCCATATCGTCGTTGGCTTCGTAGCGGAATACGACGCCCTCCTCCGCTTTGGCCGCTTGCTCGCTCGCTTCCTGCTCGTCGATGTCCGGCAGCGAATCGAGCAGCTCCGCGACGCGGTACAGCATCTCTCTAATGCCCTGCTTCGTCAGCGAGGAGATCGGCATAATCTCGATGTCCGGCCTGATCTCGGCGACTTTGTCGCGGAACGCGGCCAAGTTGTCCTCCGACTCCGGCATGTCCATCTTGTTGGCCGCGACGATCTGCGGGCGATCCGCCAGCTTCGCGTTATACAGACGCAGCTCGTCGTTGATTTTGACCCAGTCGTCGAAAGGATCGCGCCCTTCCATCCCCGACATGTCGACGACATGCAAAATGATCCGCGTGCGCTCGACGTGGCGCAAAAACTCGTGCCCGAGGCCGACGCCGGTATGCGCGCCCTCGATCAAGCCAGGCAGATCGGCCATGACGAAGCTGCGCTCCTCGTCCAGATCTACGACGCCCAGATTGGGCGTAATCGTCGTAAAGTGATACGCGCCGATCTTAGGCTGCGCCGCCGAGACGACCGACAGCAGCGTCGATTTGCCGACGCTTGGGAAGCCGACCAAACCGACGTCCGCCATCACCTTCAGCTCGAGCGTAACCCAGCGCTCCTGCCCTTCCTCGCCGTTCTCGGCAATGGCGGGAGCCGTGTTCACCGAGCTCTTGAACCGAATGTTGCCTCTGCCCCCGCGGCCGCCCTTGGCGACGACAACTTCCTGACCGTGCCGGGTCAGGTCGGCAATCAGTTCGCCCGTATCGTCGTCCGTCACGATCGTTCCGGGAGGAACGCGGACGATCATATGCTCGGCGTTGGCTCCGTGCTGCGACTTGTTGCGGCCTTTCTCGCCCCGAGTCGCTTTGAAGTGCTTCTGGTAACGGAAATCCATCAGCGTGCGCAGACCTTCGTCCACGCGGAATACGACGTTGCCTCCGTTGCCTCCGTCTCCGCCCGCCGGTCCGCCTTCCGGCACGTACAATTCTCTGCGGAAGGCGACGAGACCGTCCCCGCCGTTCCCGCCCTTAACAAAAACTTTCGCTTTATCCACAAACATGCTGTTTTCACTCCATTATGCCGGCAGAGGAAAATGGATTTCCATCGTCCGCGCTTGCGGAGCATTTTCCACCGGCTCTAGTCCCTGCGCCAATCGTCCTGCGCCTTGCAGGCATTTCTCCAACTCTTCGGTGATGCTGTCCACGGCCGCCAGTTCGCCGTTGTACTGCATGACGATTGCCAGCGCCCCGTCTTTCTGCTCGAGAGCAAGCCGCAGGACGTTCTCCCCGGCGTGCGGCGCGGATGCGCGGAAACGAATGACGTTAATCAACCCGATAATCGCCCGGCTCAACCTCTCGGCTTCGAGCGGCAGCTTGTCGAGGAACAAGCCGTCCTCGACCTCGACTTCGAGACGCATCGTATCGCAGATCGTGCGGAACGACAGCAGGTAAGATGACAGCTCCGGATGACCAAGCTGCGAAATCCGGCTGTCCTGCTCCATCCTCGTTCTTATTCTGTCCACGACGTCGACCGCTTTATCGAGCTTGTTAAGCCTTAAGTACCCGTATAAGATTTGCAGCTCGTTCATCCAATCGTGCCGATGATGGCTGAGCGTGCGAATCGTAGATAATTGCGCGTGCGCCAGCAGCTTCTCGCAATGCTCGCGGTGAGCTCTTCTCTGCCAGGCGGCCATTCCGGCGAACACCGCCAGGGTCCACAGAACGAATACGATTAACGGCCACCATGAACGAGGCCAGATCAGGACAGCCGCGAGAGGCAAAGCCAACGACGCGAGAGCCGCCGGCCCCCTTAGTGACATTTTCCCAAATCTCATTTTTTATCCCCGTTTCGTGTTTCCTCGTCTGCCAACGTCCGGAAGCCCCTTACCCGTCCAGTATACCATGGCGGGACGCCCATCACCACGCCGTTCCGAACGCTCGCGCGGCTCGCCGAATCGTCATGCAAAAACCCCGACCAACTTGCATTGGCCGGGGTTCTGGATGCCCTATTAGACTTCGAGCGCGGCAGCTACCGGAGCTTGCGCTACAGGATAGACGCTCACTTTTTTGCGATCGCGTCCCAGACGTTCGAACTTCACGACGCCCGGCGTCAAAGCGAACAAAGTGTCGTCTTTGCCGATGCCGACGTTCGTGCCCGGATGGATCTTCGTGCCGCGTTGGCGGTACAGGATGCTGCCGGCCGTTACGACTTGACCGTCCGCTCTCTTCGCGCCGAGGCGCTTGGAGTGGCTGTCCCGTCCGTTCTTCGTCGATCCGACCCCTTTTTTCGAGGCGAATAACTGAAGATCTAACTTCAACA
>Ga0065721_10052268_pt1 | contig 12299 bp, 9 predicted proteins | sample Mesricmetagenome_FD_59108 | JGI IMG/M metagenome (GOLD analysis project Ga0065721, IMG submission 59108) | Mesophilic microbial community from rice straw/compost enrichment Sample: eDNA_1 v2 (version 2) | ecosystem: Engineered > Solid waste > Grass > Composting > Bioreactor | place: USA: Davis... | reverse complement strand
GCCGAGCCGACGATCGCGGCGACGGTGACGTCGGCCGCAAGCGAGGCCGCCTCGACGACGCCCTGCGGCCCGGCGAGAACGCGGGTGGCCGTGCCGGCGAGCAGGGCGCGCAGCTCGGCCGCCTTCGACGCGTCGGCGACGGCGGCGACCTCGGCCCGCAGCGCGATCGCCTGCCGGGCCAGCGCCTCCACCGCACCGTTGGCGGTCAGAGCCACCACGCGGTAGCGGTCCGGCGACCGCTCGACGAGGTCGACGGTGCTCTTGCCGACCGAGCCGGTCGACCCGAGGATCGAGAGGCGCAGCGGTGCATCCCCCTGCCCGCCCCTCGCGGCACCTCCCGTCACGGCGGGCTCGTCCATCGTCACCACCTCAGCAGGCCGCCGGCCATGTCGGCGAAGCCGCCCCGGTACCAGCCGATGGCGGCGGCGGCGACGCCGGCGGTGACGAGGCTGTCGAGCCGGTCCATGACGCCGCCGTGGCCGGGGATGATGTGGCCGGAATCCTTGACGCCGAAGCGGCGCTTGACGAAGGACTCGAAGAGATCGCCGCCCTGGGAGACGACTGAGAGGACCAGCGCCACGCCGGCGACCGCCCCGGCGGAGGGAAGGCCGGCGACGCGGGCGAAGACATAGGCGGCGACGACGGCGACGAACGTGCCGCCGATCGCGCCCGACCACGTCTTCTTCGGCGAGATCCGCGGGGCGAGCTTCGGGCCACCGAGGGTGCGGCCGACGAAATAGGCGCCGCTGTCGGTCGCCCAGATCGTCAGGAACAGGAGGGCGATGGCGAGGAAGCCGTCGTCGCCGGTGCCGCGCAGCAGCGCGATCGACCAGCCCGGCAGGGCGGCGTAGACGAGGCCGCCGGCCGACCAGACCATCTCGCCGCGCACCGTCGCCGCCGACAGCGTCATCCCGCAGCCGAGCACGAGAATGCCGAGGGCCGAAAGCGGGTCGACCGCGGCACCGGCGACGACGAGGGCGACGAGGACCGCGAGCGCCCGGCCGCCGTAGCGCGAGTAGGACGAGCCGGTGACGGCGAGCCACTCGATCATGATCAGGCCGCAGACGAGGGCGACCAGCAGCGTGAAGGGCAGGCCGCCGACGAAGGCGAGACCGAGGGCGACCGGCACGAGCACCAGCGCGGAGAGGACGCGAAGGCGCAGGTCGGATTTCGGCCGCGGGCCGCCGTCGCCGCTCATGGATCGGTCCGGGCGGTCAGGCCCCCGAAGCGACGCTCGCGGGCGCCGAACTGCCTGAGGGCGTCGTCGAGATCGGCCGGCGCGAAGTCGGGCCAGAGCGTCGGCACGAAGACGAATTCCGAATAGGCCGCCTGCCACAGCAGGAAATTGGACAGCCGCTGCTCGCCGCTGGTGCGGATGATGAGGTCGGGGTCCGGGATGCCGGCCGTCATCAGCCGCCTCTCCACCGCCGCCTCGTCGATCGCCTCCGGGTCGAGCCGGCCGGCGGCGACCTCCTCGGCGATGCGCCGGACCGCCTCGACCATCTCGGCGCGGCTGCCGTAGTTGAAGGCGACGACGAGCGTCATCGCCTCGTTGGCGGCGGTCAGGGTCTCCGCCTCCTCGAGCAGGGTGCCGATGTCGTCGGGAAGTCCCGTCCGCGAGCCGACCACCCGGACCTTGATTCCGGCACGGTGCAGTTCGATCAGATCCTTGCGGATGAAGACGCGCAGCAGGCGGAACAGCTCGCCGATCTCCTCGGCGGGGCGGCTCCAGTTCTCCGAGCTGAAGGAATAGAGCGTCAGGTAGCCGATGCCGCGGCGGGCGGCGTGGCGGACGATGTCGCGCAGGGTCTGGACGCCGCGACGATGGCCCTCGACCCGGGACAGGCCGCGATGGCGGGCCCAGCGGCCGTTGCCGTCCATGATGATGGCGACGTGACGGGGCGCGGCGGCGTCACCCGTCTCGATCGTGCGTTCCGCCACCGCTTCGGTCCTGACCGTCATGCCCCACCCGTGGCCCCGTCGTTGTCGTGGTGCAGGATGCCACTCCGCGGAGGGCCGTCCCTTGCGCAGGCCCGGCCGGCGACGGCGTGAGGCGGCGGGCCGGCCTCGCCCGCGCGCCGGGCCCTGCGACCGTCAGACCTGCATGATCTCCTGCTCCTTGGTGACGAGCAGCTTGTCGGCCTCGGCGATGGTCTCGTCGGTGAGCTTCTGGACCCGGTCGGCGAGCACGCGCGATTCATCCTCGCCGATGGACCCGTCCTTTTCCAGCTTCTTGAGCGAATCCATGCCGTCGCGGCGGACGTGACGGACGGCGACCTTGGTCTGCTCGGCGTATTTGTGCGCGATCTTGACCAGCTCCTTGCGGCGCTCGGTGTTGAGCTCGGGGATCGGCAGACGCAGCATGGTGCCGTCGGTGATCGGGTTGAGACCGAGGTTCGATTCGCGGATCGCGCGCTCCACCGCGCCGACCATCTGCTTGTCCCAGACCTGGACCGCGATCATCCGCGATTCCGGCACGCTGACGGTGGCGACCTGGTTGAGCGGCATGGTCGCGCCCCAGGCCTCGACCACGATCGGGTCGAGCAGGCTGGCGCTGGCCCGGCCGGTGCGAAGGCCCGAGAGCTCGTTGCGGAACACCGAGATCGTGCTCTGCATCCGCCGCTTCAGATCCTCGATGTCGAGAGTGGCTTCGGCCATGTCGCAATCCTCTTCGTAATCTCGTCGTCGGGTCCGCGCGGGCGCGGCGCCGGGCCGGCAGGCTCTGCGGCCCGGTCAGTCCGCGATCAGCGTGGAACGCCCCGCGCCCCGGAGCACCTCGACGAAGGCCCCGGGTTCGTGAATGGAAAAGACGATTACCGGAATACGATTATCGCGGGCAAGGGCAATCGCCGCCGCGTCCATCACCTCGAGTCCCCGGGCGAGGACGTCCTGGTGGCTGAGCTTGTCGTAGCGGACGGCCGCGGGGTCGCGCTTGGGGTCGGCGCTGTAGACGCCGTCGACCTGGGTGCCCTTGAACAGGCCGTCGCAGTTCATCTCGGCCGCACGCAGCGCCGCACCACTGTCGGTGGTGAAGAACGGGTTGCCGGTGCCGCCGACGAAGACGACGACGTGCCCGCTCTCGAAGGCCTTGCGGGCGTCGCGCTGGGTGAAGGTCGAGCAGACCACCGGCATATCGATGGCCGAGAACACCCGGGCGCGCACGCCGAGCTTCTCGATGGCGCTGCGGATGGCGAGGCCGTTCATCACCGTCGCCAGCATGCCGAGATAGTCGCCGGTGGTGCGGTCCCCGCCCTCGGCCGCGACCTTGACGCCGCGGAAGATGTTGCCGCCGCCGACGACGACGCCGACCTGGACGCCGAGCTTCTGCGCCTCGACGATCTCGGCGGCGACCCGGGTGACGACGGCCGAATCGATGCCGAAGCCCTTGTCACCCATCAGCGCCTCGCCCGAGAGCTTCAGCAGGACGCGCTTGTAGATCGGTTCGGACATCGGTGATCCTCGTTGTGTGTCGATCGGCCGGCGGGCCGCGCCCGCCGTCATCCCGCCCTGCCCGGCGTCGTTATCGGCGAGCGGGCGTTACGGAGCGGTGAAGCGCGGCGAGCGAGCCTACACGTGAAAACGGCGCCGGGGGGAACCGGCGCCGTCGAAAAGCGGTGGAGAAGGCCGGTCAGGACTTGCCGGCGGCCGCGGCGACTTCGGCGGCGAAGTCGCTCTCTTCCTTCTCGATGCCCTCGCCGAGGGTGAAGCGGACGAAGGCCTTGACCGTGACCGGGGCACCGACGGCCGCCTCGGCGGCCTTGACGGCGGCCTCGACGGTCTTGTCCGGGTCCATCACGAAGGGCTGCTTCAGCAGCGTCACTTCCTCGTAGAACTTGCGGATGCGGCCTTCGACCATCTTCTCGATGATGTTGGCCGGCTTGCCGCTGTCCTTGGCCTGCTCCATGAAGATCGCGCGTTCGCGCTCGACGACGTCGGCACCGATCTCGTCCGGCGTGACGCCGAGCGGGCTGGTGGCGGCGACGTGCATGGCGATCTGGCGGCCGAGCTTCGTCAGCTCGTCGGCGTTGCCGGTCGATTCGAGCGCGACGAGCACGCCGATCTTGCCGAGACCGTCGGCCGCGGCGGCGTGGACGTAGGGCGCGACGACGCCGTTCGCCACGGTGAGGGCGGCGGTGCGGCGCAGGTTCATGTTCTCGCCGATGGTGGCGACGAGTTCCTTGATCTCGGCCTCGACCGAATGGTCCTTGCCCGGATAGGGCGCGGCGGCCACGGCCTCGCGGTCGCCGCCGACCGACACCGCCACCGCGGCGACGTCGCGGACGAGGGTCTGGAAGGCGACGTTGCGGGCGACGAAGTCGGTCTCCGAGTTCACCTCGACCACCGCCGCGCCGGTGCCGGACACGGCGACGCCGACGAGGCCCTCGGCCGCGACGCGGCCGGCCTTCTTGGCCGCCTTGGACAGGCCCTTGGCGCGCAGCCAGTCGATGGCCGCTTCCATGTCGCCGTCGGTCTCGATGAGGGCGTTCTTGCAGTCCATCATGCCCGCGCCGGTCTTCTCGCGCAGGTCCTTCACCTGTGCAGCGGAGATAGCCATTCTCTCGATTCCCTTGTTCTGCCCGGGGCGACTCGCGGCGCCCTCCGGGCCAGAGGCCGGGTTCAATGACCCCGGCCGGATGACAGCGGAATGACGCCGGATGATCGCCATCCGCCTCGGGAGGGAGCAGATGCCCCCAACTCCCATGAATTCAGTTCCTTGCAGCCGGACGTGACGAAACCGCTTCACGTCCGGACCCGCTCGCCGTCGCCCCCGGCCGATGCCGGCGACCGATCGATCCGCGGTCCGGCACGGCCGTCCGGCACGGCCTGAGCGGTCGGACGAGGCCGGATTCGGCACCCGTCCCGTCCGCATCGCTCCGACGACGGCGCCGATCAGCCGGCGGCGGCTTCGTCGACCTCGGCGAGGGCCGGCTCCTCGAGGATCTCCTCGGAGGCGCCGATGTCGATGCCGAAGTCGCCCTGGCCGCGCGAGATGCCGTCGATGGCGGCACGGGCGAACAGCTCGCAGTAGAGCGCCAGCGCGCGGCCGGCGTCGTCGTTACCGGGAACCGGGAAGGCGATGCCGTCCGGATCGCAGTTCGAATCGACGATCGCGGCGACCGGGATGCCGAGGCGGCGGGCCTCCTGGATGGCGATGGCCTCCTTGTTGGTGTCGATCACCACGATGAGGTCCGGGACGCCGCCCATGTCCTTGATGCCGCCGAGGGCGCGCTCGAGCTTGTCGCGCTCGCGGGTCAGGTTGAGGCGCTCCTTCTTCGTCAGGTGCTGCGCCTTCTCGCCCGCCAGCATCTCGTCGAGCTTGCGCAGGCGCTGGATCGAGATCGAGATCGTCTTCCAGTTGGTCAGCATGCCGCCGAGCCAGCGGCTGTTGACGAAATACTGCGCCGACTTGCGGGCGGCCTCGGCGATCGGGTCCTGGGCCTGGCGCTTGGTGCCGACGAAGAGCACGCGGCCGCCCTGGGCGACGGTGTCGCTGATCGCCTTCAGCGCCTGATGCAGCATCGGCACGGTCTGGGCGAGGTCGAGAATGTGGATGTTGTTGCGGGCGCCGAAGATGAAGGTCGCCATCTTCGGGTTCCAGCGGTGGGTCTGGTGGCCGAAGTGGACGCCGGCCTCGAGCAGCTGGCGCATGGAGAAATCGGGCAGAGCCATGATGAATGGTGTCCTTTACCGGTTGATCCTCCGCGGGAATGGACCGGATGACCGGCCACCGGATGGGTACGTGTCAACGCACCCGCGTCCCGCGTGTGAGATGGCGGCTCCTATAGTCGACGCGCCGCCGCTTGGCAAGCCGGCAAAGGCGCGGAAATCCGCGCTCCGCCCGTCCGGGGCCCTCCTCGCGGCCTCCGCGCCCTCGCCGGTCCTCCCATTCCCCGCCAGGATCGCTCAGGCGAGTTCGACGTGGACGACGCCCGGCACCGCCTTGAGCGCGCCGGCGAGTTGCGGCGAGACCTTGTAGCGGCCAGGCAGCCTGACCTCGACTTCGCGGACGCCGCTCTCCGCCAGCACGATCAGCGAGACGTCACCGTCGCCGCCGCCGGCGAGCTGCCGCGACAGGCTCTCCAGCGGCTCGGCGCTGCGCAGGAAGACCCGCAGGCTGTGCTGCAGCTTGGCCGCGGCCTCGTCGAGCGGTTCGACCGAGTCGATGCGCACGCTGATGCCTTCGGGCCGGTCCTCGGCACCGACGAGGACGATGACCGAGCGGCCGGGCTCCAGCAGGTCGCGGTAGTGATTGAGCCCCTCCGAGAAGATCACCGCCTCGTACTGTCCGGTGGGATCGGAAATGCCGAGGATGCCCATCTTGTTGCCGGACTTGGTCTTGCGCTCCTGCCGGCTGACGACGGTGCCGGCGAGCCGCCCGGCACCCGCGCCCCGCTTCACCGCGGCCGAGAACTCGGCCCAGCTCTGGACCCGGAGCCGCCCGAGCAGGCTCGCATAGGCGTCGAGCGGGTGGGCGGAGAGATAGAAGCCGATGGCCGCGTGCTCGCGCTGCAGCGTCTCCTCCGGCAGCCACGGCGGGCGCTGCGGCAGGCGGACGGGTTCGACCTCGGCCGCACCACCGAACAGGCCGCCCTGCCCGCTGGCCTCGCGCTCGGCCCGGTCGGCGGCCGCGACGAGGACCCGTTCGATGCCCTCGAACATGCGGGCGCGGTTGGGTTCCAGCGCGTCGAAGGCGCCGGCGGCGACGAGGCTCTCCATCATCCGCTTGTTGAGCGCCTTCGGCTGGATCCGCGCCGCGAAGTCGGAGAGGTCGGCGAAAGGGCGCTCGCCGCGCACCGCGACGATATGCTCGACGGCCTGCCGGCCGACGCCTTTGACCGCGGCGAGGGCGTAGAAGATCGCGCCGCCTTCGCCGTCGACCTCGACCTCGAACTCGACGTCGGAGCGATTGACGCAGGGCGGCAGCACGCGGTGGCCGAGGCGGATCGCCTCGCGCCGGAAATCGCCGAGCTTGTCGGTGTTGCCCATGTCGAGCGTCATCGAGGCCGCCATGAACTCGACCGGGAAGTTGGCCTTGAGATAGGCGGTCTGATAGGCGACGAGGGCGTAGGCGGCCGCGTGGGACTTGTTGAAGCCGTAGTCGGCGAATTTGGCGAGCAGGTCGAAAATGGTGTCGGCCCGGGCCTTGTCGATGCCCTCCTTCAGCGCGCCCTCGACGAAACGCACGCGCTGGACGTCCATCTCCGCCTTGATCTTCTTGCCCATCGCCCGGCGCAGCAGGTCGGCCTCGCCGAGCGAATAGCCGGACAGGATCTGCGCGATCTGCATCACCTGTTCCTGGTAGACGATGATGCCGTAGGTCTCCTTCAGCACGGGCTCGAGCTTGGGGTGAATGTAGTCCGGCTGCTCGTGGCCGTGCTTGCGGGCGCCGTAGACCGGAATGTTGGCCATCGGACCCGGCCGGTAGAGCGCGACGAGGGCGATGATGTCCTCGAAACGGTCGGGCTTGATGTCGGCGATCGCCTTGCGCATGCCCATCGACTCCAACTGGAACACGCCGACGGTCTCGCCGCGCTGGAGCAGCGCGTAGGTCGGCGCGTCGTCGAGGGGCAGCGCCGACAAATCGATGGTGACGCCGCGCCGGGTGATGAGGTCGACCGCCTTCTGCAGCACGGTCAGCGTCTTGAGGCCGAGGAAGTCGAACTTGACGAGGCCGGCGCTCTCGACCCACTTCATGTTGTACTGGGTGACCGGCATGTCGGAGCGCGGGTCGCGGTAGAGCGGCACCAGCTGGTCGAGCGGGCGGTCGCCGATGACGATGCCGGCGGCGTGGGTCGAGGCGTGGCGGTAGAGCCCCTCGAGCTTCAGCGACATGTCGAGCAGCCGGTCGACGATCTCCTCCTCGCGCCGGGCCTCGCGCAGGCGCGGCTCGTCGGCGATGGCCTGGGCCAGCGTCACCGGATTGGCCGGGTTCTGCGGCACCAGCTTGCAGAGCCGGTCGACCTGGCCGTAGGGCATCTGCAGGACGCGGCCGACGTCGCGCAGCACCGCCCGCGCCTGCAGGGTGCCGAAGGTGATGATCTGGGCGACCTGCTGGCGGCCGTATTTCTCCTGAACGTAGCGGATCACCTCGTCGCGGCGGTCCTGACAGAAGTCGATGTCGAAGTCCGGCATCGACACGCGCTCGGGATTGAGAAACCGCTCGAACAGCAGGGCGAAGCGCATCGGGTCGAGGTCGGTGATCGTCAGCGACCAGGCGACGAGCGAGCCCGCGCCCGAGCCGCGCCCCGGACCGACCGGAATGCCGTGGACCTTGGCCCACTTGATGAAGTCGGCGACGATGAGGAAATAACCCGGGAACTTCATCCGGGTGATGATCGAGAGCTCGAAGTCGAGCCGCGCGGCATAGTCGGCCTCGGAAAGACCCGGCGCGGTGCCGTGGCGGGCGAGGCGGTCGGCGAGGCCCTCGCGCGCCTGCCGCACCAGTTCCGCCGCCTCCGCCTTGTCGGCCTCGTCGACGTCGGCGACCCCGGCTCCCGCGAAGCGCGGCAGGATCGGCTTGCGCTTCTTCGGCCGGTGGACGCAGCGCCGGGCGATCTCGACGGTGGTCGCGACCGCCTCCGGCAGGTCGGCGAAGGTCGCGACCATCTCCCTGCGGGTCTTGAAATAATGCTCGGGCGACAGCCGCCGCCGGTCGTCCTCGGCGAGGACGCGCCCCTCGGAGATGGCGATCAGCGCGTCGTGGGCCTCGAAGTCGTCACGTGCCGGAAAAAAGCATTCGTTGGTGGCGACGATCGGCAGTCCGCGGGCATAGGCGAGGTCGAGCAGTCCCGGCTCGGCGATCTTCTCGTCTTCCAGGCCGTGGCGCTGGATCTCGACATAGAGCCGGTCGCCGAACAACGCCGCGAGCCGGTCGAGCCGGCCGGCGGCGAGGGTCTCGTGGCCGGCGACGAGCGCCCGGTCGACGCCGCCGCCCGGGCCGCCCGTGAGCGCGAGGATGCCCGCTGTCATGCCTTCGAGCGCCGTGATCGGCAGATGGGGCGGAGCGCCGGAGGCGGTGTCCATGTAGGACCGGCTGACCAGTGTCACCAGATTGTCGAAGCCCTCGCGCGTCGCGGCGATCAGCAGCAGGCCGTGAAGCGGCGGGCCGGCGTTGAGCTTCCTCGGATCGATCGCCTCGTCGCCGTAGTCGATCGCGATCTCGCAGCCGACGATCGGCTGCAGGCCGGCGCCGGAGGCCTTCTCGGAAAATTCGAGGGCCCCGAACAGATTGCCCCGGTCGGTGACGGCGACGGCGGGCTGGCGGTCCTTCGCGGCGAGGTCGACGATCTTGCCGAGCGGCAGCGCCCCCTCCAGCAGGGAGTAGGCCGAATGCACCCGCAGATGAACGAAATCGAGCTGCGTCACGGTCCCCTCCTCCACCCGGCCCCCATGCCGCGCGGTGCCCGGAGGCGACCACGCCTGGCGGCGCCGGCGCACAATGGCAGGAGCCGCCCCCGGCCTCAACCGCGCCCGGAGCCTCCGCGTGCGACACCCGCCCGGCCTCGCCCGGTCCACGCTTTCGCCGCGGCGAGCCGGGGCATTTCCCGCCCTTGTCCACAGGCGGCGACCGCCTCGCCGCCTGTGGACAAGGGCGGCGCGGCCTCAGCCGAGGACGAGCGCGAGCGTGGTCGAGAAGAGAATCACCGCGCAGAGCGCGGCGACGTCGCGGACGCGGCGCGAGTTGGCGAGATGGCGGGCGGCGACCAGAGGCAGCGGCTCGACGAAATCGGCCACCGGCAACGCCGCGCCGATGCGCCCTTCGCGGCGCGCCGAGGCGAGAATGAAGCGGCGGCAGCGCTCGTCCCATTGCCCGGCGGCGGCGCGGCGGCGCTGGATCTCGGACATCCGGGCGAGCGGATCGGTGAAGGCATGCGGGGAGACGAGGAAATCGACCGACATGGTACCCTCCGTATTCCTGTTTTGTTCTCGTCTATAAGTTCACAGTCTGTTCTCACCGTCAAGCAGAAGACTCGCATCCGGCGCAGGTGTCGGGAGCGGACGGGTCCGGATGGGTTCGTCGGCGTGGACGGCGCCGCGGGCACCGGGGAGATGGAGAGGTGAGGTGCTGTTCTCGCCGCATCGTCGGCGGGCCTGCCCGGTCGTGCTGGTCGGCGCGGCGACCCCGAACCGGGGATCTGGCCGAACAATCCGAGTCGCCGCAGCATGTTGCGGGCGACACTTCGCACCGATTCTCGGAAGCCCTGGCATGGCGACGCGCGCGCCCGGCCAGGGCAGCCTCGTCTCGCGGACACCCGGGCCGCGGCTGTCTCCAGCGAGCCCGCCCGACCGCACGTCGAGCGGCCGTGTCCCGATCACCCGCGTCAGAGCGGCACGACGCGCCCTTCGGAGAGCGTGATGCGGCGGTCCATGCGGCCGGCGATATCCATGTTGTGGGTCGCGATCAGGGCCGAGAGGCCGGTGCCGCGGACCAGCGCCAGCAGGGCGTCATAGACGTAATGGGAGGTCTTCGGGTCGAGGTTGCCGGTCGGCTCGTCGGCGAGCAGGAGCCGCGGCGCGTTGGCGACGGCGCGGGCGATGGCGACGCGCTGGCGCTCGCCCCCGGAGAGTTCGGAAGGCAGATGCGAGGCGCGCGGCTCGAGCTTCAGGTAGGAGAGCAGCGCCTTCGCCCGCTCGGCCGCCTCCTTGCGCGAAAGGCCGGCGATCATCTGCGGCACGACGAGATTTTCGAGCGCGGTGAACTCGGGCAGCAGGTGGTGGAACTGGTAGACGAAGCCGATGTCGCTGCGGCGGATCGCGGTGCGGGCGCCGTCGTCGAGCCCGGCGCAGGCACGCCCGCAGATCCGGATCTCGCCGCCGTCCGGCTTCTCGAGCAGGCCGGCGATGTGGAGCAGCGTCGACTTGCCGGTACCCGACGGGGCGACGAGGCCGACGATCTCGCCGGGCCAGAGGGTGAAGTCGGCGCCGGAGAGGATTTCGAGGCGGCCGTCGCCCTCGGCAAAAGCGCGCGTCACCCCTTCGAGCTGCAGCGTCGGCACCGCGGCCTGCGTGTCGTTCGCCCCCCCGTGCGCTCCGCCGGTGGCGGCCCCGGCACCGTCCTGTCGTTCCAGCATCATCGGCGTCCTTTCCGGGCGTCATTCATAGCGCAGCGCCTCGACCGGATCGAGACGGGCGGCCCGCCAGGCGGGGTAGATGGTGGCGATGAAGGAGAGTGCCAGCGCCATCACGAGGACGGTGACCGTCTCGCCGACCTCGATCTCGGCCGGCAGCTGGCTGAGGTAGTAGAGCTCCGGCGAGAACAGCTCGGTGCGGGTCAGCCACGAGACGAACTGGCGGATCGATTCGATGTTGAGGCAGACCAGCAGGCCGAGCAGGAAGCCGGCGATCGTGCCGACGACGCCGATGCTGGCGCCGGTGATGAGGAAGATCCGCATCACCGAGCCGCGGGTCGCCCCCATCGTTCTGAGGATGGCGATGTCGTGGCCCTTGTCCTTCACCAGCATGGTGAGGCCGGAGATGATGTTGAGGGCGGCGACAAGCACGATCATCGTCAGGATCATGAACATGACGTTGCGCTCCACCTCGAGGGCGGAGAAGAAGGTGACGTTGCGCTGGCGCCAGTCGGAGACGATGTTCGGCCGGTCGGCCGCTGCCGATATCGCGTCGCGAACCCTGCCGACGTCGTCCGGTCGGGCGATGAAGACGTCAATCGCGCTCGCCACGCCTTCCGCCTTGAAGAACAGCTGCGCTTCGGCGATCGGCATGAAGACGAAGGTCGCGTCGTATTCCGACATGCCGATCTCGAAGATCGCCGAGACGACGTAGCCCTTGACCCGCGGCGTGGTGCCGAGAGCGGTGACGTTGCCCTTCGGACTGACGAGGGTGACGCGGTCGCCGACCGAAACGCCGAGGTTCTGGGCGAGGCGGACGCCGATGGCGATGCCCTCGCCCTCGTCGAAGCCGTCGAGCGTACCCTGGCGGATCGTTCCGGCGATCAGCGGGATGTTCTCGAGGTCCATCGCCCGCACGCCGCGCACAAGGGTGCCGAAGGCGCCGGCGGGGCCGGAGGCGAGCACCTGGCCCTCGACGAAGGGCATGGCGAGGCGCACGCCCTCCACGCCAGCGATGCGCGCGGCGACGTCGGCGTAGTCGGTGAAGGGCGAATCGATCGGCTGCACGACGACGTGGCCGTTGATGCCGAGGATCTTGTCGAGCAGCTGGCCGCGAAAGCCGTTCATCACCGCCATCACGATGATCAGCGTCGCCACCCCGAGCATGATGCCGAGAAAGGAGAAGCCGGCGATCACCGAGATGAAGGCCTCCTTGCGGCGGGAGCGCAG
>Ga0065721_10005660_pt1 | contig 12299 bp, 9 predicted proteins | sample Mesricmetagenome_FD_59108 | JGI IMG/M metagenome (GOLD analysis project Ga0065721, IMG submission 59108) | Mesophilic microbial community from rice straw/compost enrichment Sample: eDNA_1 v2 (version 2) | ecosystem: Engineered > Solid waste > Grass > Composting > Bioreactor | place: USA: Davis... | reverse complement strand
GGCGCACCGGCTCGAAGGGGAAAAAGCTTTCGATCCCCTGTTCCGTTACCACGACCATTTCGCCTGCCTGCAGGTCGCGCACGAAGCGTGCACCGATGATATCGAGAGCGCAGGTCTCTGAAGCCAGGATATAGGCGCCGTCGAGATCGCCCAATACCAGCGGGCGGATGCCGAGCGGGTCGCGGCAGCCGATCATCTTCTTCGATGTGAGCGCCACCAGGGAAAAGGCGCCTTCAAGCTGACGGACGGTATCGATGAATCGGGCGTTGAGGTTGGTTTCCTTGCTGGTGGCCACCAGGTGGAGGATTGTCTCGGTATCCGAAGTGGATGAGAAGATGGCGCCTTGTGTCTGCAGGCGGCGCTGCACCGTCATCGCATTGGTGATGTTGCCATTGTGGGCAAGCGCAAGTCCGCCATCGGCGAGTTCTGCGAAAAAGGGCTGCACATTGCGCAGTCCCGAGCCGCCGGTGGTCGAATAACGCGTGTGTCCGATCGCCCGCGAACCTTTGAGCCGCTCGAGGACTGCGGGCTTTGTGAAGGTATCGCCAATGAGGCCGATATGACGCTCGACGTGGAACTGGGTGCCGTCGAAAGACACGATACCGGCAGCCTCTTGGCCTCGATGCTGCAGGGCATGGAGGCCGAGCGTGACGATAGCCGCCGCATCCTGGCGGCCGAAAATGCCGAACACGCCGCATTCGTCGTGAAAATGATCGTCCGCTTCGCCCATGAGAGGCAAATTCTTGCTTTCCGCCATCACTGGCCGCCCTGTTTCAGTTGGTTCGTCCGGCGGCCATCGGCAGCCGTCAATTGCTTGTTTCAGCTCCGTCTGCCGCACCCGGTTCAGGTGAGCCCGCCTCAGGCGCTGCATTCGGCTCGGCCGCATTCGGCGACAGACGATCGAATATGGTGGTCTCCGGGTCCTCGGGCAATAGGCTTTGCAACCAGTTTCCTACTCCCTCCAGGAGAGGCCGGGATTTGGCTTCCGTTATCCACGCGGGCGGGTTCGATCCCAGCAGCCAATTGAGGAACAGGAGAGCCACGGCCACCACCAGGATGCCGCGCGCGGCACCATAGAGGAAACCGAGTGTCCGATCGAGAGCTCCGATACGAGAATCGACGATAAAATCCGCGATTTTCATCGTAATGATCGTGACGATGATAAGCGCCACGAAGAAAACCGCGGCCGCCGAGGCAGCGAGTGCCAGTGTCGCGTTGTTTATATAAGGCGTCACATAGGGCAGCACGACCGGGTAAAGGAAATAGGCGGCAATCGCCGCAAGCACCCAGGACGCGATCGAAAGGACTTCGCGCGAGAAGCCGCGCACCATGGCCAGCATCGCCGAGACCAGCGTGAAGCCCACGAGAATGCCGTCAAGCAGCGTGATTGGCATCTGCACCCCAGTTTTTCTTCACGGCAGGATCTTTCCTTTCATCCTGCCACGGCACAAGGCCATTCTTCACTCCCGTACCCGCGACCCCGCTATACGGGCAACGAGATCCGCCAGTCCCTCGGGCTTGAACGCGTTGGCTGCAATTCCGCCGGCCAGCTCCTCATTCGCAGGTGGCATGACGGCTTGCGTGAATCCCAACTTTTCGGCCTCTTTGAGCCGGCTCGCCGCGTGCGCGACGGGCCGGACCGCGCCCGAGAGACTGATTTCGCCGAAATAGACGCAATCGGGGGGCAGAGCAAGCCCGGTGAGGGAGGATACGAGGGCAGCTGCCACAGCCAGATCGGCCGCAGGCTCTGATATTCGATATCCGCCGGCCACATTCAGATAGACGTCGTGGGTAGAGAAGCGCACCCCGCAATGGGCTTCGAGCACGGCAAGCACCATGGAAAGCCGCGGCCCGTCCCAACCGACGATCGCCCGGCGCGGTGTACCGAGCGGGGAGGGGGCGACGAGCGCCTGGATTTCCACAAGAACGGGCCGCGTCCCTTCGATGCCGGCGAAAACGGCCGCGCCCGGTGCTGCGGCGCTGCGCTCCCCGAGGAAGAGCTCCGACGGATTCGGCACCTCCCGGAGGCCTTTATCGCCCATCTCGAAGACACCGATTTCATCGGTTGGGCCGAAGCGGTTCTTGACGGTGCGCAGGATGCGGTAGTGATGGCCGCCTTCGCCTTCGAAATAGAGCACGCCATCTACCATGTGCTCGACCACGCGGGGGCCGGCGATCTGCCCTTCCTTGGTGACGTGACCGACCAGAACGATGGCCGCCCCGGTGGATTTGGCATAGCGAATCATGGCCTGGGCGGAAGCGCGTACCTGGGTGACGGTGCCGGGGGCGGATTCCACCATATCGGTCCAGAGCGTCTGGATGGAGTCCAGGATGACGAGGTCAGGCCGCTTTCCATCCTCGATCGTGGCGAGGATGTTCTCCACATTGGTTTCAGCCGCGAGTTCCACCGCGGATTCGGCCACGCCGAGCCGCTGCGCCCGCAACCGGATCTGCGCCACCGCCTCCTCGCCGGAGACATAGACGATCCGGTGCCCTCCGCCGGCAAGCGCCGCGGCCGCTTGGGTCAGGAGAGTGGATTTGCCGATTCCCGGATCTCCGCCCACAAGGAGGGCGGACCCGCGCACGAAACCTCCCCCGGTCGCGCGGTCGAGTTCGCCGATGCCGGTGACGATCCGCGGCGCATCCTCTATGTCGCCGGAAAGCGTGGTGAGCGCGACGGGTCTTCCAGGTCGCGCCTTCCTGAGAGCCTGCGGGCCCGCCCCGATGCCGCTTACGGTGCCTTCCTCGACAAGCGTGTTCCACTCGCCGCAGCCATCACATTTTCCCGCCCAGCGGGCATGGACGGTGCCGCAATTCTGACAGACGAACTGAAAGCGGGGCTTGGCCATTAAATCTCAACTCCGCCGGAGGCTGGACGCATCGGGTTCATACAGTGCCTCCTACATATTCCCGGCAATATCTTCGCCCTAGCGAAGTCAGGAGTTCGTAGGCGATGGTCCCGGCGGCCTCGGCCACTTCGTCGATCGGCATGTTGGGCCCGATGAGCTCGATGTAATCGCCTATGGCAACGGCGTTGGGGCCGAGCGAGGTGATGTCAAACAGGGTAAGATCCATCGTGACGCGGCCGAGCACCGGCACTCGGTGGCCGTGAGCGAAACCCTGCGCGCCGTTTGGGACGGCGCTTCTGAGCGGCACGCCACCGCCCGAGCCAGAACGGTGATATCCATCCGCATATCCCGTTGCGCAGACCGCAACGACGCTGTCCCGCACGACCGGAGCCGCCCCATAGCTCACGGTCTGACCGGCGCGCACGTGACGAACCTGCACGATCCGCGTTTCCGCTGTCACGACGACCTGCATCGGATTGCCGATCCCGCTCACCGGCGCCCCGCCATAAAGGGCGATTCCGGGCCGCGTGAGGTCGCCGAGGAAATCACCGCCCAGAAAGATGCCTGCCGAATTGCAGAGACTTGATTCACTTTGTGGAAAAAGCGCGCGAACCGCCTGAAATGATTCAAGCTGCTGGCGATTCAGCGAATGGTCTGGCGCGTCCGCACAGGCCAGGTGGCTCATCAGAAGGATCGGCGTAAGCGCGCCTGTCAGCGCATTCTCCTCCGCAAGCGAGCGCGCGCGTTCCGGCGTGAGCCCGAGCCGGTTCATGCCGGTGTCCACGTGGATGGCGCAGGGCCGTGAGCGCTCGTCGTCCCAGCCATGGGCTTCCCATATGGAAAGATCGCTCTGGGAATTCAGGACGGGGATCAACCGCGCTTCGCGGTAGGCGGCGGCCGATTCCACGGAAAAGAGCCCGGTAAGCACGAAAATCTCGGCCTGCGGAAGAACCGACCGCAATTGGAGCCCTTCAAGCGGAAGTGCAACGAAGAAGCGCCGGCACCCCGCTGCCCAGAGCGCCGAGGCCACAGGCTTTATCCCCAACCCATAAGCATCCGCCTTGAGGACGGCTGCGGCCTGAGCCGGGGCAGACCGTTGGGACAAAAGCCGGTAGTTTGCCGCCAGTGCAGAAAGATCGACCGTCAACCGTCCGCCTGCCAGATGCGATGGGGGGCCGTTGTCGGTCGTATTTGATGGAACGGGCACTGCTACTCGAACCGTTCCGGCAAGTGTGATTCCTCGGCCAGATCGAAGAAACGCGTGAATTCGCCCTGGAAGCCGAGCGGTACCGTTCCCGTCGGGCCGTGACGCTGCTTGGCGATGATGACCTCAGCTTTGCCGCGGACCTCGTTCATGTCGGCTTCCCATCTCAAATACTCTTCGGTGCCCGGCTTGGGCTCCTTGTTCTTGAGATAATATTCCTCGCGATAAACGAACAGGACCACGTCGGCATCCTGCTCGATGGAGCCCGATTCGCGCAGGTCCGAGAGCTGCGGGCGTTTGTCGTCGCGGCTTTCCACCTGGCGCGAGAGCTGGGACAGCGCGATGATCGGAACCCCGAGTTCCTTGGCAAGCGCCTTGAGACCGGTGGTGATCTCGGTGATCTCCTGCACGCGGTTCTGCTGTGCCTTGGCTGAAGAGCCCTGCATGAGCTGCACATAGTCGATAACGAGGACGTCGAGCCCGCGCTGGCGCTTGAGCCGCCTCGACCGTGCGGCGAGCTGGGCGATCGAGATGCCGCCGGTCGCGTCGATGAAGAGCGGTATCTTCTGCATCATCTGGGCGCAGCCGACAAGTTTCTCGAACTCCGCCTCGGTGATCTCGCCCCGGCGGATCTTGGAGGAGGGGATCTCGGTCTGCTCGGAAATGATACGCGTGGCGAGCTGCTCGGAAGACATTTCGAGCGAGAAGAAACCCACCACCCCGCCATTGGCGGCCTTGAAGCTGCCATCCGCCTGCTGGGTGGGCTCGTAGGCGGCTGCGATGTTGAAGGCGATATTCGTGGCAAGCGAGGTCTTGCCCATACCTGGACGCCCGGCAAGGATGATCAGGTCCGAGGGTTGCAGGCCACCCATGCGCTTGTCGAGATCGCGCAGGCCAGTGGAAATTCCGGAAAGGCCGCCATCGCGCATGAAGGCGGCATTGGCCATGTCGATGGCCGTCTTCGTGGCGTCGCCGAAACTCTCGAACCCGCCGTCATAGCGTCCCGTCTCGGCAAGCTCGAAGAGGCGCCGTTCCGCATCCTCGATTTGGGACTGCGGAGCCATGTCGACAGGGGCGTCATAGGCGATGTTGACCATGTCCTCGCCGACCGTGATCAGCGCTCGGCGGACGGCGAGATCGTAGATGGCGCGCCCGTAATCGGCGGCATTGATGATGGTGACGGCCTCGGCAGCCAGCCGTGCCAGATATTGCGCTACCGTCAGCTCGCCGACCTTTTCCTCGGCTGGCAGGAAGGTCTTGATCGTGATCGGACTGGCGATCTTGCCCATCCGGATGAACTCGGCCGCCACCTCGTATATTCGCCTGTGCAGCGGTTCGTAGAAGTGGTTTGGCTTGAGAAAATCCGACACCCGATAGAAGGCGTCGTTGTTGACCAGGATCGCACCGAGGAGAGCCTGTTCAGCCTCGATATTGTTCGGTGGTTCCCTGTAAAGCGGCGTCTCCGCCGGATTCAATTTGCGGACTGCGTCGGCCATCTGACTTCCATCTTATGAATGGCGGCCGGAAACTGCGAATGGTCCGGCGCCCCCCTTGAGCATGGTCATAACCTCTCGGGAGCGGTGATGTAAGTAAGGGTGCTCCCTGATTTGGTCAGACAAGGCGACAATCGGATCGTAGAGCACGATATCCACACCACCCACAAAACGAATCGCTGTCGAGGGCCGTAAAGCCCTCTTACAGCTTGACTGTGACTTGATTCGTTTCTGGATGATATTCCTATTCGGCGGCGTCGGGAATCGCGGTCCCGTTGTCGAGAGCGTTCAAGCGCCGCTCTACCTCGAGCATGTAGTCGCGGGTCACCGGCAAAGCGTCGCGCCGCTTCGTGATCTGGATCTGGAAGTTGACCATATCCTGCCAGCGGAAGGATGCTTCGGAGCCAGCGAGATAGAACTCCCACATGCGCGCAAAGCGCTCGTCATAGATCTCAACCGCCCTTGCGCGATTGGCCATGAAGCGCTCGCGCCATGCCTTCAGCGTCTCCGCATAGTGGAGTCTCAGGATCTCTATATCCGTGATGATGAGCCCAGCCTTCTCGATCGCCGGAACGACCTCCGACAGGGCGGGGATATAGCCGCCCGGGAAAATGTATTTGCGGATGAAGGCGTTCGTCACCGAAGGGCCGGAAGTGCGGCCGATCGTATGCAGCAGCATCACGCCGTCATCGGCCAGAAGCTGAGCGCATTTATTGAAGAAAGTGCGGTAGTGATTGACCCCCACATGCTCGAACATGCCGACGGACACGACCCGGTCGAAGGGTCCGGTGAGAGCGCGGTAGTCCACGATTTCGAAGCGCGCCTTCTCGGCAAGACCGGATTCGCGTGCGCGCCGTTGCGCGACCGCATGCTGCTCTTCCGATAGCGTGATGCCGAGCACATTGGCGTCGAAACTGCGCGCAATGTCGAGACCGAGGCCGCCCCAACCCGAGCCGATATCGAGCACCTTCTGACCGGGCTTCAGCGCCAGCTTCGCTATGATGTGGCGCTTCTTCAGACGCTGCGCCTCCTCCAGCGGAATGCTGGGGTCCGGATAGTAGGCGCAGGAATACTGCATGTCCTCATCGAGGAAGAGTTTGTACATCTCGCCCGAGAGGTCGTAATGGCGCTGGACGTTGCGCTTCGACCGGCCCGCCGGATTGTACTGATGCAGACGGCGGAAAAGATAGCGGACGCCTTCGCCGACTTTCATCGCAAGCGCCTGTGGGCCGCCGCGATCAAAATTTTCGTAGGCGACCTTCAACAGCGCTAGAATGTCGCCTTCAATAAAATCCACCTCGCCGTCCATGTATGCTTCAGGAACGGCAAGCATGGGATCGAGCGCGATGGCTCGTTCCGCACCATGTGAGCGGATGACGATGTGAACGGGCTCGCCGGAGCCGTCACCAAACCGGTGCATGCGTCCGTCTGCATCGGTGATTGTGAGCGATCCGGTCTGGATCAAGCGTGAAACGAATTTCTGGAGCAGAGGATTCATTGCGGCCTCCGTCTTGGGAAGCCACAATTATGTATCAGATCGCCTGCGGATGAAAAGAGTTGGGCTTTTTCGGGGCAACTCCGTGGCACCACCATTGTCTCCATTTGTAAGTATAGGAAACTAAATGAAATCTCCGCATGGAGAGCTGCTTATGGTCAAATGGCGGCGCGTTGGTTCAAAACTTCTTAAACATTGGCTCAGCGCAACCCCGCATAAATGGCCAGGGTGACACTGGCCTTCTGCAACCAAATCGGCCTGTCACAATTATTCAATCGATTCATGTTGCTAGGTGGGGCGGAGAGGGCCTTGCCGTCCTTCCGTGTCTTTGTCACAACAGCCGATAATTGTCTCGCGCGGGCGGCTTCCGCGCTCATTTCCGGGAGAACAGGGATGACCTTCATGCCGAAAAGCCCCCATGCCGGCCTAGACCGAATCTTGACCCTCGAGCTGGTCCGCGTGACTGAGAGGGCGGCGGTGGCGGCAGCCAGGCTGCGGGGCCGGGGCGACGAGAAGGCTGCCGACCAGGCGGCCGTGGACGCGATGCGCTCCGAACTGAATCGCCTGCCCATTCAAGGCACGGTGGTGATTGGCGAAGGAGAGCGCGACGAAGCCCCGATGCTTTATATCGGTGAGGAAGTCGGGGTCGGCGAGGGGCCGGAGGTGGACATCGCGCTCGATCCGCTGGAAGGCACGACGATTTGTGCCAAGAACCTTCCAAACTCGCTCGCCGTGATCGCGATCGCCGAACGCGGCAGCCTGCTCTACGCGCCTGACGTCTATATGGAGAAGATCGCGGTCGGTCCGGGCTACCCGGAAGGGATCGTGAACCTGGATGCGTCTGCGGCCGAGAATGTGGAGAATCTTGCCAAAGCCAAGGGCGTGCCGGTTTCCGAGATCACCGCCTGCATTCTCGATCGGCCGCGGCACGCGCGCCTGATCGAAGAAGTTCGCGCCACAGGTGCCGCCATCCGGCTCATCGGCGACGGCGACGTGGCGGGCGTCATCCACACCACCGACCCGGACAATACCGGCATCGACATCTATCTCGGCATTGGTGGTGCGCCGGAGGGCGTTCTGGCGGCAGCTGCGCTGCGCTGCATCGGTGGCCAGATGCAAGGCCGCCTACAGCTCAATACGGAGGAGAAGGTGGCGCGCGCCGCCAAGATGGGGATCTCCGATCCCAACAAAGTCTACCGCATGGAGGAAATGGCAAGCGGCGACGTGCTCTTTGCTGCGACCGGCGTCACGGATGGCAATCTCCTTTCCGGCGTGAAGTTCGCCCGCGATTCCATCCAGACCCACACGATTGTCATGCGCTCCTCCTCTCGCACCGTGCGCGAGATCAAGGCGCGGCATCAAGATTTGGAAAAGTTCTGAATTTTTCCCAATTCCGCCGCTCAAAGGTCTATCGTCCGACGAAAGACGGAGACCGGGTTGAGCAGCGAGAGGCGGTATTTTCTGGGCGTAAAGCAGTCGGCGCGCGGGGTGAGCTGGGAACACCGGCTCGACCCGCGCGGTGAGAACATTGCGCTCGGGATTGCCCAGAGCCATGGCGTCCCTGAGATAGTGGCGCGCGTGCTTGCCGGGCGTGGCGTCGGGCTGGAAGAGGCCGCTCGGTTCCTCACACCCTCGATTCGCGACCTGCTGCCTGATCCTGCCAGGCTCACGGATATGGAGAAGGCGGCCCGCCGGATCGCCGATGCGGTGATTGCCCGCGAGCCCGTGGCTATCTTCGGCGATTATGACGTCGATGGCGCGGTATCGTCCGCCATCCTGAAGCGCTTTCTCGCCCATTATGGCGTGGCCGCGGAAATTTATATTCCCGACCGGCTGTTCGAAGGGTACGGCCCCAATCCAGAAGCCATGCGTGAGCTCGTGCGTCGAGGCGCCAAGCTTATCGTGACGGTGGACTGCGGCACAAACAGCGCCCCCTCCATTGCGGCCGCCAACGAGATGGGAGGCGATGTCGTGGTGCTCGACCACCATCAGGTGGGTGGCGAGTTGCCGGTTGCTGTCGCCATCGTGAACCCGAACCGGGAGGATGATCTTTCGGGGCAGGGGCATCTCTGCGCAGCCGGAGTCGTCTTTTTGGCGCTGGTGCAGACCACGCGCATTCTGCGGACCGAACTGCGCAATACGCCCCCTCCGGATCTTCTCTCCATGCTCGATCTGGTGGCGCTCGCAACCGTCTGCGATGTGGTGCCGCTGGTGGGCGTGAACCGTGCTTTCGTGGCAAAGGGCTTGCTTGCCGCGCGACAGATGAGGACGCCGGGCCTTTCCGCTCTCGCCAGGGTGGCGCGCATAGGCGAACCCCTCAACTGCCATCACCTCGGCTTCCTTCTTGGGCCGCGCATCAATGCCGGCGGGCGGATCGGCAATGCCGCGCTCGGCAGCCTTCTTCTGGCAACCGTCGAGCCGGGCGAGGCGGAGTCCATTGCTGCGACCCTCGACCGTCTCAACCAGGAGCGCCAGGCGATGGAGACGGCCATGCTGGCCGAAGCGCGGGCGGAGGCCGACGCGGAACTGATGAGCGGAGACGGCCCGGCGGTGCTGGTCACGGCGAGCGACAAATGGCACCCGGGAATTGTGGGGCTGATCGCGTCGCGGCTCAAGGACCACGCGCGCCGACCAACCTTCGCTATTGCCTTCGACGCGAATGGCCTGGGCACAGGTTCCGGACGTTCTATTGCGGGTTTCGACCTTGGCCGCCTCGTTCGGGATGCCGTATCCGAGGGCCTGCTCGTCAAGGGTGGCGGACATGCCATGGCGGCCGGAATAACCATCGAGCGGAAGAAGCTCGGGGCCTTGCGCGCCTTTTTCGAGGAAAAGGCGGCGAGCGCCGTCTCGCTTTTACGCCAGAGCGAAAGCCTCAAGATTGATGCCGCCCTGTCGGCGGATGGCGCAACCCTGGACCTCTTGGAGACCTTGGAAGCGGCCGGACCCTACGGCTCCGGCCATCCGGCTCCGGTTCTGGCTTTGCCGCGTCACCGCCTGGTGGATGCCAAGCCGGTCGGCAACGGTCATATCCGCGCGGATCTGAGGTCGCTGTCAGGCGCGAGGCTGCAGGCCATCGCTTTCCGTGCCGCCGAGACGGATGTGGGGAATTTCCTCTTTGCAAACCGGGGAGCGTCCGTCCACGTGGCGGGCTCGCTCGCCGTGAACCATTGGAATGGCAGCCGCTCGGTGCAGTTCCGCATCACGGATGCGGCGAAGGATTAGCTCAATACGGTCAGCATGCGCTGCAGTTCAGGCAATTGGGCCTTGGTGGTCTCGTACCCGACCTTGATCGCCTCGTCCGCACGATAAAATTCCGTCAGCCCGATATGACCGAGCTTTGGCTGGAGCGACAGATCTGGCGGGTCGCCGGCCATGCGGGCGCGGGAAATGCGGTCCTGGATAATGTTGAACGCCTCGACCATGACGCCGGTAATGCCGAGCCGGACATCGTGCCGTTCGGGCCCCTTTTCGACCACCAAAGGTGCTTTCTCGCCGTCCAGCGGTTTACCTTCCTTTTCAGGCAGGTCGGCGCTGTGGCGGATGACGGCAGCCCGGCCGAACACGTCATAATGAAGGTTCACCGCGACGACGAGCGGCTGCTCATAAGACCGGCACACCGTGACCGGCACGGGATTGACCAGCGCGCCGTCGATCAGGACCCGGCCGTTGCACACCACCGGCTCAAAGACACCGGGAAGCGCATAGGAGGCGCGCATGGCAAGGATCAAGGAGCCGCTGTAAAGCCAGATCTCGTGCCCAGTGCGGATTTCCGCTGCGACGCATACGAAAGGCTTCGGCAAGTCCTCGAAAGTGAGCCCGTTGAGATGCTCCTGCATTCTCTGGTTGAGCTTCATGCCGCCAAAAAGGCCGCTGCCACCGAAATTGAGATCCAGAAGTCCAAGGATGCGGCGACGGGTCAGAGACCGCGCGAAATCTTCCAGCTGATCCAGCTTGCCGGCAAGATAGCAGCCGCCGACAAGCGCTCCGATGGACGTTCCGGCGATCATCGAAATGTGTACGCCGGCTTCATCCAGCGCGCGCAGCACGCCGATATGAGCCCAGCCGCGGGCGGCTCCTCCGCCAAGGGCCAGCGCAATACCCGGGCCCTGACCGCCATTGGCCAATGGCTGGGCCGGAGGCTTTACGGCATTATTGTCATTGCCGTCGGATTTTCCGCGGAGCGGTCCCCAATCGAGCATCACAATCTCCTGAGCCCCCGGACAATAATGCCCAGGTTCCGTAATAAATTCATGAATGTGGGAAGGCAAAGGCCCGAAATAGGAGGCTCCGCTCACCCGAAAGCGAGGATTTCACCCGTTTTCGGTCAGAATTGGGCGGCCGCCTTCAACCTTCACATCCCGATAGAAGCAGGAACGTCGGCCGGTATGGCAGGTTGCACCTTGGCCGGCGACATGCACCTTGAGCAGGACCGCATCCTGGTCGCAGTCGGTGCTGATGGCCACCACATGCTGTTCGTTTCCAGAGGTTTCGCCCTTTTTCCAGAGGGTTGAACGGGAGCGAGACCAGTAATGGGCTATGCCGGTCTGGAGAGTCTTGGACAGCGCCTCGGCATTCATATGGGCTACCATGAGAAGCGTGCCGTCATCCGCATCGGTAACGACCGCCGTTATGAGCCCATTCGCATCGAAACGTGGTGTGAAGAGTTTCCCTTCCTCCAGCTCGGTTTTATCGGCGGAAGGTGGCGCAAAACGGAATTCTTGCATCGTGTCAGCCGTTGCGGGGATCTCGGACCATGGTGATGAAGCGCATCTGCTCTTCAGGCCGCGTCTTGAAGGTCCCAGTAAAGGTCGTGGTGAGTGTGGTGGAGCCCTGCTTGCGGATGCCCCGCATAGCCATGCACATATGCTCCGCCTCAATCATAACGGCAACGCCGAGCGGCTGGAGCACATCCTGGATTGTGCCGGCGATCTGGGCCGTCATCGTTTCCTGCGTTTGCAGCCGGCGGGCGAATATGTCGACCACCCGGGCGATCTTGGAAAGGCCCACCACTCTCCCATCCGGCAGATAGGCCACATGCGCCTTGCCGACGATCGGCACCATGTGGTGCTCGCAATGGGAATGGAACGGNATGTCCCGGATCAACACCATATCGTCATANCCGGCGACTTCCTCGAAGGTGCGCCCGAGTTCNTCGGCAGGGCAAAGATCGTAGCCGCCGAAGAGCTCCTGATAGGCCTTCACCACGCGCGCGGGGGTCTCCTTAAGCCCCTCCCGGTCCGGATCGTCGCCCGCCCAAC
>Ga0065721_10005652_pt1 | contig 12300 bp, 6 predicted proteins | sample Mesricmetagenome_FD_59108 | JGI IMG/M metagenome (GOLD analysis project Ga0065721, IMG submission 59108) | Mesophilic microbial community from rice straw/compost enrichment Sample: eDNA_1 v2 (version 2) | ecosystem: Engineered > Solid waste > Grass > Composting > Bioreactor | place: USA: Davis... | reverse complement strand
GAAAAGTCTTTAATAATATNCTTATAATAAAATAATCTATTCATTAATATAAAAATGAAAGAAAATAAAAATAATTCAAGAAAAACGAAAATATAATATTATTAATGATTTAAAATAATTTTTGGAAAAAAATAGTAAAAATATAAAAAAAAACAACGTAAATGATCTATAAAATCCTTAAGTTACCAGCATTGGCGCGCAATTCTATTAGTATATTCACTAGTCAATTCACGCGTCAAATTACAGAATTATAACATTTTGTTGTTTATTTATAATATCAAAACAATTTAGTCACAAAATTATATAATTCTGTAATTCAGCGCGAAATTTCATTAGTTATTTTCTAGTCAAATCACACACCAAATCATAGAATTATATCATTTTGTTGTTTGTTTATAATACCAAAATAATTTGGTCACAAAATTATATAATTATGTGATTCAGCGTGTAATTCTCTTAGAATAAATATAATTTAAACATCAAGAGTAATCTTCCATATTTTTATTGTTTTTCAAAATAATAAAAAAATTAATTATTAAAATTTATTATAATTATCGTGAATATAGTCTTGGTACTAAATATCTTAATTCATATTTTTTGCAAATATTTCTCAAAATTTCATCATATTTATCATTTTTGATATATTTTTGGTGAATATAATATTGTAATTCCTCCAATTTAAAATTATTTAAGGGATGCATATCTATTACCAATAATAAATCTATTAATTCTTCATAATCTAAAAATTCAACAATATCTTTATGTCCATAACATATACTAATATACATATTAATAATATTGGATCCAATATCAGGAATTTCCAAAGAAATATCCTTATTATCCGACATTTTCGAATCAATCATTTTTCTTATTGTGAGACTATTTTCATACATTATCTTTTTATTTACAACATATTTTATATCATTAATACAAATATGAAAAATATTATCATAATTGAACATACTAAAAAATTCATGATTTGATAGGGTATCAATTGGCCTTATATTTTCAATAGGTAGATTAATTTTAATCCCATTTGCTAAAATTATTAAATCATCATAATCAATTTTTTTGAAAAAATCTTCAGAAGTTATCAAATCACCTTTTAAAATGTTATCAATAATATAATTAGTTATGATTTTAATATTTTCTTTACTAAAATCATTTATTGTGATAATATTATTAATTAAACTAGATTTGTCACTATTTTCTATAAAATTTATATAACCAGTTTTTTTCAAGAAATCAATATTGCTATTACTAATTTCTTCGATGGATAATTTATTTATGTTCATTTGACAATCTTCTATTAAATATTTAACTATATTAGTTTTTTTTTCGTTCATACAAGCTAAAGACAAACAATTTCTACTAATATTTATAAAATTTATGTCCATTTTACATTCTTCGATCAAATATCTAACTATGTTGACATTTGAATTGTAACGACATGCTAATTGTAAACAATTATTCATATCATTATTTTTTATATTTATATCCATTTTGCAGTCCTCAATTAAGTATTTAATAATTTTAATTTGTGGATTATCACGACATGCTAATAATAAGCAATTGTCCCCATTACTATTTTTGATATTAATATCTATTTTATAATCTTCAATTAGATATTTTATGATATTGATATTTGAATTATTTTTACAAGCTAACAACAAACAATTTTCATCACAAATATTTTTTGAATCTATATTTATTCCACGATCTTCTATTAGATATTTAATTATTTTTATATTTGGATTATTATAACATGCTAGTAATAAACAATTATTATTATTATTACTATTTTTAACATTTATATCCATCTTGCAATCTTCAACCAGATATTTAATAACATCAAGACATACATTATCAAAACATGCCAACAATAGACAATTGTCTCCGTATTTATTTTTGACATTTATGTCCATTTCGCACTCATTGATTAAATATTTTATAATATTAACATTTGGATTATTTTCACAAGCTAATAATAAGCAATTTTCATCATCAATATTCTTTAGATTTATATCAGTTTTGCAATCTTTAATTAAATATTTGATTATATCAAGGTTTTGGTTATTACTACATGCCATTAATAAACAATTATTGTTGTCATTATTTCTAACATTTACATCCATTTTACAATTTTCAATTAGGTATTTAACTATGTTAATATCTGAATAGCTATAACATGTTATAATTAAACAATCACAACCATGTTGTTTATTTATATATTGTGTATCCATTTTACATTCCTCAATTAAATATTTTATAACATCAGCATTATGACCATTTTTACATGCTAATAATAGACAATTATCACCTTCATCATTTTTACTATCTGTATCTATCTTACATTCCTCAATTAGATATTTGACAATAGTAATATTATTATCATTTCCCTCACAGGCTAACAATAAACAATTATCATTGTTGTTATTTTTTGTTTTTACGTCCATTTTGCAATCTTCAACTAGATATTTTATTATGTTAATATTCTTATTATTTTCACAAGCTAATAATAAGCAATTATTACCTTCGATATTTTTTATATTTGTGGGAATTTTGCATTCCTCAATTAAATATTTAATTACATTAACATTTGGATTATTCCGACATGCTAATATCAAACAATTACTACCATGATTATTCTCGATATCTATGGGAATTTTACAATCCTCAATTAGATATTTTACTACGTTAATATCTGGATTACCATCACATGTTAATAATAGAGCGTCATTACCAACCATGTTTCTTATACTTGTATTCATTTTACAATCTTCAATTAAATATTTAATCATGTCAATATTCGAGTTGCTTCTACAGGCCAATAATAAGCAATTTTCGTTACTCTTATTTTTTATATTTATATCCATTTTACAATCTTCGACTAAATATTTAATAACATTAATGTTTTTATTATTTTTACAGGCTAATAGTAGACAATTTTCATTATTGTTGTTTGTAAAGTTTATGTCCATTTTACATTCTTCAATTAGATATTTAATTATATTAATATTTGAATTATTACATGCTAATAATAGGCAATTATCACCATTATCGTTTTTGACGTTTATATTAATATTACAATCTTCGATTAGATATTTAATTATATTAATATTTGAATTATTATAACATGCCAGTTGTAAACAATTATTATTACGATCATTTTTCAAATTAATATCCATTCCACACTCTTCAATTAAATATGTAATAACATCAATATTCGAATTGTTTCTACAGGCTAATAGTAGGCAATCATCATTATTTTTATTTTTTTTATTAACAGACATTTTACAATCTTCAATTAAATATCTGATTATGTTAACATTTGGATTATTGTAACATGCAAGTATTAGACAATTATTACCATAATTATTCTCAATATTTGTGGAAATTTTAAGATCTTCAATTAAATATTTTACTACATCAATATCCAAATTATTACAACATGTTAATAATAGACAATTATCACCAATAATATTCCTTGAATTTATGTCCATTTTACATTCTTCGATTAGATATTTTATCATATTAATATCCCTATTGTCTCTACAAGCTGATAATAAACAGTTATCATAATTATTATTTTTGATATTAAGATCCACTTTATGTTCTTCGATTAAATATTTGACAATATTAATGTTTTTTCTATTTTTGCAAGCAAATAATAGACAATTATCATTATTGTCATTCCTAATATCAATGGCAATTTTACAATTTTCAATTAAATATTTAACTACATCAATATTTGAATTATTCCAACATGCTAAAAGTAAGCAATTATTGCCACAATTATTTTTAATATTTACTGAAATTTTGCGCTCTTCAATCAGATATTTTACTACATTTATGTCTGGATTATTACAACATGTTAATAATAAGCAATCATCACCAAATTTATTTCTTAAATTTGTGTCAATCTTGCATTCTTCGATTAAATATTTAATTATATTAATATCAAAATTACTTCTACAAGCTTGTAACAAACAATCATCACCTCTATTATTCTTTATATTAATATCCATTTTGCATTCATTGACTAAATATTTAATAATATTGATATTTTTATTATTTTTACAGGCTAATAATAAACAATCATTGTTCTCCTTATTTTTAATATTTGTAGACATTTTACAATCTTCGATTAAATATTTTATGACATTAATATTTTCATTATTTTCACAAGCTAATAATAGACAATTACTATTATTGGTATTTTTTATATTTGTGGAAATTTTACAATCTTCTATTAGATATTTAATTATGTTAATATTTTTATTATTTTCACAAGCCATTAATAGACAATTATCATTAAAATTATTTCTTGCATTTGTGTCCATTTTGCATTCTTCAATTAAATATTTAATTATATTAAGATTTAAATTATAACAACATGCTAACATTAAACAATTATTCCCATAAATATCCTTTAAATTTACATCCATCTTGCATTTTTCTATTAAGTATTTTATCACATCTATATTATTGTTGTACCAACATGCGTATGTAAGACAATTCCTTAATTTTTTATCAACATAATTAACATTAATTCCACAATCCTCAATCAAATATTTGATAATGTTTAAATTATTCGAATAATTTGTATTAATTGGTTTCTTATTATTTCTGTAAAGGTATATTAGATTTCCTCGCATATTTGATTTGATTAAATCACTAAAATATTTCTTGTTTGCACAACATGCAAACATTAAACAGTTTTGGTTTTCTTTATTTTTGATATTAATATCAAACTTATATTTTGTCATTAAATATTTTAATATGTTAATATCGTTATTACATGAAGCATAGAATAAACAGTTACTACCAAATTTGTCTTTATAATTAACATCAATTTTGTAATTTTCAATTAGATATTTGACAATTTTTATATTAGTATGTTGACATGCCGATAAAAAATACAAATTAATATTAATAAAAATCGGCTTATTTAATCCAAAGTATTCTAATAGATTTGTATTTAACAAAATATCAATAAGATCATTACAAAAATATATATTTTGATATTGGAATTTATCTTCATTCATTTCTATGTATGGATATTTTATAACGTAATACATATGTAATTTTTTTTTCATTTTTTTCTATCATATTAATATTTCTTATTTCATATATTTTCAAAATAATAAATTCATAATTAAAAAATATATTTTTAATTTGACCAATTAAATTTAATTTTGATTTTTGGATCCCACCATTAAATTTTTTATTAAATTAAAAAATTTAATTATTTTTAAAATTTACTGAATTTTTTTAGATTAATTGTTTGAATTAAAATCGAAACATTCATATAATTTTATTTTTTCTTTATAATCCTCTTCAATATATTCTTTTAAATTTTTTAAAGTATATAATTTTTGATTTAATTCGTCAATATGTGATGCAATCTTTTCTGTTGCTATTTCCAATTTTTCCTTCCATATATATGTACATTTTGTGTATTTTAGTCTATCGCATGCTTCTTTTGAAGAAACAGTAACTGGAACATTACAACATGATACATCATTGTCAATATCATTTGTTTTGGAACATAATTTTTCATTTTTACAATCTCTATTAATTCTTGAATAAGTTTCATAAATAATCTTACCATTTGAATAATTATCTACTTTATCTAATGGATAAGGTTTTGATTTTGATTTTTCTTCGCAGGATTCTATTTCACAATTATCTTCACAATCTTGTGAAGAGGCTTTACTTGATTTTGAACATACTGATGTAGATGATTGGCATGATTTATTTGAACATAAAGATTTTAATGAAATTGTCGTTTTACAACTTTTCGATGATTTTTTCGATCTGCAACTTGAAGACTTGCGACATTTTTTAGATAATGATTCGCATGATTCTTGTTCATATGATCGGCTCCCACATCTAGAAGCTAATTCACTATCACAAGTATCATCCTTCTCATATCTTGATTTATAAGATTTTAAGTCTTTAGAACATGTATCTGGACAACAGGATACTGGACGACATTTTTTTACATATTGTTGTAATTGAATGTATAGAGTTAATAAATCTAAATCTTTTATACCAACTTTAACTGGATATAAAATTGTGTTTTGACTATTAACATCATAACAATATGGTTTCTCTGTCAAATGCACACCTCTTGTTAGTGGAAAAATCATTATATCACATGGTTTATCGTTATCACAACATTTATAAGGTGTTGAAACTATCGTTTTTTTCCCAGACACTTCTGCACTGTCAACAAATCTTTCAAGATCATCTAATTTAGATTTTAATTCTATTAGTCCCGCATGACGATGTAGATCTGTTGCTTCAGTGGGTGTAATTTTTAATAATATTATTTCCTTACAATCATATAATGTTTTTAAAACAACATGTAATTGTTTGATCGTTAAATTGATTGTTATTTCTGCTTGACATAAACTCAATAATCCTGCTCGTTTATTAATGTTTAAATTTTCAATTAAAGTACTGGTTATAATACTATGGTTTGTTTTTTTAGGATATTCACTCATTTTGTATCTATAATACATGCAAATATTTTTTTACTTTAGGACTGATGAACAAGACTAATAAATTAAGAAAAAATTGAATATTATTACTATTTGGCAAATAGTTTATATGTAATTTTTTTTTTATGATGGGAAACAAAAATATAAGTGATGTTACTGAATCCGTTATTTACCATATTGATGGTAATTCTCACAAAACCAATTACACCATTATTGACCTATTTTCTACTATTGAAGAAAATTGGAAAAAAGAAAAAAATAAATTAAACATTATTTTACCAAATAATATAAATTCCAAAATAACTTGTCAAAACTTGGATAATATTTTGTCAATATTTAAGTACTTACTTATTAATATTGTTAAATATGTTTATAAAGATGATTTTAATGATTCAATAATTAGAGAATATAAAAATAGCACTCAATCCACAAAAAGTTCCAAATCCGATATTATTTTGTTAAAAACTAAAATTTCCAAATTATTATGTGATAATAAGGGTTCAACATTATTTATTAGAGAAATTATTTATGTTCTATTCGATATTAACACAATATTAGAAAAAGAATTCTATGATAAAAACCAAGCTATTAGAGTAATTTCAAATATCGAAAATATCTTAAATTATTATAAAAATAATAATATAAATAGGAATTTTTTTCAAAATAAAATAAATATTCAAAGTAACTTAGGTTCAATAAAATATATTAAATCAAAATTTAGAAAATTTCAATATATTAAATTAAAAACAATTTTAAATTATTCCTTAAAAATTGGAATTAAAAATAACCAAAATAACCAAATTTTATGTAATTTATTTAAAAATCTCAATATCTTTACAAATATTGATAATTTTTATGATAAAAAAATTTTCGAATTATTAGGCGTTAATTCATACGAATTTACACTCATTAGAAATATGATTACTGATCTATTAGAATTCATTTTAAAAACAGAAAATGATTATAAAATTAGAATCCCGGAAAGTAAAGATTCTGGTAGATACATGGGAAATTTTTATGATGGAAGTGTTCACCTAACTAATTTCACCATTATAGAACTTTTTGAGAATATTAAGGATCTATGGGAAAGAAACAGTATGAACAAATTTTTTTCGGGAGCCCCCGGTTTTTTAGAAATCAAATATTCCTTTAACAATATTTTTTCTAGACTTTATCGTATAACTGTATATTTTATCATATATCTTTATAAAAATAATCATGTTGACTCTATAATAGGAGAATATCATAATAATTTAAAAAATAAAGATCAAATTACTAAAAATAAGCGCCGAGAATCCAAAAATAAGCTTCGAGCTCTTAAAATTAGAGCTATGAATCCCCTTAATAAAGATAATAATTTAATTGACAAATATTATAATTACGAAATTATTATGTTACAAATTGAAGTCTCTAGATTATTATGTGATAACAAAGGATCAACTTTACTAATTAGAGAAATTATCTATGTTTTGTTTGATATTATTTGTGTTTTAAACTATGATTGTACCAGTAAAAAACAAGTAATTGAAAAAATAACTAATTTGGAAAATATTTTACAATGTTACACAAATAATATATATAGAAATGATTCCCAAAATAAAATAGATATTCAAATAAATTTAAAATTAGAAAGAAATATTAATCTTGAATTTAAAAGATTTGCATCTCTTAAATTCAAGGATTTGATGTCAAACATTCATAATATCGATTTTAGAAATATTATGAAAGTTTATGGTGACTTGACCTATTGCGATTTTCTATGCACTTTAATTTCTGATATCAAATTTTTTCTAAATATTGATAATCTTGATGAAAAATATATTTTCGAATTATTAAGTATAAATTCATATGAATTTATTATTGTTAGAAAAATAATTATTGAATTATTAAGAATCTATTCAATAATAAATAAATTTTCACATATCAGGATAAAAAAGTAAATATGTTTATTTTTTTTTATATTTATATATATATCTACCTATTTTTCTCTGATAAGAAAAAATAATTATTTTATTTTCAATTGAATAACCATATTTTATGTAATCATCTTTAGTGAAAAATTTCCTGTATTTATTTATTTTTTCTTTAAAATATTCAAATTCATAATTTTTTATTTTTTTTAAATCACATTTTGTTATAAATGTTATTCGTCTACAATCAATATTCCCATTTTCAAAATTCCATATTTTGTCAGTATATAATTCCATATCCGGAAATAAGGATTTATCCATTAGTAAATTTTCATAACCTGATATTACTAAATCTATTTTATTTACCGGTGTTATGTACAACATTTGTTCATATCTATTCAAAAAGTTTTTTCTATCAACATCATATAAATATAGATTATTAATTACATCACTTATTTTACCTGTACTAATTAATCTCTCTAACTCCGTAACAACATCTTTTAATAATGGTGATTTATGTTTTGAGTAAAACCATGTCGAAACAATATTTAGATTTTTTAATTTATTATTCCTATTAAAATAAAAATCAAAAACCCAAAAAGATCCATAAATATATTCATTTAATATTGGATTAATATCTTTGCCCAAATAAAGTTTATTGTAATCATGTGTATTAACTTCGGGCATATATAGTTTTAATTTTTTATAATCAAAATCAACTATTCCAAAATTTCTATCTTCTTTTGATGTAATTTCTGAACTTAACATTTTGGCATATTTACCTATTTTCCATTCGAATTTAATTTGTTCTAGATCATATTCCATAAGTTCGTTATTATTTTCATTATAAATTAATTCGTTTATTAGATCATCCAAATATTTCTTAATTTGAAATTCCTCAACTTTGTTCTTATATTTTTTGGATGTTCTAAATGGCCCTGGTATTTTGTAATTTTTTATAATTTCATCAACATAATTCTTAAATAAAATCATCAAATTTTCTGATGATTCATTATTTATTTTACCAATCTTAATTTTTGTTTCAAAAAATAATATTTTTTTTATTATATTAATATTTGTATCATAAACATTTTGACCATTTTTTATTTTTCTTATTAATTGACCATAATCATTTATATATTGTATCACAAAATAATATATGGTATAATTTGTTATTTCCTTATTTGGATTTTGTTGTGATAGGAATTTTTTTATCTTATATGTATTATAATTATCAGATATGTATTTTTGTCTAATTAATTCGGGTTCCATTTTTGATATTATTTTTAAATATTTTAAGAAATTTTTTATATTTAAATCTATCTTACCATTATGTGAATTAACTATATTGTGTAAATATCCATCTTCATCAAACATGTAACTATATTTATTTAATATTTCTTGAAAATCACTCTTAACATTTATCGATATTATTTTGGGCAAAAAATCATTTCCAAAAACATTTGCAATCATCACGAAATCATTAGAAATATTTTTTTTGAGTTCTGGTGTTACTTTTATATTAGATTTTTGATTTGTTATATAATTTGTAATATAATTTATAAATTTCGTTATGTCAGCGAATGAATGTGATGAAGTTTCTTGATCAAAATGTAACACGCTAAATTCCGAACCCAAAATCATATTTTGTAATATTATTGATAATAGTATTATATCTGCATCTGGACTATATAGCATCCATTTATTATTTGCGTTTATTTTATTGATCAATATTTCTTCCATTATTTTTTTTTCACCTTCTCCTGGATTTGAAGCACCTGATACCACAAATTCTTCCAAATTAATATACTTTTTTTTAATTGAATTTTTAACCCATGTCTCATCTGTTAGTGCATTTTCTATTTCTTTCATATAATCTGACCAAGTAACTATTTTATTCCTGTCGAATCTGTAACGATTTTCCTCAAATAATATTCGATTTTCCGGAATCTTTTTATTCAGTTTAAATTCGTTAAATATTTTTTTCAATATACCACTTCTTATAAATGATGTGTATCTCCTTTGTTTTTGTTCTACGATTTTTGCCATATTTGGTATTCCATCTATTGAAATAAATATTTTTTTCAACTTATTTTCCATCATATATGTTGATAGAATCCATAAAATGTGTTCTTTAATTAATCCAATTATTTTTTTCTCGACAAAATCAGGATTAAAGTATTTTTTATAGTCTTCAATCGTTGTTTCCGATCTAATTTTAAAATCCCATTTTTTTAATATTGATAAAACTAATTCGTTAGTAATTTTTTCTCTATTTAATTCGTGAATTTTATTATTTTTATAAATTATAATAAATAAAATAATCCCCAATTCTTCCTCTACCTTTGCCGATATATTATATAATAATGAATTAAAATCTACATAAAAATAATTAATATTTGTTTTTTCCTTATAATTTACCAAAATACCTGTATTTATATTTTTTCTTTTTTCTAAAGTCCTAAAAAACCCTTCTATACCCATTCTCTTTTTTTTGTGTTTTTTTTCTTATTTCTAATCTTTATTAAGATAATAAATTATTATATCATTTACAATTATTTAAATTCGAGATAAAACCTTTATTTTCTATAATTTCTAAAATTATTATCTAATTTATCAGATAATAATTTTTAAAATATATAGATATTTTTTATGATTAACCAATAATTATATTAAAAATATAAAAAATAATAAGTTCGAATATTATATAAATGAGTACTTTCTATAATATAATTTATGCAATACCTGTTGCTATTGTTTATAATTTATTTGTTTATAAATTAGCTGATGTCGTATTTAAAAAATCTTCACATGATAGTAAAATACAAAAAACAATGATTTTGGTATTTTTTTTTGGTATTGTAAGTCTATTAATTGCACAATCATTCTTTTCTTCAAATGCACGATTTAAAAATCCCATAATTAAATATGGATTAGTCTTTGGTGCAATTATCTCTGTAGTGTATGGTGCCCTAAATTATTGGGAAAAAATCACAAATGAAACAAAATTAATTCTTATTGTAATTGGTTTTGTTTTAATATTGCGATATAGTTATACATTAGTAAATAATAAACAAAATAATAATAATAATAATATTAATATTGATGATATTATTGATTACAATACAGCCTAATAATAAAATATCTAAATTTTAAATTTATAAATATCATATCACATCTTGTCTATATCATAAAATTTAATTATTTTTAGAATAAGCCAATTATTTATTAATGGATATGAAATTATCATAAATATTAATGTAACTATTTTAAATGATTCTAATTCTATATTAATAAATTCAAAACATCCACAAATAAAAAATATTATAACTAAAATAACTACAGTAGTTTCGTAAGTTTCATAACTAATTCTTTCCAAAATTAAATAATAAGATATTAATGAAATTATATAAATAATTGAAAATATAAACATATAAATTTTCAACAAGATACTCATATCTTTGTAAAGATATATGTCTAAAACTAAAAAACATAAAAATGACATCAGATAAGTCTTGACAGTTATCTCGAACATTATATTTTGATTCTTCATTTTTTATATTACAATTATTGATTCAATATTGAGAAAAAATATTTTTCATTTTTTTAATAATAATAATAATAATAAACAAAAAAATTATAATATTTCAGTTTGTATCTAATTTATGTAAAATTTTAAAAAATTTTTAGAAATTTATAATAAAAGTAATGTTACAAATATTACAACCAAATATAGAGATAAACCTAATACATCTGATAATAAACAAGTAAAATCTATAATAACAAAAGTTAAAACTATACGTTTAAAAAAACTTTTGTAAAGATTACAATAGTCAATTATATAGTATACTAATAATGACAAATAGATTGACAAAAATATA
>Ga0065721_10052266_pt1 | contig 12303 bp, 12 predicted proteins | sample Mesricmetagenome_FD_59108 | JGI IMG/M metagenome (GOLD analysis project Ga0065721, IMG submission 59108) | Mesophilic microbial community from rice straw/compost enrichment Sample: eDNA_1 v2 (version 2) | ecosystem: Engineered > Solid waste > Grass > Composting > Bioreactor | place: USA: Davis... | reverse complement strand
GCCTCCACCGTCGGCCATGACAGCCACAATATCTGCGTCGTCGGCGTCAACGAGGACGACATGGCGCTCGCCGCCAACCGTCTTGGGGAAATTCACGGCGGCTTCGTCGTGGTCGAGGACGGGGAGGTCACCGGCGAGATCGCGCTTCCGGTCGCTGGCCTCATGAGCCTTGAGCCTTACGAAGTGGTTCGCGACACGCTGCACGGCTTGAGGAAAGCCGCCTATGCCCTTGGAACGACTCTCGAAGAGCCGTTCCTGCAGGTTGCCTTCCTGCCCCTGCCCGTCATCCCGCACTTGAAGATTTCGGACAAGGGCATGGTCGATGTCGACAAGTTCGCGCTGATCTAGCTCAGGCTGCCGGGGGAAACATCCAGCCGAACCGGTTCGATGATCTACTTCCGCCGCAGCACCATGCCGGCGTGATAGAGTACGTCGTCACGGAAGTCGCCGTCGGCGGTGAAGCCCGTGTCGTCCTTGTAGTCGATATGGTCGCCATTCACCCAGTACTGGCCCTCGTATGCCCGTTCGCGTGTGCCGCGGGCTTCGACATAACGTCCGTTGGGCAAGAGTTCGTGGCGGATGTTGTTGTCGTCGGTCACCCACATGCCGACATAAGGGTGGTTGGTCACGCGCTTTTCCTCTTGCTTGATGTCGTGCGCCAGCACGGTGATTGCGGAAATGAAGCCGAAGGCAGCCACCACGGCCGCCAGGGCAAGCGTCCTGCGAACGGGGAGGCTAACCATCGAGATAGTCCCTCCGCAGCTTGCGTTCGCGCCGTGCATTTGCCTTTGCGGACGTCCATCCGAAGTAAGCGTGCAGCAAGCGGGCGCCGTGTCGTTCGAACCAGCGGGCAACCCACCGGAAAGGGCTTTCGAGCAGGCATTGAAACTGTGCCATCACCGTCTCCTCTACGTTCAGGTTCGTATTCGGACGAGACGGAATATGAGGGAGAAACTGCAGCAGACGGTAGACCAGTTCTCCGGCATGATTGCACGATCCTCCAGACAGCGTTTGTAACCGGCACGGCTACCACCTATCTCCCCACCAACGGGGGGTGGCGATCGCGATCCTCTACCCGCAGCCGAAAGGAAGGGATCATGCAGGACAAGCTTGCCCAAATCGCAAAGCTGGTTGCACAAAACACCACGGCCGATGGCGTCTTTCCAACCGCCGTCCCGCGTCTGTCGGTGATCCGCATGTCGAGCCCGACCGAGCCGCTGCACACGCTTCACCAGCCGGCGGTCTGCGTCATCGTCCAGGGCGCCAAACAGGTCATGGTGGCGGAGGAGGTTTATCGTTACGAGCCGGGGCAATATCTCGTCGTGTCGGTGGACATGCCGGTGACCGGCCAGATCATCGAAGCCACCCGCGACGAACCTTACCTCTGCCTGCGGCTCGATCTCGACCTCAAACTCCTGGGCGACATGCTGGTCGAAATGCCGGATGCCTTCGGCACCTCCTCGGGCCGCTGCAAATGCGTCGGCGTCAGCCGCACCACGCCAGACTTCCTGGATGCGGCGCTGCGGCTGGCGCAACTCGTCGACCGCCCGGCGGAGATCGCCTTCCTCGCACCGCTCATCGAAAGGGAGCTGATGTTCCGCCTCCTCCAGGGCGGCCAGGCGCAGATGCTGCGCCAGATCCTGGCGCCGGAAAGCCGGTTGCAGCAGGTCACCCGCGCCATCAACTGGATCCGCGAAAACTACGCCGCGCCGTTCTCCATCGAACAGGTGGCAAGTGCCGCACGCATGAGTTCGTCCGCGCTGCACCAGCATTTCCGCGAGGTGACCTCCATGAGCCCCCTGCAATACCAGAAGCAACTGCGTCTCCAGGAAGCCCGCCGGCTCATCCTCGCCAAATCCATGGATGCCGCGACCGCTGCCCATCGCGTCGGTTATGACAGTCCCTCGCAGTTCAGCCGCGAATACCGCCGCCTGTTCGGAGCACCGCCGATCCAGGACATTTCCCGCCTCCGCAGCCAACCGGCGGCCTACGCCCAGGCCTGATCCAAAAATATTCAACCATTCGGTTGACAATCAAATCCTGCGGCTGCATATTCAACCACATGGTTGAATTACAAACATCGCAGATCGACAACGTCTTCCACGCTCTGAGCGACGCCACGCGGCGGCGCATGTTGCGGGAACTGGCCAGTGGCGAGCGCACCGTGAGCCAGCTTGCCGAGCCGCACGAGATGTCGCTTGCAGCCGCTTCCAAGCACATCAAGGTATTGGAGGGCGCCGGCCTGATCCGCCGCGAGGTCAACGGCCGCACCCATATCTGCCGGTTGGAACCCGGGCCGCTGGCGAGCGCCCATGAATGGCTGGGCTTCTACGAGCGCTTCTGGACGAGCCGCCTCGACGCGCTGGAGCGTCTTCTTCGCGACGAAGATGCCCGAAACGCTGCCGGGCAACTCAAGCAAACCTCATCCGTCAAACCGAAAGCCAAAAAGGGAGAAGAGCAATGAACGACATGACGCATGCCAGCCCATACGGCACCATCACAGAACCACTCGCGCTCACCATCCAGCGCAAGCTGCCCGGCCCCATCGATCGCATCTGGGCTTACCTGACGGAGAGCGACCTGCGCCGCCAGTGGCTCGCGTCGGGCACCATGCCGGGAGAGGCCGGCGCCCCGTTCCAGCTCACCTGGCGCAATGACGAACTGGCCACCTCGCCCGAAGGCCGGCCGGAAGGTTTTCCCGAAGAGCACAGCATGGAAAGCGAAGTTCTGGTGTTCGAGCCGCCGCACCGCCTCGTCTTCGCCTGGCCGCCGCAGGGCGAGGTCAGCTTCGAACTCCAGGCCGTCGGCAATGACGTGCTGCTCACCCTCACCCACAAGCGCATCTCTGATCGCCGCAACATGGTGATGATCGGCGCCGGCTGGCACATGCATCTCGATATCCTTGTGGCCCGCGCCAGTGGCACAGAGCCTCCCTCCTTCTGGCAGGGTTGGAGCCGCCTCCGGGACGAATACGAAGGCCGCATCCCGACCTGATACCGGCTCCGGACCGCGGCAAGCTAGACCGGAACAAGATGGAGGAGATCATGAGCAGGCCTTATGCGGGCGGCTGCGCCTGCGGCGCTGTCCGCTACACATGCGAGGGAGAACCGGTGGCGATGGTGGACTGCCAGTGCCGCCAGTGCCAACGCCAGACCGGCGGCGGCCATGGCTCCTACCTGACCTTCGCCGGCACGCCATGGGATGTGCAAGGGACCCCAAACACCTGGAGCGTGGCGGGCGACAACGGCACGACCAAGAACGCCGCCTTCTGCGCCACCTGCGGCTCGCCGCTGTTCATCACCTTTCCAGATGTGCCTGGGGTCGTCGCCATCCGCGCCGGGAGCCTCGACGAGCCGGAGCGCTACCAGCCGCAACTGGTAACCTGGACCGAAGCCGCGCAGCCGTGGGATCACGTTGATCCCGCGGCCACCAAATTCGCGCGGATGCCGCCCACGGCCTGACGCTCAGAGTCTGACGTTCAGAGCCTGGCGCAGAACACGTCGAGCGCGTCGAGCTTCGCCACGCCCGCTTCGATACGGGAGGTAAAGCCGGGCAGGTCCACCGGCAGCACGTCGCCGAGCCGTGTCGGCAGCGTGAAATCCTGCGGCTGGCGGGTCAGGTTGAAGACAAACAGCAGCTTTTCGCCGCGCTTTTCGCGCACGAAGGCGAGCAGGTCCTGGTTGGTGTCGAGGAAGGTCATGTCGCCGTCGATCAGCGCCGCATGCGCCTTGCGGAACGCCAGCGTCGCCCGATAGTGATTGAGCACCGAATCCGGCATCGCCTCCTGCGCATCCACGGCGCGGCTTGCATGGTTCGCCGGCACCGGAAGCCAGGTCTTCGAGCCGGTCGTGAAGCCGGCATGCGGCGCCTGCGCCTCCCACACCATCGGCGTGCGGCATCCGTCACGACCCTTGAAGGCCGGCCAGAAGCGGATGCCATACGGATCGCGCAGATCCTCGAACTCCAGTTCCGCCTCGGTCAGCCCCAGTTCCTCGCCTTGGTAAAGGCAGATCGAGCCGCGCAGCACCGAAAGCAGCGTGATCGAAAGTTTGGCCACCCGATCCTGCTCTTCCGGCGCCTCGATGAAACGCGTCACGTGGCGAATGACGTCGTGGTTGGAAAAGGCCCAGCAGACCCATCCGTTGCTCACCGTATCGGCGACCGTCGTCATCACGTTGCGGATATAGCTCGCATCGAACGCCGGCCCCAGGAAGTCGAAGGTGTAGCACATGTGGAGCTTGTCGTTGCCGGTCGTGTAAAGCGCCAGCGTGTTCAGCGACCGTGGTCCATCGCCGACCTCGCCGACCGTCGCGCGCGCCTCGTAGCTGTCGAGCAGCGAGCGCAGCCGCTTCAGGAACTCGATGTTTTCCGGCTGCGTCTTGTCGTAGAGGTGGTTCTGCATCGAATACGGATTGGTATCCGTTTCCATGCCCGCGCCCTCGGTGTCGTAGACCATCGGCGGGTTGTTGCGCAGTTGCTTGTCGTGGAAATAGTAGTTCACGGTATCGAGCCGGAAGCCGTCCACCCCGCGATCGAGCCAGAAGCGAACCGTATCAAGCATCGCATCCTGCACTTCCGGATTGTGGAAGTTGAGGTCCGGCTGCGAGATCAGGAAGTTGTGCATGTAATATTGCTTGCGCACGCCATCCCATTCCCAGCCCGGCCCACCGAAGATCGACAGCCAGTTGGTCGGCGCCGTGCCGTCCGGCTTGGGGTCGGCCCAGACATACCAGTCCGCCTTCGGGTTGGTGCGGCTCGAGCGGCTTTCGATGAACCAGGGGTGCCGGTCGGAAGTGTGGGAAATCACCTGGTCGATGATGACCTTCAGCCCCAGCCGATGCGCCTCCTCCATCATCTCGTCGAAGTCGGCGAGCGTGCCAAACATCGGGTCGACATTGCAGTAGTCGGAAACGTCGTAGCCCATGTCGGCCATCGGCGACGTGAAGAACGGCGACAGCCAGATCGCATCGACGCCAAGCGAGGCGACATGCGGCAGGCGCTCGGTAATGCCCCTGATGTCGCCAAGGCCATCGCCGGTCGTATCCTGGAAGGATCGTGGATAGATCTGGTAGATGACCGCGCCGCGCCACCAGTTGGCATCGACCGTCTTCGCCATTTCGCTCGCCATGTTCCGTCTCTCCGGGCTTGTCAATGATCCGGACCCAACCTAGAGCCGGCATGGCAAAAGACAACGCAAAAACAAGGCGTCGATGCCATCTTGCAAGAGGCTCGCCAGAAGCCTATGCGACTGACAGGGCTTATGGAGGACCGGCATGGGCGGCAAGCTTCTTTCGATCGGCGAATGCATGGTGGAACTATCGCAGGCAGGCGAAGGCCTGCTGCGCAAGGGCTTTGCCGGCGATACCTTCAACACTGCCTGGTACGCCCGCGCATGCCTGCCGGCGGAATGGCTGGTGGATTATTACACCGCCGTCGGCGATGATCCGCTGTCGAGCGAAATGCTGACCATGATGAAGGCCGCCGGCATCGGCACGACCGCGATCCGCCGCATCGAAGGCAAGACGCCCGGCCTTTACCTCATCACGCTCAAGAACGGCGAGCGCACCTTCAGCTACTGGCGCGATACGGCCGCCGCCAAAAAGCTCGCCGATGATCCGGATCATCTGCGCGCCGCGATCGAGGGATCGGACGTCGTCTATTTCTCCGGCATCACGCTCGGCATCCTGGCCCCTGAGGCCGTTGATACGCTGCTGGCCGAACTGCGCCGCGCCAAGGCGTCGGGCAAGACGGTTGCCTTCGATCCGAATATCCGCCCGCGGCTTTGGCCGAACAAGGACTACATGCTGAAGACGATCGAGGACGGCGCCCGCGCCGCGACCCTCGTGCTGCCGAGCTTCGATGACGAAACCACCCATTTCGGCGACAAGACCGTCGCTGACACGGTCGCCCGCTACAAGGCGCTCGGCGTCGAGAATGTCGTGGTGAAGAACGGTGCTGACGGTGCCACGATCAGCTTTGGCACATCGGAGCAGGTCTACGTCCCGGCCGTCGCCGCGACCAATGTCGTGGATACGACGAGCGCCGGCGACAGCTTCAACGGCGCCTTCCTGTCGCGCCTTGTCTGCGGCGTTGCACCGGCAGAGGCCGCCGCTTATGGCGCATCGGTGGCGTCGGTCGTCATCGGCCACCACGGCGCACTGATCAGCCCCGGCCTTCTGCCGGGGTGACCCCTCGCCTCTGCTCTTCTTGAAAGCCTGACTGGAATTACTGCCGCTTCATCAAGCGGCATCCGGTCTCAGCCGATCTTGCTGTCGCGCCAGAGGAAATACCCGATGCCGCTGAAACCCAGGCATACGGACGCAATAAGACCGGCAATGATCATGTAGTTCTCCTCCAGAAACGGTGCGACACCCTCCTGCGTCGCGAACCATTGTGCGGAAGAGAACACGGAAGCGCTGCGCTGACAAGGTGTCAGCGCAGCAAGCCGCGTCTCAGCGCTTCTTTTTGCGCCCTTCGAACGGGTTGTCGCCCGCCTTGAAGTGGATGCGGATCGGCACGCCCGGCATGTTGAAGTCGGCGCGCAGCCCGTTCACGAGATAGCGGACATAACTTTCCGGCAGCGCGTCAGGCCGCGTGCAGGAGACCATGAATGCCGGCGGGCGAGCCTTCACCTGCGTCATGTACTTGAGCTTCAGGCGGCGACCGGAAACTGCCGGTGGCGGATGCTGGATCTGCGTGCCTTCGAGCCAGCGGTTGAGGCGGGCCGTCGAGATGCGCTTGTTCCAAACCTTGTCGGTCTCGATGATGTTCTGCATCAGCTTGTCGAGACCGTAGCCGGTCTGGCCGGAGATCGGCACAGCACGGATGCCGCGCGCCTGCGGCAGCAGCCGCTCGGTCTTTTCGCGAAGGTCTGCAAGCACGGCCTGCGGATCCTCGACCAGGTCCCACTTGTTGAAGGCGAGCACGGCGGCGCGCCCTTCGCGGATCACGAGGTCGACAAGTTGCAGGTCCTGCTTTTCAAACGGGATCGTCGCGTCGAACACGATGACGACCGTTTCGGCAAAGCGGATCGAGCGCAGCGAATCCGCCACCGAAAGCTTTTCAAGCTTTTCCTGCACGCGCGCCTTGCGGCGCATGCCGGCGGTGTCGAACATCTTGATGGTGCGGCCGCGCCAGTCCCATTCCACCGAAATGGAATCGCGGGTAATGCCGGCTTCCGGGCCGGTCAGCAGGCGGTCTTCGCCGAGGAAGCGGTTGATCAGCGTCGACTTGCCGGCATTCGGGCGGCCAATGATGGCAACGCGCAGCGGCTTTGTATCGTCATATTCCGGCTCGGCTTCGTCCTCGGCCTCGTCGCCCAGCACGGAATCGCGCACGTCGACGTCGGTCTCGGCTTCGTCCTCGTCGTCCTTCGGGAAGGCGCGCTCCTCGCCGATCGCCTCGACGATCGCGTCACGCAGGTCGATCATGCCTTGACCGTGTTCGGCCGAAATCGGAACCGGCTCGCCGAGGCCAAGCGTAAAGGCATCGTAGAAACCGCCGTCGGAGCCACGCGCTTCCGACTTGTTGGCCACCAGCACCACCGGCTTGCCGCTGCGGCGCAGCAGTTCGCCGAAGGTCTTGTCGAGCGGGGTGAGACCCGATTTGGCGTCGACAACGAACAGCGTCACATCCGCTTCGTCGATCGCTGCCTCGGTCTGGGCGCGCATGCGGCCTTCGAGTGTCTCCGGTCCCGCTTCTTCGAGGCCTGCGGTATCGATGATGGTGAAGCGCAGGTCCACGAGCTTGGCGGCGCCCGGCCGGCGGTCGCGGGTGACGCCCGGCGTGTCATCGACAAGCGCCAGCTTCTTTCCAACGAGGCGGTTGAAAAGCGTGGACTTGCCGACATTCGGACGTCCGACGATGGCGACTGTGAAGCTCATGGTGTTCCTTGAAGGCTTTGACAGCCAGTAGTTAGGGTGCCTTGCCCGAAGAGGCGATGTTGTCGAGCATGATCTGGGCGCGATTGGCGATGTTGCGCGGCGTGGCCGCATCATTGGCGATCTGCTGGTACCACTCCTTGGCCTTCTTGAAGTCGCCGGCCTTGTAAGCGGAAAGCCCAAGCGCCTCGCGAGCCGAAGCGGCCAGCGGATTGCCAGGATTGGCCATGGCCTGCACCTGCGCGGCAACCTCGTCATAGCTGCCGGTATCGATCAGCAGCCATGCAGCACGCATCTTGGCCAGCTCGCGCATTGCCTGCGGCGCCTTTGCGTCATTGCCCACTTCCGTGAAAGCGGCAATCGCGGCGGCGTTGTCGCCCTTGGCCTGGTGAACCGTCGCAGCGCGCAGCTTCGCGAGCACCGGATAAGCGCCCGTGCCATCCTTGGCCAGCGCTTCGAAGGCGGCGAGCGCCTCGTCCGGCTTGTTTTCGTTCGCCAGCGTCAGCGCCGCCAGGAACCGGTCACCGGACTGGGAGGAGTTATGCGTCTGCCAGTACTGGTAGCCTTCCTTGGCGATGGCACCACCGACGACAAGCGCGACAACGGCAATCACGACGGGCCTGAATCGCCTCCAGGCGTATTTCATCTGGTCGGAACGAAGTTCCTCATTCACTTCGCGAATAAAACTGTCGTCGCTATTTGCCATCAAGAACTCCGGCCCCAACTGGTCTGCACGCGGCCCATCACGCGGAAAAGCGCCTTCTAGCTTATTTTCCCTGAGATGTAAGGCCCTTCTGGCAAATCTGGCAAAGCTTGTTAACCGGCATGAGGCTAGGAGGCGCCTTTTTTCGTTCCATTCAAAGCTTCGCCTTATTCCGTCACCAGAAGAAGGCAGCCTTCGCGTATCAATCAGGTGCCTCCCATGCGTTCCCCCCTCGCCGCCCTTGCCCTCTGTCTTGCCGCCATCTCCACCCAGGCGATCGCGCAGGACAAGCCCAAGCAACTGGTGATGATTTCGTTTGATGGCGCCGGCGACAACAAGCTCTGGCAGCGCAGCCGCGACCTCGGTGCAAAAACCAATGCCCGCTTCACCTATTTCCTCTCCTGCACGCTGGTGATCGCCCGCGCTGACGCCAAGCAATACCGCGCGCCGCATGGCAAGCTTGGCCGCTCCAATATCGGCTTTGCCGTGGACAAGGCGGAAGCACGCGCGCGCCTCACCCATGTCTGGCAGGCGCGCGGCGAAGGCCATGAGATCGCCAGCCATACCTGCGGCCACTTCGACGGCAAGAACTGGTCGGTTGCAGACTGGGCGACGGAGATGGCCACCTTTCGCAGCGTGCTGAAGGACGCGTGGAAGGCAAACGAAGCAGCGAATGAAGAGCCCGACGGCTGGCAGGACTTCATCGACAACGAGATTCGCGGCTTCCGCGCACCTTATTTCTCCACCAGCGCCGGGCTGGTCGCGGCCGAAAAGCGCGCCGGCTTCACCTATGACGCGAGCCTCGTCACCAAGGGCCCTGCCATGCCGGAGAAAAAGGAGGGCATCATCCGCTTCGGCCTGCCGCTCATTCCGGAAGGGCCATCGGCCCGTCCACTGATCGGCATGGACTACAATCTGTTCGTCCGCCATTCCGGCGGCTTCGACGACCTGAGCAGATCCGCGGAGTTTGAATCCCGCGCCTATTCCGCCTTCCGCGCCGCATTCGACAAGCAATATGCCGGCGACCGGATCCCGCTGCAGCTCGGCTTCCACTTCGTCGAGATGAACGGCGGCGCCTATTGGCGGGCGATGGAGCGGCTGGTGACGGAGGTCTGTCGAATGGCCGATGTTGCCTGCGTCACCTATAGCGAGGCTGTCAGCCTCATCGGCGATCGCGCCAAACCGGCTGCCGGTTCCGGCTTCTGACCTCGGAAACGAAACGGAGGGGGCGTGGACAATTTCGGCCTCCGGAGAAGAACCTTCGTCGCTGCATCAAGCACTTAACCGTCGCATCATCTGCTGATTTTCCACGCCCCTCGGTGGATGCGCATAATTGCTCTCGTCATCGGATGGGAAACCGGGTTCGCGAACCGGCAGACCGTTCGGGTCGAAAGGCTCGGTTCCGGTGATGGTTGTTTCAAAGCGGTCGATGAGGGCTCGGAAATCCTCTGAAAACCGCCAGAACAGCCGGGGCAGGCAAAACCTGATACCCATACTACCCGAATACCCGCCTGCCCCATTCCCAAAGGCCAGACCTTCCGGTGCTCAGACACACTGGAACAGAGGCCACAAACGCAAAACCGCGCCGGGGTGACGATCCGGCGCGGCCAAAACTGCTGTCTTGATTTTCCTCGATCAGGTCGGCCGGTCGGCTTCCAGTTCCCCACCCACCGCTTCGCGCTCCAGGTAATGCTGGTCTATATCCGGCAGCGGCTCGTCGTAGATGGCCGCTTCGAAGGCCCGAAGGCGCTTGTGGACGGAGATCAGCTCGACGATCGTCGACCAGGAATTGACGAGGAACTGGAACGAGCTCGATACCTGCCCGAAGGCGGAACTGATCTGGTTGAAGGCACCGAGCGAAACGCTGCCGGCAACCATGGACGGCCCAAGGATCAGCAGCGAGAAGATGCCGTTTGCCTGCAGGTAGGAATAGCGCACGACGTTGAAGTAGACGTAGTGGAAGTAGAGCGTGAAATAGTTCGTCCGCACCCGGTCGAACAGTTCGCGCACTGTCGCCGGCTGGGCGCGGTCGGCATGGTCTTCGCCGTAAACGAGTTCCTTGCGGTAGGCCGCCTCGACGCGCTGGTTGCGGAACTGCAGGCCCGGCAGGCGGTAGCCGGCGATGATGAGGCAGACCGTTCCGAAGATCGACCAGAAGATCGCCGCCGAAACGAGCGGATGCGGAATGGCGCCGACGATCGGCAGTTCGGTGATGTTGGCCGAGAGCCTCACGAGCACCGGCATGAAGGCGATCAGCGTCATGATGGAGTCGATGAAGGCGACGCCCAGCCCTTCCATGATCTGCGAGAAGCGCATCGTGTCTTCCTGCACACGCTGCGAGGCACCTTCGATATGCCGCAGCTTCGGCCAGTGCTCCATGTAGTAGTCGTTCATCGCGTTGCGCCAGCGGAAGATCCAGTGGCTGACGAAGAAGGCGTTGAGCACCGACACGTTCATGCCGAGAAGAGCGAGCCACGCGAAGCTGCCGACCTGCTCATAGAAGTTTTCGACGGTACTCGTCGTCTGCTTCGACATGATCCCCTGCACATAGTCCCAGAACGGGCCGTACCAGTTGTTGACGGCGACCGAGACCTGCACCTGGAAGTAGACGATGAAGAGGATCAACGCCGAGCCCAGGATGGACCAGCGCTGCCAGGGATGCGGCGAATAGAAGTTCCAGAACCCGTAGAACAGCGCCACCGCAATCGTGAAGTAGATGTAGAACCACAGGAACGGCGGCGAGAGGAAGACTGTGAAGCCGATGATCGGTTCGGCACCTGGCGCATCCGGCGGCAGGCCGATCAGGCTGCCGAGGTTATAACCGCCCGCATACCAGACGGCGACCACGATGGCCGCCCAGATCGCCGCAGTTGTGAAGAAGAGTTTGGGACGAGGAAAGAAAGAGTGGAACACGGAGCGTCGGCTTTCCTGAGGTTCGAACGCGCGAACCATTGCGCATGAAGTCGCAGGAAACTATGGCAGATCATAATGCCGGGCAATAACTGCCGCAAAATGTTACACAATTGTAACCCCTGGTTATTCCCGTGAAACCACACGCTATTCCCGCGTGAGCCGTGCCACCGGAACGGAAAGCAGGACCGCGACCATAAGGGTCACCGCCGCCATCACCGTGGGCAGGGTGAAACTGCCGCTCGCCTGCCCCACCCAGCCGGCCACCAGCGGCCCGATGATCTGGCCCGTGCCGAAGGCCGCGGTCATGATCGCAAGCGCCCGGCGCGGGCTGTCGGGCGACAGCCGCCGGCCAAGCTGCAGGCCATAGGACGTGATGATCATGAAGGTCGCGCCAAGCAGCAGCCCGCCGACGAGTGCGCCGGCAATCGGCGGCAGCAGCACTGAACCGAGCACGCCGATCGCCTCAAGCCCCATCGCCACGACATAGGTCCAGGCAAATCCCATACGCGTTGCCGCCGGCCGCCAGACGAGAAGCGATGCGGCTGCCGCGATGCCTGTCACGAACCAGGCCAGGAACTCGATCAACGGGCCGGCGCTGGCCATCCGCACGATCGTGACGAGGAAGGTCGCGGTGATCACATAGCCGAAGCCGAAGAAGGTGTAGGAGAGCGTCAGCAGCGCAAGCGGCAGCCGCCAAACGAGTTGCGGCTCGGCTCGGCTTGCGGCGCCGGTCGGCTGCCGGGGCAAAAGCCATGCCGCCAAGGCCAGCGCGAGGAGCACAACCAGACCACTGGCGATCCATTCGGT
>Ga0065721_10000313_pt1 | contig 12303 bp, 8 predicted proteins | sample Mesricmetagenome_FD_59108 | JGI IMG/M metagenome (GOLD analysis project Ga0065721, IMG submission 59108) | Mesophilic microbial community from rice straw/compost enrichment Sample: eDNA_1 v2 (version 2) | ecosystem: Engineered > Solid waste > Grass > Composting > Bioreactor | place: USA: Davis... | reverse complement strand
CCGATTCCCAATCCAAACCATAAGTGCAGTTTTCCTGTCCATTTTTTGAATATACTCGGTTTCTTTTTTTTATGATGTTTTTTTCTCATGCTGATGTAAAGGTTTGCAAAGATAAATGATGTATTGTGGAAAGACTTATAGTTATACAGTTTGAATAATAGCTATTATCTCTTTATAAAATAAAGTTAGCCGTTTAACGGCTAACTTATTAAATATTAAAATTTGTATCCTATTGATAATCTCCAGTTTCTTGGAGCATCAGCTTGATAATAGTAATAATTACCATAAGGGGAACCTGAATATAAATATTTGTTAAATACATTGAAGACATTCAATCCTACACGGAATTTAGCATTCTCCCAAGAAAGACCAGCATCAAACTTTACATAATCATCCATATCAAGCTGGGTGCTTGTACTTGCCCATGCCCATGTACTCCTGTCCGCAAGGTAAGTTCCTCCGAAGCTTAATCCTACCCCCTCTAAAGCTCCGTCAATAAAGGTGTAATTAAGCCATCCATTAGCAGTGTGTTTAGCATATCCAGGAACTCTCATTCCTACAGGGTTATTTGCTGGATCGTTAGATTCAGTCACTTTATTTTCTGTAAAAGCATAATTAAAAATGGCGTTGAAACCTTTGGTAATTTCTCCTTTTAAATCAAATTCAACTCCTTGAACCCTTGTCTTTCCAAGAACGATTGAAAATTGTTCATTAGCCGTGTTTGTAGGATCAGCGGTTGTTGCGTTTCTCTTAAGAATGTTATAAATCGATAATGTAGTATTCCATTTTCCTCCAAACCAGTCTCTTTTTATCCCAATTTCTAAATTATTTCCCGTAATTGGTTTTGCGATCTCGCCGTTTCTAAAAATAGCAGCCTGAGGTACGAAAGCCTGGTCATATAAACCATAGACTGAAGTATTATCATCAATTGAGTAGCTTATTCCGAAACGAGGGGTAATCTTTTCTGCTTCAGCTTCAGTACCATAAGAATTCTCCTTTACTGTAGTATAACGAGCTGCAAGAGTTACTCTTAAAGCATCATTGAAAAAGCCTAACTCATCCTGAACATATAAACCTGTGTAGTTTTGTTCTATAGTTCCATAGGGAGTGGCTCTCTGTACTAAAGGAATGCTTCCGTCAAAAGTAGGATAACCGTTGCTTGGAGGATTGTAGGTTGTTGAATGAATGTTAAAAGGATTATCTGCTGTATCTAAAGCTCCTCCTTGATTCCAGTCTGCTAAATATTTTTTAGAACCAAGATCCAGACCTGTTAATATTTTATGTGATACGGCTCCTGTTTTAGTATATCCGTTCAAGAAAACCTGCCCGAATTTCATTACGTTGCTTGCTTCCCAAAAATAAAGTCCTCTAATCATGTTTCCATCAGGAGTAAATAATTCTGGCCATATATCGCTTCCTAATGTATACTCATTGATATAACTTAATTGAGATGTTAATTTCCAATTTTCGTTGAACTTGTGCTGCAGGTTTATGTTTGCAGTGTGATTATCTACGTTAGTTGGAGCAATACCTGGATCAGAAATAGTATAATCAACAGGCTTTGTTCCATACCCATCAAAGCTGAATACATATGCTGAGCCTACTTCTGACATTTTTGCTTTCTGATAGATGTATTCTGTTGTTAAAGTTGTCTTATCGGAAAGATTAACTCTTAAAGAGGGATTAATGATATATCTATCATTGAATTCGTATTTTCTGAAACTCTTTTTATTTTGAGCCATTAAATTTAATCTGAAGAAAACTTTATCCGTAATTTTTGTATCAATATCAGTTTCTCCTCTATACATATTGAAACTTCCAATAGTTGCTCTTGCTGTTCCATTGAATGATTGACCTGTCGGCTTTTTAGTAACAATATTATAGATCCCGCTTGGTTCGCCATTGGACATTAAAAAACCTGAAGGACCTTTGATAAATTCAATATGATCTACAAAAGACATATCTTCACTTAATGGTCCCCAGTTAGAAGTTACATTAACACCGTTCATGAAGGCGGCAGCTCTGGAGCCTCTCATGTTAACTCTTGTATACATGTCTCCCCAATGTTCTAATCTTTGTGCTCCTGCAACATTTCTAAGTACTCCATCGCTTAGAGTAGTCACTTGCTGATCCTCCAAAGCTCTGCTAGTAATGATGGAAATGTTTTGTGGGATTTTAATTAATTCTTCATCCAAACGAAGAGAAGAAGAGCCTTCTTTTTCAACATATTTTTTATAATATTTTCCATTAACAACTACTTCTTCAATATCATTAGATTTGATAGAGTCTTTTTCTTGTGCAAAAGTCAGAATTGAACCCAGCAATGAGGCACAGATCAGTACATTTTTCATGAAAACAATTTTTTTGTTTTGCAAATATATTGTTTTTAATTATTCTAAATAAATATCTTGATTGATATTTGTCATATAATACTATACAATGAATACAAAAACCCCCGCTTCAACTTCGTTGAAGCGGGGGTTAAGGGGAGTTGTCGATCTTATGCAGGGATTTCTCCTTTATATAAGAAAGAAACAATTTCTTTATTTAACTTGTCCATCATTTCACTGAATAAGTGGAAAGATTCTTGTTTATAGATTACAAGCGGATCTTTTTGCTCATACACAGCACCTTGCGAAGATCTTCTCAGATCATCCATTTCACGAAGGTGAAGTTTCCAGTTTTCATCAATAATCGCTAAAGTAATATTCTTTTCAAAATCATTAATTAAGCTTTCACAATGTGTTTCATAAGCTTCCTTCAGATCAGTAACAATGGTCATTGTTTTGTGTCCGTCTGTGAAAGGAACCTGAATCATTTTAAACATGGATCCCTGGTTTTGGTAAACGTTCTCAATGATCGGGAATGACTTTTCCTTTAATAGGTTCAATTTCATTTGGTAATCCTCCTGAGCTGCATTGAACAAGATATTAGTAAGATCCTGGATGCTCTTATTTTTGAAATCACTTTCAGAAACAGGAGATTCCATCGTGAAGTTCTTAATGATATCGAACTCGAAATCTTTATAGCTTCCGGAAGCTTTTCCTTTAGCTACNATAGAGTTNGCAACATCAAAGATCATGTTGGCAATATCATACTTCAAGTGATCTCCGAACAAAGCGTTCTTTCTTCTCTTATAGATAACGTCACGTTGTTTATTCATTACGTCATCATACTCAAGAAGTCTCTTTCTGATTCCAAAGTTGTTCTCTTCTACTTTTTTCTGTGCTCTTTCAATAGACTTGGTGATCATAGAGTGCTGAATAACTTCACCCTCCTTATGTCCCATTCTGTCCATCATTTTAGCAATTCTTTCAGAACCGAATAAACGCATCAGGTTATCTTCNAAAGAAACATAGAACTGAGANCTTCCCGGATCTCCCTGACGTCCCGCTCTACCTCTAAGCTGTCTGTCAACACGTCTTGAATCGTGTCTTTCAGTACCAATAATTGCTAAGCCTCCTGCATCTTTTACTTCTTTGGTAAGCTTAATGTCGGTACCACGTCCCGCCATGTTGGTTGCAATCGTTACAACACCCGGTCTACCGGCTTCAGCTACAATTTCCGCTTCTTTTTTGTGAAGCTTCGCGTTCAATACCTGATGAGGAATTTTCCTTAATTGAAGCGCCTTTGAAAGCAATTGAGAAATTTCAACAGAAGTCGTACCCACAAGAACAGGTCTTCCTGCTGCTGTCAGTTTTTCAACCTCTTCAATTACGGCATTATATTTTTCTCTGTTGGTTTTATAAACCAAATCCTGTCTGTCGTGTCTTAAAATTGGACGGTTGGTTGGAATTACCACAACATCTAATTTGTAGATTTCCCAAAGTTCTCCCGCTTCTGTTTCCGCAGTACCGGTCATCCCCGCAAGTTTGTTATACATACGGAAATAGTTTTGTAAGGTAATCGTTGCAAAAGTTTGGGTTGCTGCTTCGATTTTTACGTTTTCTTTCGCTTCGATCGCCTGGTGAAGACCGTCTGAGTAACGACGTCCTTCCATAATACGACCCGTTTGCTCATCTACGATTTTTACTTCTCCATCAATTACTACATATTCATCATCCTTTTCGAATAGAGTATATGCTTTTAGCAGCTGGCTCAATGTGTGAACACGCTCAGATTTTTCAGCNAACTCTCCGAAAAGCTTTTCTTTAGCTTCAAATTCTTCTTCTTTAGATAGATTTTTAGCCTCTAATTCTGCGATTTCAGTTCCAATATCAGGAAGTACGAAGAAGTTAGGGTCAGAGTTTCCTTGAGACATATACTCAACTCCTTTATCCGTAAGATCNACCTGGTTGTTTTTTTCTTCGATCACAAAATAAAGATCCTTATCTACAATCGGCATATCACGGTTGTTGTCCTGCATNTATTGAGCTTCAACTTTCTGAAGCAATGCTCGGTTTCCGCTTTCGGATAAGAATTTGATTAATTGTCTGTTTTTAGGCAANCCTCTGTAAGCTTGAAGCAATTTAAATCCACCTTCCTTAGTATTTCCGGCTGCTATTAATTTTTTAGCCTCGTTGAAGATCGCAGAAACAGTTTTTTTCTGAACCTCAACAATTCTGTCTACAGAAGGTTTGAGGATATCGAATTCCTGTCTGTCTCCTTGAGGAACAGGACCGGAAATGATCAACGGTGTTCTTGCATCATCCACCAANACGGAATCCACCTCATCCACAATGGCAAAGTTCAATTCTCTCTGTACCAGTTCTGATGGTGAAGTTACCATGTTGTCTCTCAGATAGTCGAAACCGAATTCATTGTTTGTTCCGTAAGTAATATCTGAGTTATAGGCTTTTCTTCTTCCNTCTGAGTTCGGCTGGTGATTATCGATACAGTCGATAGANAGTCCGTGGAATTGGTATAAAGGTCCCATCCATGCGGAGTCCCTTTTAGCAAGATAATCATTCACGGTTACAACGTGAACACCTCTTCCCGGAAGTGCATTCAGGTAGATAGGAAGGGTTCCTACTAACGTTTTACCTTCCCCGGTTGCCATTTCAGCAATTTTTCCGCTGTGAAGAACTACCCCTCCGATAAACTGAACATCGTAATGTACCATGTCCCAGACTACGGCAGTTCCTGCAGCATCCCATGAGTTTTTCCAAACAGCTGTGTCGCCCTGAATTTCAACGAAATCTTTAGTTGCAGCCAGTTCTCTGTCCCAATCTGTAGCTTTTACACGAATTTCTCCGTTTTGTGCCCATCTTCTGGCAGTTTCTTTTACTAAGGCAAAAGCTTCAGGAAGAGTTTGGCTAAGAATTTTCTCTTCAACTTCGTATGATTCTTTTTTCAGAGCTTCAATCTTTGAGAAAAGAGCCTCTTTCTCATCTACATTAGTTGAGTTTTTGATCTGCTCTTTTATCTGTTCTATTTGCGCTGTTATTTTGCTGGTTGCCGATTTTATATTTTCTTTAAATTCAGCGGTTTTTTCTCTTAAACCATCATCAGACAATTGCTGAATAGCGGGTTCAACAGCTTTGATTTTTGTTACAACTTTTTTTACTTCTTTAAGGTCCTGCGCTTTCTTGTCTCCCAAAAACCCTTTAAGAACTTTGTTTAAAAAACTCATAAATTTTTTGCTTTATGCCTAAAGTGATATGCTTTAAGCGTTTTTAAAAACACGCTTATCGTGCTAAGTTAATATTATAAAAAAGGGAAAAGCTTTAAGCAAATTGCCTAAAGCTTATAGCTTTTAATATTCGTCTTCGTTCCAAAGGAAATCCTCGTCCGTTGGATAATCACTCCAAACTTCTTCGATAGACTCATAAATTTCTCCTTCATCTTCAATAGCCTGAAGGTTTTCTACTACTTCCATTGGTGCACCAGTTCTAATTGCATAATCAATAAGTTCTGCTTTTGTCATTGGCCAAGGTGCGTCACTTAAATATGAAGCTAATTCTAATGTCCAGTACATAATTTTCTAATTTTTTGCAAAAGTATAAAATTAGGTTATAAAATAAACTTTTTTATACTTGATTTTCAATTCTTTTTAACAAATTTTGTTTATGGTGTGCTGAAGNGTGCATTATCACTATGTCAGCAACATTCTCGTTGTCATTTTCTCAAAAACCATTCCACAAATTTTTTTATGCCATTTTGGAAGGAAGTGTCCGGANGATAACCTAATAANGTCNTTGCTTTTGCAATATCTGCGCAGGTTTTTTGTACATCTCCCGGCTGAATAGGCAGTTTTTTTATGGTTGCCTTTTTGTCCATATTTTTTTCAAGGGCGGAAAGCATTTCGGACAAATTGATCACTTCACTTTCTCCCAGATTAANGATCTCATAAACTTTGGAGTTGTTTTCCAGATAAACGACCGATTTCATTATTCCATCAATAATATCATCAATGTAGGTATAATCTCTTGCGGTAGATCCATCACCATAGAAGGGGATCTCTTTGTTTTCGGCAATCAGTCTGGCGAATTTATGTATGGCAAGATCCGGTCTTTGTCTTGGTCCGTAAACCGTGAAAAACCTAAGTTGGATCATGTCGATCTGATACAGTTGATGATAGACGTGTCCTAAAACCTCCCCGCATTTCTTTGTGGCTGCATAGGGTGAAATCGGATTGTCGACATTATCGGTTTCCTCAAAAGGAGTTTTTTTATTGTTGCCATATACGCTGGAGGATGAAGCGCAGATGAATTTTTTGATCTTGAAATCTTTGCAGAGTTCCCAAAGATTCATTGTCCCGCGGATATTTACCTCTTCATATTCCAAAGGTCTCTCAATAGAAGGGCGTACTCCTGCAAGTGCCGCCAAATGAATCACCAGATCAATAGAATGCTCTCTGAATATTCTTTCAAGTCCTTCCTTATCTTTTATATCTTGATAATATAGGGTGTAGTTGCTCGATTTTGAAATGGAAATCAAATGTTCAATATCCGTTTCTTTATCATGGAATTCAAAGTCAGAAGGTTTCTCTATTGATTCTAATGTATTTTTAATTTTTATCTGATAATTATAGAAATCATCAAAGTTGTCAATGTTTATGACAGAATGTCCTTCCTTAAGCAGTTGTTCTACTAAGTGGGAACCTATGAATCCGCTTCCGCCGGTTACAAGATAAATCATCTGTGGTTTTTTATTGGGCAAAAATATAAAATTTACGATTTGAAAATATAATCCTTAAATTTACTTAAAAAAAGTAATAGATCTATATGCAGTTCCAAGGGCAAATTTTAAAGATGACGAGTTATGATGCTCAACCTATTCAGTACTATCTTAACCTTTCTGGTGATCTGATCCACATGAATGAGTTGTTTGGGAAAGAATTAACCATAAAACATATCGGATTTCAGTGTGTAAATTGCGCAGAAAGTAAGCCTATTTACAGAATGGGGTTTTGTAAGAACTGTTTTTTTGAAAGCCCTTATGCAAGTGATACCATCATCCGACCTGAACTTTCTACCGCTCATCTTGGGGTAGCAGAACGTGATCTGGAAGTGGAAAAAGAGATTCAGTTGCAGCCTCATACAGTTTATTTGGCTTACACGGGAGAGGTGAAAGTAGGAGTTACAAGAAATACACAGATCCCTACAAGATGGATCGATCAGGGAGCAACATTTGCATTGCCTATTGCCAGAACTGAAAACCGTTACGAAGCAGGGATGATAGAAGTAGCCCTGAAACAGCATGTTCCNGACAAAACCAGTTGGAAAANGATGCTGCAGGACGATTTCGAAGGTGAAATGGATCTGGCAGATTTCCAGCAAAAGATAAGACAGTATTTCCCGGAAGATTTTCAAAAATTTTACAGTGAAGGAGAAAACCTCTGGAAATTTGATTATCCTTTTGAAAAGCCGGAAAAGGTAACTTCTTTCACATTAGATAAAAAACCGGAGTTTACCGGAAGACTCACCGGAATTAAAGGACAGTATCTTGGTTTTGAAGGCGGCGATTTCATTAATGTAAGAGGACACGAAGGATATGTGATTAGCTTGGATGTAAAAAATTAATGTTATATTTATAATTGTAATCGTTAAATTACAATTATGAACAAATGGGTTAAAAAGGTTCTGTTTGGCTTGGGGATTTTGCTGATAATTTTTTTATTGGCCAACTTCGGGCTAAACATCTGGCTGAAAACCCAACTGCCGAAATACATCAAAAACAATACAGATTATAAAGTTTCCTATAAAACCTTAGATGTAGACTTAGGAACAGGAAATATTATTTCGACAGGAATTGCCGTAAACAGTAAAAATCCGCAGAATATCAATGTAATTGGTATTCAGGGGACAATAGATACATTAAAGATCAGTCGTTTCGGAATATATGATGCCATTTTCAACAAGCAGATCAACTCTTCAGATTTATTATTGTCGAGACCTAATTTAAATGTTATTCTGGCTAAACCCGTAGATAATAAGACAGGGAAAAAAAGAAATCCCGTATTGTTTGAAAATATCAGGATCAATAACGGGAATATTAACATTTTCAAGCATACGAAACAGAAATTTCTGTCGGTTCAGCAACTTGATTTATTCGTTGAGAATCTTCAGATGACAGAAGAATCCGTAGAGAATAAACTNCCCATTGTTTTTGANCGNTATAATATTAAAGGAGAAAGATTTTTCTTTCGTCCGGACGATATTTATACCCTNAATATTGATAAGATCACCACAAATAATGGGCAAATGTCCGTTGAAAACTTTAAGCTTATTCCTTTNCTGACGTTTAATCAGTTCAAAAGATCCTATCCCCATAAAAGGAAGCTTTACCAGTTCGATATTCAAAAGATGAGCTTTAAAGATGTGGTGTTGAAGAAAAATAAAATTTCTTTAGCCAATGCCGATTTCCAGAATCCCATTCTTTCCGTTTATACCACCAATTCGGTCGTTAAAAAGTCGGGTAAAGTTTGGAATTATGAAGTTGATCTACAGGATGTAAATCTTAATGATGCAACCGTTCAGGTCATGAAGCCGAACGGAGATAAATTATTTTTTGCAAGAAAGCTGAATCTTAATGTCAATCAGTTAAAACTAAACAAAGAAACTCTGCAAAATGCAATCCCGGTCGGTTACAAAAGCTTCAGGTTTTTGGGAGAGGACATTCATTATTCCAATCATCAGGATTTCAAAGTGAAAACCGTTGCTTTGAATCCTAAAGGAGGAGAGTTGAAAAACATTTCCGTGGTTTCTCACACGGGTACGATTGCCAAAACCTCAATGGATTTGGTCGCAGATCAGGTTGCTTTTCATATTAATAAATGGGAATTCATTGATAAAAAACTGAATCTTGACATAAAGGATATTTTGGTTGATAATGTAAATGGAGTAATAAAAGCTGGAGAAAATAAGCCCGGTAATACAAGCGGCCTAAAAGACATTCAGTTTCCGGTGTTGGTAAGAAAGGTATTGGTAAAAAACTCAAATGTCACCTATGAAAAAAACAATCAGCCTTTGTCTTTTAATGACCTTAATGCTGAAATTGAGGATATTGAGCTTAATGAAAATCCAAAAAATGCAGGAATTGCCATGAAAGTCAAAGATTATAAACTTTCAACCAGGAATTTTGCTTACAAAACCAGATTCTATAACTTAAGTGTNGGACTTTTAAACCTGAATAAAAATAAAGTTCAGATCAATGATTTTGCGATGAAGCCNCTTGTTTCNAGAGCTCAGTTTATCANAATGATCCCTGTGGAAAAAGATCTTTATGATCTGAAGGTGGATCAAATTACGGCAAACGGGACTTGGGATCTGTTTTCTCAACAGCAATATATCAATGCATCCAATGTTACGATACAATCTGCAAATGCCAATATTTTCAGAAGCAAGATTCCAAAAGATGATCCCAAAGAAAAGCCGCTCTATTCAAGGATGCTTCGCTCCATAAAATTTCCGGTACAGGTCCATAATCTGGATGTAAAAAATTCTGTTTTGGAATATGAAGAAGATACTCCGAAAAGTTTGGGTCCGGGAAAACTGACCTTTAGTAATTTCAATATGAATGTCAAAAACCTGAATTCTGCTAAAGCGAAAGGTAAGCCAACCCGTGTAGACATCAATATCGACTGTTCATTTATGAAATTGGCGCCACTGTCTGTGAACTGGAACTTTGATGTTGCTGATCCTAAAGATGCTTTTCAAATTTCAGGCAGAACAGTGAATCTTCCGGCAGAAGGAATTAATCCTTTTATCCGTCCGTACCTGCACGTCACCGCTACCGGAACAATTCAGGAGATGCTTTTTAACTTCAGAGGAAATCCATCCGGGTTAAATGGAGCTTTTAATCTCAGACATAAAGATTTAAAAGTTACGGTCTTGGATAAAAATAACCAGGAAAAGAAAGGATTGCTTACAGCTATTGTTAATATGGTGGTGAAATCCAATTCCGGTAAACTTCCTGAAACTGTTATGGTAGAAGATATACGAAGAGATCCTGCAAAATCTTTCTTTAATCTCTTTTGGAGAGGAATTGAAAGTGGACTTAAAAGGACGCTGATCGGGAAAGGTGCTGATAAAACAGAAGAAAAAGTTAAGAATACGGTTTCCGCAGTTAAAGATGTAAAGCAATCTGTAAAAGAGTTGGAAAATGAAATTGGGGGATCAAAACAGGGGAGAAAAGAGAAATCTAAAAAGAAAAGTCAAGGAAAAGAAAAATCCGAAACAAAGTAGCTTCGGATTTATATCTAAAAATTAAATTCATCGCTTTCATAGATAGGAATATCCCGCAAAAACGCATCGAACTGTTCGCCGGGATAATTACTGTCGGCTCCGTAAGAATCAATGATCATTCCCATATTGCCGTCTGTATCTTTTACAATATATAATACTACATTGTCATCCGGATTGCTGTCTCCTTCAAAACGATAGGTCTTAAGGATGTTAAGATCAGAAGGCTGATAATTTCTTCCGGAATTTTCGAGTTTCATTTCACCGGATTCGTTCATTCTAAATTCTCTTGTGATCCCTCTCTGGGAGATCTTTCCCATAACCTGGCTGAGTGTGGTCATTTTTTCAGAACTGTCCATAATATTGTTATTTTTTGATAATTTAATACAAGAATTAAACCATTTTAAAGTAAAATTTTCAAATGTGAGGAATTGTAGTTTTAATAAAAAACAAAACCAATGTTAACAAAAATTATAATTTAAAAAATAAACATGGGTATGCTTTTTGCAATATTTGTAAAAATAAAAATCAAACAAAACAGCATATGAAAAAAGAAGTAGGAGTTTTACTGGCGGGAGGAGTTGGTCTTTTGGCAGTACTGAGTTTTTTAGGCATAAAAAAAATATTACACAAGAAAGATAAAAAATATAGTGACTACTATTCAGATTATCACAGACACTTTGATGGAAAAAACCTTGATGACGAACATCACGGAATTGAATTCTATGCACTGAAGTAGTAAAATAATATAATTATGTAAATCCAACACTTTCAAAAGTGTTGGATTTTTTTGTGGAAAACTTTAGTGTTAAAACTCATTATTTTCTAAACANACCCGTTTAAATTTACAACAGAAATGCAGAACGAAAATATCATAAAAGGACAGGGTGCACAGCGAAATGTCATTAATCATTTCGACAGATATACCTTTGAGCCGGAAGAAGAGGATTTTGAAACGGTAAAAACTTCTTTTACGGAGGTTTTTCCGAAAACGATTGTAAACCAGGTGAAAAGTGAAGATCTTTCCATGGAATATTCCATGAACCCTTATCAGGGTTGTGAACACGGATGTTCTTATTGCTTTGCAAGACCTACACATGAGTATTGGGGATATAGCGCAGGAATTGATTTTGAAAGAAAAATAATGGTCAAGAAAAATGCTCCCGAATTATTGGAGAAGTTTTTTCAGAAAAGAGGNTATCANCCGGCTCCGATTTTACTTTCAGGAAANACAGACTGTTATCAACCGGCGGAAAGNCAGTTTGAGATCACAAGAAAAATGCTTCAGGTTTGNCTTGATTACAGACATCCTGTACGTGTTCTCACAAAGAATGCACTGGTNTTAAGAGATCTGGATATTTTAAAGCCAATGGCGGAACAGAATCTGGTTTCGGTTTCTTTAAGTATTCCAACAATTAATGAAGAATTGAGAAGAAAAATGGAACCCAGAACCAGCTCCGCAAAAAATAAACTGAAAGCTATTGAAGTACTTTCAACAAACAATATTCCGGTGCACATCATGGTAGCGCCCATTATTCCAGGATTGAACAGCGATGAACCATTAAGTATCCTGAAAACCGTCTCTGAAGCCGGAGCGACAAGTTTTGGCTATACTTTGGTAAGGCTGAATGATACTGTGGAACCTGTTTTTATAAAATGGATAGAAACCTGTTATCCT
>Ga0065721_10052265_pt1 | contig 12306 bp, 9 predicted proteins | sample Mesricmetagenome_FD_59108 | JGI IMG/M metagenome (GOLD analysis project Ga0065721, IMG submission 59108) | Mesophilic microbial community from rice straw/compost enrichment Sample: eDNA_1 v2 (version 2) | ecosystem: Engineered > Solid waste > Grass > Composting > Bioreactor | place: USA: Davis... | reverse complement strand
AAGGTCGCCGTGACGCCTGGAAAGCCAATGCTACCGCGGTTGCTAACCTCGCGCGTATTGCTGCCGAATACGGCATCACACTGGTGCACGTATCATCCGACTACGTGTTTGATGGCACCGCGAACGAGCATACCGAAGACGAACCATTCTCACCACTGGGCGTTTATGGCCAAAGCAAGGCTGCTGGCGATATTGCCGCTGGCACCGCTCCGCGTCACTACATTGCCCGCACCAGTTGGGTAATTGGCGAGGGCAACAACTTTGTGCGCACTATGCAGTCGCTTGCCGAGCGCGGCATTCAGCCAAGTGTCGTCAACGATCAAATCGGCCGCCTGACCTTTACCGAGGACCTCGCTGCCGGTATTAAACACCTGCTTGATACACAAGCGCCATTTGGCACCTATAACATCACCAACGACGGTGAAAGCGTCAGCTGGGCTGATATCGCCAAAGAAGTCTACAAACACTCGGGCAAATCACGTGACGACGTCACCCCAGTTACAACCGCGCAGTATTACGAGGGCAAAGAGGGTATTGCCCCGCGCCCACTTCAGAGTACTCTCAGCCTAGACAAGATAAAGGCGGTTGGATATACTCCAAGTAATTGGAGAGTTGCTCTGATACATTACTTAAAGGAAACACCAAAAGCGTAACATGGAAAAAATCAAAACTCACACCCACCGCACAAAATATATCATCGCTGCGCTAGGGGTTATCACTCTTGCTGCGACCGGCTACGCTATATATGCCACGGTCCAACTTTCTCATGCACGAGACCAGAACACCACCCTTGAGCGCTCCCTAGAGGACACCAAGAAGCAACTCAAGAAAGCACAACAATCCAACACGAAAGCGTCTAATAATACGGCAAGCGACATCACAAAACAAACCCCGCGCCCGCAGGATGCACCACAAAGCCAGTCCGCTACAGTTGACACGAACTTTGTCGCGTTGCTTCCGCATGGTGGCTTTCTCGCGTCCCAGCCAGCTGTCACATTCGAGTGGGCGCCTCATGCGAAGGCTACGAAATATGTCGTCGAGATTAAACGACCTGGGCAAGCAAATTATCCTGCCAACTATCCCGTAGAGAATATCGTCACTACTAGTCCAGGCCAAAACTATGAAACGTTCAGCCTAAAGAAAACTCTTCAATCAGGCGACTACGTATGGCGAGTAACCGCGCTTAAAACCCAGAACGGACAGGATATTGCCATCCAGTCTACCGAAGATCGCAATTATCAAGTACGGTAATTCAGAAGAACTATTTGCATAAACATAATATTTATGCTATAATGAAATTATAGACCATTACTCAGGAGGACACGTGAAGGGAATTATTCTAGCAGGCGGCTCAGGAACTCGCCTTTGGCCAATTACTAAGGGTATCAGCAAGCAGCTCATGCCGATTTACGACAAGCCGATGATCTACTATCCGCTGACTACTTTGATGGCAGCCGGCATCAAAGATATCCTGATCATCACCACCCCACACGACCAAGCAGCATTCAAAAACCTGCTCGGCGACGGTTCTGACTGGGGTATCAATCTAGAATACGCCGTCCAGCCATCACCAGACGGACTAGCCCAGGCGTTCATCATCGGCGAAGAATTCATCGGTGATGACAAAGTCGCCCTCGTTCTTGGGGACAATATCTTCCATGGCCGCCGCCTTAGCGAATCACTCAAAAAATGTACCGATCCAGATGGTGGCATTGTATTTGCCTACCAAGTCGCCGACCCAGAGCGCTACGGCGTGGTGGAATTTGATGAGAACCACAAAGCCATCTCTATCGAAGAAAAACCAGCACAGCCAAAATCTAACTACGCTGTTATCGGCCTATACTTCTATGATAATGACGTCGTTGAAATCGCCAAAAATGTTCAACCGTCTGAGCGTGGCGAGCTTGAAATCACTGCCGTCAACGAAGAGTACCTTCGTCGCGGTAAACTTAAAGTTACTACGCTTGATGACGGCGACGTATGGCTCGACACCGGCACGATTGATAGCATGACCGACGCTGCCGACTATGTAAAGGTTTTACAGAAGCGCACCGGACAAATTATCGGTAGCCCTGAGGTGATCGCGCACGAAGAAGGGTTTATCTCAAGTGATAAGCTCAATGAGCTAGCCGCGCCTTTGAAAAAATCAGGGTATGGCACTTACCTGTCCCTAGATCAACTATAGTACTATCCATGACTCTACTGTCAGTATGTATTTGTAATAAGTATAAACTGACGTAGCAAGATATATGACTACCCCGGTTAGCGCCAAGGGTAGTCTATATTTTTTTGCGATCACTTCACTTAGCAAATAATATATACCCATAATTGCGCAGATCATGAGCGGCACAAGTAGGTAAATAATGTATCGCCCCTGGGGTTGATAATCAATCACGAGCGTATAGTATACGCTAAGCCCAACCGTGGTAGTGCACGCAGCTAATAAACATACGCCAAGCAATAACATTTGCTTTGATTGAAAGATTGCCATACGTAGCCTTCGCACCCTTCTTTTTCCCCGCAGGTGTCGTATGCCTAGTTGAAAGATCGCCAGCGCACATCCCGCCATGCCAATAAGGATAAACGCTCGATACACACTCAAATATTTATCTGCAGGCGCGATGCTCATTTTCCCAAATCGCGCTATCGCCGAACCTAGCTGCGTCTCGGTATATCCCTTGTCAGACACAAGACGCTCTAGACCAGCATCCTCAAGCTCTGTATAACTCTTTTGAGCTTCTACGCCTGATTTTTGCTCCCACTCAAGGGTTCTCTCTCGAAAGCTCGCCATCCCCAGTACGTCGCCCTGGTAAATAACCGCATTCCGGGCAAAAAACGGCCCTGCGAGCAACACTACGATAAGTGCCGAGATTCCAAATAACCTGAAATAAATCCTGCCAAAACCTACCTGCCAATACAAAGAGAGCACAAAAAAGATTCCTGCAAACAACACAAAGCCGTATGAATTTATGTAGCTCAAAAGGCATACAACAAAGCCGAGCGCTAGAATACTTGTGTTACGGCCATTCCAACGGTCTTTATAGCCAGAAATACACGCAAATACAACAATACTCACTCCCGCAAGAGCGATAATATCATTATTCACATACCCCGATAGAAATGCCACCTGCGGCCAAGCAGCAAAAAGTGCCATCGCGACAAACGATGCCACCTTTGCATCGTGTGACCCACTGAACAACTTTTCGACCGATTTGCCTACAAAATACACGGCCACTACCCCAAATAGGACGCTCGTCATCCGTGCGGCATACACCAGCACATCCGGATCACTGTTAAATAATGACACGGCCCACATAAAAATCGCGCTAATGATAGGTCCAAGAAATTGAGGATAAAACGCATACGACCAGTTACCCATACTGTGTATTGTCGCTGCGTCATAACCAGTCGGCAGCGTGCCGTGTTCGTAGATAAACTGAGGTACGAGGTAACGCAGACCCTGGTCCGGGCCACCTAGTGAGCTTCCTGGGGCAGTTGCAATCTGCAAAGCCCATATGGCGAACCATACAAATATAGCAACCAAGAAAAATGTCAATGTATACTTACGACTCACTATGTCTCTTAGTAGTTTCATCGGCTTATTATACCACCTTGCAAGCCGGACTAGCGCACATCGTCAGACTTAAAAGCAGCAAGCACAATTCGGAGACGTCAGTCCCTGTGTATAGACTTACTCTTTTATAATCGTAGGATCATTCAGAATGAGAGGAAGGTTATCTTTATTGGTTATATCAATCCTCTCCGTCTTACTGTTAAGTGGGATCGTAAGCGTCCCATTGCCAGCACAGATGTCGTCTTTTCGCAGCAGCTTGCCAGCTCCGTACAATGCCACCGCGCCACACCGGCCTAGCTGTTCTTGGTCGCTATGATATACCGACACCTGCAATGAGTTGCCTCCGTTCGTGAAGTGTGAACGCGAGAAGCTCGCCTGCTTCCCTGGACTCACCATTAAGCCATTTACAATCGCTTTGTCAGGACTCTGAACATCCCGTGCGTTCGCCGTTCGCTGATCATTTGTTTTATACAAGGAGAACACAAGCTGGTCATCAACAACTGGCGATCTTGGGATCATGACCCATAAAATCTGTTTATCAGCTATAACTTTAGCCACCTCGTAGTTGGCAGTTATGTAGTTGCTAATCTTCCATAGCGATTTAGATAGAATAGCTGCCTGAGCCGGGTCAAAAATCACTACCTCTGGTTTTGTTCTCTTTAAATCTTCTATCGTTTGGTCCTGTTCAGCTTCGGTTGTCTGCGGTTCAAACGTCATAAAACGCGCGGCGTGCTCGTCCGCCAACGTATAGTAGAACGGCTGAATAGGGAAGGAGAAAATTGTCTGAGGATCATATGCGCCGACAGCATCACGAACTTTACTGATTCTGTCGTACGATTCATTATCGACATTCACTCCACCTACACTCTGAGGTGTTACGCCCTGCCTCGACAAAGACTGAAAGGTTGATTCATATTGTGGATACAGCACGTAGCCAACTACAGTAGCAGAGGCTACAAACATGCCAAACACGACGAGGAAATGTCCAGTAATTGTTTGACGTCGGGTACTCACCTCTTTCTTTCGTGCAAACGCCAATATTATCGCGGCAATCCCAAGAGTTACCGACATACTACTAATATGAATCGCTCCCCAAAATGCAACTATCAGCGTAGCTCCATATGGCGCAAACCGTCTCAACCTCTTTATATCAAATGAAGCATCGCGGACCTTCCAGCAAGTGTATATCGTCAGGAATATGATTTCAGGCATAACAAATATCAGATGCCCCATGTCAGATCTACCAAACAGCGTAACTAAACGAGCCACTGTAAATCCTAGCAAAATTGCAACGGGAACACCGATGCGACGTACCGAGTACAGAATGTAGAATATCAGAATAATCAGGGCCAAGACCGCGTAATAAACGATGTTTGTAAATACCAGATCAGGATATTCAAGGTCCATACCTTGCGGCTGCAACACAAAGGCGTAATAAATTGTGTAATAGAGGAAATTGGACACACTAGAGTAGGCCGCAACATACACCAATAGAGGGAGGAGACCAACGAGAACACCGATAAAATAGACAAGCGCATCCTTCCATTTTCCCAAAATAGATTGTATATTCCTGCTCGTCAAAATCTCACCCAGGAAAATTGTCAACAGTACCATCACAGCAGCCTCTTGTCCAAATGTGAACGCCAGGCCAGTCACTACACCCGATAATGTCAGCCATAGGCGACGGTATGCCGGCACCCTTAGAGACTGGATGTATAAAACGACAGCGAGAAGTGCGAATGCCGTCCGAAGTTGCATGTATCCAGGCAGAAGCAATATACCAAATACACTCAGGCCACCAAGAACGACATGTTTGAATCGCAAAAAGATTGCAACAGCAAGAGCAAAGACAAAGGTGTAAAATGCATGCGCCTCAAGCTGAAGAGCGAGCGTTAAGCTGCTCATATCATCACCGAATACACGTATAAACAGTGACTGTAAAAAGTATGAGCCAGGTGTTCTAAAGTGAATAAAGTCCTCGTAGATAGCCTCTCCGTCAGCCAGATTACGTGCGAACTGGAAAAAAGTTGACCCATCACCAAAATCGAATGACCCGCGAAAGAGCAAGAGCGATATTGCAACCCCAATAAATGTCGTACCCCATATAACCGCGACCCAGAGTAAGAGTGTTTTTCTTGTTGCATCTGGGAAATTGTTGCGAAACACACGCTTCGCAGATGAGAGATAGTATTGTAATCGCATAACTAACCTACAGTATACACTAGGGATGGTACTTGTGCTTATATAATATCGAATGTATAATAATATATAAGATGAATATAAAAAATAAACATAAAAATAATAAGCTCAAGATTGGCATAATTGCCTCTATCTTAGTTGTTATTCTAGTCGGCGGTACAGCGGCCCTGCTTAAGGTGTCCACTCAAGACAACAAGCAAGAGGTAGCCGACAAACAAGTTGAAGCGAGTAAACATTCAAGTGATGGCATCAATTACGCGCCCCCTACGGCTGCCGATGAAGAGATGAACCGGGAGCAGGAAGCGCGCAACAAAGAACGTGAACGTCTCGACCAACTACCACCTTCGTCAAATGCAGAAGTGTTTGTCAGCGGCGCCGGACAATACGACTCAATAGTCGAAGTGCGTGCATATGTTTCAAACATCTACGAAGACGGGGGAAGTTGTACCGCACAATTTACCAAGGATGGTGCCCCTACAGTAAAAGTTACAAAAACAGCCGTTAAAGATGCAAAAACAATCCAGTGCGGTGCCCTGGATACAGAGCGCTCCAAATTTTCCACATCTGGCAAATGGACATTGTCAGTTAGCTACGAGTCCGCAAATGCATCAGGAAAAAGCAGTAACCAAATTGTTGAAATAAAATAGCCATGCCAAATATTCGCCCACAATTTAGTTTTCTAAAAATCGCCCTTTACACAATGGTAGTGGCGCTATTTACTCCCCTTATCTCCGCATCAGCAGCGGGAGCAATTAGCGGAAATGACTTCAAACCAGGCAATATCATCCAGGACCAAACATTCTACAATAACGGATCGATGAATGCTGCTGAAATCCAGGCTTTCCTAAACTCAAAGGTACCAAACTGCACCTCAGGATATACATGCCTAAAATCTTACACAGAAGACGCCCCAACAAAAACCGATGCACTAGGCCTGTGCGGAACGCACGCAGGCGGACGAAAAGTTGCAGCTCAAATTATCTACGACGTTAGCCTTGTGTGCGGAGTCAATCCACAAGTACTCATCACTCTCCTACAAAAAGAGCAGGCACTGGTAACTAGTACTCAACCAAGTGCCATTCAGTATCGTAGCGCAACAGGCTATGCATGCCCCGATACGGCAGCCTGCTCATCCGAGTACTACGGTTTTTTCAACCAAGTCTATAAAGCCGCCTGGCAGTATAAATACTACGCTAAATATTCTAATACCTATAGTTACCGACCCTACCGCACCAATTCAATCCTGTGGAATCCACAGGCTTCCTGTGGCAGATCGGACGTATACATCGAGAATCAATCGACCGCAAGTCTCTACATCTACACGCCGTATCGTCCAAACCAAGCAGCACTCAATAACCTCTACGGAACCGGTGATTCTTGTAGCTCATATGGCAATCGAAACTTTTGGCGCATCTTTTCAGACTGGTTTGGCATCGACAACAAGCCACTGATGCGGACGGTGTCTTCAGGCGACCTTTACTACGTAGCTGGGCAATACAAGTACAAAATCAGCTCGATGGATGTTGCAGCAGAGTATGGATTCAGCACATCAGATGTTGCTTTTGTGAGTCAGTCAACAATTGACACGACGCCAACATCACCTCGGAGCAATACGCTTAGTTATATCGCCAAGTCAGACAGTGACGCCGACGAAGACGGTGGTAATATCTATCTTATTTCTGGCAAAAAGCGATACCTTATTACCTCGATGGAACAGTTTGCCATGTTCGGACTATCGACTAATAACCTCACCTATTTGCCGTATTTCTCACTTGTACGCATGCCGCTCGCCGGCAATATGTCACAGTTTGTAACGAATCCTGCAGGGTTTGTATACAAAGTCACAAATGGCGTCAAACAAGGTATTTTCCAAGGGGACTACTATAACAAGCTCAATCCAGGCGGAAATGTAGCCAGCCTCAGCAACCATATCCTTTCGACCCTTCAAACTGGCCCCGCACTTATCGACGGAGTCATTACATTGCAGAGTGGTGATGGAAGATTATGGTTAGCGTCCGAGGCTGGGTGGAATTATATTGCCTCAATGAGTATTGCTCGTTGTTTGGGAGTTCAATCGAGTATCATCTCATTCACTCCAGACCAGTCCATACAAAGCGCACGCGGGCCCGATGCTAGTTGTATAGTCAAGAGTCCAAATGAATCAGCCGCTTACATATTGGATGGTGCAAAAAAATATCTCGCACACCCTGAATGGGACATGCCGTCCCCGACGCAGCTAGACGCCTCGTTACTGAATACAAAACAGACTATACAACTCCCCTACAACTCGCCTTTCCAGGACAAGAACGGAGCTATTTATACCCTAAAGGGAGGCGCAAAGCGTTACTTCCCTGACATGGTTGCTGTCGACGAGTACCGCCAAAAGCAAGCCATCACATCAGTAAATAGCGACTTTTTGGCCACAATCGGCAGAGGCCCCGATTGGTTATCGTCTGGAACTATTCTTGGCGAACGTTCATCCGGAAAGCTATTCGTAATTAACAACGACAGCCGACTATACATCCCTTCGATGGAACTTTATACATCATTCGGATTCGACAAGACCAACATCCAGTATCTTGAATCTTCCAGTCTCGAGCGCTACCCAGTCTCTGGCACACTGGAGTCTACAGTGCGACTCGGAGCGCAACCATTTATTCTCGATAGAGCAATTGGCTGGCTAATCCCCGAGCCAATCCAAGAAGCATACGGGGTTAATAGCCAATCACCATCGTACTCAGTTGGGCTTGGTAGATACGCCATGCCTAAAACCGCAACAAGATACATAAAGGCAGACAACTCGGCGCAACTATACTATCTAGACAATGGGAGGAAGCACCCTGTATATTCCTGGCAGGCATTTACCTCGCTTGGAGGAAGTAATGAAACAATTTCTGTCCTTTCAGCGGCAGCAGTTGACAAATTCACAAACGGCGCCCCCTATTAGGCGCCGTTATTTAATATAACTAGACTATTTGCTTCTTCGACTCTCTAGAGAGTATTTGTTAAAAAGTTCCGAATCCTCAAGGTCAGCCGTTGCAGCGAGACGCACCCCACGCCACTTTTCAATATGATAAAACGGATTCAGAGCTAACCAATAGAGCTTGCGCTTGATAGAATAATCTCTATCACGAACAATATTCATTGCATCGCGCACGACACCCTTGGCTATCATCTTGACAATAGCCTTTTTGGAAGGGATGCCCACTGGAATTCCAATTTTTCGGAGCCCCATTGTCTCGTCAAACATGCGGCTTTTATACTCATTCAGCTCCATATCGTTTGAATGGATTACATTCGCACGGGAGGCATACACTTTCATGTACCCTGCATCAATAATATCGCGACCCAACAGTTGATCTTCTGCATATGGTACATCCTGATACGGAATCTGATTCGTCAGGAAACTTCGCCGTGCTGCTGAATTAACATCCGAGTAGAATGAAATAGCGTCGTAGACACCTTGGTCCTTCACAAAATCATCTTTATAAAATATGGTTGTTCCAAAATCTGGACCAAATCCGCTAAAAACTGATCGAATTTCAGTCTTAAGGAGAGGGAAGCAGTGAGGACGAGGATCTTGTTTACCCATCACTCCGACGATATTATCATTCAACTCGAAAGGCTTGACTATCTCATACAACCATCGATCGTGCGCCGGCGTTACATCTTGGCTAATATAGACAACTATTTCGCCTTTCGCATCATACGCTGCCGCATTTCGAGTTTTACCATGTCCAAACTCAGCTTTTGTGATCGTCTTGTGTCGTAAATTTGCATGCTTTTTGGCATATTTTTCTATAATACTCGGCGTGGCATCTGTGCTACTAGTGTCATAGATAAGCACTTCATAAGCAAATGGCACTTTTTGTTTAAATATACTCTCCAGCACCTCATCGAGGTACCGCTCCCCAAACCACGTTGGGATAAAGATTGTCGCTTTAATATTATCTTTAACCATAACTCCTCTTATTTTACTGTATTGACGTGCTGGTAAGTTGCGCGTATACCCTCAAGCAATGTTGTCTCAGCACGCAAGTTAAATTCATCTTCAAACCGGCGCACATTCAACACTACCCTATCAACGTATGTGACAGGCATCGCTTCGTGTCGTGTCTTAACTGCCTTACCGACAACCGTTTCAATACATCCGACAATTTCGTTAATTGTGTTTCCCTGACCAGAGCCAATATTATACACATTGTATATCTGCTGCCGGTCAAATGATCTCGTTATCATCTGGGCAACATCTTTTACATAGATGTAGTCACGTATCATTGTACCATCTCCGTAAATCACAACCTCTTTGTCGTTAAGCACTTGTTCGAGAAAGATGGGAATGACACCCTGCCTCCGTCCGAGCGGTTGGCGTTCGCCGTATGGATTGGCTATACGGTATACGGTATAGTCAAGATCAAACTTCTTTCGAAAATAGCGTAAATAATTTTCGATTGTCAACTTACCAATTGCATACGGTGACACAGGAAGTGTTGGGTCCTGCTCACTGTGCGTCGCTGAGACTTGAGCCTCCCCATAGATCGCACCTCCAGATGATGCGAATAGAACTTTCTTGACATTTGCTTTGACGCACAGCTTGAACAGCTCGACACTCATACGGATGTTCGTCTCGATATCAATAGCAGGGTCGTTTTCCGCTGTCGCAGGAGTCGTCGTAGAGATGAAATGAAACACATATTCCACGCCTATCAGTGCAGCCTCAATATCTGCACGATTCAGATAATCTCCCGCGATCTTTTCGACATTCGGCGATTCCGCAAATTGTGTTTTACCAGAACTAAAGCGGTCAAAGGCGCGCACTGAGTGTCCTACGCTCGCAAGACTATCTACCAGATGGCTGCCGATAAAACCATTCGCTCCGAGTACCAGGCACCTAGCCATAGAGTTCCTTTTCGAGGATCGCCATAAACTTATCCTTAGCCTCATCCCATGAAGCGCCCTTTACGCTTGCCGCCGCCCTTTTAGCATATGCGGGCAAGTCAGAACGAGACACCACTTCTGACATTTTACGGGCAAGATCTGCCGGCGATGGTTCAGTGTAGGTAAGATAGGGGCTATCACTAACCATACGGTTATTGTCACCATCATTGATAACCGGTATCACCCCGCAAGCAAGCAGCTCAAGTGGCAACAATGACATATTAGTTAGCGACAACACGAGGCCAGTTGCGCACTTGTTATATAGATCCGACAACTCCTCTAGCTTGAGAGATTTGTGATTGACATAGGGGAAGTTAATCTCGTAATCTGAAACGTCCCATCCGGCTAAATTAATAACGTACTCTGGATGCTGCTTATGGAATAGCTCTAGTGCCATAATACCCAGGTCGAACGCACGTCGCTCTGTGACCGGACGGGCATAGAAAAACACTTCTTTTCTCTCGGTTTTATTAGTGAATCGGTATAATTTCTCATTCGCACCGAAATCATAATGATCACACGCCATATGGTACTCGCTCTGAAGTTTATCGGCTAGCCAGCCACCCGCGGTAATACCATGAAATCCAAACTTATATGTATTCTCGGCTAGCAAATATTCGGTACCAATAGAGTAGAAGTATGGCTCAAAATCCTGCACAAAATAGAATCTCTTAGCCTTGGTCTTGGCATTATAGACAGGATATGCAGTTTCCCATCCCGTTGCGAACAGTGCGTCACTATCATTCAGGGGCTCATCCGGATCGTAATGGTGGAACTCTGCTCGTTCTAATGTTGCATAGGCCGAAACATTTTTCTTCGCCTCATCAATGGGCATTGGGTCAAGACAAGTGTAGAGATATATGTGATTGGTGTAGCCCTTTTGATCCAAGTGTTCAATAAATCGGAACATGTTTTGGTGCCCTCCCCCATTACTTGGAGGGGAAATGATCCAATTAATTACCTTGAGTGAACGATTTATATACGCTGGCTGTTTCTTTCCAGCTGACCAATCAGCGCGCATGACATCACGGCGATCGACAATCGAACTGAATGAAATTTTCTTTACTTCGTTAGGTATTTCATTGTGCGTCGGCTTTTCAAGTTTCGATGCCACTTTACGCAAGCTCTTCACGCCTAGTGCCCGAATACCCTCACTTTGCACTACGTGAGCGGTGAGTTTCGTGTATTTTTTTAGCGTATTTCGATCAGCCATTACTCTTACCTCTTGCAACCTCACGTTTGATAATCTGCTCTACTTTCTCATACGAGGTTTGCCAGGAGAGCGATTCTACACTCTGCGAAGCAAGTGATGCAGTACGATAAACATCAGGCTCACTCACTGCCTCGCTTAGCTGCTCGGCCAGTTGGATTGGTGCTGCAGGCGCATACCTAATATAGTCGTTATGTCCGAGAACCATTGCATTATTTTCGCCCTCATTCATCACTGGTATGCACCCCGCCGCAAGTAGTTCGAGTGGGAGTAACGATACGTTCGTTAGCGAAAGCACCAAACATGCGACCGACTCTTCGTATAGCTCAGCCAGCCGCGCTGGTGTCACGATACCATGATTCACATACGGGAAAGGAATATCATA
>Ga0065721_10052264_pt1 | contig 12308 bp, 9 predicted proteins | sample Mesricmetagenome_FD_59108 | JGI IMG/M metagenome (GOLD analysis project Ga0065721, IMG submission 59108) | Mesophilic microbial community from rice straw/compost enrichment Sample: eDNA_1 v2 (version 2) | ecosystem: Engineered > Solid waste > Grass > Composting > Bioreactor | place: USA: Davis... | reverse complement strand
CGCGTCGATCGCGGCGACCTCGTCGGGAAGGCGGGCCGCCGTGCCGGCCGAAGGGGCGGGCATCGCCGTCACGGCGCCTCCGTGCCGGCGCGGGAGGAGGAGGTGCCCGCACACCTCGCGGCGGGACGGGCGGGCCGGGGCCGGGCGAAGGTCGACACGGTCATGCTTCCTCCCTCGCCCCTCAGCCGGCCATGCGGGCCTCGAGCGTGTCGACGATGGTCTCGACCCGGTTCTCCCAGGTGAGACGGCGGGGAATGCGCGCAGGCTCCGGCCGCGGGCGGGCGAGCTCGCGCTCGATCGCGGTGACGAAGCCGTCGGCACCGGAGGCGACGACGACGTCGTCGGCGACCTCGTCGATGTTGGCGACCGGGGTCGTCACCACCGGCAGGCCGACCGAGAGGTAGACGTAGAGCTTCAGCGGGCTCATCGAGCGGCTGAGGTCGTTGTCGAGGTGGGGCATGATGGCGACGTCGAACATGCGCATGTAACCGACCGCCTCCTCGTAGCGCCGCACGCCGAGGAAATGGACGTTCGCCCGCGCCTTCAGCCGAAGCACCCCGGCGTCGCCGTGCGGCGAGCCGATCAGCACGATCTGCCAGCCCGGCCGGCGAACGGCGAGGTCGTCGAGAAGGTCGACGTCGATGCGCGAGCGCAGGTTGCCGACGTAGCCGAGGATCGGTCCGCGCAGCCGGGCGAGCTCGCGCCCGCGCGGCTCGAGACCGGGATAGAGATTCTCGCCGGCGTTGCGGACCACGACGATGTCGGACCGCAGGGCCGTGAACCGCTCGCGCTGGGCCTCGCAGTTGGCGAAGACGACGTCGGCTCGGCGCAGGGTCTCCGCATAGGCCGCCTCGATCCGCTGCCGGTCGGCCTCGGCCACCATGGCCCGGTGGTCGTCGATCAGGTCGGCGGCGGCGAGCGGGAAGCCGACCTCGTCGTGGAGCCGTGGATAGTCGGCGACGACCGGCGCCACCATCGCCACCGCGCGGCCGGCGACGCCCGCCTCGCGCAGGGTGGCGCGCACGAAGTCTGGATAGTCCTCGGCCGGCGGCAGCTCGACCCCGAACAGCCGCTGGTTCGGCTGGCCGCCGCGATGGACGAAGACCCGCCGCAGGACGTCGGCGCCGTCCTGCGTGCGCAGGAAGCGGCCGATCGTGTTGACGACGGTGAGGTTGGCCTGGTCGGCGACGCCGCGCTCGGGGTCGACCCGGCTCTCGATCGAGCGCCCGCTGACCGGCGCGTCGAACTGGACGATGCGGCCGACGCGCTCGTGGCGCGCCAGGTAGCGCAGCAGCATGTCGTGGCGGCGGCCGTAGATGCCGGTGTCGTTCTGCTTCCAGAAATAGGCGATGTCGATCGGGCGGGCGCGCAGCACGGCCGGCGCCACGACCGGGTCGGGCAGCCAGGTCGGCCGGCCGGTGGGCAGCGGCACGGCGAAGCGGTCGGCGAGGGTGCGCAGCAGCGCCGCGCCCCCCTCCGGCCAGCCCCGAGGGGTCGACCGGGCACGCTCGAACACCGCCTCGAGCCGGGCGCGGTTGGCGGCGTAACCGAACTCGGAGAGGAAATAGGCACGCCGCGCCGCCGCGTCGCCCGGCGCCCGCCCCGCGGCGACGGCGCGCAGGAAGCGGCACAGATCCTCGCGCCCGCCGATCCTCGTCACCGCGCTGTCCGGCAGGTCGGCGAGCGGCTCGACGTCGTTGATCGCGACCGGAACGCCGGCGGCGAGGGCGTCGGACAGCTTGGCCGGGATCTGGTAATGGGCGATCGGCGAGGCCGGATCCTGGATCAGGCAGACGGCGTCGGCCGTCGCGACGAGGCCGGGCAGTTCGGTGAACGGCCGCGGCGGAAAGGCATCGACGCGCCCGCCCCGGGAGCGGCACTCCTCGACGATGCGCCGGTCGCCGGCCCCGGCGCCGATGATGCAGAGCACGAGGCGGGGATCGCCGACCTCCGCGATCGCTTCGGCGACCTCGACGACGCCCTTGTGGGCCCGCGGCGTGCCGAGGAACAGCACGACGCGGTCGCCGGGCCCGTAGCCGTGCCGGGCGCGCAACTCGTCGCGACGACCCGTTGCCCGCGCGAACGCCTCCTCGTCCCGGGCGTGGCGGACGATGGTGCCGCCGAAGCGCCGCTGCAGCGCGACGTTGGAGACCGTCACGGCGTCGAACTGGTCGACGAGGGTCTCGCAGACCTGCGTCCAGGTCGCCTCGAAGGGGATGGAAAGGTCAGGGGCGTCGGCGGGAATAGCGGAGAGGGCGAGCGGTTCGCCGCCGCCGACGAAGGCGAGTTCGTGGTCGTCGATGTCGAGGACGACGGGACAGCCGAAGCGATGGCGCGCGAGCAGGCCGAGCACGACACCCGGCAGCCGCGGCTTGCAGACCACGACCACCTCGGGCCGGACCTTGGCGATCTCCACCATGGCCCGCGCCAGAAACGCGGCGGTGTCGCCGCCGGGAAAGCCCCGGATCGGGATCCGGGTTCCCCGCAACGGACCCCAGAGTTCGTTGCCGAACCGCTCGAAATGCGGGCCGAGGATCTCGACGTCGTAGTCGGCGGCGAGGACGTCCGCGACGAGAAAGGCCCGGCCGACGCAGTTGTGGCCGAGATCCCAGGAGATCACCACCGCCTTCGGCCGCCGGCGGACCGGGGCGTGGTCCGGCGCGAGCACGGCCGCGAAGTCGAGGCCGCGGATCGAGGCCCGCTTCGCCGCGGGCCGGAACTGGATCGCCAGACGATACTGCCGGTCGGGGTCGAAGCGGCGCAGCCGGGCCTCGCGCTCGATCTGGCCCCCGTCTCTCACCCCCTCCTCGATCTTCAGGAAGAAGCGGGTCGATCCGCCGGCCTCGACCTCGAGGATGGCGATCCATTCGATCGCCTCGGCACCGGCGGGCTCGCTGAAAGCGACGTCGAGGCGCGCGAGATAGTCCCGGGCGTTGCCGGAGAGGCCGCCGACGTCGAGGGGCAGGCCGAGCCGGACCCGGGTCGCCGTGGCCGGCCAAGCGAGGTCGAGACCGCCGCCGTCCGGCGCACCGACGGTGGCGTTGCCGCCGCCGTCCGGCACCCAGCATTCGACGATCCATCCGTTGGGAAGATCACATCGCCGCCCCGCAATTTCGACGGGAAAAGGCTCGGGCGGCGGCGCCGTCAGGGGCCGATTGCTGACGGTCAGCACGGCCCGCTCCCGCGACCGCGACGCCGCGGCGCGCCCTGCGGCCACGGACGTGGGAACGCGCCAGCCGATGCACGCGAGGAGGAGCTCTGGATCATCATCTCGACGGCACAGCTTCCATCGGGACGCCTGGCCCCGGATGGATCAAAGTCGATTCAGCGCGAAGTCCGGTCGTTACGAATCGTTCGTTGCGGTATCCTTACACCGCCTCGTTCATTCATTGCAACCGATTCGGCGTGAGCGGCGATGTCTGCGCAGATTGTTACGTTTTTAGCAAACAATTGAACGGTTATCGAAAGAATCACCATTTCCGGTCACAGGGCGCCACCTCGTCGCCAACTTTTCGCCCGCTCTTCGCCGCTCGACAGGGATGCCGGCCGCCGCGGGAGGCTGAAGTGGGGAACCGGGAGCGGCGAAGGGCGCCGCCGGCCGAAGCCGCGGGCGATCGCGGCCGGGCCAGGAACCTGCAATCTGGAGCTGTTGCGGCCTCTGGTGCGGCCAGCCGTCGCCGCCGCGCCCTCCCGGTTCCGCCGGCCGGATTTCCGCCGGCGCCGCCATGGCCGCGCCGGACGGAAGGAAGTGAAGGCGGGCCCCGCGCCCGGGACGGACGGCGCCCGACCTTCCGAGGTCAGGCGAGATGCCTGTTGAAGAAGTCGATGGTCCGCCGCCACGCCAGCGTCGCCGCGGCCTCGTCGTAGCGCGGCGTCGTGTCGTTGTGGAAGCCGTGGTTGACGTCCGGATAGAAGTGAACCTCGTAGGTCTTGCCGGCGGCGTTCAGCGCCTCCTCGTAGACCGGCCAGCCCTCGTTGATGCGGGTGTCGAGCCCGGCGTAGTGGAGTTGCAGCGGCGCCTCGATCCGCCCGACGTCCGCCGCCGGCGCCTGCCGGCCGTAATAGGGCACGCTGGCGGCGAGGGTCGGATAGGCGACGGCGAGCGCGTTGCAGACGCCGCCGCCGTAGCAGAAGCCGACGCAGCCGACCTTGTCCGTGGTCGCCTCGTGGGCGAGCAGGAACTCGTAGGCGGCGAAGAAATCCTCCATCAGCCTGGCCGGATCGAGCTTGGCCTGCATCTCGCGACCGGCGTCGTCGCTGCCGGGGTAGCCGCCGGCCGGCGTCAGCCCGTCGGGAGCGAGCGCGACGAAGCCGGCCACGGCGACGCGGCGGGCGACGTCCTCGATATAGGGGTTGAGGCCGCGGTTCTCGTGGACGACGAGCACGCCCGGCAGCTTTCCGGTGGCGCCGGCCGGGCGGACCAGCAGCGCGTCGACGCTGCCGTGGCCCTCGGGCGAGGGATAGGAGATCCGTTCCGACACGATGCGCTCGTCGTCGGGGGCGACCTGGTTGGCGAGGGCGTAGGACGGCTGCAGCATCTTGAGCAGGGCGAGCGCCGTGACGCCGCCGACCGCGTATTTCTGCGCCCGCTCCAGAAACTCGCGCTTGGTGATCACGCCGTGGGCGTAGCCGTCGTAGATGTCGAGCAGTTCCTGGGGAAAATCGGTGGCCTTCATCCGGGTCATGGCATCCTCCCTGCGTCGTCGCGGCCCGCCGTCCGCGGGCGCGAGGCGGGCACATGGAGACACGACCCGGCCGGAGACGACAGCCCCCTGCGGCGCCGGCAGACCCGGCCCGGCCGAAACCGCCTTGTTTTCAGGCCCTGCCCGCCTCTCACAACTTGGTGAACCGCGCCGTGCCGCCCGCGCGCCGTCCGCGCATCCCCGCGAAGGTCCCTCCGGCACCCCTGCCGTCCCTGCCTGCGCGACGATCGCGCGCGCCGGTGTGGAGGGCGCCGCCGCCGCGTGCTATGCAGCGCGGGGGCCGCCGATCCGCGGCCCGGCCCCCTCACGAGGACAGACCGACCCGCCATGCGCCGTATCGTTCCGCTCTCCGCGCCCGCGGCCACCCTTCTCCTCGCTGCCCTCGCGGCGGTCCTGCTCGGCGGCTGCGGCCGGCGCGGGGCGCTGGAGCCGGCCGGCACCGTCGAGACCCCGACGCGGACGCCGAACCTCGTGACGGTTCCGATCGGAACGCCCGCCGAAGAGCCGCCACCCGTCGAAAAACCGGACCGGCCGTTCGTGCTCGACCCGCTGCTCTGACGCCGATGGCACCCGCCCTCGACCGCGCCGGCGCGAGCGGCTAGAAAAGCCGCGTCGCGCCCCGGGAGATCGTCCCTTGCATCACTTCGCCTATCGCAACGGCATCCTCCACGCCGAGGACGTGCCGGTTCCCGAAATCGCCGCCGCCGTCGGCACCCCGTTCTACGTCTATTCGACGGCGACGCTGACCCGGCACTACAAGGTTTTCAGCGAGGCCTTCGCCGGCCTCGACGCCCGGGTGTTCTACGCGATGAAGGCCAATTCCAACCAGGCGGTGCTGCGCACGCTGGCGAAGCTCGGCGCCGGCATGGACGTCGTCTCGGAGGGCGAACTCATGCGCGCGCTCGCCGCCGGCGTGCCGGCCGAGCGCATCGCCTTCTCCGGCGTCGGCAAGACCGCCCACGAGATCGCGGTGGCGCTCGAGGCCGGCATCCACTGCTTCAACGTCGAATCGGAGCCCGAGCTCGAGGCGATCTCCGAGATCGCGTCCGCGAAGGGCCTCGAGGCGCCGGTCGCCCTGCGCATCAACCCCGACGTCGACGCCCTCACCCACGCCAAGATCTCGACCGGCAAGTCGGAGAACAAGTTCGGCATCCCGTGGACCGACGCCCGCCGGGTCTACGCCCGCGCCGCCGCCCTGCCCGGCATCCGCGTCGTCGGCATCGACATGCACATCGGCTCGCAGATCACCGAGCTCGGCCCGTTCGACGACGCCTTCGCCCGGCTCGGCGACCTCGTCCGCGACCTGCGCGCCGACGGCCACACGATCGAGCACGTCGACCTCGGCGGCGGCCTCGGCATCCCCTACGTCGACGACAACGCTCCCCCGCCCGACCCCGGCGCCTATGCCACCGTCGTCCGCCGGCACGTCGAGCAGCTCGGCTGCGCGGTGATCTTCGAGCCCGGCCGCCTGATCGCCGGCAACGCCGGCATCCTCGTCGCCACCGTGGTCTACCGCAAGGAGGGCGAGGGCCGCACCTTCGTCATCGGCGACGCGGCGATGAACGACCTCGTCCGCCCGACGCTCTACGAGGCCTGGCACGAGATCCGCCCGGTGATCGAGGCCGCGCCGGGCGCCGAGCGCGCCGTCGTCGACGTGGTCGGCCCGGTCTGCGAGACCGGCGACTATCTCGCCCTCGGCCGCTCGCTGCCGATGCTCGCCGCCGGCGATCTCTTCGCGGTCTTCTCCGCCGGTGCCTACGGCGCCGTCCAGGCCGGCACCTACAACAGCCGGCCGCTCGTTCCCGAGGTCCTCGTCGACGGCGACCGCTGGCACGTCATCCGCCCGCGCCAGCCGGTCGAGGCCCTGATCGCCCTCGACAGCGTGCCCGACTGGCTGGGGTGAGGCTCAGCCGGCGGGGCTCTCTCGAGGGCCTCGGGAGGCCGGCTCGCCCGACCCTGCACTTTGCATTATGGGGCGGGTCTCCGGCAGGCCGACACGCCCGACCTCGTCCTTCGAGACGGCCGCCGGGGGCGGCCTCCTCAGGATGAGGTCTCCGAGGGGAAATTCCGAGCCGCACGAAGATCCTATCCCTTTCCCTCATCCTGAGGAGGCCCTGAAAGGGCCGTCTCGAAGGACGAGGGAAAGCCCCGGACGTCACCGCGACATGCCGGGCGAAGTCCACGGACGCCTCGCCCCTTTGTATCCCCGCTCAGCCCGCCTGCACCGCATAGTCCCGCCCCAGCGCCAGGATCCAGTCCCGAAAATCGCGCCCGCCCGGCTTGTCGAGGGCGGCGGCGTCCCAGGCGAGGAAATAGGGCTCTTCCAGCCGCATCCGGTGCGGGTGGACGATGACGAGCCGGCCGGCGGCGAGGTCGGCGGCGATCATCGAGCACTGCGCCAGCACCACGCCGCGCGCCGCGATCGCCTCGTCGATCGCCTGGGCCGACAGCGAAAAGGTCAGCGCCATGCGCAGCGGCCCGGTCTCGACGCCGAGGCCGCGGAACCACTGCGGCCAACTCGGCGGCGACTTGAAGTAAGGCTCCCAGTCGATGCCGAACAGCGGGAAGGCGAGGATCTCGCGCGCGTCGGCGAGCGGCGCCGTGCCGACGAGATCGGGGCTTCCCACCGGCACCACCCAGTCGGTGAACAGCTCGGCGCGGCGCTCGTAGCCGCCGGCGCGGTCGCCGTAGGAGATGCGGAAGTCGACGGCCCCGTCGCCGAAGGCCGGCTCGCCTTCGGTGCCGTGGACGTGGACGACGCCGTCCGGGTGGCGGGCGCGCCAGTCGTGCAGCTTGGGCCCGAGCCAGCGGGCGGCGACCGAGGACAGCGCGCTCACCGTGAGCTGGTCGGATCGGCGGGCGCGGTCGATGTCGTCGCGGGCCTCGCGCAGCTCGGCGAAGGCGCCGGTGACGCGGCGGTGGAAGCGCCGACCCCAGGTGGTGAGCGCGACGCCGCGGCCGGAGCGCTCGACGAGGCGCACGCCGATCTCCCCTTCGAGCAGCTGGATCTGCTGGGTCACCGCCCCCGGCGAGACGCCGAGTTCGCGCGCCGCGCCGCCGATGCTGCCGACGCGGCCGACGGCCTCGAAAGTCTGGAGCGAGCGCAGCGGCGGCAGGCGGGTGACCATCTCTTCTCCTGAAGCGTGATCGCGACAGTTTAGAACAGCTAAAACCGATCGCAACCGAATTCGGCTAGTCGCGCCGGCGGCGAGCCGGCACCATCGGGGAAATTCCAGACCCGAACGGGCATCCCCGGGGATCGCGACCGCGACCCCGCTCCCGAGACGCAGCCCGCCCCGAGCCGGAGGTTTTTCCCATGTTCGTCAAGAACGCCTGGTATGTCGCCGCGATCGGCCAGGAGATCGACCGCACCCTGCGCCAGGTCCGCATCCTCGGCGAGAACGTCCTGCTCTACCGCCGCCAGGACGGCGTCGCCGTGGCGCTGGAGGACGCCTGCCCGCACCGCAAGCTGCCGCTCTCCATGGGCCGCCTGCTCGGCGACGAGGTCGAATGCGGCTACCACGGCCTGCGCTTCGACTGCGGCGGCGTCTGCACGAGGGTGCCGGGCGCGGAGAAGATCCCCCACGTCGCAAAGGTCCGGGCCTATCCGCTGGTCGAGCGCTACGGCCTCGCCTGGATCTGGATGGGCGACGAGACGCTGGCCGACCCCGCCACGATCTTCTGCGTCGAGCAGTGGGACAACCCGGAATGGGGCACCACCGACGCCGGGGTGATGGAGGTCGACTGCAACTATCTCTACGTCACCGACAACCTGCTCGACCCGTCCCACGTCGCCTGGGTCCACCAGTCGTCCTTCGGCAATTCGGCCTGCGAGGACATCCCGGTGCGCACCCGCGAGACCGGCAACGGCGTCGTCGTCTCGCGCTGGATGATGGACGTCGAGGTGGCGCCCTTCTACGCGCCCTTCGTCAGGTTCCAGGGCCGTTGCGACCGGCTGCAGCACTACGAGGTGCGTTACCCGGCCCACGCCATCATCAAGGCCCTGTTCACGCCGGCCGGCACCGGCGGCGACGATGAGCCGGTCCATCCGGACGTCTTCCTGATGGACAGCTTCAACTTCATGACCCCGGTCGACGACAAGCGGACGCGCTACTTCTGGTTCCAGATGCGCAACTTCGCCCCCGGCGACGCCGCGGTCTCCGAAAGCTTCGCCAAGGCCGTCCGCTTCGCCTTCGAGGAGGACCGGGTCGTGCTCAACGCCGTGCAGATCGGCATGGACACCAAGACGACGCCGAACCTCGACCTCAAGATCGACGCCGGCCCCCTGCGCTTCCGCAAGCGCATCCGCGAGATGATCGAGGGCGAGCAGCAGGGCACGCGGCAGGCGGCGGAGTGAGCGGTTTCTATCCGGCTTCCGGGGGGCGGGCTCGTCGAGATTTTCCGGTTCGGTGAGTCCGCCGTCCTTCTCCGACCGCGCCGGGAGTGGTGAGGCCGCGCCCCCTCATCCGGCCCTGCGGGCCACCTTCTCCCCGCGGGGGAGAAGATAAATTGCCGAGAGGTTGGGTGGACGGCACATACGGTCGGCGCAGTGCGGAACCGGCGCCTCGTCACCCACCCGGGCACGAAATCAGCCCGGAATTATCTTCTCCCCAGCGGGGAGAAGGTGGCGCGAAGCGCCGGATGAGGGGGCCCGAAGGGCCTTGTCACGCACCAAGCCCCCTCCTCCCGGCACGACGACGCAAACCCCGTCACGCCCACCCCCACAACCAGGGCGGCACGCCCCGCCCAGAAGCCTCCTCCCCCTCCCCCCACCCGAAAGCCCCGATGACCGTCCGTCCCGCCCCGACCCTCGCCTCCGCCCTCGCCGCCATCGTCGGCGAGCGGCACGTGCTCACCGGGGCGCAGGTCGAAGCCCTCGATCCGGGCTGGCATCCGGACAATCTCGCCTGTGGCCTCGTCGTGCTGCCGGGCTCGACCGAGGAGGTCGCCGAGGTCGTGCGCCTCGCAAGGGCCCAGGGCGCCGCGATCGTGCCGCACGGCGGGCGCACCGGGCTCGTCGGCGGCGGCATCACCGCGCCGGGCGACGTCGCCGTCTCGCTCGCCCGGATGAACCGCATCCTCGCGCTCGATCCGATGGAGCGGACCGTCACCGTGGAGGCCGGTGCCATCCTCCAGACCGTCGAGGAGGCCGCCGCCGCCCACGGCCTCGAGATCGGCATCGACCTCGCCTCGCGCGGCTCGGCCACCATCGGCGGCATGGTCTCGACCAACGCCGGCGGCGTCCTCGCCCACCGCTACGGCGTGATGCGCCACCGGGTGCTCGGGCTCGAAGTCGTGCTGCCGGACGGGCGGGTGCTGCGCGACCTCACCCGCGTCGTCAAGGTCGCCGCCGGATACGACCTCAAGCATCTGCTGATCGGGGCCGAGGGCACGCTCGGCATCGTCACCAGGGTGGTGCTGAAGCTCGAGGCCCTGCCGGCGGCGACGACGACCGCCCTGTTCTCGCTGCCCTCCACGGCCGCCGTGCTCTTCACCATCGACGCCGCGAGCCGGCTCGGCTCGGCGCGGATGCGGATGGCCGAGGCGATGTGGAAGGGCTATTTCGACCTCACGTCCACCGTGCAGGGCTGGCGCGACCCGGCCTACGACGCCGAGGCGCCGCTGCACCTCGCCCTGATGATCGAGGGCGCGAGCCGCGAGGCGCTGGAGCCGGCCCTCGTCGAGGTCTTCGAGCGGGTGGCGGAAGCCTTCCCCGGCGCCGGCGGCCTCGTCTCGTCGTCGGCCCGGCAGGACGGCGAGATCTGGCGGCTGCGCGAGGACACCGAGGCGGTCTACCGCCAGTTCCCGATGGCCCCCTCCTACGACGTCTCGCTGCCGCTGTCGGAGATCGACGCCTATCTCGCAGAACTCGACCTCCGGCTCGCCGCGCTCGATCCGGCGCTCAGGCCCTTCGTCTTCGGCCACCTCGCCGACGGCAACCTCCACATCCTGATGAACCGGCCGGGGCCGCTGGCGCCGGCCGAACAGGAGGCGATCAACGAGGCGGTCTACCGCGGCCTCGCCGCCCGCGGCGGCAGTTTCTCGGCCGAGCACGGCGTCGGTTCGAAACGCCGCGGCGCCCTCGCCGCCCACGCCGATCCGGTGAAGGTCGCGCTGATGGCGGCGATCAAGGCGCTGATCGACCCGGACGACACCGTCAACCCCGGCAAGGTGACACCGCCGGCGTGACCGCGCCGGCGCGATCGGCCGCGCCCACCGCCGCCGACCGCCGAATCCCCTCCCTTCCCTTCCCGCAGCAACCCGGAGCCGACCCGATGGACACCGCCCCCTCCGCCAGCGCCGCGCCCTCCGCCGATCCGGCCGTCGCCCCGTTCGTCGACCCCGCGCTCGCCGCCGCCTTCCGCGCCGACGGCGCCGTGGTGCTGCGCGGCGTCTTTTCCGACTGGATCGAGCCGCTGCGCGACGGCGTCGCCAAGCTGATGGCCAACCCGAGCCCGCGCGAGCGCAGCTATGCACCGAAGGACGGCTCGGCCCGCTTCTTCCAGGACCTCTGCAACTGGCAGGACATTCCCGAATTCTCGGCCTTCGTGCGCCATTCGCCGGCCGGCGCCATCGCCGCGGCGCTGATGGGCTCCAGGACCGCCCGCTTCTTCCACGACCACGTGCTGGTCAAGGAGCCGGGCAATTCGATGGTGACGCCCTGGCACCAGGACATGCCCTATTACTGCGTCGGCGGCCGCCAAAGCGTCAGCTTCTGGGTGCCGCTCGACCCGGTCGCCCGCGAGACGACGCTCGAATGCGTCGCCGGCACCCACGCCTCGGGCCTCGACCACCGGCCGCAGCGTTTCGACGGCACCGCCCTCTTCGAGAACGACACCCGCCCGGCGGTGCCGGACATCGACGCCGACCGCTCGGCCTGGACCATCCTCGGCTGGGCGCTGGAGCCGGGCGACGCGGTCGCCTTCGACTTCCGTACCCTGCACGGCGCCGCCGCCAACAGCTCCACCCGCCGCCGCCGCGTCTTCTCCGCCCGCTTCGTCGGCGACGACGCCGTCTTCGTCGACCGCGGCGGCAAGGGCTCCCCGCCCTTCTCCCACCTGACGCTGAAGACCGGCGAGCCGCTGGAGGGGCCGGACTTTCCGGTGGTGTGGGGGTGATACGCCAGGGGGAGGCCGGTCGGCACCGGTGACGGGGCGGCGACGCCCCGGCTTTTCCCTCGTCCTTCGAGACAGGCGCTTCGCGACTTCCTCAGGATGAGGGAAAAGTTTAAGCCACTGCCATAAAAAGAGAAAACTCTCGAAGACCTCATCCTGAGGAGGCCCGGAACGGGCCGTCTCGAAGGACGAGGTCGGGCTTGACGCCGTTCGCCGGGCCGTCTCCGGCGGACGCGGACCGCCCGCACCGCCCTCGCCACCGCCCTCCCGCCTCTCCACCGCCCTCCCGCCTCTCCACCGCCGTCATGGTTCGCGAAGGCGAACCATCCACGACGATCGTCGGTCGATGGCGCGGGCGGGTGAACGGCAGCTCCACGGAGGTCTCGTCGAAGGGCGATCACAGCCGTCGACAGTCTACGGCTGCCGCAGCGCCGTGGGGACGGGCGTGGATGGTTCGCCTTCGCGAACCATGACGGCGAGGAGGCTCACG
>Ga0065721_10052263_pt1 | contig 12309 bp, 6 predicted proteins | sample Mesricmetagenome_FD_59108 | JGI IMG/M metagenome (GOLD analysis project Ga0065721, IMG submission 59108) | Mesophilic microbial community from rice straw/compost enrichment Sample: eDNA_1 v2 (version 2) | ecosystem: Engineered > Solid waste > Grass > Composting > Bioreactor | place: USA: Davis... | reverse complement strand
TCAAAATAGAAACAGTCAAGCCAAATCGACTCAAGCTTAACCTGGACTTCGGTACTGATCGGTTCACGTCTCCCGACATTGACGGGACGCTCGAAGTGAAGTGGCTTCACGGTGCGCCTGGTAGAAACCTAAAGGCTGAGTACGAAGTTCTTCTTGTGAGTCAAACGACCACCTTTAAATCGTTTCCTGATTTTAACTTTGACGATCCTTCGCGCGATTTTTATAGCGAATCCCAGGTGATCTTCGAGGGTGCTACAAACTCGGAAGGGATTGCTCGTGTGAATGGGACTCTTGAGCAGGCCGGTGCTCCATCCGGGCTTTTGAATGCCATCTTCCGCGGCAGAGTATATGAGGACGGAGGAAACTTCAGTATTGACAGGTTTAGTGTTCCATATTACCCCTACAAGTCTTTTGTCGGTATTCGCGTCCCCGAAGGCGAACGCTATTCAGGAATTCTCTATACAGGTCAGAACCATACAATTTCGCTGGCGACGGTCGATATCGATGGAAAACCTGTTTCGAGGAAAGGTCTTGATGTGAAACTTCACAAGCTACGTTGGACGTGGTGGTGGGATAATTCGAGCGGCAACCTCGCGAATTTTGTCGAGGGTTCAGATTCGCGTCTGGTGCGATCTGCAGAAGTGAATACTACGAATGGCAAGGGTGAGTGGAGCTTTAACCTCGAGACCGCTGAGTACGGTAGATATTTCCTGCGTGTATGCGACCCGGTATCCGGACATTGCGCAGGTCAGATCATCTACGTCGACGAGCCCGGTTGGTGGAGCAGGGCGCGTGCCGACGATGCACGAGGAGGCGCTAACTTGCTTTCGTTCTCGACTGACAAGACGAGCTACAACATCGGTGAGAAAATTCAGCTGACAATTCCCGGAAGTGAACGCGGTCGGGCGCTCGTCAGTGTTGAAAATGGTAGCAAGGTCTTGAAGACCTATTGGGTTGACACTCAAAAAGAGGAAACGCCATTTACGATAGAGGCAACAAGCGAGATGTCTCCCAATGTCTATATCCATGTTTCCCTGCTTCAGCCCCATGATCAAACCGTCAACGACATGCCGATGCGACTTTACGGCATCACTTCTGTCGACGTTCAAGATCCGCGCACGCACCTTGAGCCCGTTATTGAAATGCCAGACAAGCTTGTTCCTGGAGAATCTGTGACAATTCGCGTCTCGGAGAAGACGAATCGCAAGATGACGTTCACCGTTGCCATGGTCGATGAAGGTCTTCTTGATCTCACGCGCTTCAAGACTCCTGATGCCTGGAAGACTTTCTATGCGCGCGAAGCTTTGGGTGTGAGGACCTGGGATGTGTTTGACTATGTTGTCGGTGCTTTTGGTACCACACTTGAACGCTTTATATCCATCGGTGGTGACGATGCTATGTCACCGGGTGAGGTCGATCCACTTGCCAATCGCTTTAAACCGGTGGTGAAGTACTTTGGTCCTTATACAATCAGCGGAGGATCCCGGGAAATCAAGTTCACCATGCCTCAGTACATTGGCTCGGTGAAGACGATGGTAGTTGCCGGCTATGACGGCGCCTATGGAAAAGCTGAGAAAGTCAGTACTGTAAAGAAACCGCTCATGGTATTGGCGACACTGCCCCGCGTACTTGGACCTGACGAGCTCGTTACCCTACCTGTAACCCTTTTCACAGGTGAGACGGGTCAAGGCAATGTCAAAGTCGAAGTGCTCACAAAAGGTCCGGTGAATGTTGTTGGAGATAAGAGCAAAACGTTGACAATGGGTTCCAACGCAGATGCAACGATTGACTTTCAGTTGCAAGTCCATTCGGAAACGGCAGTCGCCTCTGTGGAAGTGAAGGCTTCATCCGGTAGCCTCACATCGACGGACGTTATTGAGATAGCGGTCAGAAATCCCAATCTACCAGTCACTCGTGTTGAACAATATCTCCTGGAGAAGGGGCAATCACTGAATATGACGGTAACCCCTCAGGGAATCGCCGGAACAAATTCCGCGGTTCTTGAGGTCTCAAGCTTGCCACCGATTAATCTCGGGTCACGGTTGAGATATCTGTTGAATTATCCTCACGGCTGCGTGGAGCAAGTCACTTCAGCGGTATTCCCTCAATTGTACCTTGAGAATGTAAAAGTACTCACAGATGCAGAGAAGAATCTAGTCCAGGAAAATGTTAAAGTGGCCATCGATAAACTAGGTGCGTATGCGCTGTCCGATGGTGGCTTTGCTTACTGGCCAGGTGCTGAATCATTCGATTCATGGGGAACAAGTTATGCTGGTCATTTTCTGATTGAAGCTCAAGCTAAGGGATACTATGTCCCGGCTGAGTTAATAAGTCGATGGAAAAGTTTTCAACGCACGCGCGCGAATGCGTGGCGAAGGAGCGACGGCAGATACGCAAGCTCGGATCTCCTTCAGGCTTATCGGCTGTATACCTTGGCAGTCGCAGGCTCTCCTGAGACCGGAGCAATGAACAGGCTTCGCGAAGAGGCCGGGCTTTCGTCGACTGCCGCATGGATGTTGGCCGCATCATATGCAGTTGCAGGCCAAAAAGAGGTGGCGAAGCAACTCGTTGCCAACCTTTCGACAATGGTGTCTCCCTATCGTGAAATGAGTTACACATACGGGTCTCATATCCGTGATAAGGCGCTCATCCTTGAAACATTGCTGTTGATCGACGATAAGACGAAGGCATTTGAAGTTCTGAAAGACGTCTCTGCCGCCCTCGGGGATCAGGGGTATTGGATGAGTACGCAGGAAACAGGTATGTCCCTTCGCGCTATCGCCAAGTTCGCTGGTGCTGAGCGACGAGGCGAAATGAAGTTTGACTACAGCATTGGCAACGCGAAATCGGTCAGTGCGAGTACAGCACTTCCTATCTCACAAATAGAGATTCCTATTGCCGGATCCGCTCAGCAATCTATTTCGGTCGTCAATAAGAGTGATGGGTTGCTTTTTGCGCGGATCATTTCTACAGGCACACCTGCGAGAGGCAATGAAGTCAGCGAGAGCAGTGACCTGTATATGCGGGTTACATACATGGATGCAGAGGGTAACGCTATTGACCCAACGCGGCTTGAACAAGGAACTCAGTTTTATGCATCGGTGACATTGAGACATCCCGGTGTCAAGGGTCGATATGAGAATCTTGCCCTGGCACAGGTGTTTCCTTCCGGTTGGGAGATAAATAACCTGCGTCTCACGGACGACGAGCAACAAGATGAATCGCGTCAATTTACTTACCAGGATATACGCGACGACAGAGTCTACACGTACTTCGACCTGAATCGAAATCAGGAAAAGATATTCCGGGTTTCGCTTACTGCGACGTATGCCGGTGATTACTATCTCCCCGCGGTCAACTGTGAAACGATGTATGATCCCGGAGTTTATGCAAGAGTCAAGGGTCAAACCGTTTCCGTTGTCAAAGCAGTCCGGCAATGATGCAATACATATCGCGATACTGGAACCGCGTGTTGGAGCTTCGTGCAAGGACAAAGTTCCTCGCACTGATTATCGCGACAGCGCTGGTTTGGTATGCGTTGTGTCTGCCTGATCCATTGTTTGATAGTCGTTACTCGACCGTGCTTGAGTCGCGTAATGGGCGACTGCTCAGTGCGACGATTGCCGATGATGGTCAATGGCGCTTCCCCGAACGCGACTCGGTACCGGAGAAGTTTGCCGCGGCGATCGTTGCCTTCGAAGATAAACGTTTCTACTATCATCCCGGCGTAGATCCGATCTCAATGACGAGGGCGCTCTATCAGAACATCCGCGATGGCAAAGTCGTTAGCGGCGGAAGTACTTTGACAATGCAAGTCATACGGCTATCCAGGAGATCGGAAGGTCGGACTCTCTTGGAAAAGTTTATTGAAGTTGTACTCGCGACACGTCTCGAGCTCGCATACTCGAAGGAAGAAATTCTCGCGTTGTATGCATCTCACGCTCCCTTCGGAGGTAATGTTGTAGGACTCGATGCGGCTTGCTGGCGCTACTTCGGCCGTGAACCTGAAAGTCTTTCCTGGGCAGAGTCTGCTATGCTTGCTGTCTTGCCAAATGCACCGTCGCTTGTTCACCCGGGAAAGAATCGGGATGCGCTCCGTGTGAAACGAGATCTGCTTCTTGACAGACTACGACAATATGGACGTATTGACTCCCTTACCTGTGCTCTTGCAAAACTTGAACCTGTCCCGGAGAGTCCACAACCGCTGCCTCGGTATGCGAGACATCTTCTAGCCCGAATGAAAAAGGAGGGCATGACTGGGAAGAGGTTGACGTCAACGATCGATGAGGGATTGCAACAACGTGTTGAGCAGCGTCTTCAAGAGCATCACGAACGCCTTGTCTCTAATAGAATTTATAACGGAGCTGTCCTTGTTCTGGATGTGAAAACCGGAGAGGCCTTGGCTTACGCCGGAAATGTCGGACCTGGCGATGGACAACGCGGTGAGGAGGTTGATGTTATCATGGCACCGAGAAGCACTGGTAGCATTCTGAAGCCACTCCTGTTTGCCGCCTCTATTGATGAGGGACTGATACTGCCAGGTACTTTGTTGCCTGATATTCCAGTCCTGATGAATGGATTCTCGCCTCAAAATTTCTCCAAAGAATATGATGGAGCAGTACCGGCATCCGAAGCTTTGATTCGCTCGCTGAATGTGCCATCGGTCTTCCTATTGAAAGACTATCGCTACGAAAAGTTTCATACCCTCCTACGTAATGTTGGGATGACAACTTTGAATCGAAGTCCTGACCATTACGGCTTATCGCTGATTCTCGGTGGAGCCGAAGGTACGTTGTGGGAGGTTACAGGTGTGTATGCGTCGATGGCGCGCACGCTGAGAAGCTATTTTGAGCATCCCGGGACGGCTCGATACACGAGGTCTGACTTTCATGCTCCCTCATATTATAAGAGGGAATCAAAGACCCGCTCTGAAAGAACTCAAACCTCCTGGCTGAGTGCCTCGGGCATCTACCTCACGTTTGAAACTCTGAAAGAACTATATCGTCCATCGGAAGAAGCAGGTTGGAGGCACTTTCACGCGTCGCGCAATATTGCATGGAAGACAGGGACAAGTTTTGGTTTTCGCGATGGATGGGCTGTGGGTGTGAACGGAGACTTTGCCGTTGGTGTGTGGATCGGCAACGCTGATGGTGAAGGGCGCGCCGGGTTGACTGGAATAAACACCGCAGCTCCTTTGATGTTCGATGTTTTTTCACTTCTAAGAGGGAGGACATGGTTTGACCCTCCTCAGTCTGAACTTCAGCGCATCGCTGTATGCAGGAAAAGCGGTCAGCGTTATTCTCCCAATTGTGAGAATGCTGACACTATTTGGGTATCACATAGCGGATTGTCGACGCCAGCGTGTAGGTACCACAAAACGTTACATGTTTCAAAGGATAGAAGATATCAGCTTCACAGCGGGTGCGCCAACCTCTCGGATGTTGACCACGTGAAATGGTTTGTCCTTCCCCCTGTACAGGAGTATTATTTTAGGTCCCGAAATATTTCGTACCGCGCTGCGCCTCCGTTTCGTCACGATTGTCAAGCTCCCGGTGTCATCCGGCCGATGGACTTTATTTATCCGGAGGCGAACGCCAAGATATGGATACCGAGGGACTTTGATGGAACTGCGGGAAGGTCTGTCTTCGAACTTGCGCATAGAGATCAGAACACGTCGGTGTTCTGGCATCTTGATGGAGTCTTTATTGGATCTACCAAGGGGGTTCATAAGCTGGCCCTGAGTCCTGGTGAGGGCAACCACGTTTTGACCGTTGTGGATGAGAACGGGAACTCACTGGAAGGTCGTTTTGCAGTGATCTCGGGGCTGTAAAATCCTCAATTCCTTGAACTTATGTAAAACTTTCTTATCTTAGGGGTTAGCTTGACCCCATTACCCCCCTTGTGCCATGAAGAAATTCATATTTTTTGCACAGGTCTATGCGTGCTTTTTTCTTGTCGCGCCCGTGGACCTCTTTGCTCAGGAAGCCTTCACTGAATATCCAAATTACGTTGTCATCGGAGCATTTGCTGTGCACAACAATGCACTGAAATTTACCGGTGATGCTAAGAAGAATAGTCTGTCTGCGAAGGTTGAAAAAAACCCAAACAGGAATCTGTATTATGTTTATGTCCTTGCCACTGAGGATCGACAGCACGCGATTGACGAGGCGCTCAGATTGAGAGAGGGAAGTAGATACTTCGATACCTGGGTTTACTCCGGACCGTTGGGCGACAACCCAGGGGTTGTCACAGCGGGACGAAGTATTGACATCAATCCGACATCTGGTCGACAAATTCGCCAGGTCAGTCAGGGAACTGCCGGAGGAACGCAACTCACTACAGGAACAAGCAATGAGCGCGCTCCTGGAGATGCCATTAACTCCAACAACCTCAGCAACAATCAAGGTGCTATTGAAGCGCTTGGATCCCGAATTGGAGATCCTCAACTGGAAGAGCAAAAGACCGATAACCTGACTTCTTTGTCATCAAATGGCACGGTGAATCGCACCACCGCTGCGGGCGAAGATGTTGTTGATATGGGCCCCGCACCCGTGAAAGCATCAACGGCACCTCTAACTGCAGAAGAGGTCGTCGGAAAGGATTTTTACTTTTATGTGTACCGCGCCGATACCTATGAAATGTTGGATGGAAGTGTTGAAGCTGTTGACGTTGAAAAGTCCCGTAAGATGGGATCCTATCCCACCAACTCTCAGGTGAAAGTAGCGCTACCTGCGAATGGACCGCAGCAAGTATCGTTTGTCTGCGACGTGTTTGGGTTCCGCAAGCAACAAGTGGATTGGGATCCAGCCAGTCCTTCTGAATTGGTTTATCTCGATGAGAAGGGGAATGTCGTTGTGCCATTTGAGTTAATGTGGCTGCAACGAGGAGATGTTGCCATCATGTACAATGTTTTCTTTTTCAAGGACGCGGCGGTCATGAGACCGGAGTCGCGCTTTGAGGTCAACAATCTATTGACCCTTCTTCGTGAGAATCCCACCTATCGTATCAGGATTCATGGGCATACGAATGGAAATGCGTCGGGCAAAATAATTCGAATGGGTGTTCCTGGTAATTTTTACACGCTGGCAGGTACGAAACAGGGATATGGCTCGGCCAAATCATTGTCGGAAGAACGTGCGATGGTGATACGCGATTACCTGATCACCAACGGTATTCTTGCTGATCGTATGGAGGTGAAGGCCTGGGGAGGTAAGAAGCCAATCTTCGACAAGCACTCCGTTCGCGCAAGCGAGAATGTACGAGTAGAAATCGAGATTCTCCCGGATTAGTAGCCCTTCAATCAAAGAGCGTTGATCGTCATCGCTTTCAGCACGTCGTGTTGTGTGATGATGTGAACATTGTCCTGTGCATCTCTTACCAGCACAGCCTTGTTGTCCTTGTTCAACAAGGATGACAACACATCCAGTGTGCTATCAGGTGCGACGAACTGCATCGGCTTATCCATCACATCGCCTATTTGCTTCTGTTGAAGTTGAGGATCTTGTATGATCTTTTCAAGCAAGCTCGATGCAGTTATGCTTCCAACGAATTGTCCGTTTTCAACAACAGGGACTTGATCGATTCCTTCGCGACTAAACACGAGAATTGCATCACTCACGCGTGCGGACTTGTTCACTGTGATGAGTTCATCTTTTCCATTGCGTTGTTGAAGGATGTCTCGTGCAGTTCCGAATGACCGCGTCTCCAGGAATCCGTGATCCTTCATCCAGTGATCGTTGTAGATTTTTGCCAGGTAACGTGTACCGTGGTCGGGCAGAAGGATAACCATCACGTCATCTTTCGTCATGTTCTGGCGGGCATACTCGAGCGCACCGTGTATGGCCGAGCCACTTGACCAACCACAGAACAGTCCTTCCTCGCGCGAGAGTTTGCGGGCCATGATAGCACCATCTTTATCAGTGACCTTGATGAACAAGTCAATGATGTCGAAGTTGACGTTCTTCGGAAGAATATCTTCACCGAATCCCTCTGTCATGTACGGATAGATTTCGTTTTCATCGAATATTCCGGTTTCCTTGTATTTCTTGAATACCGAACCGTATGTATCGATTCCAACTGAAACAATTGATGGATTCTGTTCCTTAAGGAATCTTGCTGTTCCACACATTGACCCACCTGTTCCTACCGTGGCTACATAATGCGTGATTTTACCTTCCGTTTGTTTCCAAATCTCCGGGCCAGTCGTTTCATAGTGAGCCTGACTGTTGGAGAGGTTGTCGTATTGGTTCGGGTAAATGGAATTCGGAATTTCCTTGTTGAGTTTTCTCGCAACCGAGTAATACGAACGCGGATCGTCGGGCTCGACGTTTGTCGGGCAGACGATTACCTCGGCTCCGACAGCCTTGAGTATGTTGATCTTTTCCTGTGACTGCTTGTCGGCCATAGTAAAGATGCACTTGTAGCCTTTCGCAATGGCCGCGAGCGCTAATCCCATCCCGGTATTTCCCGATGTTCCTTCGATGATTGTTCCCCCTGGTTTGAGGATACCGGCTTTCTCCGCGTCTTCAATCATCTTCAATGCCATCCGGTCCTTCGTGCTGTTACCTGGATTGAAATATTCGACCTTGGCGAGGTAAGTGCCCGGCAATCCCTTGAAGAGCTTGTTAAGCCTCACCATGGGGGTATTTCCAATCGTCTCGATTATGGAATTATAAATCATGAAATACGGGATTAGTGCAGTAAAACTACAAAAAAGAAGGAGAATGAGTTCCTGAGGATCAGGCTGCAGCTGCGGCGAGCAGGTAAAGTACTGCCATGCGCACGGCGACGCCGTTTTCGACTTGATCAAGGATGATGGAGTGCTTCGAATCGGCAGCGTCACTACTTAATTCAACACCGCGGTTGATGGGCCCGGGGTGCATGATAACAATTTGCTTGTCGAGTTCTTCAAGCATTCTGCGTGTAATTCCGTAATAGATGGAATACTCGCGCAGTGACGGAAAATACTTGATCTGCTGACGCTCGAGTTGTATACGAAGCACGTTGGCGACATCGCACCAGTGCAATGCTTTCCTCACATCAAGTTCAACTTGTACGCCAAGCTGCCCGATAAACTTTGGCAGTAGGGTTGGAGGTCCGCAGACCATCACTTTAGCTCCGAGTTTCTGCAGCGCGAAGATGTTTGACAGCGCTACACGCGAGTGAAGTATATCACCAATGATCGCCACCTTTTTGCCGGAGACACTTCCAAGCTTCTCGCGAATTGAGAATGCATCCAGGAGTGCTTGCGTCGGATGCTCGTGAGTGCCATCCCCGGCGTTGACGATATTGGCAGAAATGTGTTTTGACAAATAGTGCGGAGCTCCCGGACTGGCGTGTCGCATCACAACCATATCCACTTTCATCGCGAGAATGTTGTTGACTGTGTCAAGCAGTGTCTCGCCTTTCTTCACCGAGCTATTGGATGCCGAGAAATTCACGACGTCGGCCGACAACCTTTTTTCAGCAAGCTCGAAGGAGAGTCGTGTACGCGTTGAGTTCTCGAAAAATATGTTCGCGATTGTCACATCACGAAGTGAGGGTACCTTCTTGATAGGTCGGTTGATGATCTCCTTGAAATTGTCTGCGGTTTCAAAAATAAGTTCTATGTCGTCCCTGGTAATGTCCTTGATGCCGAGCAGGTGTTTTTGACTAAGTTTCGACATAGTTCAATCCTTGTTGATCAACCAGATCTTGTTTTGTTTATGTCCCTGCGCCTGAAGTTCTACCAACACGCGCTGAGACGCCATTGTATTCACTGTTTTTCCGACGTAGTCAGGCGCGATAGGCAGTTCGCGATTGTACTTTCTGTCAATCAACACCAGTAATTCGACTTTTGCCGGCCTTCCAAAGTAGATCAGGGCATCCATCGCCGCCCGGACTGTCCGACCCGTAAAGAGGACATCGTCGACGAGCACTACATTTTTCCCTTCTATGATGAAGGGAATCCTGTTTTCGTTGGGCTTGATTGGTTCGTCCCTCCTCCGGAAGTCGTCGCGGTGGAATGTCACGTCCAGGTACCCGAGCGGAATTTTTCCCTTTATGTTCTTTTCGAGATTTGCGTGGATGAGATCGGCGAGGAATATGCCTCTTGGCTGCATGCCGATGATGACCGTATCAGAAAAAGTATTGTGATTCTCAATCAATTGCTGACAAAGCCGGCTGACCGTGATATCGAGGAGGTCGGAACCAAGGATTAGTTTCTTCTGCATACTCGCCCCGGCAAATATAGACATTTAGCCCATAGCTTTCCAACCCCAGGAGGCAAGCTAATCCGCGTTCTGAGGGTAGTGGACCTTATTTATGAAAAACACCCGCCTTCGCATCAGTCCTTGAGCCGTCGGGCTCAAAATGTCCTGGATTCCGTAGGCATAGAGGTAGTTGTCGTACCAGTATTCGAGTTTATTCCTTCCGCCGCCGTCCGATTTCGCAATCCTGTCTTGCTGGAACGTAGCAATAGGGTCAATTGTCTTACCCTCTAAAACGAGATCGTCCTTGATGATTTTGGTCCGAATACTGTTGGCGTATAGATACATCAACGCCAGACGGTCGGGCAATATTTCGAGTTTCACATATTGTTCAAGTGTAAATGTCCTGACGTCGTTGATCTCGAAACTATTGTCCCAAAGAAGATTTCCATCTTCATCGAATCCCATGACGACGGCATGCGTGTAGTAGTATCCGTCAAATATGCGCCCGTCCTGGATGAGCCCTCCGCCGTAAGGCATGAACCCGTACGGTGAAAGGAAGCGAGTCATGGTTCGGTCGGTGGATACATACTTCGGATAGAAAGCCTCACCGAGAAGAACAAACTGGTCGTTGTAGGGCACCAACTCGTGAACGAGGAAGCGGTAGTTGAATCGTATTTTTTTGCCTTTGATTTTCTTTCGTTCAATCCTGTTCTTAATCCTTCTTTCACGGTTCGCTTTCATATAGTGAAAGAAGTTCTTCAGGTCGCCGAAGTTGTAATAGCGTATCTGTTCGAGACCAGACGGATCAATAGTAGCAATGAAGAGTCCGCGGGAGTACTCAGTCGATCGACTTCCGTAGACACCGGCCACGATTTGTTTGTCGCCATCAGTCTTCAACGACCGGCCGAAGATGAGATGTCTGTTTTCACCAGGATCGAGTGCCAGGTTCCTGAGCAGGTTTCCTTCGGGATCATAGTTCTTGATCCATATTGTACGCTGACGGGCCAGGTTTCTCGCACTGATGAGCACGTCAAATGAACCGTCGTCGTGTGTATTAATCTGTGTCAGTTCACCAGCTTCGGTGAAAAGTCCGGGCAACACCTTTGATCTGAGCTGGCTGAACGAATAATACAGGACAAAGGGAATACGGTTAAAGTATCCTCCGATTATCGCGGCTTCATCTGTCACCTGGAAGTCAGTGGGAGCGAATGGGATGTACCCGCGAATCTGATATCGTGTAAAAGTCCCGGTGGTCGCATCGATCGCGAGTAAGATCAGGTCATTGCGGCTGTAGTCGTTGTATCGAAGCAGAATGTAGAGTCGGTTGTTGAATGCTTGTCTTCCAAAGACTCGATAATTCTTTTCGATATCGATAAACCCAGACCATTGTTGACTAAATGCGGTATCCAGTTTAATGAGGTGAAGCTGATCTCCCTGTGGCCCGGAGAGTTGTCGCTGCATGAAGAGACCGTTGTCGGAAGAGGAGATGATGTTGAAGAACTCGGAGCGGTCGTTAATGGGTATTTCAAATCTACTCGTTTGCTGCACCTGTCCTCTGGACGGAACGATCAGCGCCAGAAAGAGTATGCCACCAACGAAGATCTTAATTAACAACCACCTTATTGATATAAAAGACATCCCTAACTCTGTTCTCCTTTTTCTCGGGATTTCTCACCGTGTGGTATCCCCAGACATAGAAGGTGTTGCCGAACCAGTATCGGACGCCATCTTCGATTTCTTTTTCGTTGCGGATTTCGTCGCTTGGATTCAAGAGTTTGATTTTCTCCGTGCTTTCACTCACTGTGCCTGATTCGAGGTGAACACTCTTGATTTTCAATTCGGATTCGTCTTTATGGATAAAATGGATGTTCTCTCCATCACTGTAGATATCGCTCACTTGTTCGAGTGCTGGCCTCTTCATTTCGTCGAGCACGATGCTGTGATCCCAAAGCACTTTCCCGGAAGGATCAAACGCAACAGCTACTGTAGCGTATGTTCTGATGTTGTCGTTGTTGCGCGAGGGATCACCGAAGCTGTAGGGACGATACATTCGCATACCTGGATAATAACCCGGCCAGAATGGATTGTAATAGTAGTATGGGTTGCCGTAGTGGGGACC
>Ga0065721_10005649_pt1 | contig 12309 bp, 9 predicted proteins | sample Mesricmetagenome_FD_59108 | JGI IMG/M metagenome (GOLD analysis project Ga0065721, IMG submission 59108) | Mesophilic microbial community from rice straw/compost enrichment Sample: eDNA_1 v2 (version 2) | ecosystem: Engineered > Solid waste > Grass > Composting > Bioreactor | place: USA: Davis... | reverse complement strand
GCGACCAGCCGAGCAGCGAGAGGTAGTTGAGCAGACCCTCGTGGATGAAGCCCTTCTCGCGCTGCAGGAACAGGTCGGCCTGCGGGTCGCGCTTCGACAGCTTCTTGTTACCCGTCTCGCCCAGCACCAGCGGCATGTGGCCGAAGCGCGGGATGAACGTCGTGACGCCGGCATCCACCAGCGCGGAATAGAGCGCGAGCTGGCGCGCCGTCGACGGCATGAGGTCCTCACCGCGGATGACGTGGGTGATGCCCATGAGGGCGTCGTCGACCGGGTTCACGAAGGGGTAGAGGGGCACTCCCCCGGCACGAACGAGCACGAAGTCGGGGAACGATCCGGCCGGGAACGTGACCTCGCCGCGGATGAGGTCGACGTAGCTGAGGTCGTGGTCGGGCACGCGCAGGCGCCATGCGGGCTGACGGCCCTCGGCGCGGAAGGCGGCCTTCTGCTCGTCGGTGAGGTCCCGGTCGAAGTTGTCGTAGCCGAGCTGCTTGGCGCGGCCGTTGGCCTCGTTGCGGGCGTCGATCTCTTCGGCGGTCGAGTAGCTCTCGTACACGGCGCCCGCGGCGACGAGCTTGTCGAGCACCTCGCGGTAGATCTCGTGCCGCTGCGACTGACGGTAGGGAGCGTGCGGGCCGCCGACCTCGACGCCCTCGTCCCAGTCGATGTTCATCCACCGCAGCGCGTCGAGGAGCTGCTGGTAGCTCTCCTCGCTGTCGCGCGCGACGTCGGTGTCTTCGATGCGGAAGACGAGCTTCCCGCCGTTGTGCCGGGCGTAGGCCCAGTTGAACAGGACGGTGCGGATGAGACCCACGTGCGGCAGACCCGTCGGAGACGGGCAGAAGCGGACGCGAACGTCGGCGCCGGAGGCGGTCGTGGTGCGGGGATCGGGCGTGGCAGACATCCCCTCGATCCTACCGGCGGGCGCTGCCGGGCCGATGGTCGCCCAACACCTCCGCCACGACCTCGAGCGCCGCGCCGACCGCGGGGACGCTCTCCGCGCCGCGGGCGGTGACGACGTGCAGCGTGCGCGCTTCGGCGGCCGGGAGGCGCGGCACGGCGATGCCGGCAGGAAGGGGCAGGGATGCCACGGCCATGCGCGGCAGGATCGCCATGCCCACGCCGAGCGCGACGAGGTTCTCGACCGCGATGTAGTTGTCGGTCTCGAAGGCGATGTCGGGGACGAAACCGGCGCGCCCGCACGCCTCGAGCAGGTGGCCGCGGCACTGCGGGCAGCCGGCGATCCACCGCTCCCCCGCGAGTTGGGACAGGTCGATCGGATCGTCGGATGCCGCCGGGTGCTCGGCCGGGACGACCACGACGGTGTCGTCGTCGGCGAGGTGCCGCACCGACAGACCGGCGGCCGCCGAGGTGAGCTGTTCACGCCGGTCGCCCGGGTAGCTGTAGATGAGGGCGATGTCGGCGCGATCCTCGCGCACGGCGGCGATCGCCTCGGGAGGTTCGGCCTCGACGAAGCTGATCGAGACGCCGGGGCGGCGCGCGGTGACGGCGGCGATGACGCGCGGGACCACGGTCGACGACGCCGAGGGGAACGCGGCGATGCGGACGCGTCCGGCGCGCAGTCCCCGCAGTTCGGCGAGGTCGCCCGCGGCGGCGTCGAGGGCGGTGGTCACGGTCGCCGCGTGACGGGCGAGCACCCGGCCCGCCTCGGTCAGNCGGATGCCGCGCCCGACGCGCTCGACGANCGGCAGTCCCGCNCGCTGCTCGAGGCGGCGCACCTGCTGACTGACGGCGGGCTGNCTGTANCCGAGAGCGCGGGCCGCACCCGTGATCGACCCGGTGTCGGCGATGGCCTTGACCACGCGCAGTCCGTGGGCGTCGAGACCGTCTTCTCCCTCACTCATGCGGACACATAACCAGAGCGGATGCATTCCATGCAACACCTGCTCTAGTGCAATGAGCGGCCAGGCGGGACCCTGGATCCATGAGCAGCCTCGCTTCGCACTTCGCCGGCGGCCGCGACTACCTCGCCGCCTGCACCCTCGGTCTGCCGTCGCGCGACACGGTGCGCGCCGTCCGCGCCGACCTGGACGCCGCGGCATCCGGTCGTCCCGATGTCGTCGCGGCGTCGCAGGACGTCGAGAAAGCCCGCGCCGCGTACGCGCGGCTGGTCAGCTCCCCGGTCGGCGACGTCGCGATCGGGTCGCAGACCTCGGTGCAGGTCGCGCTCATCGCCACCTCGGTCCCTGACGGCGCGGAGGTGCTGTGCGCCGAGGGCGACTTCTCCTCCCTCGTCGCGCCCTTCGCGCGCGCGGGTCGCGGCATCCGCCTGCGCACCGCGCCCCTCGACGACCTCGCCGCCGCGATCACGCCCGGCACGTGGCTGGTCGCGTTCTCGCTCGTGCAGTCCGCGACCGGGGAAGTGGCGGATGCCGCGGGCATCGCCGCCGCCGCGGCACGCGCGGGCACCCGCACGCTGTGCGACCTGACCCAGGCGGCGGGGTGGCTGCCGGTCGACGCGACGATGTTCGACGCGACCGTGTGCCACGCCTACAAGTGGCTGTGCTGCCCGCGCGGGGTGTCCTTCCTGACCCTCACCCCCGACTTCGCCGACGAGATCCGCCCCGTCCAGGCCGGCTGGTACAGCGGCGACGACCCGTGGTCGTCGTGCTACGGCACCGGCGGCGACCTCGCCCCCGACGCGCGACGCTTCGACGTCTCGCCCGCGTGGCAGGCCTTCGTCGGGGCGGCGCCCGCTCTCGAGATGTTCGCGCAGGCCGACATCACCTCGACCTACGTGCACGCGACGAGCCTCGCCGCGCGGTTCCGCGACGGACTCGGACTGCCCCATCCGTCTCGCCCCTCGGCGATCGTCACGTGGCCGGATGCCACGGGCGAAGCGCTCGCCCAGCTCACCGCCCACGGCATCACGGCATCCGGGCGCGCGGGTCGGGCGCGCGTGGCGTTCCACGTCTTCAACGACGAGCTCGACGTCGACCGGGCGCTGCACGCGCTCGGCGTGCGCGGGGGCGACGACCTGTCGGCCTTCGACGGACTGGTCTACGCGATCTGACTCCCTGACTTCGTGTGAGAGCCGGTAGTCGCTGACGCCTGCCGTCTGCGCTCGCGCTCAGGGAGGCGATCCGGCCCGCCGCGTGTGCGAGCGGGGCCCTGCCGATCGCTACGGGAGAGCGGGGACAACGGAGAAGCGCCGGGCGACGATCGCGGCCCCGCACACGGCGGCGACGGACACCAGTGCCCACAGCGCCAGACCCGCATAGCCCGACAGCCCGAGGATGATCCCGGCCAGCACCGACCCCACCGCCGCGCACGCGGTCATCAGTGTGTCACTGCGTCCCTGCCGGCGCGGTCGCAGCGCGAGGGGTGTCGCCTCGGTGAGCAGGGCCGACCCGGCGACGGTCGCCGCACTCCACCCGAGACCGAGCAGCACGAGCGCCACGAGGACGCCGATCTGCGCGTCGACGAACACGGCGGCCGTGACGAGGGAGGCCGCCAGCAGCGCCTGGCCCAGCAGGATGACGGGGATGCGCCCCCAACGATCGGCGAGCGCGCCGAACACCGGCGACAACCCGTACATCCCGAACACGTGCAGCGCGATCGTGACCCCGACGGCCAGGGTCACGGCATCCGGAGCGACGATGTGCGACAGGTGCACCGGGGTCATCGCCATGACCGACGCCATGGTCACGTGGGAGGCGGCCACCGCGAGCATCGCGAACCGCGCGAGCGCGGGACGGTCGGGCTGCGGCGCGACGGGGGCGGATGCCGCGCTCTCGCGGTCGAGACGCTGCGCCAGCAGCAGCGGGTCGGGTCGCAGCACGAGCGCGTAGAGCGCGAACGCCACGGCCTGCGCCGCGAAGGAGAACAGGTAGGCACCGGTCAGCCGCGGCATGCCGATGCTCGCTCCGAGCAGTTCTCCGGGGGCGAGCAGCAGGGGCCCGACCACCCCGCCGACCGTGGTCGCCCACACGACGGTCGCGAGGTCGCGTCCGCGCCGGGTCGCGGGGGCGAGGTCGGTCGCGGCGAAGCGGGATTGAAGGGTTCCCGCATTGCCGGCGCCGATGAGGGCGATCCCCACGAGCAGAAGCGGGAACGCGCGCGTCGCCGCGGCCGTGATGACGACCGCGATGCCGGCGAGGGCGGCGAGGTTGCCCGTCGTGAGGGCGAATCGCCGACCGCGGCGGCCGGCCAGTCGCGCGAGAGGGATCGCCGTCAGCGCCGCTCCGAGCGTGACCGACGCGGTGGCGAAGCCCGACAGCGCCTCCTGTCCCGAGAGGTCGGCCGCCAGCAGCGCGCCGAGCGACAGCGTCGCCCCGAACGCGACGCCGGTGAGCACCTGCCCCGCGGCGAGCACGCGCACGGTGCGCCTCTGCGTCGCGACGAGATCGACGCCCGCCGGCGCGGCGATCTCAGGCATCGCGCGCGGTGTTGCGCAGCACCCCGATGCCGTCGATCTCGACCTCGACCACATCGCCGGCGGAGAACGAGCCGATGCCCGCCGGCGTGCCGGTGAGGATCAGATCGCCGGGCAGCAGCGTGAAGACCGCGCTGGCGTAGGCGACGAGAGTGGGGATGTCGTGGATCATGTCCGACACCGGACCGTCCTGCCGGACCTCGCCGTTGACGCGGGTCACGATGCGAGCGGATGCCACGTCGAGGTCGGTCTCGATCACCGGCCCGACGGGGCAGAACGTGTCGAACCCCTTGGCGCGCGACCACTGCCCGTCGGTGCGCTGGAGGTCGCGCGCGGTGACGTCGTTCGCGACGGTGTACCCGAAGATGTACTCCCCCGCGCGCTCGGCGGGGACGTTCTTCGCGATGCGCCCGATCACCACGGCGAGCTCGCCCTCGTAGTCGGTCTGCGAGCTCAGACGCGTGGGGCGGACGATGACGTCGTTCGGACCGATGACCGAGGTGTTGGGCTTGAGGAACATCAGCGGCTCCTCGGGAGCCTCGCCGCCCATCTCGGCCGCGTGGTCGTGGTAGTTCTTGCCGATGCAGACGACCTTGGAGCGCGGGATGACCGGCGCGAGAAGGGCCGCGTCGGCGAGGGGGATGCGCTCACCGGTCGTGTCGAACCCGGCGAACATGGGGTCGCCCTCGAGAACGACGAGGTGGTCGTCGTCGACGATGCCGTAACGAAGGGCGTCCTGGTGGCTGAATCGAGCGATCTTCACCCGGCCAGCCTATCCGCGGGGTGCGACGCAGCGACGGCACCGCCCAGACCCCCGCCGACGAACGCCGTGAGTGGTGAGGAACGCGGTGGCACAGGGTTGCTCACCCGGGACAGCGGTTATCGCCCCTGATGGTCGCGCGCGCGGAAGGCGGCCGCCGCCGCCACGACGCACCCGCGAACCGCGAAGGGGCCCCCGGCATCCGGGAGCCCCTCCTGTGACGACGCGGGTCAGGCGTCGAGGCGGTACAGCCAGCCGTGCTTGTCTTCGGCGCGACCGTACTGGATGTTCGTGAGCTCCTCGCGCAGTTCGAGCGCGAGGGTGCCCGAGGGCTGCTCGTCGATGAAGTCGCGCCCCTTGAGCGTGCCGATGGGGGTGACGACGGCCGCCGTTCCGCACGCGAAGACCTCGACGATGTCCCCGGATGCCACTCCCTCGCGCCACTCGGTCAGCGAGACGTTGCGCCCCTCGACGTGGTGGCCGCGGTCGCGGGCGAGCTGCAGGAGGGAGTCGCGCGTGATGCCCTCGAGGATCGAGTCGGACTGCGGGGTGACGATGGTGCCGTCCTTGTAGACGAACACGACGTTCATGCCGCCGAGCTCCTCGACGTTGCGATCCTGGTCGAGGAAGACGACCTGGTCGCACTCGTTCTCGTACGCTTCGGACTGGGGCAGCAGGCTCGCGGCGTAGTTGCCGCCGGTCTTCGCCGCACCCGTGCCGCCCTTGCCGGCACGCGAGTAGTCCTCGCTGAGCCAGATCGAGACCGGCTGCACGCCGCCCTTGAAGTAGGCGCCGGCGGGGCTGGCGATGAGGTAGTAGGCGACCTTGTGGGCCGGGCGGACCCCGAGGAAGGCCTCTTTCGCGAACATGAAGGGACGCAGGTAGAGGCTCTGGTCTTCGCCCGAGGGCACCCAGGCGCCGTCGACGGCGATGAGTTCTTTCAGCGACTGCAGGAAGTAGGGAACCGGCAGTTCGGGCAGCGCGAGACGGCGCGCGGAGCGCTGCAGACGGCGGCCGTTCTGGTCGGGTCGGAAGGTGTGCACCGAACCGTCGGCGTGACGGTAGGCCTTGATGCCCTCGAAGATCTCCTGCCCGTAGTGCAGGACGGCCGCGGCCGGGTCGAGCGAGATCGGGCCGTACGGCGAGACGCGCGGGCGGTGCCAGCCGCCGCGGACCGACCAGCAGATGTCGACCATGTGGTCGGTGAAGCTCTGCCCGAAGCCGGGGCTGGCGAGGATGGCGTCGCGCTCGGCGGCGCTCTTGGCCGCGAGGTTGCGGGTGACGGCGAACTCGAGCGGGTCGAGTCCGGTGTCGGGGTCGGTGTCGATCGTGGTCATCTGTGATCCAAAACTCTTCGTGTGCCGGGGGCGGTACGGGCCGATCGGTCCAGGTTACGCCTGGACCCGTGCGGCGATCGCGTCGCCGATCTGAGCGGTCGTGCGCGACCCCTCACGCGTCGCGATGTCGTCTTCGACCGCGCGGGTGACGCGGGCGGATTCGTCGGCGAGCCCGAGGTGGTCGAGCAGGAGGGCGACGGAGAGGATCGCGGCCGTGGGGTCGGCCTTCTGGCTTCCCGCGATGTCGGGCGCCGATCCGTGCACGGGCTCGAACATCGAGGGGAACGCGCCGTCGGGGTTGATGTTGCCCGAAGCGGCGAGGCCGATGCCACCGGTGACGGCGCCGGCCAGGTCGGTCAGGATGTCGCCGAAGAGGTTGTCGGTGACGATCACGTCGAAGCGACCCGGGTTCGTGACCAGGAAGATGGTTGCCGCGTCGACGTGCAGATAGTCTACGGCGACGCCGGGGAACTCCCCCGCCACCGCGTCGACGATGCGCTTCCACATGCCGCCCGCGTGCACGAGCACGTTGGTCTTGTGCACGAGCGTGAGCTTCTGGCGGCGCCGCGCGGCCAGGGCGAAGGCGTAGCGCACGACGCGCTCGACGCCGTAGGCCGTGTTGACCGAGGTCTCGTTGGCGACCTCGTGCGCGGTGCCGCGGCGGATCGAGCCGCCGTTGCCGACGTAGGGGCCTTCGGTACCCTCGCGCACCACGACGAAGTCGATCTCGCCGGGGTCGGCCAGCGGTCCGGTCGATCCCGGGTACAGCTTCGACGGGCGCAGGTTGACGTAGTGGTCGAGCTCGAAGCGGAGCTTCAGCAGCAGCCCGCGCTCGATGTTCGCGTTCGCGAGCCGCGGGTCGCCGGGCACTCCCCCGACCGCTCCGAGCAGGATCGCGTCGTGGGAGGCGATCGCCGAGAGATCGTCGTCGGTAAGGGTGTCTCCGGTCTCGAGGTAGCGTCCCGCACCGAGCGAGAAGGGCGTCTTCTCGAACGTGACGTCCGACGCGGCGGTGACGGCGTCGAGCACCTTCACAGCCTCGGTGACGACCTCGGGACCGATGCCGTCACCGGGGATGACGGCCAACTTCACGACACGCGACATCGCTCTCCTCAGAGCTCGGGGCGCGTCACTGCTTCGACGCGCCGCGGGATCCTCCCAGGGTAGTGGCAGCGATCACCGCGGCCACGACGATCAGGCCGGCACCGATGAGCGCCGTGATGACGACACCCGAGTCGAAGGCGTGCGCCGCGGCCGTGCGCAGCGCCTCGGCCAGCGCGGGATCGTCGAGCGTCTGCGACACCGCGACGGCGCCCGCGAGGGTTTCACGTGCCCCCTGCGCGGCGGCATCCGGAAGGCCGGCGGGCAGCACCAGCTGCGCACGGTAGAACGCGGCCAGGATGCCGCCCAGCACGGCCGTTCCGAGCACGGCTCCGACCTCGTACGCGGTCTCGGACACAGCGCTCGCGGCCCCCGCCTTGGCCGAGGGAGCGCTGGAGAGGATCAGCTCGTTCGACACCGTCTCGGCCGCGCCGATGCCGATGCCGAGCAGACCGAAGGCGACGATGAGCTGGACGAGGTCGGCGGTCGAGAACGCGACCATGACGTAGGCGACGACCGAAAACGTGAGGGCGATGGGCACGACGACGCGGGGAGCGAGGCGCTTCGCGACCGGAACGACCGCGAGCCCCGAGACGATCATGAGCACGAGCCCCGGCAGCAGGGCGAAGCCCGCCACCATCGGCGACAGACCCACCACGAGCTGGAGGTGCTGCGCGACGAAGTAGAGGAAGCCGACGAGTCCGACCACACTGAGGAGGTTGACCAGGATCGCGCCCGAGAAGGTGCCCCTGCGGAACAGCGACATGTCGAGCATGGGGGTCGGCAGCGCCCGCTGGCGGCGGACGAAGAGCCAGCCGAAGATCACGCCGACGACGAACAGGACCGGCGCGAGCGACAGCGGGCCGTCGACGGCGAGCTTCTTGATGCCGTAGACGATCGGCACCATCGTCGCGAGCGACAGCAGCACGCTCACCGGGTCGAACCGGCCCGGGTGCGGGTCGCGACTCTCGGGGACGAAGAACGGCGCGAGGATCAGCAGGGGCACGAGCACGGGCACGGCCATGAGGAACACCGAGCCCCACGAGAAGTGCTCGAGCAGGAAGCCCCCGACGATCGGACCGAGAGCGGCGCCGGCGGAGAAGCCCGACGCCCAGATGGCGATGGCGAATCGACGCTGGTCGCGATCGCGGAAGATGCTGCGCAGCAGCGACAGCGTCGAGGGCATGAGCATCGCCCCGAACACACCCATGAGCGCGCGGCCCGCGATGAGCAGCGCCGCCGTGGGCGCGAACGCGGACAGCGCGGAGACGGCCGCGAAGCCGGTCGCGCCGATCAGCAGGAGGCGACGCCGACCGAAGCGGTCTCCCAGGGTGCCCATGGTCACCAGCAGACCCGCCAGGACGAGCGGGTAGACGTCGATGATCCAGAGCTGCTCGATGCTCGACGGCTGCAGGGACAGCGCGATCTCGGGCAGAGCGAAGCTCAGCACGGTGTTGTCCACCGAGACCAGCAGCACCGGCAGCATGAGCACCGCCAACGCGAACCATCCGCGCCATCCGGCGCGGGTCACGGTGATCTCCGAGGTGGGCATCGACGAGGTGAGCATTCTTCTGAATCCGTTTCTAAACCGTCCAGCCGGTATAGTAACAGAGGTCGGTCACCGCCCGCCAGTACGATCGAGGAGACATGAGCCGCCCCCCACTCGCCCGAGAAGCCGTCCTCGACGCGTTCACCCGCATCCTCGTCGACGAGGGGGAACGCGCCGCGACGATGGACGCGACGGCCCGCGGCGCCGGCGTGTCCAAGGGTGGCCTGCTCTACCACTTCAACTCGAAGAGCGCGCTCGAGGCTGCCCTCGTCGAGCGACTCGAACGCCTCGCGCAAGAAGACGTCGACGAGATCGAGAAATCCGCCGAGGGTGTCGTCGCGGCGCACCTGCGCTCGTCGCAGAACACCGGTTCACCCCTCGACGTGACCATCCTGGCGGTCTCCCGGCTCGCCCAGAACGGCAACGACGCGGCATCCGCGTCCCTCCGCCGCGTGCGGGAATTGTGGGAGGAGAGCCTGCGCGCGCACACGCGCGACGAGACGGCCCTGCAGATGGTGCTGCTCGTCAGCGACGGGCTCTACTTCAACGCCGTGCTCGATCTCAACGCGGTTCCGGGTCCCGCCATCGAGGGTCCCGCGCTCGACCGGCTCATCGACGCGGTCGTCGCCGCCACCACCTGAGGTCGCCGCGCGCCCCGCGAGCGCGGCGCGCGGACGACGTCGTCCCGGCCACCATCAGGGAGCCGCCCACGAGCTCGGGCGCACCCCATCCGTGGCCGCCGACCAGGTCGGCGAGACCGAGGACGGCGAAGCCCACGCCGAGCACGGCCAGGAAGACATCGAGACGGCTCATCCCGCCAGGATCGTCCCGGCGCGCACGTCCGGCAGCGGTCCACCGCCGCGTCTCACCCCGGCACCGGGGACCTCTCACCCCCGCCGGCGATGCCTGCACCCCGCCCGCGGCAACGTGACGACGAAGGGGGCCGCCGCAGCGACCCCCTCCCCCGTGACGCGTCCGGGACTCAGCCCTCGACGATCTCGATCTGCCGGAACAGGTCGGCGCCGACGGCCTCGCGCATCGCGCCGAGGATCTCGTCGGGAACCGGTGAGTCGACCGTGAGCACCGAGAGGGCACGGCCGGTGGCATCCTGGGCCGCCACCTGGAGACCGGCGATGTTGATGCCGGCCTCGCCGAGCTTCTGACCGTAGATCGCGACGATGCCGGGGCGGTCGGCGTAGCGCATGACGATGTGGTGCTGCTCGATCGGCACCTCGATGTCGTACCCGTTGATCGCGACGACCTTGGGCACCATGCGGGTTCCGGCGAGCGTGCCCGCGACCGTCAGCGTGGAGCCGTCGGCGAGCGTTCCGCGCAGGATCGTGATGTTGCGGTACAGCGGGCTCTCGGCCTCGACGACGAGGCGCGCCTCGACCCCGCGCTGCTCGGCGAAGAGCGGGGCGTTGACGTACGAGACGCTCTCGCTGACGATGCGGCTGAAGTACCCCTTGAGTGCGGCGAGGCGGTAGACGCTCACGTCGTACTGCGCGAGCTCTCCGCGCACCTCGATGTCGAGGCTGGTGAGGGCGCTGTCGGCGAGACCGCTGAAGAACTGGCCGAGCATCTCGACGAGTGCGATGCCGGGGCGCACGAACGGGTCGATCGCGCCGCCCGCGACGTTCACGGCATCCGGGACGAGGTCGCCCTCGAGGGCGAGCTTGACGCTGCGCGCGACCGAGACGCCCGCCTTCTCCTGCGCCTCTTCAGTGCTGGCCCCGAGGTGCGGGGTGACGACGACGTTCGGCAGGTCGAGGAGCTTGCGCGCGGGGCCGCCCTCGGCAGGCGGCTCGGTCGAGAACACGTCGAGACCGGCTCCGGCGATCTCGCCGGTCGTGAGGGCCTCGAAGAGCGCCTCCTCGTCGATGAGCCCACCGCGGGCCACGTTGATGACGTACGCGCTCTTCTTCATGCGGCGCAGCTGCTCGGCACCGATCATGCCGGTCGTCTCGGGCGTCTTCGGCATGTGGATCGTGACGAAGTCGCTCTGCTCCAGCAGTTCGTCGAGCGAGACGAGCTGCACCCCGAGCTGCTGGGCGCGCGCGGCCGTGACGTAGGGGTCGTACGCGATGACGCGCATGTCGAAGCCCTGCAGCCGGGCGGCGATGAGGGCGCCGATGCGGCCGAGGCCGATGATGCCGATCGTCTTCTCGAACAGTTCGGTGCCGGTGAACGAGCTGCGCTTCCACAGGCCCTGCGCGAGCGAGGCGTGGGCGGCCGGGATGCGGCGCGCCAGGCTGAGCACGTGACCGACGGTGAGCTCGGCGGCCGAGATGATGTTGGAGGTCGGGGCGTTGACCACCATCACTCCGGCCGCGGTGGCCGACTTGATGTCGACGTTGTCGAGACCGACGCCCGCGCGGGCGACGACCTTCAGCGACGGGGCCGCGGCGAGGGCCTCGGCGTCGATCTGGGTGGCCGAGCGCACGAGCACCGCGTGCGCGTCGGCCAGGGCCGAGAGCAGCGCGGGGCGGTCGGTCCCGTCGACGTTGCGCACGTCGAAATCGGGGCCGAGCGCGTCGATCGTGGCGGGAGAGAGTTCTTCGGCGATGAGCACGACGGGCTTCGTCACGGATGCGTCCTTCGAAACGGTGCTGGGGACCGGCGCGCACCGCCGCGCACCGCCGGCGCGAACCGGGCGCGCGACCCGTGCGGGCCGTCTGCCAGCCTAGCGCGGCCCCGAATGCCCGCCCGACCGTGTGACGCACGGCGTCTCAGGCTCGGGACGGGCCGCGGGGCCGGCGGCGTTCTCCCTCGCCCGGCATGTCTCGTCGCCACGCGTCGCGAGACGGCATCCGCTCGACGACTCGGCAGCAGCGCGCAGCCGAGATGTCAGCCGGATGCAGTTTCGCGGCAACTCCCCCGCCCCGGAACGCCCGACGCCTCCCGGAACGACCCCGTCGGGAACCGTATGCCGAACCTCCGGCGTTCAGCCCCCGTAGAGGCCGTACGAGGTCGTGCCGTAGCCGACGATCGCGAGCCAGAACGCGGCCGAGAGCGTGAGCCCCGCGAGCAGCACGATCGCGAGCTCCCCCGCGCGGCGGCGCTGGCCGATCGCGAAGGCGATGCCGAAGGCGATGAGGGGGAACACGATCGGCAGGATGTAGACGAACCATCCGAGCCCGTTGAGCCCCAGAGGGCCGCCGACCTG
>Ga0065721_10052261_pt1 | contig 12312 bp, 10 predicted proteins | sample Mesricmetagenome_FD_59108 | JGI IMG/M metagenome (GOLD analysis project Ga0065721, IMG submission 59108) | Mesophilic microbial community from rice straw/compost enrichment Sample: eDNA_1 v2 (version 2) | ecosystem: Engineered > Solid waste > Grass > Composting > Bioreactor | place: USA: Davis... | reverse complement strand
TCTTTGACCTGATACATACGCCCGCCCGCGATCAGACGAAAGGAAGGTTTGTAACCTTTCATCGCGTAGATCTTCGTTCCGGCTTTCAGGAACGCGGCATCCCCGTTCACGGGCACGTGCGAGAGGCATGCGTTGCCGTACATCGTATATTCCACTTGGCCGACGGGATCGCCGGCGAACGAATCCGCGTTATTGCCGGGATCGTTAGCAAAATCGGTTTCGGCGTAATACAGGATATCGTTCAACTTTACGAAATCGACGTAATCGACATTCGGGTCCGACGTGCACGTCGACTCGCTCGGCGTTATGTTGCTTGAAGTCGCCGAAGAGGCCGGCGTGTCCTGCTTATTGTCGGAGCAGCCGCCAATGACTAATGAAATGACGCTGGCTATTCCGATTATTTTGATTAATTTCGACACGAATGATCACCCCACCGTATTAGACGCGAATGGAGGCGATGCAGTTGCTAGATTTCGGAAATTTACGGAGATGATATTCGTTACGCCGAAGGAAATAATATGGCGTATCAACGACAATCGAGGGATGTATCGCGATGAACAGAAACATTCAATTGCCCCTGCAGACCGCAAGCTTAACGCTCGGTTTTATGGCTTGGGTCATCTTATCTTCCCTAATGCCGTCCATTAAAGAAGATATTGCCCTGACGTCCGGTCAGCTCGCCTGGGTAACGGCGACTCCCGTCTTGCTCGGGTCCGTGCTGCGCGTGCCCGTCGGTTATTGGACGAACCGGTACGGAGCCAAGCCCTCGTTCGCGATCGGCTTCGTGCTGTTAATCGCGCCGATCTTGTGGCTGAGCCTGATCGCCGATTCCTTCTTCGGATTGATCGTCGGCGGCTTCTTCTTAGGGATCGGGGGGGCGTTATTCTCCATCGGGGTTACCTCGTTGCCGAAATATTATCCGAAGGAACAACACGGCTTCGTGAACGGGATCTATGGAGTCGGCAATCTGGGAACGGCCATCTCGACGTTCGGCGCGCCGGTCGCGGCGGCTTCGCTCGGCTGGAGGCGAACCATTCTTCTCTATATCGCGCTGCTCGTGTTATTCGCGCTGTTGAATTGGTTTCTTGGCGATTCCAAAGAACAGAAGAGCAACGTGTCGTTATCCGCGCAAATTAAATCGGTATACCGGAACGAAAAGCTGTGGCTGTTATGCTTGTTCTATTTCATTACGTTCGGCAGCTTCGTCGCATTCACCGTCTACCTGCCGAATTTCCTCGTATCGCATTTTGAATTGACCAAGGTGGACGCGGGGCTTCGAACGGCTGGATTTATCGGCGTCGCCACGCTGTTCCGGCCGATCGGAGGCTGGCTCGGAGATAAATATAATCCCTTCACGATCCTCGTGGCGGTGTTCGCCGGGTTAACGGTGTCGGCGATTCTATTGTCCTTCGCTCCGAACATGGGCTGGTACACCGCAGGCTGCTTAACGATCGCGGTTTGCGCCGGCACCGGGAACGGTACGATCTTCAAGCTCGTTCCGATGTATTTCGCCAAGCAAGCAGGCATCGCGAACGGGATTATCTCCATGATGGGGGGATTGGGCGGCTTTTTTCCTCCGCTCGTTCTCACCGTAATTTTCAACGCTACCGGTCATTACGCCATTGGATTCATGGCACTCGCGCAGTTCGCGCTTGCCAGCTTGATCCTCGTGTCCTGGATGTATTATCAAGACAAGCTGTCCGTATACGCCAACATCGTTAAATCTACGGAGCAGGGAGTTATGATTACCGACCCTAACGGCATGATCGTCTCCGTGAACGATTCCTTCACCAAGCTTACGGGCTACACGCGGCAGGAAGTGCTGGGCAAGAATCCGAGTTTATTGAAGTCGGGCAAGCAAAGCAAAGAGTTCTACGACCGCATGTGGGATTCGATTCGTACGACCGGATCGTGGCAGGGCGAAATATGGAACCGCAAGAAGAACGGCGACGTCTATCTCGAATGGCTGACGATCAGCAGCATCCGCGGCGACTCCGGCGACCTGAAGCAGTATGCGGCGCTGTTCAGCGACATTACGGCTTTTCGCAAGCCGGAATAATGGTGGGGTTCCGGCGCCGCGACGCTCCAGCGGTCTGCGAGGACGTTGCAGGCGCAAGTTCCACTGCCGCGACGTTCTAACGGTCTGCGAGACCGTTGCAGGCGCAAGTTCCACTGCCGCGACGTTCTAGCGGTCTGCGAGGCCGTTGCAGGCACAGGTTCCCACTGCCACGACGTTCTAGCGATCTGTGAGACCGTTGCAGGCGCAAGTTCCGGCGTCGCGACGCTCTAGCGGTCTGCGAGATCGTTGCAGGCGCAAGTTCCACTGCCGCGACGTTCTAACGGTCTGCGAGACCGTTGCAGGCGCAAGTTCTAGCAACGCGTCGCTCTAGCAGTCTGTGAGAACGTTGCAGGTACAAGTTCCGGCGCTATGACGCTCTAGCGGTCTGCGAGACCGTTGCAGGTACAAGTTCCACTGCCGCGACGCTCTAGCGGTCTGCGAGAACGTTGCAGGCACAAGTTGCAGCGCCGCGACGCTCTAGCGGCCTGTGAGATCGTTGCAGGTACAAGTTGCAGCGCCGCGACGCTCTAGCGGTCTGTGAGATCGTTGCAGGTACAAGTTGCAGCGCCGCGACGCTCTAGCGGTCTGTGAGATCGTTGTAGGCGCTGGTTCCACTGCCCCGACGCTCTAGCGGTCTGTGAGAACGTTGCAGCCACCGGTTCCGGCGCCGCGACGCTCTAGCGGCCTGTGAGATCGTTGCAGGTACAAGTTGCTCTGCTGCGACGCTCTAACGGTCTGTGAGAACGTTGCAGGCACAGGTCCCACTGCCACGACTCTCTAGCGGTCTGCGAGGCCGTTGCAGCATCAATAAACTAACGGCACAGGGATTCCCTGTGCCGTTTGCTATCCCACTGGAGGAGTTAGTCCCTCGTATCGTCCACGTTGCGAAAATACAAGTACATCAGCACCCCCATGACGAACACGAACCCGGTAGCGACGGAGTAATAAGGCAGCTTGTCGTGGTGACCGGCCAAATACTCCTCGGCCATGAATTGAATCAAGATCATCTGGGCGGCCAGGAAGAAGATGAAAAACCACCAAAGCATTCGCATCCGCTACACCCCCTCATGTCCTTCGATCGGCGTTAGCCCTACCGCGTATATCCCGTCCGAACGGAAATCCAGCTTAACTGCCGGCAGCGCCCGCTGAGGCGGTCCCGCGATCACCGAACCGTCCTCGACGTTGAAGAAACCGTGGTGGCACGGGCATTTCATCTTGCCGGAGTCCTTGTCCCAGAAGACCGGACAGCCTAGATGCGTGCATTTGATGTGGTAGGAGCGATACTGGTTATCGGATAGCCGGATGAGCAACGCCGGCTCGTTATCGTGGGGATATTGGAACGGCTTGCTGTCCCCGATCTGCAGCTCGTCCAATCCGGCGATCTTGTATGCGGGTTGCTGCCTCTCCTTAACCGTTCGATACGCGCGTGCCGTGAACGGGAACGAGCTGAGGAAGAGGACACCGAGCAAACCGAGCGATGCCGCGATAAAACCTCTCCTATTCATATCCAGCTCTTTTTCCCGTTTAATATTCAACGCCTGCTCGCGCAAATACCGGTCGATTCGTTTCCACATGGCGCTCTCTCCTTCTTGTCAGTGGTAACCGAATTTATGCGTCTGCTTATCCGGAATGCCGATGACGGTCCGCGTCTCGATGGTCGTTCCCCCGAAATCCCATACGTATTGGACCGGCTTGTTCCGCTTGTGGCGGGCTTCCTCCTCGTCCAAGAACAGGATCGTATCGGTCGGGCAGACGCTGACGCACATCGGAGGCCTGCCCTTGGAGGTGCGATCGTAGCAGAGATCGCATTTGTACATCAGGTTGCGGGTTTCGTCCACTCTCGGAATGCCGAACGGGCAGGCGTACGTGCAGTTTTTGCAGCCGATGCATTTCTCGTGGGAGGCGGACAGCACTACGCCGTCGAGCACCGATATCGCCTGAACGGGGCACGATTCCGCGCAAGCCGGCGTGGCGCAGTGCATGCACGGCGTCGGCGACGTCGCGACGGTCTCGCCGGGATACAGCTCGTCGACAAACATACGGGACAGATGGTCGTGGCCGCTGCATTCCTCGCAGCCGATCATGCAGGCTCGGCAGCCGATGCAGCGCTCGAAATCAATGTACAGCACTTTCGCCATTCGGGATTTCCCCCTTCTTAGCTTTCTCTATCTTCACCGCGCATACTTTGAATTCCGGAATTTTCGACTTCGGATCGAGCGCCGGATTGGTCAGATGGTTAATGGCCAGCTGCTTGCCCCAGTGGTAAGGAACGAACAGCGAATCCTCTCGGATCGCCTGGGTAACCTTGGCCGGTACGAAGATACTTCCGCGCCTGCTGCTGATCTTGACCATCTCGCCGTTGCCGATGCCGTGCTTAGCCGCCATATTCGGATGCATCTCCACGTACGGGTCCGGGCAGAGCTTGCGCAGCGCCTCGATCCTGCGTGTCTGGTTGCCGCTGAGATAATGAAAGACGACACGTCCCGTCGTCAGGATGATCGGATATTGCGCATCCACCTTCTCGTTCGGTCCGGTATGCTCGAACGCGAGCAAGCGCGCTTTGCCGTCCGGGAAGTTGAATCTCAGATCCTCGAACAATCGCGGCGTACCCTCATGCTCCTCGGAAGGACAAGGCCAGAATACGCCGTTCATTCGGTCGATCTTGTCGTACGTAATTCCGGAATAGTCCGCGATCCCCCCTTTGCTTGCCGCCCGCAGCTCGTTGAAGATTTCCTCCGCCGAGTTGAACTGAAAGTATTGCCCGCGGCCGAGACGCTCGGCGATCTCGCAGACGATCTTCCAGTCCCGCTTGCTCTCTCCCGGCGTGCGATCGATCCCTTTAATATGAATGACTCGGCCTTCGACGTTCGTCGTCGTGCCGTTATCCTCCACCCACACGGTCGAAGGGAGCACGACGTCCGCGAGCTCGGCGGATTCCGAGAGGAACATGTCGATACAGACGAAGAAATCAAGCTTCTTGAGATATTCCCCGACGTCGCCGACGCTCGGCGCGGACACCATTGGATTGCTGCAGACGAGGAAGAGCATCTTGATCTCTTCGCCAAGCACCTTGAGCATTTCGTAGGCGGAGATACCGGGACCTGGAATTTCGCTCTCGTCGACGCCCCATACGCTAGCGACATGAGCTCTTGCCGCCGGGTCGTAAATTTTGCGATAACCCGGCAATTGATCCGCCTTCTGCCCGTGCTCGCGTCCGCCTTGGCCGTTGCCTTGACCGGTGAATGTCGCGAACCCCGCGCCTTTGCGCCCTACCTTGCCGGTCGTCAGGCACAGGTTCACGTAGTTCGATACCGTATCGGAGCCGGACGAATGCTGCTCGATGCCTCGGGCGAACAGAACGAAGCCGTTCTTCGCTCGGCCGAACAGACGCGCGGCTTCCACGATTTTCTCGCTCGCGACGCCGGTAATCTCAGACACGGTCGCCGGGTCGTACTTCCTCGTCATCTCTTCCAGCGCCTCGTAGCCGACCGTGTGCTCGTCGATGAACGCCCGATCGACCATTCCTTCGTTAATCATTACGTGAAGAATGCCGTTCGTCAGCGCAATATCGGTGCCGGGGCGAATGTCTAGGTGAATGTCCGCGACGAGCGCGGTTTTCGTCTGCCGCGGATCGACTACGATCAGCTTCGCGCCGCGGTCGCGGGCTCCCCAGACGTACGGCATGGACAGCGGATGGCATTCCGCCGTGTTCGAGCCTGCGATGAGCAGCACGTCAGCGAACTTAATGTCGGACCAAGGCCCGGTCGAGCCTCGATCGATGCCGACCGTCTGGTTGAAGCCGGTTGCCGCGGCCGACATGCAATAGCGCCCATTGTAGTCGATGTGCTTCGTTCCTAGCCCGATCCGGGCGAATTTGCCCATGATGTAACACTTCTCGTTCGTCATGGACGAACCGCTGTACAGACCGATCGTGTCTTTGCCATGCTTCGCCTGAAGCTCCTTGATTTTGCTCACGATGAGATCGTACGCTTCGTCCCAGGACGACTCCGTCAACACCCCGTTTTTGCGGATGAGCGGCTTCAGCAGCCGTTCCATATGCTCGGCCTGCCGATAAGCCGATACTCCCTTCGGGCACAGCCTACCGCCGTTCATCGGAAAATCATAGCGAGGCTCGACGCCCAGCACCGACATCGTCTCGTTGTCCACGCGAATGTTCATCCCGCACTGCATGCCGCAGAACGCGCAATGCGTGGCGACCAGCGATTCGCCCTCGCGGGTGATCGGCTCGTACGGGCGTTGGGAGAAATCAGCGTTCTGGCTGTGCTGTTGCATGAGAATCCGCCTCTCCTCTCTTTTCCGTACGACCGCTTACGACGGTTAATCCGTTATACCCGTTGCCTTGCAGGACGAGACTGTTCCCCTCGAGCTTAACAAGCGAGCCCGCGGCAGCCAGCCGGTTGGATACCCTTCTGCACTCGGAGCACAGGTCCGACATATGTAGATTCGTTCCGCCGATCCGTACGGGAATGTTGCGCTCCGTCAGTACGGCCTGAACGTCCTTGATCTGTCTGTCGGTGGCGTATTCGCGACCGCAGCGTGAGCAGCCCTTCTGGGCGAAGGAAGCATGGTACATCGGAACGACCACGCCGAGGAAGCGCAGCGGAATGTGCCAGAACTTGCTGAACGGCATGTAGAGCAGGAAGACGCATACGGCGACCTGGTGAGACAACGCGATACCCGTGTAGAAGACGCCTTCCATCCATAAGGCCGACACGGTCAGCAGAGAACCGGTAATCGAAATCGCGATCAATAGCACAAGCGGGAAAATATCAAAGTCCTTCGTCTGCTCCACCAAATTTTTGCGATCTCGCTCTCTTCGGCTCATGGCCATCAGGCAGCCGATAATGACGGCGATTCCCGTCCAGTTGAGACCGTGATAGAGCAGAATGGCGAGGAACGATTCGACGCCCATCCGGAACAGAGGAATGCCGAATACGACGACCGAATAAGTCCCCGGCTCCACCAGCTCGAAGTGCATCCAATTCAGCACGAGCGCGTAAGTGATGCCGAACGACACCAATACGCCCCAAGACAGCAGCATATGCTGCCCCCATCGGTACCAGGAGCGGCCGGAGATGAACCGTTGCCGCCCGATATTGTCGAACAACGTGACGAAGAGGAACTTCCAGCCTCTCGCGCTGGCGAACAGCTTCATCCCTTGTTTCCATAACGTGCGCGAAGGAGGCCTGGTCGTCCACGCGGCGATTCTCGCCGTGAACAGCAGGATGCTGATCACCGTCGCCCACAAATAACCGTAAAGCGCAAGGTCGACGTACCCGAACCGTTCCGACCCGATATAGACGGATAGCAGAAGAACGACGGCCATGATGCAGACGTACAAGGTCGCTTTCGAGAAAAACCGGCCTTTAGGAAAAGCCGTGTAAGCTTGCGATTCTCGGTTCAATCCATAATCCTCCTTGGCGAATATTCGGTTGAATTGTTCCCTTTCCATCTATTTTCCATTCCTAGAAGATAAATCGACCGAATATGGGCAACATGGATAGCAACTTGATAGGAGGATGGATGAGAGATGAGAACCTTAGGGCAACAACCCGTCTACATGAGCATCGTCAGCGGCAAAGGCGGCGTCGGCAAATCGACCGTAGCCGCGAATCTAGCGGTCGCATTGGCCAATCGCGGCTATCGCGTCGGATTAATAGACGCCGACATTTACGGCTTCAGTATTCCAAGTCTAATGGGCGTCCGGGACGAACCGAAGACGATTAATGATCGATTGATTCCGGTCGAAAGGCTCGGCGTAAGGCTCATGTCCAGCGGATTGATCCGCGGCGACAATCAGCCTGTCATTATGAGAGGACCGATGCTAGGACGCGTCATTCGCAATTTCCTGCAAGAAGCCGAGTGGGGCGAGCTCGATTACATGCTGTTCGACATGCCGCCCGGCACCGGCGACATCCCGCTGGACTTGCACGAGATGCTCGGCCACAGCAAAGAGCTGCTCGTCACGACGCCTAACGAGACCGCATCAGAGGTCGCGTTCCGCGCCGGGGCCATGACCGCAAGAACGGGACACGAGATGATCGGTATCGTGGAAAATATGGCCTATATGGCTTGTCCGGGCTGCGACGGGAAGATTTATCCTTTCGGAGAGGACGGCGGCGTTAAGCTTTCGGCCGCCTTGCGTACGCCGCTGCTCGCCCGGCTTCCGATCGAGCGGAACGGAGCCGACGCTCCCGCGCCCGGCGTATATGATCCGAGCAGCTCATGCGGTCGGCTCTATTCGGATCTGGCAGATAACGTCGTTCGCTTGACCGCTTCATTATCTCCGGCTGACAGCTTCGATAGATTAGAAAAACTAGATGGCGTATAATAGGCTATAACGGAAAGATAGGGAGGTAAGCTTGAATGGACCTATTCAACGATATTGCCGCGCATATGGCCCATACGGACAACGTCGTCAAAGGCTCTATGTTCAGCGCCAAATGCCTGAAGATCAGCGGCAAGGCGTTCGCGATGTTCCATAAAGGCAATATGGTGTTCAAGCTGCCGCCCGAATCCCATCCCGCGATGTTCGAATTAGAAGGCGTGGCCATGTTCGAACCGATGCCCGGCCGCGCCATGAATGGCTGGATCAATGTCCCGCCGATTCATAAGAACGAGTGGGAACGTTACTCTTACGAAGCGCTGAATTACGTGAGAAGCATCGTTCAAGCCAAATCAAGGGAGAGATAGGAATGGTACAAGCAGCAAGCTACGACGAAGTGCCGACCAAAGAGAAGCTTGTCGCGTTCACGTTCGACGACGGGCCGAATCCGGAATGGACGCCGCTCTTTCTAGACGTGTTCCGGAAGTACGGAGCGAAAGCAACCTTCTTCTTCATCGGATCGCACATCGAACAGCATCCGGAACTGGCGAGACAGACGTTCGAGGAAGGACATGAGCTAGGCAATCACACCTATTCTCACCCTTTCATGTCGAAGCTCTCCAAGGAAGAGCAGCTCGAGCAATTGTCCCGCTCCGATGAGCTGATCGCCGGCATAACCGGACGCAACCCTAGCATTTTCCGCCCTCCATTCTTCGACGTGAACGACGACCTGCTCGAGGCGTGCGCCGAGCGCGGTTATTCCGTTATCAACGCGCTGAACACGGACTCCATCGACTGGGAGGATGCGACGAGCGCGGAGCATATCTTGACTACGTCTCGCGCCCATGTCCGTAACGGGAGCATCTTCATCTACCACGACGGCTTCGGCGATCGCTCCTCCACGCTCGAAGCGGTAACGACTCTGATCCCCGAGCTGATCGCTGCCGGCTATCGCCTCGTGACGGTAAGCGAGCTGCTGGCTTCGAAAGACAACGCGTAATGTTCGGGCGGCATCATGCCTCAAGACACAAACTCCTGCCGATATCCCGGCAGGAGTTTGTTTATTAAGTGCCGCCTCTCGGCACTCCTAATGCTCGCCCGATCCGGCTTATTCGCGCGGCGGCGTCCGTCAGCTCCCGCGCCGTATGCGCTGCGCTGAGAGAGAAGCGGATACGCGCCGTGCCCTCGGGAACCGCAGGAGAACGGATCGCGGCGGCCGCAATACCTTCCGCTTCCAACGCTTCTCCGAATCGGAGAGCCGTTCGGTTGTCGCCGACGACGACCGATACGATCGGAGACGCTCCTTCAACGATCGGGAAACCGGCCTCAGCCAGCCTAGAGCGGAATTTCGCGCTGACGGCGCTCAGCCATTTGCGCCGTCCGTGCCCCTCCTGAACCAATTCGAGCGACTTCATATTCCCGGCTACGATAGAAGAAGGCAGCCCGGCGGAGTAGGCTAGCGGCCTCACCGTTTGAACCAAATAACGAATAAGCTCGCCGCTGCCGATGACATAAGCGCCGTATACGCCGAACGCTTGGCTGAACGTGCCGATATGGACGTCCGCTTCCCGCTCGAGTCCCAGCGCATGGCATAGGCCTTCGCCGCGTCTGCCGAAGACGCCCCCGCCGTGCGCTTCGTTCACCAGGAGCATCGCGCTGTAATCTCTCTTCAGCGCCGCTAGCTCGGCCAATCGCGCATGGTCCCCGTCCATGGAGAAAACCGCGTCGGTCGCGATCAGCTTGCGAGGACGGTCGCGGTATTTATCGAGCAGCGCGCGCAGATGCTCTATATCGTTATGGCGATACCGCGCATAATCCGCTCGGCTCATCATAATGCCGTCCACGATGCTCGCGTGATTCATCCGATCGCTGAAGACGACGTCGCCGCGGCCGACTAACGCGCGAATGACGCCTACGTTCGCCATATATCCGCTCGCCATCACGAGCGCAGCCTCGCTCCCCTGCCACTGCGCAAGCGCTCGTTCAAGCTCTCCGTACACCGGCCTGTTCCCTGTCTCTATTCGAGGTCTGCTCGCGCCCGCTCCTTCAGCCAGCAGCGTATTCCGCATCGCTTCGACGATAGAGGGATGCTGGGACAGTCCCAAATAATCGCCCGAACACAAATTCAGCAGTCGTCGCCCGCCGCGTATCGTATAACCAGGGTAACCGGCAACGGCAGCGCTCGTGCGCAAGCCGCGTTCCGCATCCGCGCCTCTTAAAGCTTCGAGCTCGTCTTTCATCCAGTTCATTGGCGGTATCACCCCTTCGGTGACGTCTATGTTCGATCGGAACCAAATATGTAAAGAAAAACGCGCCTCATCGGCGCGTTCATTCATTCTTATGGGATCTGGCGTATTCAAAAACCCGTTTGACGATCGGCGTCACGTACCTGCTCCCGCCGCGCTTGCCGACGTCCTCGACCATAACCGACAGCAGCAGCCTCGGATCGTTCGCGTCGAAGCCGACGAACCAGCCGTATTCAAGACCTTCCACGCCTTTGCTCGCTTTCAGCTCGGCGGTTCCCGTCTTCCCGGCGATCGCTGCGCCTTCGATATAGGTTCCGTGTCCGACCCCTTCGGGAGAAGCGACGGCTTTCACGAGCTTCTCCTTCAGCAACGCGGCCGTCTCCGGCGACATCGCGCGTTCCTTCCATACCTGCGGCGGCTTAGCTTCGTCCTTCAGGATAAGCTTCGGATAGACGATATGGCCGTCGTTCGCAAGGGTGGAGTAGATGAGCGCGGCATGCAGCGTCGATAACGTGACCTGGCCTTGCCCGTATCCCGAATCCGCCAATTGGATTTCGTTCTTGATGGCGCCGTTCGCCAGCTGTGAAGCGCTGAACGGGTATTCGATCGGAAGCTTCTCCCCGATGCCGAATTTCGCCGCTCCCTCCGCCAGCTTCGACTTCCCGATCTGCAGCGCCGTCTGAGCGAAGTAGATATTGTCCGAGTAGAGCAGCGCCTTCGAGAGATTGACGGGACTGGCCTCGTGCACCCTTGTGACATAATAATTGCCCCAAGACTTGTCCTTCGCCCATTTCATTCCGGTAATCTTCTTCTCTTCGTCCGGATCGAGAGCATTCGTATCGAGTCCGATCGCGGCCGTCACGAGCTTGAAGGTCGAGCCCGGCACGAAGGCCTTCGAGAACCGGTTCAAGAACGGATGACGCGGGTCGTCGTTCCAAGCGTCGTATTGCGTCTTGGATATCCCTCTCACGAACGCGTTCGGATCGTAGGAAGGGGTGCTGATTAACGCGAGAATATCCCCGCTCTTCGGATCGATCGCAGAGACGGACGAGGCGTCCGCCTTAAGCTCGTCATACATCGTCTTCTGAAGCTCCGCATCGATCGCCAGCTGGAACGTCTTCCCCTGAACCGCCGGCTTCTCGGCAAGCGTCGATTTGACGAAGCCTTTCCCGTCCGCCAAGACGACCTTAACGCCGTCCGTTCCTCTGAGCTGGTCTTCGAGCAGCTGCTCAAGGCCCGCTTTGCCGATATAATCCCCGGTTTCGTAGCCTTGGTCCTTCCTCTTCGCCAGCTCATCGGCGTTAATCTCGCCCACGTATCCGGTTAAATGCGCCGCAGCCTCGCCAAGCGGGTAGACGCGAAGCTTCTTGTTCTGGATGACGGCTCCGGGAATGCCGGCGAACACATCCATTTCGCCTTCATCCACGACGGCGATCGGGACGAACAGCTCGGGCTTCACCCACTTCGCCCCGAGCTTGCGATCGATGTCCTTGACGGCGACGCCCAGCTTCTCCGCGATTAACGCCTTCGCCCCCTCCGGGTCGTCGCCGAGCTTGCCCGGCACGATGCCAAGCTGGGGAACGGTTCCGTTCACGGCCAAGCCGATGCCGGTCCGGTCGACGATTTCGCCTCGCTCTCCGCTCGTATGCTGCACCCTGACG
>Ga0065721_10052260_pt1 | contig 12316 bp, 11 predicted proteins | sample Mesricmetagenome_FD_59108 | JGI IMG/M metagenome (GOLD analysis project Ga0065721, IMG submission 59108) | Mesophilic microbial community from rice straw/compost enrichment Sample: eDNA_1 v2 (version 2) | ecosystem: Engineered > Solid waste > Grass > Composting > Bioreactor | place: USA: Davis... | reverse complement strand
TCGGCGACCGCTCCCAGCACGGCCCCGGCCCCCGCGCGCTCGCGCGCATCCACCCACAGCGCCGCGCCCAGCGCGGTGCCGGCGTCGCCGGCGGCGGGCTGGACCCAGACCTGGTCGAACAGCTTCGAGTCGCGCAGCCGCGCGTTCATGACGCAGTTCAGCGCCACGCCGCCGGCCATGGCCAGCAGCGGCTCGCCGCTGGCCTCGCGCAGCCAGGCCGCGAGCTGCAGCGCCGAGCGCTCCAGCACCTGCTGCAACGAGGCCGCCAGGTCCAGGTGCGGCTGCTCCAGCGCGGCACCGCGCTCGCGCTGCGGCACCAGCGCGTTCAGGTCCAGGGCGTCGATCTCGTAGCGGCCGTCCGGAAACACGCGCACGTGGCGCTGCATGGCCTCGGCGAAGCGCGGCTGGCCCAGCGCGGCCAGGGCCATCACCTTGTACTCGTCGCTGCTGTGCAGGAAGCCGAGGTGGCTGGTGACGCGCTCGTAGAGCAGGCCCAGCGAGTGCGGCATGTCCACCTCGCCCAGCGGGCGGTAGAGGCGGCCGTCCCACAGGCCGTAGGCGGTGGTGGCGTCCTCGCCGCGGCCGTCCACCGTCATGACGGCGCAGCGCGCGAAGGGCGCGGCCAGGAAGGCGCTGGCCTGGTGGCAGAGGTGGTGGTCGATGAAGTGCCACTGCCAGGGCCCGTCGAAGCGGCAGCCCTTGAAGCGCTTCCTGAGGTGGTGCGGCGCGCCGTCGGCGAGCTGGCGCGGAGCGTTGCTGACGTAGGCGGCGAACAGCGGGTCCCAGGGGTTGTCCCAGCCGGGCGCGGACTGGGCCGAGGGCTGCAGCGGCAGCGTGATGCGGTCGCCCTGCAAGCGGCCCTTGATGAAGCGCTGCGGGTCGTAGCTGTAGGCCACGTGGTCCACCTGCGCCAGCGTCAGCCCGGCCTCGGCCAGGCAGTAGTCGATGGCGTGGTAGGGCAGCTCCCAGGCCGTGAAGGGCAAGGGGCGCTTGCCGTGCTTGATGCGGCTGAAGCGCTCCTCCTCCGCGGCGGCGATGAGCTGGCCGTCGCGCACCAGCGCGGCGGCGGAGTCGTGGAAGGCTGCGTTGATGCCGAGGGTGATCATCCGAGGACCGTGATAGGGTGGGGAATGCAGGGGCTGGCGGGGTGCAGCGGCACGCCCGGCAGCGGGCCCATGAGCTCCAGGGCGGCCTGCACGACGTCCTGCGGCGGCACGCGCTCCAGGCAGTCGTGGTGGCGCTCGGGGCACACGCTCTTGAGGCAATGCCGGCAGGGCACGGGATGGTTGAGCACGCGCGAGCGCGCCTGCCAGGGCGTGTGCTGCGGGTTGGTCAGGGCGTAGAGCACCACCACCGGCGCGTCCAGCGCCGCGGCGATGTGCGCGGGCGCGCTGTTGTTGCACAGCGTGACCTGGGCGCCGGCGATCAGCGAGGCCAGCTCGCCCAGCGCCAGCTGCCCGGCCAGCGACACCGCGCCCGCGCCGCCGTCGCGCATGGCGGCCAGGGCCTGGCGCACCAGCGGCTCCTCGTCGGCGCCGCCGCTGAACACGGCCTGGCAGCCGGTGGCGTCCACCAGCGCCTGCGCCACCTGGCCGAAGCGCTCGGCCGGCCAGCGGCGCGAGGCGGCCGTGGCGCCGGGATGCACCACGAAATAGGGCCGCGTGAGGTCGCCGCCGGCGCGCTCGAACTTGTGGCGCATGTCCAGCGCCTCCTCCACGCGGTAGCGGAACAGCAGCCGCTGCGCGTCGGCGTGCAGCCCGACGTGGTGCACCAGGTCGAGCTGGCGCTGCGCCTCGTGGCGCATGCCGTCGGCGGGCACCTCGGTGTCGTGGATCCAGTCGGTCAGCAGCTCGTAGGGGTTCTCGCGGCTGTAGGCCAGCCGCAGCGGGATGCCGGCCTGCAGGCACAGCAGCGCCGCGGGCAGCGCGCTCTGGGTGCAGACGGTGAAGATGACGGCGGCGTCGAAGCGCTGCGCCGCCAGCCGCCGCACCAGCCCGGCCTCGGCCTGCCCCAGCGGCAGCGCCTGCTCCAGCGCGCCGGCCGGGCGCTTGACCCAGGGCGCGTCGAAGGCCAGCACCTCATCCACCACCGGCACGTGCGAGGCCAGCGCCGCGCCCGCGCACGAGGCCAGCAGCGTGATCCGCGCCTGCGGCAGCGAGGCACGCAGCGCCACCAGCGCCGGCGTGGTCATGAGCAGGTCGCCCAGGTTGTCCAGCCGGATGGCCAGCACCCGCTTCACGGATTGCCAGCGGCGCTGGCGTTCGCAGGCGGCGGCGGTCATGTGCAGGCCCCCACGGTGGATTCCCGGGCGGACGCGGCGGCACCCGATCCGGCAAGCGAAACGTTCATGACATGGCTCTCCAGGATGAACCGGGCGGCGTCGAGCAGGTCCTTGGCGCGGTATCGAGGCTGGCGCGGGGGCGTGAACTGCCACAGCGTCTCGTGGCCCACGTCCAGCAGCACGCCGCGGCAGCCGGCGCGGTGGCCGGCCTCCACGTCGTTGAGGATGTCGCCCACCATCCACGACCGCGCCAAGTCCAGCCCCAGCGCCGCGGAAGCCCGCAGCAGCAGCCCCGGCGCGGGCTTGCGGCAATCGCAGCCGGCCTCGGCCGCGTGCGGGCAGAAAAAGAAACCATCCAGCGCCACCCCGCCCTCGCGCCGCAGCTTGTCCTGCAGCGCCAGGCGCAGGGCTTCGAGATCGGCGGCGCTGAAGCGGCCCAGTGCCAGCCCCGGCTGGTTGGTGACCACGACCAGCGCGTAGCCCGCGTCGCGCAGCAGGCGCAGCGCCGGCAGCGCGCGCGGCGTGAAGCGCAGCCGCGCCGGATCGACGCTGTAGGGCACGTCCTCGATGAGCGTGCCGTCCTTGTCCAGGAACACCGCCGGCCGGCCTGCCGTCATGCCATGGCCCCCGGCTGCGACAGGTCGAGATCGGCGGCCTGCACGGCGGCGGCCTGGCGCGGGCGGCGCACGCCCTGGTAGACCTCGGCCAGCTCGCCGGCCACGCGGTCCCAGGTGAACAGCGCCCGCACGCGGCGGATGCCCGCGCGCCCCAGCGCCCGCGCCAGTGCCGGCTGCGCGTGCAACTGCTCGATGCGCGCCGCCAGCGCCACCGGGTCGCGCGGCGGCACGTGGAAGCCCGTCACGCCGTCGGCCACCGAGAACTTGATGCCGCCCACGGCCGCGCCGATCACCGGCACGCCGCAGGCCATGGCCTCCAGCGGCGTGATGCCGAAGGGCTCGTACCAGGGCGTGGTGACGAACACGTCGGCCGCGCAGTAGCACGCGGGCAGCTGTTCGCGCCGGCGCTGGCCGGTGAAGATGACCCGGTCCGCCACCCCGCCCTCGCGCGCCAGCGCGCGCAGCCGGCCGATCTCGGGCGTCAGCGCCTCGTCGGGCTCGGCCGCGTCGCCGCCCACGATCAGCAGCTTCAGCTTCGGGATGTGACGCAGCTGCGCCACGGCCTGCACCACGTTGTCCACACCCTTGCGCGGCACCAGGCGGCCCAGTTGCAGCACCACGAAGTCGTCCGGCGCCAGGCCCAGGCGGCGCCGCGCCAGCGCCCGGTCCACGGGCGCGAACTTCTGCATGTCCACGCCGCAGGGCACGGTGACGATGCGGCGGTCGTCGGCGCCGTAGAGGCGCAGCAGGTCCTGCCGGTCTTGCGGGCACTCGGCCACCACGCGGTCGGCGCCGCGCACGATGCGTTCCTCGATGGCGATGCGCTCCGGCGGGAAGCCGTCGCAGGAGCCCTGGTGCTCGCGCCGCACGTGGCCCAGGGCATGGAAGGTCATCACCAGCGGCAGGCGGAAGCTGGCCTTGAGCCGCAGTCCCACCAGGCCGGACATGAAGAAGTTGGCGTGCACCACGTCGTAGGGGACGCTGTGTGCCAGCAGCTGGCGCGCCGCGCGCGTGAAGGCGGGCATGTGCGGCAGCAACTGCTCCTTGGGCACGAAGCGCGGCGGCCCGGCCGGGATGTGCAGCACGCGCACGCCGGGACGCAGGTCCACCGCGGCGGGCAGCGCCGGATCGTCCCGGCGCGTGAGCACGTCCACGTGGTGGCCCAGCTTGGCCAGGCTGCGCGCCACGTGCGCGACGTAGGTGTTCTGACCGCCCGCGTCCACTCCGCCTTGCACGGCCAAGGGCGAGGCGTGTTCGCTGATCAAGGCGATGCGCAAAGGCGGAAAACTCATGAGGCCAATCCCATTGCAGCGGTGTCGTTTTCAGAGGCAAACGCCGTGCCCCTATTCCCGGGTCGCGGGGGTCACGCGGTGTGAGGGTGGAGAGGCCTTGACAAGCGATTCAAGCCGGCCTTTTTTTGGCATTTCGTTTGCTCAGAGCCTGCCCATGCCGTGGCCGGCCACGTGGCCCAAAGCGTTGCGGCATCAACCGATTGCGCCGGCGCGCCGCTAGACTGGCCGCGCCAGTCCCGATGTCCTACCGGCCGCGGTCCCCTGCTGTCGTGGCCGGTGCACCCCGCGAGCCCCGATGCCCTGCACTCCCCTGGTCCTGACGCCGCACGGGCACCGTGCTTGCCCGGTACGTTGCCTGTGATGAAGCTGATTCGCGGCTCCGGCAGAGCGTGGTGGCTGGTTTGGCCCCGGGCCTCGCTACGGACCTACCTGGTGGCCATGATCCTGTTGGGCACGCTGCCGAGCGTGCTGTTGATGTCGTGGCAGGTGTTCTCCGACATCAGGGCCGAGCAGCGCCAGCTCGACGAGCGGCTGCAGCACAGCGCCGAGAACCTGGCGCATGCGGTGGAGCGCGAGCTCACCGCCAGCGTGGAGGCGCTGTCCATCCTGGCCCAGGACGACGGGCTGCAGCATGACGACGTGGCCGGCTTCGCCGCCTCCTTCGCCGGCCAGCCCGTGCCGCGCGCCTCCTGGCGCGGCGTGTTCCTGCTGGGTCCGGACGGGCAGCCGCTGTTCGACACCGCGCAGCCCGGCGCGCCGCCCGATGCCGAGTTGCAGCGGCTGGCGCGGGCGCTGCAGTCCCAGGGCAAGCCGGTGGTGTCGGACCTGTTGGGCGGGCGCTTCGAGGGCCGCTTCAGCACCGCCGTGCTGGTGCCGGTACGCCTGGGCGGGCAACTGCGCTATGCGCTGGGCGCCTGGATCGACGCTGGCGTGTGGCAGCGGCTGCTGGAGAGCTCGGGCAAGCCCGAGGAGGGATTTCTGAGCCTGTTCGACCGGCAGCGGCGGCTGATCGCACGGGCCTCCGGAAGCGGCCCCGCGGGCGTGGGCCAACCGTTGCCGCGGCAGGCGCAGCGCAGCGTGGCCTCCCAGCCCGCGGGCGTGATGCGTGCCGACCGCCTGGGCGGCGGCACGACCTACGTGGCTTGGCAGAACGCCAGCTACGGCTGGGGCGTGGGCGTGGGCGTGGAGGCCGAGCCGCTGGAGGCGCGCGCGCGCCGCGCCGTGCTGGCCACGCTGGGCACCGCCCTGGCCTGCCTGACGCTGGGCGTGGCGCTGGCGTTGTGGGTGGCGCGGCGCGTCACGCAGCCGCTGCGCCAGCTCGCCACGGCCGGGCCGCGCCAGCCGCTGGGACCCATCGCGGTCAACGAGATCACCGGACTGCGCGACGCGCTGGTGGCGGCCGAGGCGCAGGAGTCCGTGGCGCGCACGCGGCTGCAGAGCAAGGCCGACGAGTTCGAGACCCTGTTCCACAGCATCCCGGTGGGGCTGGCGGTGGCGCACGACCCGCAGTGCCGCTCGGTGCTGCACAACGCCGCCATGGATGAACTGTTCGGCGCGGCCAGCGACGCCAGCGGCGTGCGCATGCTGCACCGCGGCCACCTGCTGGAGCCGGCCGAGCAGCCGCTGCAGCGCGCCGCCGGCAGCGGGCAGGCCGTGCGCGGGCTGGAGCTGGAGCTGCAGTTCCCCGACCGCCCGCCGCGCCACGTCATCGCCCATGCCGCGCCGCTGCTGGACGCGGCCGGGCGCCCGCGCGGGGCCATCGGCGCGCTGGTGGACATCAGCGAGCGCAAGCTTGCCGAGGCGCGGCTCACCCATGCCGACCGCCGCCTGCGCGAAAGCCAGCACCTGGTGGACCTGGCGCAGGAGTCGGGACACGTGGGCTTCTTCCACTACCACGTGGGCACCGACACCGCCTCCTGGACCTCCGGCCACGCCAAGCTCTTCGGGCTGCGCAGCAAGCGCGTGGAGGGGCCGCTGGCGGAGTGGATCGAGCGCATCCACCCCGAGGACCGCCCCGGCGTGCGCCAGGCGCTGGCGCGGCTGCTGCGCCAGCGCGCCGAGCGGCTGACGCTGGAGTTCCGCGTCGCGCCCCGGGACGGACAGACGCGCTGGCTCTCCAGCCGCCTGCTGATGAGCTACGCCGAGGACGGCCGTCCGCTGCAGGCCATCGGCATCACGGTGGACGTGACCGAGCAGAAGGCCGCCGAGCAGGAGCGCGCGGCGCTGGTGGAGCGCGAGCAGGCGGCGCGGCGCGAGGCCGAGGCCGCCAGCCGCGCCAAGGACGAATTCCTGGCCATGCTCGGCCACGAGTTGCGCAACCCGCTGAGCGCCATCTCCTCGGCCGTGGAGGTACTCAACCGCGGCGGCACCAACGAGGCGCTCGCCACCAACGCGCGCAACATCATCGGCCGCCAGACCCGGCACCTGGCGCGGCTGATGGAGGACCTGCTGGACGTGGCGCGCGTGATCTCCGGCAAGGTGGTGCTCTCGCGCCAGCCGCTGGAGCTGTCGGCGCTGGTGCAGCGGCTGCTCTCCACGCTGCAGCTCACCGGGCAGACACAGCAGCACGAACTGGTGTCCGACCTGCAGGAGGTGTGGGTGGACGCCGATGCCACGCGGCTGGAGCAGGTAGTGAACAACCTGCTGGCCAATGCCCTGAAGTACACGCCCGAAGGGCGGCGCATCGAGGTGCGGCTGGTGCGCGAGGACACGCAGGCGCTGCTGGAGGTGCGCGACCATGGGCTGGGCATCCCGCCCGCGCTGCTGCCGCGCATCTTCGACCTGTTCGTGCAGGGCGAGCGCACGCTGGACCGGCGCGCCGGGGGGCTGGGCATCGGGCTGACGCTGGTGCGGCGCCTGGTGGAGTTGCACGGCGGCACGGTGGGCGTGCAGAGCTCCAGCGAGGGCAGCACCTTCAGCGTGCGCCTGCCGGCCATCGAGACGCCGGCGCTGCAGCCGCTGCGCGGCGGCGGCAGCGAGCAGCGGCTGGCCGCGCGCCAGCGCCACGTGCTGCTGGTGGAGGACAACGCCGACGCCATGAGCGCGCTGCGCACGCTGCTGGAGCTCGATGGGCACACCGTGAGCACGGCCGAGGACGGCGTGACGGGGCTGGAGGAGCTGCTGCGGCTGCGCCCGGAGGTGGCGGTGATCGACATCGGGCTGCCGGGGCTCACCGGCTACGAAGTCGCCAAGCGCAGCCGTCGCGCGGGCCACGCCGGCAAGCTCATCGCGCTCTCGGGCTACGGCCAGGGCCGCGACGTGCAGCAGGCGCTGCGCGCGGGCTTCGACGCGCACCTGGTCAAGCCGGTGGACCCGGAGGCGCTGAGGAAGCTGCTGGCGGAGCCGTAAGGGACAGCCCGGCACTGGGCGGGGAAGCGGCGGCCTGCCGGTGGACCTCGCGTGACAAAGCCGGCCGAAGAAGGAACGCCGTCATCCCGGCGAAAGCCGGGATGACGGCGTAGTGACTGACAGCCTGCGCTTTGCGTCGATCAATACCGGCGCAGGCCCAGCGAATGCAGCGTCCCAGGCCTCAGCGCCCGTCCGCCTCCTCGTCATCCTCCCCCGCGTCCCCCAGGTCCGGCACGTCGCCGCTGTCATCGGACTCCAGCCCTTCTTCTCCTTCCTCGACGTTGGCGTCGGCTTCCTCCTCCTCGTCGAGGTCGTCGTCGTCCTCCAGCGTGGCGGCGTTGACCATGTCGGCGGCGGCGTCCTCGCGGGCGCGCGCTTCCTCGGGCGAGAGGCCGGCGCTGGCGTCGCCGTTGAAGTCACCGTCCACCAGCGGGTCGATGTCGCCCACGGTCTGGATGGAGTCCGGCGCGATGTCGGCGGCTTCCCGGCCGGCATCGCTGCCGGCGCTGCGGCGCTCGCCGGAGCCCTGGGAGTCGCTGTCGGCCGTCAGGCTCTCGGGCGAGGTCATGGGCCGCAGGCTGTCGGGCTCGGCGACGGAGTCCAGCGCGCCGCCCGGATTGAGGTCGTCCTCCAGCCCGGCGATGTCGCTGCCGCTGTCCGTGGTGTCGCTGGGCCCCAGCGCCTTCGTGTCGCGGCCCTCAACGGGCGTGGGGGTCTGGTCGGTACCGAGGATGGAACTGGTGGCCATGGTGCTGTGCTCCTTGAACTTGCCTGAAGTCGGCAAGCGCCATGCCGCGCGGCGCTGGGCACAGGCGTTGCCGACGCCGAGGCATGCAGCCCTGCGGGGCTGCCCCACTCCCACGGAGACCACCATGACCCGCGAACAGGACCCGGACAAGGGCAAGGAAGAGCAGATGGGCAACAACCCCTCCGACGCCGGCACGAACCGCCAGCAGCAACAGGGCTCGCCGCAGTCCGGGCAGTCCTCACAGCAGCCGCAGCAGCAGAACCTGCAGGAGGCGGTGCGCCAGGCGCAGCAGCGGAAATCGGCGCAGCAGGAAGGCGGCGGCGCCGCGCAGCAGCATCAGCAGGCTGCCGGCGGCACGCTGCAGCCCGGCAGCAAGGGACCGCAGAACCCGGCGGTCAGCGGCTCGCACCAGACGCTGCAGCCCCACTCCAGCGGCCATGACCAGATGGGCCAGAGCGCCGGGCGCACCAACAGCAACGACGACTCGGCCAACGCGCCGCATCGGGGCGGGTGATCGTTGAGCGGCTGCGCCGCCGCCAGGCTGGCGCAGCCGCAAAAATAGCGCGCCCCGGCCTGCCGCAGGGCAGGCCGGGGCGCCAGCCCTCTCACCGTCTCAGGAAGCGTGCAGGCCCTGGGGCGTGCGCATCAGCTTCGTGGTGTCGAAGCCCTGGGCACGTGCGTGCAGCAGCAGGCGCTGCAGCTGCGAGTCGTCCATCAACGGCGTGCGCGACAGCAGCCACAGATGCTTGCGGTCGGGCGTGCCGACCACGGCGGCGCCGTAGTCCGGGTCCACGTGCAGCACCCAGTACGGCGCCCAGGAGCCGGGCAGCCAGCGCAGCGCCCGGGGCGCGAAGCTCACTTCGAGCTTGGCACCGTCGCCACCGGTGGCGCGGGCGATGCCACGCACTTCCTCCTGCACGCCGTCGCGCGTGTAGCAGCTGTTGACCACCCGCACCCGGCCGCCGCGCAACAGCGTGTAGGTGGCGGTCACGTCGCTGTCGCACTGGTCTTCGGTGCGCAATGGCAGCCGCGCGATCTCGTACCAGCGCCCGGCGTAGCGGCGCAGGTCCAGCAGCGGGGCGGTGGTCACCGGCGCCTGGCGCGCGACCTTGAAGTGCGCCACGGCCAGCGGCACGGCGGTGGCCATGAGCCCGGCCACGAGCTTGGGATTGAACCGGTTGCGCACCGCCAGCGGTAGCAGCGGCCAGATGAAGGCGCTGAGCTGTGCCCAGGGCAGGTGCGCCAGCCAGTTGGTGCCGGTGCTCACGGCGCCGCCGGTGTCGGCCACGCCGCGGCGCTGGCGGAAGAGCCGGCGCAGCACCACGCCGCCGGCCATGCTGGCCGCGCCCGCGCCCAGCGCGGGCAGCTTCTGGTGAATCTGCTCGCTGATGCGGCTTGCTTGCAGACGCAACCGCTGCTCGCGAGCGAGGATGGCTATCTCGGCCGCCATGATCTGCTGGTCCAGGCTGGCCGGCACGATGCCGGCCGGGGCCTCAGGGCGTGCCGGCGGCTGAAGCTGCGCGCTCATCGGAGGTTCCTGTCGAATCGGTGGGGGTCCCGGCGCCGCCACGGCGCGAGGACGAGGTGGGCGTGGACAGCGTCAGCCGCCGCAGCGTCGCCGGCAGGGCCAGGAACCGCGCCAGCGCCAGCGCGCGCTTGACGGCCAGCCAGGCCGCGCCCAGGTTGATCAGCAGGATCAGCAGCAGCGTCCAGCCCCAGGCCACGCCGGCCTGGACCAGCGCCACGCCAATGCCCGTCCACAGCGCCAGCCACGCGGTGCACAGCAGCACCCCCGCGGCCACCACCAGTCCGACCATCTGCGCCAGCGCCAGCCCCGAACGCTTGAGCTCCAGCGCCAGCAGATGCACGCGGTCGCTCACCAGGCCCGGGAGATCGCGCAGCAGCAGCTTGACGTTGTCCCACAAGGAATCGGAGGTCAGGCCGTCAGGGCCCGCCTGGGCCGGATCGGCCTGGGCGGTAGCCTGGGGAGCGGCCTGCGCGGAAGGCTGGGGCTGCAGGCCGTCCATCAGCGAGAGGACAGCATGCGGCTGAGCAGGACGCCCGCAGCCGCAGCCACGGCCAGGGAGGCAATCGGGTGCTCACGCACCGTCTCGCGCAGGCTCGACACCCACTCCTCTTGCATGGCGCTGAGCTCGTCGCGGCTCATGGGCAGCTTCTCCGTGGCGCTGCCCATGGTGCTGCGCAGCTTGTCCAGGGCCGGGCCGGCCTTCTCGGCGAAGCGGTCCACCGCCTCGTGCGCGCTTTGCACCATGCGGTCCATCGAGGCGCCGCCCTGGGCGTTGCCGCCGGTCATCGCGCTGTTGCCGCTGCCCGAGAGGCCGCCGCCGGTGGCCGACATGCCGGAGGAAGAGGAGCCCATGCCGGAAGAGGAGGACATGCCCGAAGAGGACATCCCGGAGGAGGCGGAGGACAGGCTGCTGGAGCTGTCGCCCGTACCGCTCATGCCGCTGCTGCCCAGCGTGGAACCGGTGCCCAGCGTGGAGCCGGTACCGGTCGTGCCGGAGCTGCCGGAAGTCGGGAAGGGGCTGGAAGTGGAGGCCATGGTTACTCTCCTGTGCTTTAGGACGCGTGGAGTGTCGGCACTGGCCGACGGAAGGACGTGGCACGTCCCGATGCAGCATATAACGGCGGCATCGGGACGGCCGCGGGAAGCTCGGTAAGGTTGCCGTGGACTGCCTTATCGCACGCTGCCCCTGCGCACGAGGTTGACGATGGCCAACAAGACCACGGCGCCCACCAGTGACACCAACAACGAGCCGATGCTGAACGAGTTCTGATTGATGGACGGGATGCCCACCAGCGGCGAGATGAACCAGCCCGCCAACGCGGCGCCGACAATACCGACGATCACGTTGAGGAACATGCCCTGTTGGGCATCAGTGCGCATCATCAGACTGGCTACCCAGCCAATCAGACCGCCAACGAACAGCCAGACAATCAGGTTGATCATGGTGCATTACTCCTACGTTTCAGAGGTTGCAGAACGGCGCCTTGATGCGCGAGTCCCGTGTCAACGCTGAGGCAAACGGTGTGCCGCCGCAGTGCTGCCCGCATCGGCTTCACACGCTTGCCCGCCCCCGTTTTCCCCACCTTTTTCTTGTTGTTCGCGCATCGCTCTGCCCTGCGGCCGGCGGTCCAGCTCAGTGCTGTCGCGGATGTCGGCCTTGAACACGCGCTCGATGTAGGCCAGCGCCTCGCGCTTGCGCTCGGGTGTCTCCGCGGCGGTACAGTCCGCTGGCGCCCACACCGAGTAGCCGCGCAGGTAGGCATCCATGGCCGTGAGCTGCACGCACATGTCGGCTGACAATCCGACCACGATGAGCTCATGGGCATGCATCTGGGTCAGCAGCAGCTCCAGCGGCGTGGCATAGAACCCGGAATGGCGCGGCTTGAGAATGCTCAAGTCGCATTCGGCCGGTGCCAGCAACCGGGCGATCTCACCGGCCTCACCCGGCAACCCCTTGCAGTAGTTCAACACGTCGCTGAACTGCGACCGCCAGGTGCCATAGTTGTCGTTGGCGTACACGGCCGGTACGCCTCGTTGTGAAAGCACCTGTTTCAAACGGGCTGTACAGCGCGCCGCCCGCAGGGCCGCGGGCGCGATACTGTCAGCACCCGTGAACTGAAGCGGATTGATGAAGTCCACCAGCAACAGGACGCTGTGGCTCCGGGGCAATGTGTTGTCTCCGGCGCCGATGGTCAGCGCCGGACGTCGAGGGGGGTTCACGTCCATGCGCCCTTGCGGCAACTTCAGTTCCCGGGGCCGTGCCGTACACGACCCCGTCAGTAGAGGAGAAATCACTTGAGTCATGCCTTGATCGTCGACGACGACACGGACTCGGCCCAGATGATGGCGGCCCTCATCGCGGCCGAGCATTTCACCGTGGCCACGGCGCACAACCTGCGCGATGCGCGGCGCCAGATGGCGCTGCAGCAGCCCGACATCGTGCTGCTGGACCTGCAACTGCCCGACGGCAGCGGCATGGACCTGTTCGACGACCCGCAACTC
>Ga0065721_10052259_pt1 | contig 12318 bp, 11 predicted proteins | sample Mesricmetagenome_FD_59108 | JGI IMG/M metagenome (GOLD analysis project Ga0065721, IMG submission 59108) | Mesophilic microbial community from rice straw/compost enrichment Sample: eDNA_1 v2 (version 2) | ecosystem: Engineered > Solid waste > Grass > Composting > Bioreactor | place: USA: Davis... | reverse complement strand
GTATAACTTGCCGCTCGGAAGGCGCTGTCGAATGCATTGGTGATGCCGGAGATCGTCCGGCATGAGCAGTTGACCGGCACCCGCCAGGTAGCTCGGAGACGCGACAGCCAGAAAGCGGAAATCCTTGCCCAGCGGAACCGCTATCATGTCCTGCGGCACCGCTTCGGCAAGCCGGAGGCCGGCATCGAAGCCCTGTTCCACTATGTCGACCAGGCGGCCATCCGTCATCAGGTCGAGCGAGACATGCGGATAACGTTCCAGGAAGACAGGAACGACCAGCCTGAGGAGCTGGCGCATGGCCTCCTCGCCGCCATTGATGCGCAGCGTGCCGCTGGGATGCCCACCATCGTCGGCAACCGCGTCGATCGCCTGATCAAGATCTTGAAGCACCGGTGTCAGCCGCCGAAGAAGGCGTTCTCCTGCTTCGGTTGGCGCGACGCTTCGGGTCGTCCGGTGAAGGAGCCGAACGCCAAGGTTGCGCTCAAGCGCCGCGATCGCGTGGCTGAGCGAAGAGCGCGAAACGCCCAGCACATCAGCCGCCTTTCGGAAGCTCCGGTGCTCTGCGACTGCCACAAGGGCGGCCAGATCAGTCAGCGTCGGCCTCGCCATTGGTCATCCATGTTCACCAGCTCATGTAGATTAGAGCGCATTATCGCAACAAAGGGAAGTCGCTATGTTGGCATCAACCAAATGAGGATCGCGACATGACGAAAACCTGGCTTATCACGGGGGCTTCCTCCGGACTTGGACGCATCATGACGGAGAAGCTGCTCGACCGCGGCGACCGCGTCATCGGAACCGCACGCCGCCCCGACGCGCTGTCGGATCTCGCGAGCGCCCACGCTGATCGTCTGTACGTGGTCACGCTGGACCTGATGGATACAGCGGCGGTCCGCGCAGCCATCGACCTGGCGTTCGAACGTGTCGGCCGGATCGACGTGGTGGTCAGCAACGCCGGCTATGGTTTATTCGGCGCCGGGGAGGAACTCAGCGACGAACAGATCGATCGTCAGCTTGCGACGAACCTCATCGGCTCGATCCAACTGATACGCGCCAGCCTACCGCACCTGCGGTCTCAGGGCGGCGGACGGATCGTCCAGGTTTCCTCCGAGGGTGGGCAGATCGCGTATCCGGGCTTCAGCCTTTATCATGCCAGCAAGTGGGGCATCGAAGGCTTTGTCGAGGCCGTCGCTCAGGAAGTCGCGCCATTCGGGATCGACTTCATCATCGCCGAGCCGGGCCCTACCGGCACAAATTTCGGAGCGGCTCTCGATCATGCGGAACCTTCCGAGATTTACGAAGAAACACCTGCAGGCGAGGTTCGCCGTCTCATCGCCGGCGGTGAGTTCGTGATCCGCGGCGACGCGGCCAACACGGTCGACGCGTTGATCGAGGCGGCCGACTCGGAACATCCGCCACTCCGGCTCGCGCTGGGCAGCACTGCCTATGAGAACATCCATGGCGCGCTCACGAAGCGGCTGAAGGCGCTCGAAGCCCAGCGCGATATCGCCTTTTCGGCTGATAGACAGGAAAATTGAAATGATCGGGCCGAGAGCCTCTCTCGGCCTCCACCCCGTCGCGGAAATCCCGTTCCGCTCTCGCTCTTTCTCCGGGGCATCTGCGGATGGCCAGCGGAGAGCCGTATCGCTTAAGAAGCAGAAGGTGTAGTCGCCAAAGGCGGGTGCGCCGCTTTTGCTGCTTGCGGGGTGTCAGGGTTTTGCGAAGCGTCGGACGGCGGTTGCCGCACCATATCGAGCGCTTCAGGGCGCCATCGCATTCGTGGGAATTGGCGCAGCATCGCTGTATCGGCTGGCGTCCCGCCTCCCACGCCGCGCCATATCGCTGGGAGTTCGGCGAATATGGTCGCGAGTATGACGTCGCCTAATCCTCAGATCACCACCAACGATATGTCGCTGATGATCCGCACGGCTTGCGAAGGCGGAGGCATAACGTTCGGCACGAGGTTGTCACCCCATGTCTTAGGGACAATCTGTTGCCTATCTCTTCGGTATGGACACTTGGGGAAACTGGAGCGGGCGAAGGGATTCGAACCCTCGACCCCAACCTTGGCAAGGTTGTGCTCTACCCCTGAGCTACACCCGCTCATCAATCTATCGGTCCGGGGTAGTTCGCTGGACCGAAGGCCGCGGCTCGTTGCCGGCGACGGGCGCTATATGGCCCAGACTTTTTTCAAATGCAACAGGGAAATGACGATTGGCGGCAAGAAAAATTTCGGGTCCGCCAGACTCCTGTGGGGCCGCCGGTCCCGGCATGGGGTCCGGCGGCCGCCTTGCCTCAGGAGGCGGGACAGGCCGCCCCGGTATCCACCCAGGCGCGGATCAGTTCGCCGAACTCGGCCTGCGTGCCCGGCACCGGCTCGCGGCCCGCGCCCGGGTTCCAGCCCCAACCGACCAGTTCGTCATGGGCCATGTGCTCGACCAGCTCGTCCATGGTCATGTCGCCGTTGCGCGCCGGATCCTTGATCTGCTGACAGATCTGGCCGAGCGTCTTGCCTTCCCAGGCCATTTCGATCGGCGCGAGGTGCCAGGCGGGATTGCCCGGAATGCTCTTGACCGTATCGGCCTGCCCCACGACCGGGATGTTTTCGGCACTGTGGCAGGTGGTGCATTGCATGCCGGGAAGCCCCATGCCGCCGTCGCCGCGGAAGACCGGCGGCTGGTGCGGATGCATCGAGGCCCCCTGCAGAGGGCGGTCGGTCGCGGGATGACAGTTGACGCAGCGCGGATGCTGGATGACCTTCCCGGCTTCCGTGAAGAGCGCAACGGAGCGTTCCTGCTCATTGGCGATCGACTGGAAAGAGGCGGCGGGCCTCAGCGTCCTGGCGTCGGCATTGGCATCCTGCGCCACCGAGGCGGGTGAAAGTGCCGTCCCGGCTGTCACGAAAAGACAGGCTGCGGCGATCCCGGTGAGAGCCGGGCCGGCGAATGCGAGTTTGAACTTCATCAGTGGTTGATCCTCATCCTGAGTCGCTAGGCCGAAACGATGTTGACGATCGGAAGCTGCCTTACCGGAGCTCCGGTCAGGCTTCGCCAGGCATTGGCGACCGCGGGGCCGACGGGCGGCACGCCGGGCTCGCCCACACCGGTCGGCTTTTCGGCCGACTTGATGATCTCCACCTCGACGTCCGGCATCTCGTTGATGCGGATCGACCGGTAGTCGTGGAAGTTCGACTGAATGATCCTGCCGCCCTTGCCGAGCGTCACCGCATCGAAGAGGACCGCGCCGAGGCCGTAGCCTATGCCGCCTTCCATCTGCGCCTTGATGACGTTGGGATTGATCGCAATACCGCAGTCGACCGCGCACCAGACCTTGTGGACGCGCGGCGCCCCATCAGGGCCGACCGAGACCTCGACGACCTGGCCGACATAGCTGTTGAAGCTTTCCACAACGGCGACGCCGCGGGCGCGGCCTTCCGGAACTTGTCCGCCCCAGTCCGCCATCTCGGCGGCTTTCCGCAGGACACCCGCATGGCGCGGCTTTTCCGTCAGCAGCGCGAGGCGGCCTTCCACGGGATCGCGGCCGATCTTCTGGAAGAGCTCGTCGACGAAGGTCTCGACCGCAAAACCGGTATGGGTATGGCCGACCGAGCGCCACCAGAGCGGCGGCACGACGAGCGGGACGTTGTGCGAGGTCACCTTCAGGTTCGGGATCGCGTAGGGCAGGTTCGACGCTCCCTCGACCGAGGTCTCGTCGAGATCGGCCTTGCCCATGATCGACTGGCCGACGATCACCTGCTCCCAGGCCGTGATCTGGCCCTCGGCATTGATGGCGCCGCGCATCCTGTGAGCATACATCGGACGGTAGTAGCCGCCGCGGATGTCGTCCTCGCGGGTCCACATGTGCTTCAGCGGACGGTTTGCGCCGCTTGCCGCATAGACGGCCGCAGCTTCCTGCATGTAGGGCGAACCGAACTGCGCCTTGCGGCCGAAGCTGCCGCCGGCGAGCTGGGTGTTTACCCGTACCTTCGTTTCGTCCAGGCCGAGAATCTGGGCCGCAACCGTCTGGTCCATGCCGGGGAACTGCGCACCGTTATAGATGTCGACGGATCCGTCCGCCGCCTTGATGAAGACGGCATCGAGCGGCTCCATCGGCGCATGGGCCAGGAAGGGAAAGACGATTTCGGCTTCCACCGTCTGCAGGCCGGGCGCCTTGAAGGCTTCGTCGACATTGCCGTTGTTGGCCGCTTCCAGCCCGGGCTCGCGGAAAAGCCGCACATAGTCGGCGGCGAGTTCCTCCGATGAACGGGTTTCGGCCTTGGAAAGGTCCCATTCGATGCTCAGCGCATCGCGTCCCTTCAGCGCGGCAAAGGTATTGTCCGCATAGACGGCGACGCCCTGCGGCACCTGCTTCACGTCGATGACGCCCTGCACCTTGCGGGCTTCGGCATCGTCGAAGCTCTTCACGGTCGCGCCGAAATGTTCCGGATGGGCGACGACCGCGATCAGCAGGTCGTCCGGCGTGATGTCGAGCGTGAAGATCGCCGTGCCGTTGGTCTTGCCGTGGGTGTCGAGCTTCGGCAGTTCCGTGCCGATCAGCACGAAATCCTCAGGGCTCTTGAGCCTGGGCTCGGCGGGCGGCGTCTGGCGGGCGGCCTTTTCGGCAAACGCGCCGAAACCGCTCTCCCGGTTGGAGGCGGCATGCTTGATGCGGCCCTTTTCGACGGTGATTTCGGCAGCCGGCACACCCCATTCCTCCGCGGCTGCGGCGACCAGCATGGCGCGGGCCGTCGCGCCGGCCTTGCGCATCTGCTCGTAGGCATTGGCGATCGAGCTCGAGCCGCCCGTGCCCTGCAGGCCGAAGGAAAGATTGGCATAGACCTTGTTGTCGGTCGGCGAGTGCAGGGCGCGCATCTGGCCCCAGTCGGCGTCGAGTTCCTCGGCGACCAGCGTCGCCAGCCCGGTGAACGGGCCCTGGCCGAATTCGATGTGCTTCGAGAGCACGGTCACCGTATCGTCGGTGCCGATCTTCACGAAGGCGTTCATCGGGGTCAGCGTCGCATCGCCGCCGGCCTGTACGCCCGTCGGGGCGGCGGCCAGCATTTTCGGCGCGATCGCGACGCTGATGACGAGACCCGAGCCGGCGAGAAAGCCGCGGCGGGTGGCAGTGATATCATGCAGCGTCATGGCTCAGCCCTCCATCGAACTGGCGGCATTGTGGATCGCCGCGCGGATGCGATGGTAGGTGGCGCATCGACAGATATTCCCGGCCATCGCGCCGTCGATATCCGCGTCGGTCGGCTTCGGCACCATCTGGAGGAGCGCGACCGCCGACATCACCTGCCCGGACTGACAATAGCCGCATTGGGGCACGTCGAGACCGGCCCAGGCGGTCTTCACCGCATCGGCTTCCTTGCCGGAAACGCCTTCGATGGTGACGACTTCCGAGCCTTCGACCATCGAGATCGGGGTGATGCAGGAGCGGCGCGGCATGCCGTCGAGATGCACCGTGCAGGCGCCGCACTGCGCGACGCCGCAGCCGTATTTGGTGCCCGTGAGCTTTTCGAAATCGCGCACGACCCAGAGAAGCGGGGTATCGGGGTCGCCGTCGAACGTTCGTTCCTGTCCGTTGAGCGTGAAGGTGACCATGGCCAGACCTTTCGTGTGAGAAGCCGGACGCTGCGCCGGCAGTGGGATTGAGCAACTGCTGTCGGCCGGAGCCGGTACAAGGACGCGATAAGGCTGCGCCGAAATCAGATGAAAAATTGAGACTGCTTATTCTTTGCGATCGTTGCGGAAGCCGCTCCAATCGGATGGGCCTCCGTTTAATAATCTGGTCGACCGTCGCACAGTGGTCAAGCGCTTCACGCGATCGTGTGCGCTTCGCTTGGCCCGGAGGAACATTGCGGCTATAGTCCCGCCGCCCACCAACAGAGCCCCTTCATCGAGAATGACCGACACTGCACCGAAAACCGCCGAGGACCTTTTCCGCTTCCTCGACAGCCTCGATATTTCCCATTCGACCGAGAACCATCCGCCGGTCTTCACCGTTTCGGAATCGGAAAGCCTGCGCGACGAAATCCCGGGCGGCCACACGAAAAACCTCTTCGTGAAGGACAAGAAGGACCGGTACTTCGTCCTGACGGTGGAAGAGCGGGCGAGCGTCGACCTGAAAACGGTCCACAAGGTCATCGGCGCCGCAAGCCGCGTCTCCTTCGGCAGGCCGGAAAAGCTGATGGAATATCTCGGCGTCATCCCGGGATCGGTGACGGTATTCGGCGCTTTCAATGACACGGGTCGGAATGTTACCTTCGTGCTCGACGAAGACCTGATGAGGCACGACATCATCAACGGCCATCCGCTGTCGAACGATGCCACGACATCCATCGGCCGTGACGATCTCGTCCGTTTTCTGGAGGCGACGGGCCATACGCCGCTTGTCTTGAAAGTGACGGACTGACATACGATCTTTGCGAGCGAGACAGACAGTATAGAAAGCGTTCCCGGGAGAACATTCATGAGCGGCAGCGACAATCCCTATGGGGGTTCTTACGGCGGACAGATGACCGCTTCGGCAAATTACGCAGCGGCACCGGCCGCGCCACCCGCAGACGGTTCCCACATCAAGGATACCAGCACGGCCGGCTTCACGAAGGACGTGTTGGAAGAATCCCGCCGCCAGCCGGTTCTCGTGGATTTCTGGGCGCCCTGGTGCGGCCCCTGCAAACAGCTCACGCCTGTTCTCGAAAAGGTCGTCAACGAGGGCCAGGGGCGGGTGAAGCTCGTCAAGATGAACATCGACGATCACCCGTCGATCCCGGGCCAGCTCGGCATCCAGTCTATCCCCGCCGTCATCGCCTTCGTGGACGGCCGCCCCGTCGACGGCTTCATGGGTGCTGTTCCGGAAAGCCAGGTGCGCCAGTTCATCGACCGGCTCGCGGGACCGCCGGGCGCCGATCAGGCTGCCGAGATCGAATCGGTGCTGGCCGAAGCCGAGACCCTGCTTGCCGGTGGCGATATCCAGGGTGCCGCGCAGCTTTACGGCGCCGTGCTGCAGGCCGATCCGGAAAACGCCAAGGCCGCGGCCGGCATGATGCAGTGCCTGATCGCCATGGGCGAAACGGCCCGCGCCAGCCAGATGCTCGCTTCCCTGCCGGAGGAGCTTGCCAAGGATCCGGCGATCCAGCCGGTCGTCAAGAAGCTCGAGCAGATCGAGGAAGCCCGCAAGCTCGGCGATCCGGTGGCGCTGGAAAACCAGCTCGCCGCCAATCCGGACGATCACGAAGCGCGCCTGAAACTCGCCAAGATCCTGAACGTCCAGGGCGATCGCGAACAGGCGGCCGATCACCTGCTGACGATCATGCGCAAGGATCGAACGTTCGACGACGACGGTGCGCGCCGCCAACTGCTGCAGTTCTTCGAGGTCTGGGGACCCAAGGACCCCGCGACGATCGCAGCACGCCGCCGGCTGTCCTCCATCCTCTTTTCGTAGCCGGCCCTTTTCATGCCGCTCAATCCTGCGGGACGGTCTTGCGTTCTCGCAGGAGCGCCCCACATTATCTGCGCAATCAATCTTATTCGGTGGTCTGGACCGGTGGCCTGGGAGGTGTCGGACCCATGCATGTGGGAAATGCGAGATATGTGAAGCGGGAGGATCTGCCGGAGACGGTCCCCGTTTTTCCTCTCACCGGTGCGCTGCTTCTGCCAGGCGGGCAATTGCCACTCAACATCTTCGAGCCGCGTTATCTCGCCATGTTCGATGCGGCGCTCGCCGGCGACCGGTTGATCGGCATCGTTCAACCGTCGCTCCTGGAAGCAGGCGAGCCGGCGGAAGGTCCTCGTCTTCCGCTGTCCACCGTCGGCTGCATCGGCCGCATCACCTCGTTTGCCGAAACGGGCGACGGCCGTTACATCACCTCCATCAGCGGGGTCTGCCGCTTCCGGCTGCTCAACGAAGTGGGGCAGGGGCATCCCTATCGCACGTTCAAGATCGCGCCGTTCATGGCCGATCTCTCCGCAGAAGATGACGAGAGCGCGGTGGATCGCGTCGAGCTCCTGCGCGTCTTCCGGGCCTATCTGGATGCAAACAAGCTGGAGGCGGATTGGGAGAGCGTCGAGCGCGCCGGCAACCGGACGCTGGTGAACTCGCTCTCGATGATGTCGCCCTTCGGTCCGGCTGAAAAACAGGCCCTGCTCGAGGCGCCGGACCTCAAGACGCGCGCAGAGACGCTGATCGCCATCACCGAAATCCTGCTGGCGCGGGATTTCGGCGATTCCGACACCATTCTCCAGTGAGGCGAGGACATGGACGAGAGGCTCAGCAAGGTCGATCCGAAACTTCTCGAGCTGCTCGTCTGCCCGCTGACCAAGGGCCGGCTTTCCTTCAACCGGGAAACCAACGAGCTGATCTCGCACAGCGCCCAGCTCGCCTATCCGATCCGCGACGGCATCCCGATCATGCTGGTTTCCGAAGCCCGCAAGATCGAGGATTGAGGCCGTTTCTCGTTGCTATGCCCCTCATCCGCCTGCCGGCACCTTCTCCCCGTTTTGACGGGAGAAGTCGCAAGCTGGCGATTGATCTGTTCGTCGCTGGGTTGCTCCCCGGCGCCGAATAAGGGCTCACCTCATCGGTGCTGTTGATTGAGGAAACCGGTGCGGCACATCGCCTTCGCCCCGCGTGCGGGGAGAAGGTGCCGGCAGGCGGATGAGGGGCAAATCCCGAAACAGCAGCTCAGATCGCCTGACCTGCCAGCAGCTTCGGCCCGTCCTCGCCGGACTTTCCCGCGGCCTGGTCGATGAAGAACTCCTTGAGCTTCGGCAGGCGGTCGACGATGCCGAGCCCGAAGTCGCGGGCGATGCGGATCGGCGTGATGTCGTTCGAGAACAGCCGGTTCAAAACATCCGTCGTCACCCCCATGCGGAACGTGTCGAAACGCCGCCAGGACTGATAGCGCTCGAGCACGTTGAGCGCGCCGATGTCGAGCCCGAGGCGATCGGCCTCGACCACCGTTTCCGCCAGGGCGGCGACATCCTTGAAGCCGAGATTGAGGCCCTGGCCGGAGATCGGATGGATGCCGTGCGCCGCGTCGCCGGCAAGCGCGAAGCGCGGCGCCACGAAGGCGCGTGCGAGCGTCAGGCCTAGCGGGAACGCGCGCCGGCCGCCGACCACCCGCAGCTCGCCGAGCTTATGGCCGAAGCGGCGCTGCAGCTCCTCCTCGAAGACCAGATCGTCGGAGGCGACCAGCCGGTCGGCTTCCGGCGTCCGCTCCGTCCAGACGAGCGAGGAGCGGTTGTCGGTGAGCGGCAGGATGGCGAAGGGGCCGGAGGGGAGGAAATGCTCCTCCGCCACGCCTTCGTGCGGCCGCTCGTGGGCAACGGTCGCGACGATGCCCGACTGGCCGTAGTTCCAGGTGACGGTCCTGATGCCGGCCATGTCGCGGAGCTTCGAACGCACGCCGTCGCAGGCGACCAGCAGACGCGTCTCGATGACGGAGCCGTCGGAGAGCGAAACGGCGCAGCGGGTGCTGCTCGTCTCGAAGGCTGTGGCGGAAACTCCTTCCCGGATCGCAATGCCGAGCCGTTCGGCAGCGCCGCGCAGCGCCCTCACCATGACGACGTTCGGTATCATATGGGCGAAGGGACGACCTTCCTCGACTTCGCCGTCGAAGGTGAGGAAGACCGGCCTGACTGGGTCGGACGTGCGGCTGTCCGTGACGATCATCCGGTTGATCGGCTGTGCTTCGGGCGCGATCTCGTCCCACACGCCGAAGACCTCCAGCATGCGCGTCGCCGCGGCGATGACGGCGGAGGCGCGCTCGTCCTTTTCCCAGGCACCGGCGGGGGCGGCCTCGATCACCTCGATCTTCAGATGCGGCGCCGCCTGCTTGACCGCGACCGCGGCAGCGAGACCCACATAACCGCCCCCTGCAACCAGCATGTCCAGCATCGGCTTAAGCTCCCGTGAGACTTGAGAATATCATGCCATGCATATAGACCATCGGGCAGCCGCTTCCTATCGTCGGAGTCCGTCATAATGTCGCGCCAGACCACCTCCCTCTCCGCCATGGAGCAGCTGATCGCGACGCTCGACCTCGAAAAGATCGAGGAAAATCTCTATCGCGGCGTGAGCCCGGACGTAGGCTGGCAACGGGTATTCGGCGGCCAGGTCATCGCCCAGGCGCTGATGGCCGCCCAGCGCACCGTCGATGCCGATCGCTTCGTCCATTCCCTGCATGCCTATTTCATGCGCCCCGGCGATCCTTCCGTGCCGATCCTCTATCAGGTGGAGCGCATCCGCGACGGGTCAAGTTTCACCACGAGGCGGGTCGTGGCGGTGCAGCACGGCAAGGCGATCTTTTCCATGTCCGCCTCCTTCCAGATCGAGGAGGAGGGCTATGAGCACCAGATCGACATGCCGGCCGTCACCCAGCCGGAAGACCTGATGGCCGAGAAGGAATTCAAGGAACTCTTCCTCAAGCATGCGCCGGAACCTGTCCGGCGTTACTGGGCCCGGGAGCGGCCGATCGAGATCCGGCCGACGTCGCTCGCGCACTACCTGACCCGGGACAAGCTCGAACCGCGCCAGGATATCTGGGTGCGCACCGTCGGCGCGGTGCCGGCGGATCGTCACTACCAGGCGGCCGTGCTCGCCTGGCTTTCCGACATGACCCTGCTCGACGCCTCGCTCTATCCGCACGGCACGTCCATCTTCGATCCGGCGCTGCAGGCGGCGAGCCTCGACCATGCCATGTGGTTCCACAGGCCCTTCGCATTCGAGGACTGGCTGCTTTATACGCAGGACAGCCCCAGCGCATCCGGTGCGCGCGGCATGACCCGCGGCAGCATTTACAGCCGTTCCGGCACCCTGATTGCCTCGGTGGCGCAGGAAGGACTGATTCGGAAAAAGGCAAATGAATAGTTTTTGTGCATTTTTTTAAATTTGCACAAGGTTTAGTCGCCTTTGCGCCACTCAAATGCCCTTTTCTTGGCATCGCTTTTATAAGTATTTATATTTCAATAACTTATATCCCCGTTCGAATCTGGCACGCCCCTTGAATGTAATCTGCCAGTCGCTGTCATGATCTGTCGGCGATGAGGAGAGTCGGCCTTATGCCGAGGACAACCAAAGGATGGGAAAGCCAGATGAAAATCGTGATGGCCATTATCAAGCCGTTCAAGCTGGATGAGGTGCGCGAAGCCCTCACGGCTGTCGGTATCCAGGGCCTGACCGTCACCGAAGTCAAAGGTTACGGACGCCAGAAGGGACATACCGAAATCTATCGCGGCACGGAATATGCCGTAAGTTTTCTGCCGAAACTGAAGATCGAGATCGCCGTCCCCTCCGACCTCGTCGACAAGGCCGTGGAAGCGATCGCCTCGGCTGCCAAGACCGGCCAGATCGGCGATGGCAAAATTTTCGTCTATTCGATCGAGCAGGCCGTGCGCATCCGTACCGGCGAAACCAACACAGAAGCGCTGTAAAGCACGGGCTGACAGGGGAGTTTTCAAGCTATGCAATTCAACAGGATTTCTACATTCGGCCGGCTGGGGGCTGCCGCCGCGGCTCTTCTCGCGCCGGTCGTCGCCTTCGCGCAGGACGCTGCCGCTCCGGCCGCCGAGGCTGCCGCCGCGGCTCCGGTTCCGGACAAGGGCGACACTGCCTTCATGTTCATCGCCACTCTTCTCGTGCTGTTCATGCTGATGCCGGGCATCGCGCTCTTCTACGGCGGCCTGGTGCGCGCCAAGAACATGCTGTCGGTGCTCATGCAGTGCACCGTCGCCGGGTCGGCCATCATGCTCGCCTGGGTCATCTACGGCTATTCCTTCGCCTTCGGCGGCGGCACGTCGCCGTTCTGGGGCGGCACGGCCAAGCTGTTCCTTTCCGGCGTGACGATGGATTCCACGGCCGCGACCTTCTCCGACGGCGTCGTCATTCCGGAATTCATCTTCGTGATGTTCCAGATGACGTTCGCGGCCCTGACGCCCGCCCTGATCGTCGGCGCCTTCGCGGAGCGCATCAAGTTCTCGGCTTCGATCCTGTTCTGCCTGCTCTGGGTCACCTTCGTCTATTTCCCGATCGCGCACATGGTCTGGGACGCGAACGGCCTGATCTTCGGCTGGGGCGCGCTTGACTTCGCCGGCGGCACGGTCGTCCACATCAATGCCGGTCTCGCCGGTCTGATCGGTGCGATCATGGTCGGCAAGCGTACCGGTTACGGCAAGGACATGATGGCGCCGCACTCCATGACGCTGACGCTCGTCGGCGCGGCCATGCTGTGGGTCGGCTGGTTCGGCTTCAACGCCGGCTCCAACCTCGAGGCTTCCGGCGGCGCAATGCTCGCGACCGTCAACACCTTCGTCG
>Ga0065721_10052258_pt1 | contig 12318 bp, 8 predicted proteins | sample Mesricmetagenome_FD_59108 | JGI IMG/M metagenome (GOLD analysis project Ga0065721, IMG submission 59108) | Mesophilic microbial community from rice straw/compost enrichment Sample: eDNA_1 v2 (version 2) | ecosystem: Engineered > Solid waste > Grass > Composting > Bioreactor | place: USA: Davis... | reverse complement strand
AGATCGAGCAAACAACAACTTGAAATAGTACTACTACCGTGCTTCCTGGCACAAACCCGGATAGAAAGAAAAAATCCTCTGCGATCTCCGTGTCTTTGCGGCTTTGCGTGATGAAAAGAACATCCGACAAACCGCAATTAACAAAGGCCTCCGCTAAGCGGCACGCTAGCTGCAAGTACCTTACTGAATACTGACCCCTGAATACTTACTACTGCGCCGGTCTTCTCCCCAACTCCTTCAACATCCTCGTATGCCCTAACAGCGCTCCGAAGAATGTATCAAACGACTTATACGGCAAACCAAATTCCTGTGCAGTTGTACGAACAATCCCGGCAATACGCCGATAATGGACGTGACAAATATTCGGGAACAAATGGTGCTCGATCTGAAAGTTCAAACCACCCACATACCAGGAGAACAATCGACTCCTGTTACCAAAGTTCGTGGTCGTTCGGAGTTGATGGACGGCCCAACTGTTTTCCAACGAATTGGTTTCATCAGGCACCGGAAATTCAGTTCCATCAACAACATGTGCCGGTTGAAAAATAATCGCGAGGATAAAACCTGCGATGAAGTGCATCAACAAAATTCCCAAAAGCACTTGCCACCACAGCAAAGGTGTAACAAGCAATGGTATCACAAAGATGTATGCGATGTAACCAATCTTCGAGGCGAGAAGGATAAACCATTCTCTCCTTATGTTTGCCTTGTGCGTCGCAGCAAGACCCGACTTATGGTATCGAACAATCCTTACAAAATCTTTAAAGACTAGCCAGACAATCGTCATAAGTCCGTAGAGAAACCACGCGTAGACAAACTGGTAGCGATGAATACCCTTCCACGGTGTTGAAGGACAAAGACGAAGCACCCCTCTCGGACTGATGTCTTCGTCATGATCATGCACATTCGTAAATGAATGGTGTAATACGTTGTGCTGTATCCTCCAGTTAAAGGCATTTGCCCCTATGAGGTTGAGGGAATACCCAAACATCTCGTTGATCCATGTCTTGCTCGAATAAGCACCGTGGTTGGCATCGTGCATAACGGACAACCCGATTCCGGCAAGTCCGACTCCCATGACGGCAACGCTCGCGATCAGCGGAAAAAGCCCGGAAATGACTCCGGTCACAATCAACACGTACGGGACGAAATAAATCAGAAACATGCACGCGGTTTTCACATGCATCTCAGTATTAGCCTGCCTGCTGATGTTGTTTGACCGGAAATATTCATTCACGCGCTTGTTCAGCGTGGAGAAGAAATCGCGATTCGTAGTCGCGAAGGTCAGTGACTTTGTACTTTCCATAAGAAAACTATTAAGCGAATGGATGTGACAAGACCTGTATTTTCCCGGCGGAAGCGCGATCGAGATTCTTCATTTGTCCTCTCTCTTCGTGATCGCAGAAGGAAAGTGCCGTACCCGTGCTACCTGCACGTCCGGTTCTTCCGATGCGGTGTGTGTAAGTTTCCACCGTGTCGGGCATTTCATAGTTAATGACAAAAGGAAGGTCAACGATATCAATGCCGCGTGCAGCAATGTCAGTCGCAACCAATACCTGCGTAGAATTCTTTTTGAAGTTCGTCAGCGAGCGCTGCCTTGCATTCTGCGATTTGTTTCCGTGGAAAGCCTCGGCGGATATTCCAGCCGTTGTGAGATCCTTCGCGATCTTATCGGCACCACGTTTGGTTCGCGCGAATACAAGCACGTTGCGCATCTGCTGTTCGGAAATCACATGCTTGAGTAGCGCGCGCTTGTTCTGGCGCGTAACATAGTATACTCCCTGTTGAATTTTGACACCACCCTTCGGGGCAATCGAAATCTTAATAGGATCATTGAGCATTGTCGACACCAAACGTTGTATTTCTTCGGGCATCGTTGCTGACAAGAGTACTTTCTGACATCGCGAGGGAATGAGTGCAATGATCTTCCGTATATCGCGAATGAATCCCATATCAAGCATGCGGTCAGCTTCGTCGAGAACAAGCATGTTCAGGTCGTTCAATCTGACCACATTCTGATTAATCAGATCCAATAACCTCCCCGGAGTAGCGACGATAATGTCGACGCCATTTCTCACTTGTCTCACTTGGTTGACTTGTGAAACGCCGCCATAGATCAAAGTACTAGAGAGGTTTAAGTTCTTCCCGTATTGCGTGAGATTTTCTGACACCTGTATTGCGAGTTCTCTCGTAGGTGTGAGTATCAGCCCGCGAATTGTCTTCTTCGATTGTTTTGTCTCCGAAAGGCGTTGGAGGACAGGTATGCAGAATGACGCGGTCTTTCCGGTTCCGGTCTGAGCACACGCGAGGACGTCGCGTCCTGAGAGTATTGCAGGAATAGCTTGTTCCTGGATGGGTGTAGGTTGTCCGTATCCCTTCTTTTTAAGCGCGTCAAGGATAGGACGAATGACGCTTAGATTTTCAAATGACATTTGTGATTGTGTGATAAATGATATTATTGATTCCCATCGATCCTTTCGACGGGTGGCTCAGGATGTGACGTCTTCACGAAGACGAGGCCGACTTTCTATTGCAGGTATCCTGAAGGTAACTGAGGAGAGAATAAAACACCGCGATTCGGGCGTATGAAGGCAGTAAATTAAAATATCCGCAATTGATGATGCAAAGATACGGGTAATTAAGTTATAAACCTATTCGGGTGGTGGGGCCTCAAGCTCCCTTGCGACTCTTCCTCCCCCTCTGCTTCAACATCAACTCCCCTTCTTTCTGAACCAGACTTTCGAGAGTTTGAGACTTGAGCAGTTCGACGGTTTCATTGCGCACGGTGAGGAACGCGTCTCTCACAGCGCAGGTCTCTTCGTCTTCACATTCATCGCAGGGTTGATAGAACTTGTACGTCGCGCAGGGTACTGCCGCAATGGCGCCGTCAAAGAGTCGAATGATTTCGGCGAGGTTCACCTCCGCAGGTGGGAGTCGCATCATGTAGCCCCCTCCCTTTCCCGCGCGGCTCGCAAGAATGCCTGCCCGCTTTAATTCCAGGAGGATAGCCTCAAGAAACTTTTTAGGAATGCGGCAGGCCTCCGAGATGTCTTTGATAACATACTTTTCCGCAGGCTCTTTCGCCATAAAAACAAGCGCGTGAATGGCGTATTTACACTTCTTTGACAGCATAAGGCGCAAGATACTCGTTTCCAAACAAAAGAGTACACGTCGCCTCGTGCAGAAAGTGTGCGGTAAAGCGGTCCCGGGGACCGGGGTAGCCCCTAAGGAGTGCTACTGGACCGTATTTCTCAACACTGCATAAACGCTTTCAGCCTCCAGGCGGTAGCGTTTCTCGAATTCTACGGCGACGCGGAGCGCGTGCCGGAACTGCTTTTCCTTCACAAGCAATTTGCCCGCAAGCGAAAGGAAATCGCGGAGTTCGTCGAGGTCTGCTTTGTTGATATCGATACTCAACGAGCGATGCTCGAGGTCGTATGTGAATACCAGATTCCTGGTACGGTGGAATTCGATAATGCCCTTCAGCAACACGTAGTCTCTCCTGAATTGATCATTGACCAAAAGGGTCACACGCACCCTGTCCTTGTAGTAAAACGGCGAAATCTTCTTAAAAAGAGCATTCTCCATGGTCAGAAAATCGAGTTCTGAGCCAGAGATTACTGAGCCGGTTTGCGGACGGTCAACCAATTGGTCGGTCGTCAGGACTGGATACTCGGCGTGGTTTATTTTTGCTGTTGATATCATTGCAATTTCTGTTTAATGGTAGTTGATGTTGTTAAAAGATTATTCCTGTTTGATCGAGACGGTCAACAACAACAACGACATCGACGCGCAAGGGTTTGAACGCCGCTCAAGAACAGATGAAATTGCTTTTGGTCTTGCATGATGATACAAATCTACAATTAAAATCTATAAGATCAATAGATTTTATGGTTTATTTACGAATCTTTTTTAGTGAAGGTTGTCCGTTAGGAGAAATAAATGGGGAAATCGGTGGAAATGGGCCCATTTACTCCATTTACCCCCTTACTCCGTTCCTTCCACTACCACACCCTCTCTAGCCTATGCCCATCCAAAATCATATACGTAACCCCATTAGCATCTGTTGTCGGGCGTTGGTCGATATGGAAACGCTTGTAACCAATAGCGTCGTTTTCGTTTTCACTCATGAAAGTCATTTTATCACCGCGAATCCAGACGTTCCCTTCGCAGCGGCCACGGTTACGGATGTCAAGAACGCCCGATCCGTTGGCGTAGATCTGTATTGCATACTTTGGCGAGTCCCAGCCACCGCGGAAAACATAGTTCTCCGGAGATAACTCTTCCTGCAAACAGGAAGTCATCGCCAATAAAACGAGGATTGGATAGACTGCTTTCATAACTCTTGGGTTTGTCCGGAGGAAAAAGCAAGAAAGGTGCCGGTTAATGTCTTGATGTGTGGACGTGTTGAAGTAGGGCGTGCAAACTTGAACGCGAATCATTCTGTCTTCGTGTTGGGAGAGGGGTGGGGGGTGAGAGTTACCGCGACGCAGTCAAAAGCGAAGATTCAGTCGGCTCTTTAGACTTGATAAAAACTCTCATCCGATCCCTGTTTTGCGTAACAAGATAAGCAAGCCGACCGTCGGCAAGGCGCAGCGTTGCTATAGCTTTGGCATCCCCGTCGACGAAGAAACCGGATTTTGTCACGGGAACTTCGTGGAAGTTGCCTCTCCCATCCCCTGCCAGGTAGTTTCCAATACCAGCATCGTAATGCCCGGATAGGGGTTCACATGCGTATGAGTTTCCAACGGCGAGGATATCAAGGTTACCATCGCCATTAACATCATCAACGACGAGGCCATAGATCGGCGCAAACTGTGCCTCCATTGGAAGGGGTTTGATGCTAAAGTTGCCACTACCCATGTTCTCAATGTAGGCGGATTGCAGGAAGGTGCTTCGAAGTACAAGGGCATCCTTCAATCTGTCCTCGGGAATGAGGTCTGTCAGCTCCATAGTCCCGTATTGTGAGTATCGTTGCGCTACACCTTTGATATATGACAGTTGTCCAATGAGCGCATCCCTCGGATGTGCGGGGTACTCCACTCCCTGGATATAGCGGCACATAATCGCATCAAACGATCCGTTGTTGTCGAAGTCTTTGGCTACAATGCTTACCGGCTCATCCGTCGTTGCCTTGTAAATTGAGTTTAATCCAAGATTACCAGCGACGTAGTCGATGTCACCGTCATCGTCGAAGTCTCCACCAACGATGCTATTCCACCATCCCGATGAATCTTTTAGCTGTGATCGGGTAAACGACTTGCCATTGTGATTGATAAAGAATGTGACGGGCATCCACTCGCCAACAATCGCGAGATCCATCCAACCGTCGTTGTTAACATCAGTCCACAACGCGGAAGTCACCATCCCTACTCTCTCTAGGTCGGGGCAAAATCTCGCTGTAGCATCTTCGAATACGCCGCGACCGTCATTCAGCAACAACGCGCTCCTTGGAGCTTCCGGATAACGCATAGGCACTACGCGTCCACCAACAAACAGATCAAGGTCGCCATCGCGATCAAAGTCCGCCGCTACTACTGTACTTCCACTGCTTCGGATCGCTGGTATCGCATCAGGATCAAGCTTGAATTTTCCCTTACCAACATTTCGGTAGAAACGATCGCTGTATAAGGTTGCGTTGTCCCGGAACTCCGTACTTCCACTGACGCAGTACAAGTCGAGATCGCCGTCGTGATCCGCATCAAATAATAAGAGTCCCATATCCTCTTCCTCCTTCGCAGGAAGCGAATCAACCTTGAACGTCCCGTTGCGTTGAAGAAAGATCTTCGCCCCATAAGAGGCCGACGCTCCAACAATAAAATCATCCAGGCCATCGCCGTCGATGTCACCCACTGCGAGACTGGGACCATCCTGCGAATACTTCCTCGCGAGTAAAAACTGCGTTTGCAAAAAGTCAACGAAGTCTTTCTCCTGGTGTCGGTAGTTGATACCAAGTTTTTCGGCAGCATCTTCCATCAGCGCTTTGGTATTCTGTTCAGCGAATGAATAGTCCGCCGTCGCATTCTTTTGATGAACCGTAATTACCTGATTGACGGAAACATCGGGTATTACCTCATACTTCCCTTGGGGCCATATTACTATCATCGAGTCTACTTTGCCCGAAGGCACGGCGCCCAATCCAAAGTGCTCGACATTTTCAACGGTCGATTTATATCCCCGTTGGGTTTGGTGCTCAGCGTACAGTTTCCGATCCCCAATGAACAGTGTAATCTTCGCTCCAAACCCGTGCGAGTTTCCCCGACGTCCATTCAACACTACACGCAGATAATTGTAATCGGAAGTCATTTGGTCTCCGATCAAATTATTCCTGTATATGAATGCCTCATCATTAACATTGTTCGTGACGAGGTCCAGATCTCCGTCGTTGTCGAGGTCAGCATAAGCGGCGCCGTTCGAGTACGACGGTTGGTTAAGTCCCCACTCAGAAGCCTTATCCGAAAAAGTAAGGTCTCCGTTATTCCTGAACATGAAGTTGGGCTTCCTGACACCGGGCAGCTTTTCTACTTCCTGACGGATCGTATTCATCCTGTTCCGATCGGTCGCAAACAACGCGAGTTGCTTACTGTATGCAATAAAATCCTGGTCGGTGACGTCTTTTCGATATCCATTGCCAACGAAGAGGTCCCGATATCCATCATGGTCGAAATCCGCGAATAGGCTGCTCCAACTCCAATCGGTCGCGTAAATCCCCGAGAGATAACCGATGTCACTAAATGTGTTATTCCCATTGTTCAACTGAAGTACATTCCTAATGTACTGGTCCTCGTAGCCTTTGCTTCGGAACAACATGAATCGATCATAACCGGTAGTTGAAAACATCGTCTTCTGCCGCAGGTTGTCTTCTGGAAGCATGTCAAGCACGACGATGTCATTGAGCCCATCATTATTGACATCCGCGATGTCCATACCCATTCCGTTGAGTTCCTGGTGCTTCAACATTGACGCAATCTCATTCCGAAATCCTCCATTGCGATCATTAATGAAAAGATGGTCATTCGAAACAAAATCGTTTGCAACGTACACGTCGGGATATCCGTCCTGGTTAATGTCATTGACAACGATACCTAATCCCCATCCTTCCAACATCACTCCTGCCTCGCGCGATACGTCACGAAAGACAGGAAGTCCGTCGACAACGCCGTCATTGCGGTAGAATTTGTCGGCACTGCGTGCAGTACCATCATCCCTGCGGTCAAATGCCTGGTTTCTATTGAATTGTTCCAATGCGTTTGTCAACAAGTACATGTCGAGATCACCATCGAGGTCGTAATCGAGAAACGCTGCCTGCGTGGCATAACTTGAATCTGCAAGTCCAACGCTGGCTGCAACCTCTTCAAATAGGGGAACACCCTTCTTATCGACACCTTTATTTATAAAAAGAAGATTAGGCACTGGTGTCTTGTTCATGATAGGCTGGATAGTCGAAACGTAGATATCAAGCAATCCATCCTGGTTCACGTCAGCCAAGGAAACTCCTGTACACCAGAACTTCGTACCGACCTTTGCCTGCTCGGTCACGTCTTCGAATCTCAAGTCTCCCTTATTGATGTAGAGCTTACTCGAAACCATGTTACCGGCAAAATAAAGATCAGGTAGTCCGTCGTTGTTGAAATCACCGACCCCTACACCGGCACCGTTGTAGATATATTCAAAAGTCAAAACATTGAAAGTGTCGGATTCTGTCAACTGGTTGTTGAACGTGACATTCGTCTTGTCCGAGGACATCAGTGTAAATAGTGTTGTTGGCTGCTTCTCCTTGCAGGAAGCGAAGCAAACAATGACCATGACTATGATTGGGACCTTTCTCATCGTTCAGATCTTCAGAGTCGATAAAACGAGCAAAGGAGCAAGGCTCTCGCCTGCTCCTGCACGCTCATTCGTCTATACAACAAACTCAATATCCCGGATTCTGATCCGCCTGAGTCAGTTCTGAGTTGCTGTCGATTTCCTGCTGAGGAATCGGCGCCAACGCATGCTTCTCAGTGAAATACGATATTGGTTCCGCTGTTAACTTCCCAAGTCTCCGCCACCGGAGAATATCCCTGTTGCGAATTTGCTCTCCTGCTAACTCAACACGGCGCTCGTGAACGATCGCACGGAACACTTCCGCCGGTGAATTCACAGGATAGTTCGCCGTTGGGTATGGAGGCATCTCGATGCCTTTCCGCGAACGAACTTCATTCAACAAATCAATCGCTTCATCGTCGAAGCCTGTTGCATTCTGACACTCCGCCATATTCAACAATACTTCGGTGTAGCGAATTACGCGCATGTTGATACCAGATCGCTGTTCCTCCGTTGCAGCTTTATATATTCTCTGATACTTCTTCCAACTGATCTTGGGGTCGTTGCCTTGCATATCCTCGATAACCTTCGTGCCATTGTCGTAGGTGTCCCCTATAAAATAAAACGACTCCTTGTATCGAGGGTCATCTTTAGGATCTCCCTTCGAGGTCATTTCATACTCATTGAGCAGCGACACTGACGGAATCACGTTTCGCCATGCGGTCGGACCGTACTCTTGTCCCCTGAAGGTAACTTCCGTTTGTGTTCCTTGGCCAGAGCCATCCCAGCTTGATCCGCCGAAGTCGTATGAGAACGCCACTTCAAAAAGCGATTCATCGTTAAACTCCATTTCTTCCCTAAAGTTTTCGATATAGGGAATGTTCTTCCAGTTATCGAAAGCACCGCCGTCGATGATTTCCTGGAGGAGCGGTTTCGCCTCAACATATTTTCCTTGTTGCATGTAAACGCGAGCAAGCATTGCCAGCGCTGCCTCTCGACAAGCTCTACCGATGTTGTTAGCATCATATTCCGCTTTCAGCGGAAGCATCTGGATGGCATCTTGCAAATCGGTTTCGATCAATGTGTAGACTTCGGTCTCGCCAGATCGCGGTTTGTCTTCACCGATACCTTTGGCGTATGTTTCCATCAATGGCACTCCACCGAACAACACGACGAGATCGAAGTAGGCCCACGCGCGGAGAAACTTCGCTTCACCAATAACACGGGCTTTCAACTCATCCGTGACCTCTTCGGTGGCGTTAGGTGCATTTTCGATTACCTGGTTCGCTTGGTGAATCAAGCGATACCATCCGCGCCACACGCTGGTAAGCAGCGAGTTTGCAGCGTCGTGAGTTCCTGTGAGCAGCTGGGCACGAGGTGTCTCGAGCTGACCTCCGCCTGAACCCATATCGTCCGATCGAAGATCGTGAACGAAGAAGTATTCACGGCAATAGAGGTCAACACTCTGCAGACTCGAATACGCGGCATTGACGGCTCCAACGATTTGTGTCCCATTTTTGTAAAACGTTTCGGGAGTGAACTCGTTTGGATTCGTCTTATCCAATATGTCGTCGTTACAGGAGAGGGTGAAAACCAGGATACCGACGATCGTCAACAATATCTTTCTCATTGTCTTCACATTTTTTGATGATGTCTTCATGAGCAATGAATCTTAGAATCCCAATTGAAGTCCGACAACAATGCTCCTTGCTTGTGGATATTGACCGTAGTCGATCCCCTGGACGAGAGACTGTGTCAGCGGCGCTGTCATGTTCTCATCGTTCCTGTTACCAATCTCGGGATCATATCCACTCTTGTATTTCGTAACCGTCAGGAGATTTTGCGACGTGACGTAAATCCTCAGCCGTGTGAGCGAGTTGTTTGTCAATGATCCCAGTGCACTTGTCGGGAAGTTGTAACCGATAGTCAGGTTCTTGATCCTGAAGTACGATCCGTCCTCAACGAAACGGTTCGATGCACGGGCATTTCCGCTCGGATCACCGGACACCGCTCGAGGAACATTGGTGTTGGGATTTTCCGGTGTCCAGCGATTCAGTACGGCTGTGCCTGAGTTGAAGAGCCGGGTCATTCCTTCCAACTCGTACTTCACGACACTATAGATCTCGTTACCGGAGACTCCCTGCATAAACAGAGAAGCATCAAATCCCTTCCAGTTAGCCGTGAAATTGATGCCGTATGAAAAGTCTGGAAGGAAATGACCGAGTTTTGTCTTGTCGTCCGCGTCCAGAACGCCATCGCCGTTGACATCCTTGAACCTGATGTCGCCGGGTTCTGCATCGGGTTGTAAGGTCGATGACTCACCTTCCTGGAAAATTCCATCTGTAACGTATCCGTTGAAATAACCGATCGGTTCACCAACTTTGGTATTCGTCAGATTATCGCCATACCATTCACCACTCGAGATTGTTGTGCCTTCATCTCCGAGGTCGAGCACTTTGTTTCTCACAACTGAAAGATTTCCGGATGCGGTGAAAAGAAACGAACCCTGAGTTTTGTTATATCCAAGTTGCAACTCGAACCCGCGGTTCTGAACTTCACCAACATTGGCGATCGGCAGACCGTCGTATCCATACGACAGCGGCACCGGGAGTGGTAGGATCATGTCGGTAGTCTTGTTATTAAAGAACTCCGCAGTCAATGTGACTCTGTCATCCATGAAGCCGACGTCAAGGCCGATGTTTGACATATAGGTCTTCTCCCATTTGATATTTGGGTTGGCGAGACTCCTGATTGTGTACCCAGCCGACCCAACGGTACTGGCCTGATCAAACTCGTATATCTGATTGCCGGAGATCGTGGAAATGTACGGGTAGTCGTTGGCGCGCGTGTTGTTGTTTCCGGTCAAGCCGTAGCTTCCGCGAAGTTTGAGGTCGCTGATGAAATTGACCCCACCGAAAAATGATTCCTCGCTCAACCTCCATCCGACGGACACCGCCGGGTAACTGCCCCACTTGTTCCCGGGTGCAAACCTCGACGAACCATCTCGCCTGAATGACGCTCCAAATAGATACTTATTCGCAAATTCATAATTGACCCTTCCCACGTAGGAGATCAATGCAGACTCAGATCGGTCACCGTTAAAGCTCACGTTGGCAAGCGCGACCGGTTCCCTGATTTCGTTCGACTGCGTGTTGTTGCCTTGTCCCGTAATTTGTGAAAACGTAAACGTCTGTTGCTCCGCAATGACAGTGGCATTCACCACATGACGATCGAATGTCTTGTTGAAAGACAATTGGTTTGTCAGGATCACCGAAACAAAGTCCTGTCTATTCTGATTGATGTTGGCATTGGCTCTGTTTGAGTATCCACCGGGCCCTGAGCTGTACGCCGGCAAGTGAGTTCGCTGTGTATAATCCACGTAATCGACACCCGCCTGGAACCTGTAAGTAAGGAAGTCCCACAGTTTTACATCAACATAGGCATTGGCGAGTAACTTCAATCGCTGCTGATTCTGCTGATCCATCAACGCGACGCGCACCGGGTTCTCCGGGTCGGATGCATCTACACCCTGCGCTCCGAAGAATCCACCATAGTTATCCGGATTGTATACGGGGAAGTAGGGCGAACTCCTGATGATATGCTGAAGTTGAGTTCTTCCACCAGCGTTCTGCTCAACTTTGCGTTCGTCGAATGCCATATAGAAGTTCTGTCCGAAAGAAATTCGTTTCGAGATTTCGTGATCGGAGTTGAACCTTGCATCACCCCTGCGATACCCGGTTCCACGCATAATTCCATCTTGATCAAAGTACCCAAACGACGCATACATCCTCGATCTTTCGTTGCCACCCATCAGCTCAACTTTGTGTTGCTGTATAGGCGCTGTCCGGAACATCTCATCCTGCCAGTCCGTTTCCGTTTGCCTGAACGTCTGACTCGTTGTAGAATTGATAGGTTGATCTAATCCCGAGGCTATACGCGGTGGGATATCGGCCTCTGAATTGACCAAGAGTTCACTGGCGTAGTCAATGTATTGATCCCTGTTGAGGAGATCAAGCTTCTTCCACGACTGTTCGAATCCGTAGTAGCTGTCGAGGTTGACAGTCAGCCTGGAATTTGTCCCGCGTTTTGTCGTAATCAGTATGACACCGTTCGCCGCACGAGACCCGTAAATCGCAGCAGCGCTGGCATCCTTCAAAACTTCGATTGATTCAATATCCTTCGTATTGATACTGTTCAGATCACCGGTGGGAAATCCATCGATCACATAGAGCGGATTTGCATTGTTGACGGTACCGACACCTCGAATTCTTACGATAGGTGGTGCACCCGGAGAACCGTTGTTAACGACCGTTACTCCCGCGACGCGTCCTTGTAGCGCTTGCCCGATGTTGATCACAGGTTGAACGCCGATCTCTTCCGAAGATACTGATGATATAGCCCCTGTGACAGAAGCACGCTTTTGAGTGCCGTAACCAACGACAACAACTTCACCCAACTGGCGGACATCCGGTAGCAGCGTAACATTCACCTCCATGCGATTGCCAACCGCAA